>Ga0209698_10000866_pt1 | contig 34935 bp, 19 predicted proteins | sample LitLauG_LLR_2012_FD_187203 | JGI IMG/M metagenome (GOLD analysis project Ga0209698, IMG submission 187203) | Freshwater sediment microbial communities from Pennsylvania, USA - Little Laurel Run_MetaG_LLR_2012 (SPAdes) (version 2) | ecosystem: Environmental > Aquatic > Freshwater > Creek >... | reverse complement strand
CCCAGTTGTGGTGAGGAGGACCACCGGGCATCCCACCATGCGGCTGAAAATCCGTCCCCCCGACAACCGGTAGATTGCTCGATGCAGCGTATAGAAGAGCCGAGTAGTGGCCAGTTCCCCTCCCATCACGTATCGGAAGCGGTCCAGTTTCCTCATGCTTCGACCTTTTAGAAAGTCTCTTCAACCATGGCCAAGCAGACAAAGTATAGCCCCGAATCATTCTGACCGTATCGGGCGGGTGGCCCACTCAAGCCTGATGTTGGCTTGAGTGGGGAAGCGTCGGGACAGACGAAGCATTCACCGGTTTTCTCTCACCAGAGCAAGCTTTTGAAACTGGGGTATATCTGGCTCCACATTTTTCCTACACTCAAATTCCCGGTCGCACCAGAAGGTGAGTGTAATGCCGAGCGAATCGAAAGCAGTCGGAATTTGAGCGCTAACGCCTGATTTCGACAGGAGTCAGCGGCTCATTTTCGACCGCTCAGTCCACTATCGGGCGCAGCGGAAAGCCACGATCGCACAGCATCGTGGTTTCGAGAAGTTCGCAGCAAGAATACCCAATTACGAGCATCATCTAGACCGCCCGGTGAACGCGGCACGGCTTCGAGCGCTTGAGACACAGTTTCGTTGCTCGCAATACCTTCAATAGCAGCGGGAGTCCTGCTCAGAATTGCCCCGTTGTCCAGTTTGACGGACTCGCCGGACCGCATCGTAATGCCAGAGATCACGCCCTTGTTTTCAACCACGAGAACATCTGGCTCCTGATGTTTTTCAAAGGCAGCGAAGAACGAATCTGCGAATCTGACGGCCGGAAAGGTTTCGACTTGTATCGCGCATCCTAAAGATTTCGCCTTCATTTTGAGGTCAGTGGAAATGGCCTTGCCGGGTGCGCCTTCGTAATAGGGACTGCCTACCTTCCAGACTGTGATGGCTTTCGCTTGCGGTGAACAAGTCGCGGAACTCAGTGAAGGCTGTTGCTGGGCGAACGAGAATGTGCTGCAGGCAAGGGCCAAAAGGCAGAGCGAAGAACGACGTATCGTCGCACCCCTTGATTCGAATTGATTATAGTTAGCTGCGGGCAGCTTCAGTAGCCAGTTTTGCGAAACTTTACACAATCTGCGACCGTGATGCCCTTTCCCCTTTTCGGCACGATTGGCGTTAAATCGCCATTACACTCATCATCCGGCTGAACTCCGGTAGTTCCTTCCGTCGAGCACCCTTGGGTCCTTCCGGGGGAACCCCGCCCTGCGGATAACCGACACTACACTAGTTCTCTGATCGCTGGAGTGCCTGGATGGGCCGTGGCTTCCCAGTGCAGGACATGCGTTGTAGCACCTTGGGTTAGTACGAGTTTTTCCATAATTAACTGACCTTCGAGGACCTCGACGCGGATAGAGCGGGAATCCAGAGCAATGGTGCCGAAGCCGGAGGCACTAGAGAAGAAAGTTCTGAATGGGCGCGCGGTGAGTTTCGGCCCGAACCAAAGCGTCTTTTCTGCCGCAGAATAACGAAACCCCGACAACGCTCCCAGCAGGGCATAGCTCGCCATAGCACGGGCGTAGTAGTTCCCGCATTCGTATTCGTTCCAGGGATTGCGCACTCGGCCGTCATACCGGCTGCGCAAGGCCTTTACAATCGTCAGCCCTTCGCGCACAAAACCCTCTGCGATCATATGCGAGGCTACCTGGTACTCAATTCCCGTCCACACCTCGTCGGAGTACACGAACGGCAGCGTCGGCTTATTCCCCCTCGGCCAGGTGCACAAGAGCAGCCCAGGTTCGTGCCCCATGGCATATCCGGGACGCTGCGCGTTGGCATGCTGGCTCACATCAGTCTTGAAGTTGTGTTTGAAGATGGCCTGCAGCGTGCTTTTCACTTTCTCCTTAGAGATCGGCGTCTCTACTCCATACATCCGCGCCATCCAAACCCCGATCACGCCATCCGACAAGCACCCGGTCCCATACTGATATTTTGGTCCCTCTCGCTTCAGCAACTTCTCCATCTCTCCACTGTTCTCGTTCACCTTCCCGACCATCGCAGCAAACGATTGGTCCCGCAACCCCGCGTATTGGACCTTGTGTTCGTAATACTCGCCGTTGAACAGCTGCTCGTCCATAAATTGAGCGCAACGTTGCGCAAGATCTGCGTAGAAGGTCGCATCCTCCGCGTGGCGCGTTGCCCGCGCCATCTCAGCCAAGGCTGAGAGTGCTCCGAGATAAATGCTCGTGCACATCCCATCCGGTCCCCAGAACTCGATGTCGTAGGTATTGTGATGCGGCTCAAACAGGCCTCCGAGATGGTCCGGATCCCAGGTACGAATGCAGTAGTCCAAGCTTCGCTTCGCCAGCGGATACATCTTCTGCAACCAATCGGAATCGCCGGAAATCTGCCAGTCGCGAAACAGCTTCAGAATCCCGCCCAATTGCCCGTCCGAAGCCGCATGAAAGTCATGCGGAACCGGTCCCTCGGGCAACGCAGAACGGAAGGTGACGTGGCCTTCCTCGTTCATCGAGCGGACCAGTTCCAGTTCGCGCAGCGAACGCTCGAGTTTGGGAAACAAATGCGGAAAGGCTTGGGCATAGTTCCAGACATGCGTGCACGAACCATGGCAGCATCCTGCATCTGGGAAGCAGCCTTCCCAGCCCCAAATGTCCCCATTCTCGAGGCGGAGCACAGTTGGAGACTTCAGAATCGCCAGATTCGCGGACACCGCATCCATCACATAAGGAGGCAAAGTCGAAGAGAAAAATGCATTCTTGAACGCCATCGTCCGCGCTCGCAGGTCTGCATAGCGCTGCTCAACGTACGCGGCTACTTCGCGAGCATCATTCCAGATCGAAGCGTAATATGGCCGCCATAATGGAGGCGACCCCGATGGCAGCGTATGGCATCCAGCCTCGCCTTGAGGCTCAGAGCCACTCGCCGAACGAACGCCCCCGACCTGCAAATAACAGTTTGGGAAATGCCAGGCAATCACGATCGGATAGGTCCGGGACGCTCCGGGCGCAAGCGCTCCATCGAGCAGAATGGATCCGCCATTCCGTCCGGCAGTATCGGTCTGGTTCGACCCGGCATTCTCCGTGAACGTGCCGGTTGACACCTCGCGCCACAGCGCTGACAGCGAATCAAATTCCCATCCCGGACTGCGCAGCCACATCCCCTTGACCTTCGCGCGGTCTCCGATCGCCATCAGGCAGGCACTGCCGTACGTCTCCGAATTCGGCTCCTCCACGTTTTGAAAAAAAACGCCTAGGCCCGGCAAGGCAGTGTTCCTGCTCTTCCCTTGGTCATTGCCGCATCCGGAAGCCAAGTGCGAGAGGTGATAAGAAAACTCAAACTCGACCGGCCCCTTCGAAATGTTATGAAAGGTGTATTCCAGAATCGCACAAGGAATCCCAGAATTCTTGTCGTCGAGAGGAATAAAGGGATTCCACGCAGTGACCGTTACTTCCAGCGGAACTTTCGAGTCACCGATCTTCGCTTCACCAAACGGATACTCTCCCCTGAATTCGCATCGATCGAAACGCGGGAAGCCTTCAAACCCTCCCCGCCGGTAGCCCTCGCCCTGCAATCCCTGATCGAAAATCTTCAGCACCGGGAATGGCCCCTCAATCAGCTTCGTAACAGTCGATGGTTTCTTTGCGTGCAATATGGCGAAGCCACCTTGCGATGCCGCAAAGCCTTCCGGTAAAGCCGTAGTCGACGGATGATTCCAGATCGAGAAATCCTGCAGTCCGCCATACCCGTTGAAACAAACGCACCCCGCACCGATCCCACCCACCGGCATCGCGACTTGTGTGGCAGTCTCTCGGGTGAACGTGCGCTGCGGTCCCGGGCGAAGGAGTGCTTCCAATGAATATGCGGCAGCCTTGGTCGGTACGTCGGCACTATCCTCGGCCGCGGCGCTGGTCTGCACTCCGCCCAAAGGAATGGCCGCGCCCAAAGCAACAGAAGAAGAAGTAACCAGAAACTCTCGCCGGGTAGGCTTCTCAGAAGGGGACATGATCGTTCTTCTCCAGACCGTGGGAAGAATCAAACACCGAGCCAGTCACTATACTCAACCCCTGTCCCCGCCACAACGATCCCAGGCCGTAGCGCCGGCGTCCCGCCGGCTGTCGCGAGGGCGTCTCGCCCTCGCCCCGTCCACGACCAGAGTGCGGATGCCCATTTTCTCGCGCGTTCTTTGCGCGAGAAGTGGGGATCTTCGCTACGTGTGACCGACCAAGAATTCAAAGAAATCCACAGCCCGATGTGACATCTGACCTTGCGCCGGAACTTCAGAAAGCAGATCATTGCCAAAGCGAAAGCGGTACGCGAACAAGTCGCGAAAAGGCCCGCAAGCTCTTTGAAATCAAGATTTTGACCTCTAACCCCTAGGCGCTCAAGATTTTGCAGACCATTTTTGCAAACCCCGCGCCCCTCGCGGCTTCTCAGAGGGTGGGGGGAGGGGGGGATACCTCGAAGCAGGTGGTTTCCCAAAATGAAACTCGCGAAACTAGCCGAAAATAGCGATCGCGTGACTTATTTTTTCGACCCTTTTTCCACAGCGCAAAGCTCCTGGAAAAGCTCAAAAGAAAAACCGCCCCAGCAGGCGGTTTTCAATCATCAATCTGAAATCATCAATCTGAAATCATCAATTCCCTAGTCGATCCCGTGAATCCTCATGCTCACCAGCTTGTCGATGCTCAGGTCCTTCATGCCCCGCGACCGCATGTCGGCGATGTATTCCGGCGTGACGTTGTGAATCCGCATCGTAATCAATTCGTCCGGATCCGGATGCGAATATCCCATCCCTTGCAGCTTCTGGATGAACTCCGGCGAAACGCCATGAATGCGAAACGCGATCAGCTTTTGTAGATCCACGTGATCGTACCCGCGCTGTTTGAGTTCTTGCATCCACTCCGGAGTCGCGCCATGGATCCGCATCGCCACCAGCGTATCTTCGTCGGGAGAATACCCACCCTGATGCAGACTGCGCACCATCTGCGCACTGACGCCGTGAATTCGAAATGCCACCAGTTTGTCGGCATCCGAGATCTTCAATCCCTCGGCGCGAAGCGCGTCGATAAAGGCCTTATCCACGCCGAAGATGCGAAACGCGATTAGCTTGTCGGCATCCAGATCGCTGAGATGCTCGCTCTTCATCTCCCGCGCAAACGCAAGGCTGACATCCTGCACCGTCATGGCAAACTGCTTCTCTTCGTCAACCGAGAACCCCAGCGCCTGCATCTCGCGCGGATAATTCGCGTCAGGCTGGAAGTGAAAAACTCCCGCGCCTTCCCCGTCGTTCAGGTAGCCCTCGCACGCAATCTTGCCGGCATCGCGCGCAATCGTGAAACGCACATCCTGACGCCCGGACTTCGAGAAGTCCACGCCCTGAAACGCGCTCGCCGGCCAGTCTGACTGATGGTTCGAGTTCCCATTGCGATGATGTTCCATCAGCGCGAACTCGACCTTCCCAGGTTCGTCCGACTTGCTGATCGCCCAGCTGCCGCTACGAACTTCATCGCGCAGCTCCGACGCCCGATTCTTCACCACTATCAGAAGCACACAAGACGCTAAAACTAAGTAGGTCAACGTTCGACGCATTCTCATAACAATCTCCTCTCATCAGACACGTAGAGACAGCCGCCTCGGCTGTCCCAGCGAAGGCGAAGCCGAGCGCCAGAAGAATGGAACCTTAGATCTCCCCTTTGCTGTCCAGAATTCCCAGGTGTTTGAGCTGAATGAGTTTGTCGATGGTCAGGTTCTGGAACCCGTGCTTGCGCGCCGCATCGATGAACTCCGGAGTGATTCCCTGCACCTTCGCCCCAATCACCTCGTCGACGTCAGGCTTGAATCCTGCCGACTGCAGCGCCTTAACGTAGTCCGCCGTAACTCCCTGCACTTTCATTCCGACGATTTCGTCCGCGCTCGGATTCAATCCCAGAGCGCGGATGTCGCGGATATATTCCGGAGTCACTCCCTGTACCCGCATCCCGACCACATCATCGGTGCTCGGATTCAGACCCTGGTCGCGCAATCCCTTCACATACGCGGCTGTGACGCCCTGTACTTTGAGCCCCACGACTTCGTCAGCATCCACCTTTAAGCCGGCAGCTTGCAGCTCGTGAACGTACTCTGGAGTCACTCCCTGCACTTTGAGTCCGACGATCTCATCGGCATCCGCCTGAATCCCGACTGCCTTCAGCCCCTGCACGTATTCGCCCGTTACGCCTTGCACCTTCATCCCGATGATCTCGTCAACGTCCGGCTTAAAACCCAGCGAGCGCAGTTCCTGGATATATTCCGGAGTCACCCCCTGCACTTTGAGACCGACCAATCCATCCGCATCCGGTTGCAGCCCGAGATCGTGGATCGCGCGGACATATTCGGGAGTCACGCCTTGGATCTTCAGCGCAATCAGATCATCGGCGCTGAGATCGTTGAGGCCCGCCGCTTTCATGCCGTCGATGTACGACTGAGCGCTCACCGGATGTTCCGCCGGTTGAGGGTTCTGCGCCGCGGAGGGTTTCGCCGCAGGCGTCGGAGCAGCCTGTCGAACAGGCTGGGCTTGAGGCGTCGCACTCTCCAAAAGGCGCGAAATTGGGCCGGCGCCTGCGTAGGCGGTCGGTTTCGTGTATGCGATACCAAACAGCGCGTTGCCCGCGAGCAGCGCCGTCACCAGGAACAAGACGCTTCCCGCGACGCCCACTTTGCGCGCGCCCTCTCCGGATGCGTTCATCCCCAGCAGATGCCGGATTCGTTCGGAGAGCGGACCGCGGTTCGCGGCCATAGCGAACACCGGAGCGCTGCGCCATTCTTCCATCAGCGTCAATGCGCGCGCGTACTCAACCGCATTGCCGCAGAGCGCAACCGCGGTCTCATCGCAGCAGTGCTCGCGTTCGGCGCGAATGCGGCGATTCAGCCACCATACCGCCGGATGATAAAAGAGCAGGGTCTCGACACCCACCTGGAACACATTCACGAAAGCATCGAACCGACGAATATGCGCCAGTTCGTGCGCGATTACCACCCGCAGCTGTCCCTCAGAGAGACCCGTCAGCGCCGTTGCAGGCAGAAATACGATGGGACGAAACCACCCGATCACCCCTGGCGCCTGCAGGAAAGTGCTCTCGCAATACTGAACCGCTCGGCCGATGCCGAGTTGGTCCTGTAGCGAGTGGCAGATCTCGAGCACCCAGTCTTTCACTACCGCAGATTGCCGACGGCGCTCCCGCTCGAGGACGAGGAACCCGCCTGCTGAGCGGAGACTGAACAGCGCGACTCCGAGCAGCCAGGTCTCAACCAGCCAGGGAAGAGCATCCACCGAACGAATCTGAGCCCGCGGAGTCGCTCCGCCCGCAGCGGCGTTGCCCCTCGCAATTGGCCAAGCGGCTGCGGCGAGCGATGACGACTTTACAAACTCATCGGAATTCGCTCGTTGCTGTGAATAGAAGAAGGTCGCCATCGGACATAGCAGCATCAACCCGAGCACGCCGATCCCAATGAGATATCTCGCCGCGGGCTTGCGCAACACAGCCATCGCCGCCGCTGCGAGAGCCGCTAATGCCGTCCCCTGCCAGAGAAAATGCAACAGGGCCCATCCCAGCGATTGCATCGTTCCCGGACTGATCCAGTTCGTCAGAGTCGTCATCGGCGGTTCCTTTCATAGTCGTCGAGGAGACGGCGAATCTCCTCGATCTCTTCGCGAGAGGCTTTCTGCCCTGCCAGGGCGTGCATCATGAGCTGGCTCGCCGAGCCTTCAAACACGCGCTGCAACATGTCCCCCGCCAGCTGCCGCTTGGTCTGCTCGGCGGGGAGGCATGCTTCATAGACGTGCGCCCGTTGCATTTCGTTTCGCCGCACGGTGCCTTTTGTGGTCATGATTTGGAGCAGTTTTAAGACCGTGGTATATCCCAGGGATTTTTTCTCACTGAGCGCCTCGTGAACTTCGCGCACGGTAGAAGGCCCACGGACCCATAAAACGCGGAGGATCTCAAGCTCTGATGCTGTCGGTTTCTGTGGCGAACGCGTCATGAGCGGGACAATACTACGAAGGTGTTCGTAGTGTCAACGAAAATCTTCGTAGACAAATGCGCCCAGGTTCCGCTCACGCTTAGAGCGTGCGGCACAGCCGAGGCGGATGTCCCCACATGAGCTACGACGGACTCCTGCCATCCTTTCGATTGCTTCTCTTTGCTTGTACGAGTAGATTGGTTTGTCCCCATGACAGCCAGGCAATACATTCCAGGAGATTCTCCATGCTAAAACGATTCATTACGTGCATTTTTCTGGTCGCTGGTCTCGCTACCCCGGCGATCGCTGCGGATGAAAACGTCTGCAAAGGTGATCCCGGTAAGTGGCAGCAACTTTTTAATGGCAAAGACTTAACGGGATGGAAACACGTCGGTCCCGGCGGAGATACGGTGGAAGACGGCCTAATCCGTACCCATGGCGGAATGGGCCTTCTCTACTGGACTGGCGGAAAGATCGGCAACTGCGAGATTCACGTTGTGTACAAGATGCGCGACGAAAACGACAATTCCGGAGTGTTCGTTCGCATCCCCATCGAGCCTCGAGAAGAGTGGATGCCTGTCCACTACGGCTACGAAGTGCAGATTGACAATCATCCGGAGAGGTCGAACGAGGACGAGTATCACGAGACCGGCATGCTGTACTCCCTGACCAAGCCTCTGGTAAAGAACGCCTGGAAGCCAGGACCGGAGTGGAACACGATGGACATCACCCTGGACGGCACGCACACCATCGTCACGCTGAATGGCAAGAAAGTGACGGACTTCAAGGAAGGCGATCCTGTACCGGATAAGAAGTTCAACTTCGAACCGCAGCGCGGCCTGCGTCCAACCTTCGGGTGGTTCGGATTGCAGAATCACAGCGACAACGACATCGTGTTTTTCAAAGAAGTAGCGATCAAACCACTCCAAAAATAACCGATGCACAACGGACGATGAAGCACCGACGATTTCCTTCGTGTTACTTCGTGTCCTTCGTGGTTCAAGATTTAAAGACGTTGCGAGCAGTCAATTACAAAGGAGGGATTCGGCATGAAACGCGTTCTTTCCCGGCGTGCATTCTTGCAAGGAAGTGCGGCCGCGGCCGGCGGCCTGGCAGTTGCGAAGACAGTTCGACTCGAAGCCGCGCCATTGGGGCAAGCTGTGGCCCCCAGCGATCGCGTCCGCTTCGGCATGATTGGAATCGGCATGCAGGGCTCAGGTTTGCTGGGCCAGGCAATCACGATTCCCGGCATCGAGTGCGTGGCCGCGGCGGACTTGTATGACGGCCGGCACACGCTGGCGAAGGAGATCACGGCGAATCCGAGTTTGCCGACCACGCGGAAGTATCAGGAACTGCTGGACCGGAAAGACATCGATTGCATCGTCGCGGCTGTTCCCGATCACTGGCATCGTCGCGTCGTAGTCGATGCCTGCAACGCCGGCAAGGACATCTATTGCGAAAAGCCGATGTCGCACACGGTTGCTGACGGCCTCGCGATGGTCGAGGCCGCGCAGAAGAACAATCGCATCGTGCAGATCGGCTCGCAGCGCGTGAGTTCGGTGCTGTGCGCCAAGGCAGCGGAACTATACAAGGGTGGCGCGATCGGCGACATCGAAATGGTAGAACTGACCTACGGCCGCAATGATCCGACCGGAGCCTGGGAATACCCGCCGCCAACTGATCTTTCGCCGCAGACGCTGGACTGGGACACTTGGCTCAATGACGCTCCGAAGATTCCCTTTAACAAGCTGCACTTCGCGCGCTGGCGCTGCTGGAGGGCGTACGGTACCGGTGTAGCCGGCGATCTGATGGTGCACCTGCTCAGCGGCATGATGGCGACCTTGGGCTGGAACGAAATTCCCCGTTCCGCGACGGCAATGGGCGGGATTTTCCGCTTCAATGACGGCCGCGATATGCCTGACTTCCACACTGTCCTCTTCGACTATCACGGGATTCCCGTCTATGTCCGGCTGGACCTGGGATGCGAAACTGTGGAACAGGCGCGCTTCATGGGGCCCAAGGGCCTCCTCGATGCGGGCGAATTCGATCTCCGGTACTCGTCGCAGCCGGGTGTGGATACGGATCCCAGCTACTACTCCTTCAGTTTCCCGGCCAAAATGCGCGCGGAATACGTAAAGCAGTGGCATGCGGAGAACGATCCGCCGCTCGGCAAAGAACCGCTGCACCAGGACACGGTTTACAAAGGACACGATTGGGATGACATGAAACCGCACCTGAATGTGTTCTTCCAGGCGGTGAAGTCGCGTAAGCCGGTGACCGAAGATGCGGTCTTCGGCAACAGCGCGGCCGTCGCCTGCCATATGGCGAACGAATCGTATTTCCGTCAGAAGCCAGTCACCTGGGATGCGGCTTCGAAGACCATCAAGTCGTAGCTCGCGGGAGGAACCATGCGCTCGACCTCTTTGACCGGGCGGGACCGGAGAATCACTCCGGTTCTGCTCGGATTTTTTGTTCTGAACTTTATCGCGCTTGCGCAGGACCTGCCTTCAGCCAAGCCCGAATCCGTCGGGCTTTCTTCCGACCGCCTGGAGCGGATTGCAACCGCCGTGCAGCGTGATATCGACGACAAACGCATTGCAGGCGCCGTTACCCTCGTCGTCCGTCACGGCAAGTTGGCGTGGTTCAAGGCTCAGGGAATGTCAGATCGCGAAGCCGCGAAGCCGATGCCAACCGATGCGATGTTCCGGATCTGCTCGATGACCAAGCCAATCACCAGCGTAGCCGTGATGATGCTTTATGAAGAGGGCAAGTTCCTGCTGGATGATCCGGTATCCAAGTACCTGCCCGAGTTCAAGAACCCAAAAGTGCTGGTGAAACCTGTATCGGGCGCGACTTATACGATTCCAGCGACCAAGGAAATCACGATTCGTGATCTGCTGCGCCACACTTCCGGAATTACTTATCAGTGGAATGATGATCTGGGGCCAATGTACGAGAAGGCCGACGTGGCCAGCGGCCTGCTGCAGTATGACGGAACGATCGGCGACAGCGTAAAAAAGCTCGCCGCGCTTCCTCTGCTTTTCAACCCCGGAGACCGGTTCGAATACAGCCTCGGTGTCGACGTGCTTGGTCGCCTGGTAGAAGTTGTTTCCGGAAAGCCGCTGGACGAATTTTTCCGCACACGAATCTTTGAGCCGGTAGGGATGAAGGATTCGTACTTCTTCCCGCCTGACAACAAGCTGGCTCGCTTGGCGACTGCCTACACGTACTACCCCGACAGGGGCCTGAATCGTTTTCCCGACACTCCGATCCGGGAAGGTAGCTTCGTCTATACCGCGGATTATCCTTCACGCGGACCGAAGAAGCTTTTCTCGGGCGGAGCCGGTCTGGTTTCCACTGCTATGGATTACGCGCGGTTCTGCCAGATGATGCTGGATGTAGGAAAAGTGGGCAACATGCGCCTTCTGAGCCGGAAGTCCGTCGAACTGATGACCCACGACCAACTCGGCAAGATCGCTCCCGATATGGGTTTCGGTCTGGGCTTCGGAGTTGATGGCGTGAAGGCACCACTCTCAGAACTGGGCTCAGTTGGGTCCTACAACTGGGGAGGATTTTTCTACACCGGGTTCTCGATCGACCCGAAGGAAGAGATGATCGTGATCTTCATGGCACAACTGCATCCCACGGGCGACTTGACGTTGGACCGGCAGGTACATGAACTGGCGTATCAGGCGATCAACGACTAGAGTAGTGAATTTTGCATGGTGGATGATCGAATGAAAACGCGAGGGTTTTCATTCAACAATCAACAATCATCGGTCAACGATTCTTAACCCGGTATATCATTTCACTAACGAAGTCTTCGTCAGTCTCTGGATCTTCTCCGCTCTGGAGCGCACGGCATGCCTACGATTCATCTCGCCATCAACGCCAAGAGTTACACCGTCGATACCGATCCCCAAACCAGCTTGCTCACTGTGTTGCGCGAACATCTCGACCTGACCGGAAGCAAATACGGCTGCGGCGAGGGCCAATGCGGAGCCTGCACGGTACTCATCGATGGCAAAGCGCAGCGCTCTTGCATCACGCGGCTCGGCTCCGTCTCGGGAAAACAGATCACAACGATTGAAGGACTGGCAAAGGGAGATCGCCTCCATCCCGTGCAACAGGCGTTTCTCGATGAAGGCGCGATGCAGTGTGCGTATTGCACTTCGGGGATGATCATGTCGGCCGTGGCCCTGTTGCAGAAGAACGCTGAACCCGCCGAGAAGGAAATCATCCATTTCATGGACGGCAACATATGCCGCTGCGGAACTTATTCGCGGATCGTGCGTGCCATTGAGCGGGCGGCGAAGGCACAAGCACCAGCGCTGGCGAAAGGAGCGAGCCGATGAGCGCGAAAACAAATCTTGGGATCCCTCTGGAGCCGGAACGTTACGAACTGAGAGCCGCGGCTCCTTACCGGTTCGATCTCGATCGCCGCGACTTCTTCAAGTTTCTGGGGGCCGGCGTTGTCGTCGTATCCGTTCTCAACCCGGCGATTGTCGCGCAAGAGTCGGGTGGAGGCAGGCAACGGCGGGGAGAATCCCTCCCTCAGCAGATTGGTGCCTGGCTGCATATCGGAGAGAATGGCCAAGTCACGGTGTACACGGGCAAGGTCGAGGTCGGACAGAACATCCGCACCTCACTGACCCAGGCCGTCGCGGAAGAACTTCATGTGCCCCTCGACAACGTTGAAATGGTGATGGGAGACACGCAGCTCACACCGTTTGACATGGGAACGTTCGGCAGCCGGACAACTCCGACGATGAGTCCGCAGCTTCGAAAGGCTGCGGCTGCAGCGCGCGAGATATTGATTGGCTTGGCAGCGTCCGAATGGAAGGCTGACCGGCGGCAATTAGTCGCCACCGATGGGAAAATCGTCGATCCGAGGAGCAATCACTCTATCGAATATGCGACCTTGCTGAAGGGGCAACAGATTACGCAGAACATCTCGACGGATCAGCCGCTGATCCCTGCAACGGAGTGGAAGGTGGCGGGACAACCTGCGCTGAAGATCGACGGCCGCGACTTCGTCACCGGCAGACATCGCTACCCTTCGGACCAGAAGTTGCCGGACATGCTCTACGGCAAAGTGCTGCGGCCACCGTCTTTCAACGCCACATTGGTGTCGGCAGACACGAAGCAGGCCGAGCAAATGGGTGCGACGGCGGTGCAGGACGGCAATTTTGTGGGAGTCGCCGCCTCGAGCACCCGGGCGGCCGAGGCGGCCGTAGCCGCCATTCACGCCGAGTGGAAGTCCGAGCCGCAGATCTCCAACAAAGATCTCTTCGACTTTCTTCGAAAAGATGCGACGCAGGGCGAGGATCCATCCGGCGATGGAGACCATTACGAGACCGGATCCGTGGATCAAGCGTTGTCATCCGCCGATCATCGCCTGCAGCAGACCTACACAGTCTCCTACATCGCACACGTTCCCCTTGAACCCCGCGCCGCCCTAGCCAATTGGGACGGCGATCAGTTAACGGTGTGGACGGGAACGCAGCGACCGTTTGGCGTTCGCGGTCAACTGGCAGAAGCGTTCCATATGCCGGAAGAGAAGGTGCGCGTGCTGATGCCGGACACCGGTTCGGGATATGGCGGCAAGCATACCGGCGAAACAGCGATCGAAGCGGCTCGCCTGGCGCGCGCGGCCAAGCGCCCCGTTAAAGTCGTGTGGACACGCGAAGAGGAATTTTCGTGGGCATACTTCCGGCCCGCAGGCGTTATCGATGTGACCAGCGGAGTTCGCAGCGATGGAACCATTACCGCCTGGGAATTTCACAACTACAATTCGGGTTCCGCGGGAATTCGCACCTACTACGAGGTTCCCAATCAGCGCATCGTTTTTCACGAGGTGCACTCGCCTTTGCGGCAGGGGTCGTACCGCGCGCTGGCTGCGACGGCGAATCACTTTGCGCGCGAATCGCACATGGATGAACTAGCGCACGCGCTCAAAATGGACTCGCTCGAATTCCGGTTAAAGAACCTGAAGAACGAGCGCCTGCGCGCCGTGTTTGAAGCGGCAGCAAAACAATTTGGCTGGGGAAGAAGCAAGGGCCCCGGGCAAGGCTTCGGCATGGGCGGCGGGTACGAAAAATTGGGAAATATTGCGACATTCGCCGAAGTCAATGTTGACGGCAAATCCGGAGACGTCAGGGTCGTACGCGTCGTATCGGCGTTCGAGTGCGGTGCGATCGTCAATCCCGACAACCTACGCAACCAGATCGAAGGATCGAATGTGCAGGGCCTGGGCGGAGCGCTGTTCGAGGCTATCGAATTTGAGAATGGCAAGATCTTGAACGGGAAGCTGTCGCAGTACCGAGTGCCGCGCTTCAGCGACCTGCCGGTTCTAGAGACTGTTCTGCTCGATCGCAAGGACCTTCCGTCTGTGGGCGCCGGCGAATGCCCGATGATAGGCTTGGCGCCGGCCATCGCGAACGCGATCTTCGATGCGACCGGCACGAGGCTGCGAGCATTGCCCCTGGTGCCGAACGGGTTGAAAGCGAGCTAGCAGTTTCCAGCAACTGTGAAATTGTTCCGCAGGAGTCACCATGAGCAATCCGATCAATCGCCGCGAGTTTCTCGAAAAATCAGCCGCCGCAGTAGCAGCCGGGGCTGTACTGCCCCACACCGCACTCTCGTATTCCAAAGTCCTCGGTGCGAATGACCGCATTTCACTCGCTCACGTCGGCATCGGGAATCGCGGTCGAGACCTTGATTTAATCGCGTCGAAGCTGAAATCCAGCCACAACGTCGAGATGACCGCGGTTTGCGATTTGTGGAAGGTAAATCGTGAACAGGCCGCGGCGACGAATGCCGGTTACTACGGCAGATCACCTCGGACCGTGCAGCACGTGGAGGAGATTCTCACGATGAAGGATGTGGATGGCGTACTCGTTTCCACACCCGAACATTCGCACTCTCCGATCCTGAAAATGGTGGTCGAGGCCGGCAGAGACGCCTACGTCGAGAAGCCGATGGGAAATGTTCCCGCGGAAGCAAAAGCGGCGCGCGATGCGGTTCTGCAAGCGAAGGCCATCGTCCAGGTCGGAACCCAGCATCGCAGCGAGCCGTACCAGCAAGCCGCGCAGAAAGTTGCCCGCAGCGGTTCCCTTGGCGACATCAGCAAAGTTGAAATCGAATGGAATTATCACGGTCCGCGGTGGCGCGGGCGTCCGGAGGTGAAGCAGATTCGCGAGCAGGACACGGATTGGAGCAAGTGGCTGCTGACAAAATCCGCGCGCCCGTTTGATCCGCAACTTTATTTCGAATTCCGGCTCTACAAGGAATTCTCCAGCGGCATTCCCGACCAGTGGATGAGCCACGCCATCGACCTGGTGCACTGGTTCATGGACGACAACTATCCCACGTCCGTGATGTCGCACGGCGGAGTCTTTGCCTGGCACGACGGGCGCGAAAATGCCGACACATTTCAAACCCTGCTCGAATATCCCAAGGGATTCCTGGTCAGCTATTCCACCAGTTTCGGCAACGACGCGCCCAGCTTCACGCGATACATGGGGAAGAAGGCGACGCTGATCAACATCGGGGGCGAAGGAAGTCCACGGTATCAAGTAATTGAAGAAAAAGGAACGCACGAGGACGACGCCGACATCGACCGGAAGCGAGAATCGAAGTACGTCTCGTTGCCCGGAGAAAAAGGCTTGCCGCCGATGGGCATCGACGACCTCAGCCTCGAGCACATGGCGAACTGGTTTGAGTGCATGCGTTCGCGCCAGCAGCCTCACTGTACAGTGCACGAGGGATATGCGCATTCCGTGGCGTGCATGATGGCGGCGGAGTCGTACTGGACGGGCAGAAAAATCTTCTGGGACGCCAAGACTGAGACTTTTTCGGACAGTCGGCCGGGCTAGCCTTTGCACGTGTGGGTGTTGCCCAAGCATTGCCCGACCACGTGAGCGAAATCGGCGATCGCGATTTCAGGGTCGGCAAGATCGGGGTGCCACACTTTCTCCCATTCGAAGCAGTAGAAGCCTTTGTAGCCGATCGATTGCAGCGCCTTGATCTGGCGCTCGATCGGAACGTTTCCGGTTCCCGTCAGAACATATTTGCGGTCTTCCCCTTTGCCGACGGAATCTTTCAGGTGTGTGTGGCGAATCCACGGCCCAAGTTGCTTGACGGTGAATTCCGGATCTTCATTCGAAGCCGCAAAGGTGTGATGCGCATCCCAGAGCAGGCCGACGTGCTCGGAATCGGCCGCGTGCAGAACGTCTTTGAGCGTGGCTGAGGATGTGAAATGGTCGTGCGACTCGATAATCACGGTCACAGCCTTTGGGCCTGCATATTGACCAAGTTCGCGCAGTCCCGCAGCGACTCGCGCTTTTGTAGGTTCATCGGGAACGGGAGCATTATCCGCTTGCGCCTTGCCGCCGAACACGCGGACGTAAGGTGCTCCCAGAGTTGAAGCCAGATCAATGAAGCGTCGCGCATCGGCCAATTCCTTTGCACGCTTGTCCGAGTCCTCCAGGTAGAGGTTCGCGGAACTGCTCGCGCAGGCGATGCGCAGCTTGTGGTCCCGAATCTCTTTCTTCGTTTGCTCGATGTGATCGGAAGCGAAGATCGTGTGCGAAGGCAGGTCCAGGTTTCCTTGCAGGCCACGCAGCTCAATTGCAGAGAACCCGTGCTGACGAGCGAACTGTAAGATCCGTGGCCAATCCCAAGCCGGACATCCAAGCGTTGAGAACGCGATTGGAATGCGAATCTTCGCCCCAGCCCAGAGAGGCGGCAACGCCACCTGCGACAGCACTGCGACTGAGAGTGTTTTCAAGAATTGTCGGCGGTTGCTCATGGCGACTACAGCTCTCCTTTTATCATTTGCTTAACAGCATAATCGCAAGCCCGTGCGGTGAGGGCCATATAGGTCAACGACGGATTCACGCATGAAGACGAAACCATGGCGCCTCCATCAGTAACAAAAAGATTGTTCACATCGTGTGCCTGATTGAAGGAATTCAGCACGGATGTCTTCGGATCGCGGCCCATTCGCGCTGTTCCCATTTCGTGGATCGCGAATCCCGGGGGATCATTTCTTTCAAAGGGCTCGATCTCCCTGCCTCCGACGGCGGCGAGCATCTCTGCCGCCGAGATGGCCATGTCTTTGCGCAGAGCCACTTCATTCTCGCTCCATCCACAATGAATCTTGAGCGTAGCAATTCCCCAGGCATCGACCTTCTCTTTGTCGAGTTCGACGTAATTGTTGTGGTTCGGCAGGCACTCTCCGAACCCCCCAAAGCTGAAGCGCCAAGGCCCGGGTCTACTGAGCGATTTCTTGAAGTCTGCCCCGAACCCCGTTTGCGTGATTCCCCGGTTCCATCCTTCGCGGTAGGCTCCGCCCTGGAAGCCATACCCGCGCAGGAAATCCGGATACTTCGATTTCACATTGCGAAAGCGTGGCGTATAGGTTCCATTCGGCCTTCTGCCAATTTCAAGCCGGTCCTCGTTGCCGGGAATCACTGCGGTCGCTCCTCCCGCCGTCACATGGTCCATCAGGTTGTGTCCCAATTCTCCGCTGGAATTTGCCAAGCCGCTCGAAAACTCGGGCGTAGCCGAGTTGAACAGGATGCGCACGGATTCAAGCGCCGAGGCGCACAGGAATACCACCTTGGCACGAAACTCGATTGCGGCTTTCGTCTGCGCGTCGATCACGCGCACTCCCGTGGCTCGGCGCGTCTTCGAATCGAACATGACGCTGTGCACGACGCTGAAAGGACGCAAGGTCATGCGCCCCGTCTTCTCGGCGGCAGGCAGGGTGGCATTCAGGCTGCTGAAGTACGAGCGGGTAATGCATCCTCGTTCGCAAGGGCCACAATAATGACACGCAGCGCGGCCGAGGTGATCCTGCGTCAGGATTGCTGCTCGCCCGATGGTTAAAACGCGCTCCCCACCAAAGTGCTTCGCCAATTCCGCGCGCACAAATCTCTCCGTGCAGTTCAACTCCATCGGAGGAAGAAACTTGCTGTCGGGAAGCTGCGCGAGTCCCAGCGCTTCCCCCGAGATTCCGGCAAAACCCTCTACATAGTCATACCAGGGCGCGATGTCGGCGTAGCGAATCGGCCAATCGACTGCGATCCCCTCACGCAAGTTCGCTTCGAAATCAAGATCACTCCAGCGATAACTCTGCCGTCCCCACATGATGGAGCGCCCGCCAACCTGGCGTCCGCGGATCCAGCGGAACGGCTTGCCGGGATCGGTGCTGTAAGGATGCTCCTTATCGTTGATGAAAAATTTCGAAGACCATTCGTCGCACGCGTAGCAGGTACTCTGGAAGGGTTGGTCTTCCGCCAGCTTTCGCCGATCCCCCATGCCGCGAAACTTCATCTCCCACTGGGGAACGTGTTCCACGTAATCTTCCTCGGGCACAATGTTGCGTCCGGCTTCGAGGACGAGCGTCTTGAGTCCCTTCTCGGTAAGCTCCTTTGCTGCCCACCCGCCCGTGATCCCCGACCCTACAACGATGGCATCGAAAGCATTCGGTTCACTCATCGTCGCTCCGGCTCCTGCTTGATGGGCTCCGCTGGGCATCCTTCGTAACTGCCGGGAATGATTTCGAAATGTAGTTCTTCGGTCGCACCAGCCTCGGAGGTGTAGTAAGCGGTCAAAGTGAGCTGACGCAACATGGCGTAAAAGTTCGCAGGCGTTGAAGTGCCTCGGCCTCTCCTGGGCCGGGTGTGTTCTCCAGCCTCCCCAGCCATCTTTTCGCCGAGAGCGATCAGGATGTCCGACTGTTGAGGAGAGGAGCAATCGACGAAGTCTTTTTCAAACAGCAGGTGGCTGCGCGAATCCACACCCTCAAGGCCAGAGAAAAATCGCGCCCGCTCCCCTTCGTCGTACCACTCTGTCAAAATCAAATCGATGAACTCGGCGGCGCCTGTGTCCGAGGCGCCGGGAGTATCTGTACGTGGAATGATCATCTCTGCCATCGCTTTCACGGTGGCAAATTGATGCGCATTCAAGGTGCGCGGTGAAGCCTGACTCTGAATCAGGCTGCGCGCCTCGCTCAGGACGGCGAACAGATTCGTCGGCGCGAGTTGCAGCAGGCCTCCGGTTGCGAGCAGTCGCAAAACTTCTCGTCTTTGCATAGATTCAGGTCGCGCAGAGTCTATGTTACCCAATTCTTCGCGCCCATGGTGGACTGGACGGGAGAAGATCACTCATTCCAGACGATTCTGCCCTGAATGTTTAATGATGTCCGTGTTGGGATAGTAGTGCTCCAGAATCTCTCGAAAGCCCGCTCCAGATTCAGCCATGGCCCTGGCTCCGGCCTGGCAGAGTCCAATGCCGTGCCCCTTGCCGACTCCTGTGAGTAAAACGCGATCACCGTCTTTCGTAAGAGAAAAGTCATTGCTGGGAACGATGCTCCAGCCAACGTGATGAGCGACGGTCAAGCGAGCGGTCTCATCGGAAGCGCGCAATGATCCGGCTTCCCGCGCAGAAATAGACGATGTCCAACGGGCCGGATGCAGGCGGCAGTGTTCACAATCGACGGAGAAATACGGGTACGCCGCAGCGGGAAGTCCCACTTGAGCCGGGGTGCGGGTCTGTCCGCTGCAACTGCGCGTGTACATGGGAGCGAACGATCGAGATTGATACGCCAGAACCAGTCCGCGAGTGGCGTCGACGGCCACGGCGACGCGGCTGATTGCAGGCGGAGCCGCACGGAGGAACTGGCAGTGAGTCGTGTCGCAGAAATCGAAATCCCGGTGCCGGCCTCGGCCCGCGAGGAAATAAGAGCGCGCAGCGATGGCATGTGCCTTGAGCGCCTCGAGCGGAGTGTCCGACGCGCTCTCGGCGGCAACTACGGACGCAACCGCCGTTTCAAGATCAAGAGTAACAACCGATAGCAGGTTCACCGACGAAGGTCTGATTTCCAGCATGCCGTGATATCGGCGCTTGATTTTAGCGGGTATCTCGAGAATGAAATCCTCCGACTCATTTCGCCTACCAGCGACCGTAACTTTCGTCGAACGCAACTCCCGCCTTCCCGCAGAGACAACGAGATCAGAACCTTGGATCTGTACGGTGGCGGCTGAAACTCCCGAGTTCTCCAGAACTACGCTTTGCTCGCCAGCTTGCAGAATGAGCGCACGCCCGGCGGGCGCGCTCACGACGAATTCCCGAGGATGAAACAGACCCAGGACGGAAACACGGACAGCATCATCGGACTGCGCCAAGCCGTCCGCTCGTCCGTAAGCGATCGAAAACTGATGAGTGGAATTGGCAGCAATCAGCACCAGTACGGCCAGGAACCGTAAAGGTACGAGCCTCGTTGTAGAGAATCTACTTCGCAATCCTGTCTACTCCTCAATTCGGTGGAGCATCTCGCCAGCAGTTCTTGCGGCAACAGAACCGGGCACACCGTGCACGCGGACGATCAGCAGGAGTCGCGGGTCTTCTGCGGGAACGAGAGCCACGGCGAAACCATCTCCTGGCGCAGGTCGCAGATGAGTGCACGCCGCCGTTCCAGTCTTCACCAGAGCCGTTTCTGATTGCAGCGCGCGGTCCACTTCCGCGCCGGTTCCGCGAACAGCGGACTGTTCCATCCCAGCGAGAATCTGGCGTACGGCGGGGCGCTGACGCCCGCGAAGCAGCTCCAGATAGGCGCGGGCCATGTGCAGCGGAGAAATCCGCCAGCGAGGCCCAAGTCCAGCCAGTTCCGCGCCGCGAATATCGCGATCAGGAAGATCGAGCCCGAACTGACTGGCCGTCGGTGTCACATCGGCGGCGCTGAGGTCGGATGTCAGAAATCGGAAATAGGAATTGCACGAAAAAGCGATGGCCGACGTGAGATCCACTTCACCGTGTCCGCCAGGACGCCAGCATCCAGTCTCCGACCCCCGACAAGTGTGCGAAGGATAGTGAAACTCATGTTGTTCCCCATAGGCCAGAGCTGTGAAAGGCTTCGCAAGAGATCCGAGCGGAATCGGCAAGTTCGCCTGCTCCCAACGGGAAGCGAGCAATTGTTCTGTGTGCGCGTCGAGCAATAAGAAGGAGACGTTGGCGTCGGGAAAGTCTCGGTTCACCGCTTGCGCTGCAGATTGCGCAAAGAGCGATGTGCGAGCAGCGGTGACCTGCTCTGAATCGGGCCGGCCCCGAGAAGCCACCGGAATCAGCAGAATCACGACTACCACCAGGATGTGCTTCACTGAGACCATTCGTAAGTAACTACCTGTCTGACTTTACTTCCATCGCTGCGAATTTCAATTCGCTCGGCAGATACGTCCGCCAGCGTTGCGCTCAGGCTCGCCATGTTGCCCGAAAAGAATTGCGGCTCGCGCTCGGACCCGGGACCCGAATTTACGGGCACATTGGGACGGTCGACCAGCGACGCGAAGCGCGTGAAGTTCTCTCGCTCCTGCTTGTGATTGAAACCCGCGAAGTATTCCAGCGGTTTACGATCGGATTTGCGCGCGAGATTGGCCAGCACGGACTCCATCAGGGCCGGATCATCGCTGACCATTAGATCTTTCCCGTGCACGGAAACGGTCAGCGGCCACAGCCCATCCAGCTGTTGGTAACCCGGTTTCTGCTGCCACGAAGTTCCCAACTGACCGGCGGTAAGGCCGGGACGCACGAATTCATTGACTGCCGAGCGCATGCTTTCCTCACTCCAATCCGAAGCGGCGGTGAAGACGACAGCAGAGTGGGTCCTCACGAAAACTCCGGCCGAATCGCGCTGAGTGGATTGCACCTGCAGCGAGGCGAGGATCGGAGTTTGGCCGAGTAGATCCTTCAGGGCGGCTGCGGGACTGGTCGTGGCTGGCGCTTCCGCCGGCGCCTGATCGATGCGCGTCTCAAGATCGGAACTGGCCCCCTGTTCGCCCGAAGTCAATTGCAGCTGTGGAGCGATCTGCGAGGCAGGCGCGGGGCCGAGGTGAGGGGCCAGGATCTTGGTTTCGAGCAGCGTGAAGCAGGAATCCGCGCCGGGGTTGGCCGCCGTCACGTACACGCCGGCATTCTCCGGAACCAGGCGCGAGAGATCCGCAGCGGCCGCCAGGCTCTCGGCTGAAGCGGCTTGCGGGGGTTCCTTCTTGCGGATCAGCACCCGCTCTTCGCGATATTCCTTGCCGGAGCGGAACAGATCGGAAACAGCGGCTGAATACTGCGACAGATCGGTGATGTTCTGCTGCACCCAGTAGGTCCGAAAGTAGCCATTGGGTACGAGGGTCTGAAGATCCAGCACCATGCGCAAGTCGCCGGCAGGGCCCGCCGCTGCGGTCGATTGCGCCCACCACGGATCGCTCTCGACTGTGCGATCCGTCTTGCCCGACATCAACAGCAGGGCGCCAGCCATCAGGTCTTGCCGAGTCGCCAGCAGCAGGTAGTCGCCGGATATGGCGAAGGCAACTTCCCGCTCGGATTGCGGATCGCGGCGAACGTAGAAGTCAACTCCGCCGGCGTTGCGAGGCTCGAACTTCGCCCGCGTTTGATAGAGCGAGCTCTGCATCGACTTGGCCGACGGAAGATAGGTGATGTACAGGAATTCCAGTTTGCCGATGTCATAGATCGCAACTGCGCTGCGCCGTCCTGCAACCTGGGAGAAAAAGTCCATGTCTGCAGGTATACCTGCCGCAGCCGCGAATTGCTCACCCGCTCCCTGCAGCCTCAGAAACAATCGCGAGCGCGAGAAGACTTCGTAGTTGTCGCTTTTGATCCACTGCTTCTTCTGGGGAGAAGAATTCCACTCACTGAGCAACAACGAGAAGTCTTGCGCCTCGATATAAAGCAGCGGCCCGGCCGGAACGAACTTCGATAGCGGCTGATCTGGCGCCGATGCGGCGCGGTAGCCGGCCCATCCTAGTCCGGCGCACGCGAGTGCAATCCCGAAGATAATAAGGATACGTTTCATTGTTTCGCGCCTCCTTTCCCCGTGGCGGGATTCGTAACGGGGCCAGAGCGGGCCAGCAGCCTGGGCCGAACCACCCGGTCCTGCTCCAGGGCCTCGTGCAGCAGCGGTTGTCGTGCCGCATTCTCTCGCTGGATTCTGAGTATGGATTTTGTCTCCGCGATCCTGCGATTCAACAGTTTGCGATTGTCGGCGGAGGTTTCAAGGCTTCGAGCCGTCTGGTAGTAAGACAACGCATCCGGGAGACGGCCGACCCGAACCATCGTATCGGCGATGAGTTTCGAGACGCGCGCGCGCTGCGTCGGAGTTAACTGCTCATCTCCCGAGCCCTGAACGTTAAATTCACTCTCGGATTCTTCCTCGTCCTCGCCGGAGCTGACGATCTGTTCTTCCTCGCTCGCCTCTCGTGGCACGTCCGGACGGAAGTACTGCGTCTGGAAGAGCGGTTCGATGATCGCCAGCCCGTAGTTATCGGACTTTGCGTTCGTGGCGGCTTCAAACAAAGGCACGCGAGCGCTTTCACGGCGCGGGAAATCGATGACGCAGTGGCTCAGGAGTTGGATCTTCACCTGAGGATCCGTCGCGTTCTCGGCGGCTCGCAGGCGGGCTTCATAGTAGTAGAATTTGTCGGCCGCCGTCGCGGTGAGGGCCGCTTTACCCGCCGCAAGCAAGTTCAATTCACCACTGCCCAAATCGCGGCTGGATCGTCCGGTGACTGCCGCCGCAGCTTTTAGCCGTAAATCATAAGCCGTAGTGGGTGCGGAAGCGATGGCATTGAGAGCATCTTGAGCCGAGGCCGCATCGCTGCCCGCCGCGAGTTTCGCCTTCGCTAATCGCAGACGATAAGACGCATCCCAAGGCGCCGACTTTACGAGCTGTTCGAGGAACTCGATGGCTTCGGCGTTGTGGCCCGTCTTCTCCAGCAGTGCCGCAGCCGGATCAAGGTTTTCAAAGGGACTTCCCACGGCGACCACGAGACGGTGGAGTAAATCGAGAGCCCCAGCCGTGTCTCCCGCTGCCAGACGAATTTCAGCCAATCCCAGGAAGTTGGCCGCAACGAGTTTGTGTTCTTCAATTTCGCGTGCGAAGACTAGCTCCAGGATCTTGCGGGCCGATTGCTTGTCCCCGCCTTCAAAAAGTTGACGCGCCGCGGTGCGCAACAGTTCCGCCGGGGGCGCACTCTGTGGCTCGTTTCGGTACGAACCGAGTTTCGCATCCAGCGTGCCGAGCTGAGCAGCTACGCGGAGGTCGAGCGGGACGAGAGTATTGTTCTCGGCCGTCCGACTTTCCTGTGGCAGCGCGGCGATTGCTGCTGCCGCATCGGCGTACTGCTTCGTTGTCACCAGGTAGCGGACCCATCGCACCTGCCAGGAGCTGAGTTCCGCCTGCGCATTCTGGCGCTCGATGCCGTCCAGTTTTCCAATCGCGTTCTCTTTCAGTTCGAGAACGCGTTTGTAGATCAATGCGCGCTGCGCTTGCGGAATCCAGGAGGCATCGGCAACGTCACCAAGCACGCGTGCCGGATCTTGCGCAGACGACGCGACGTCGACAAGCCAGTTCGTCGCGGCAGCCGGGTCTCCCTGCGCAGCGTATGCCGGATGCAGCACGGCATTCGACATCCAGGTTCCGTTGATATGGAGATAGGTCCGCACGATGACGTCGGCATCAGGCTTCAGCTCCAGGAACAGATGCCGCCTCCGCAGCTGATCGCAGGTACGGCCAAAGTCTCTCCAGAAGCTGTCGGGAACCCGCGAGCTGTTGAGTTGTTTCGCCAGCACCGCCAAGGCCTGCTTCCACTGCGCCAGAGCTGCGGCACGATCTCCTTGCTTGTAGGACACGACCGCAAGGCTGTCATATACGTCAGCGCGGTTCGGAGAGAGTTCGAGTGTGTGCTCGTAGTCGGCGATTGCGCGTTTCGCGTCCCCTGCCCCGGCGTAGTAATCAGCTAGGGTCAGGTACCCGGACGCACTGGCAGGACTTTGCTCCAAGATGCCCGCCAGGAAGTCTTCCGGATTGCCCTGCTTCTCGGTTCCAAGGTATTCGCCATAACGCGAACCGTAGTAGAACCACGTGCTTCCTGCCAACTGCTGATCCCGGTCGACTGGCTTCGCGAGGCGCGCAGCGATGGGATCATCGCCAAGTGCCGAGAGGAACGCATTGTTCACGTCAGCTGTGGGCTCGGAAAAATACAGACCAACCAGCGCGTTATAGGTTTTGTTCCACACCGCTGGACGCGCCTTGCCGCGGGCCTGCACCACGGCATGCGCAATCGCGGGACTGCCGTGGGTCACGGCATAGTTCGCAGCCTGCTCGCCCCATTGTGCGGGCGACGTCCAGTTCGATGCGATGCGAATCAGTTCCTGGGGCTGCTTTTCCAGCAACAATTTAAAGTAGCGTTCCTGCCGCGTTTCGTCCAAACCTGGGAACACCTTCGCAAGAACGCGCATATCGTTTGGCTCGTCACCAGCCGCGTGATAGGCGTCGGCGGCCTCAATCAGGTGCGGGCTTCTGTTGATGGGCGGAAGGACTGAGGCGAATTGCTCCATTTGTGATCCAAGTTCCGCAAAGCGTCCACGACGCCGCTGCAATTCGATAAAGGGCTGCGGATTCACCGCGTGATTCGTTGATGGCCCCCATTGCATCATCAACTCGAAGCGCCAGCGAGCTTCCTGGTCGGCAAGGGCCGCGTCGACCGCTAAGGGAAGAGCGAACTTCTGCAGGTCATCCAAGTTCATGCGGTTCCGTTTCGACTCCGCGAACTGCGCGAACGAAAGCCGCTCCTCGGGCGTGAAGTACGTGTTGACGGTGCCACCCAGCTCCTGGAGCGCGCTCTCCATCTCATTCCGCGCAGTCTCGATCCGCTTGCGGCGCATATTTTCGCGCCACTGGACATCAGTCAGTCCGCTCAGGCCTTCCTTCGCGAGCTGCTCCTTCACGACGGGTAAGTCTGCCTTAGAATCTTCCAACGCCTTTTGTAGCGTGGCATAGGCCTGCTCGTGCTGACGAAGGCGCGTCATAATACGAACGTAGGTCTTCACGCCCGACCCGTTTTCGCCAGTAGCGAGCAAATCAGAACCGGCTTTGGAAACGCCTTGCTCCGCGAAGCTGCGCGCCTGGTCGAGCATTCCCCACGTCTCCAGCCGGCGGGCCACCTCGAAATACTTGCCCGCATTGTCCGGACGGCCTTCGATCAGCGCAGTCTGCAACGCGGCAACCACCTCCTTCACCTTGCCCTGCCGGGCACGGACCGCCGCAACCTTCTCCATCCACTGCGGATCCTTGTATGCGAGTTGGTAAATGTGCTCGTAGTCAGCGGCCGCTTCATCGAAACGCATGAGGCGCTCTTCCAACTCCGCGCGCGCGGTGTAAAGGTCGGCGCGATCGGGTCGAATCGCGATCGATTTTCCATACGTCTCAATGGCCGCAGGATAGTCTTCGAGGTTCGTCTGCGTGCGCGCCAGCACCATGGACCAGCGATAGTCGCGCGGAGAGTGCGCCACGGTCTTCGCGTAGAAAGCGACCAGTTGCTGCTGCCGCTGGTATCGCAGCGCGTACAGCGCAGCTTCGGTGACCAGGGCGTCGTCCTCGGGGAAGTTGTTGATCAGTTCGATGTATTGATCCACTGCGCCGGAGTAGTTGTTCATCCGCGTGAGAGCCGGAATCAACCCGCGCCGTAAGGTTGCGATCTGAGCTTTCCGAGTGTCGGCAGGCAGCGGAGCAGAACGGAACATTGCGATCTTGTCGTTATAGAACTGTTCGAGCCCCTTATCGTCGCCGGCCTGGGCGTAGGTATCGGCCATGGCGGCAAGGAACTCGCCGTTGTACGGAGACTCCTTCAATAGCCCCGTAAGCAGATCCCGTGCCTGCTGGAATTGCTTCGCCTCCGTGGACTTGCGCGCAGCCTCATAGGTGAACTGCTTGCCCAGTGCGGGATACGCATCTTTAGAAGCCTGCAGCAGCACCGCTATCGCCTGCGACTGCATCTTCATGCGCCAGTAATAGTCGACGGTTGAGCGAACCACTCCGAGGATTTTCGGATTCTCACGATAGAGCGCTTCGACATTCTTCTCTGCCGACACGAAGTCCTTGCGCCCCTCGTATAGACGAATCAAGGCATAGCGCAATTGCAGGCGAGTGATGGGATCGCTGGTGAGCGCCGCCTGTCGTTCGATCGCGTGCTGCCGAACTGACTCGAGGGATTTCTGCTCCGCCAAGGTTTCAATCTCTTCCGCCTGTTCGATGGAAGTCGTTCCCTTAGACAGGGAATCAAGGAACGACTCCATCTCAGGTTTCCGGTTCTGCGCCTCAAGAACTTTCACCCGCAGATTCACGGCCGCCATCGACGGACTTGGCGGCACTGCGATCTTCGCCGTGCTCTGATCGACGAGATCGCGGAACTTGGGCCTCCGCGCCAACTGCAGTAGACGCTGTTCAGCCGAAGAGTCCGGGGCACCGAGCGCGCCCTTTACGTATTCATCGATGGCCTTCGGATAGTCGCGCTGATTTTCATAGATCGCCCCCGCCTCGTACGCATAAAGGCTCCAGTCGCCCAACCGCGTGCGTCCCTTGCCCAGCAAACGCATCGCATTGTCGAAATCAAAGTAATCCCAATAGATGGTGGCCGCTTCGAGATATCCGGAAGACTGACCCGGCGACACTTGCGCGATTCGCTCCCAATATGGAGAAGCCTCGGCAAACCGCTCACGATCCGCATAGATGTCGCCAATGCGTGCCATGGTTTGAGTGTCAGTCGGATTCGCTTGCAATAAATTGTCCTGGATCTTGGCGGCAACCGCAGTGTCGGCAGGCTCGAAATACGCCAGCGAGCGATACACCGACGACGCTACGCTCGCGATCTCAGGCTCAGCCGGATATTGCGCAGCCAGCGACTTCAGGACCGGAGCGCTCTCTTCAAAATGCGATCGCCACAAATTTGCGTAAGCCAGAAAGTTTGTGGCTGCAGGATTCTTCTCCCAACTTGAAGGATCAGGCGCGACATCGCGGATCGCACTGAGCTCCGCCTCCAGCTTGCCACGGCTCGACAAGTATTCGAAGAACCGGTTTCGAAGCATCGCATCTTCGAACCAGTGCTGCCGCAGCAGCGCTTCCCAGGCGGCCTGATCGTAGGTTTTAGGGGATTGATATGCACCCAGAAGATTTCGCACAAACACCGGATTGTGCGGGAAGCGCTGGTGCGCATACAGGTTCAGGCGCAGATACATCACCGGACCGCCACCCAAAACATCGTTGAAGTGTTGTTCGAGTTCGCTGCCCTTGAAGCTGGCCACCGCATCGCGCATCAGTTGCTCGAACTCGCGGTCTCTTTTGTAGCGCAGATAGAACCGGGCGAGTTTGTCGTACCAGGACTTGTCGGAAAATCGTGAGATGGCCAGGCGATAGACTTCTTCCTGCTGCGATCCCAGCCGGTTCTGATCAAGGAACGAAGCGAGTCGCTCATACAGCCCAGGGTCGTCGGGATTGCGATCGATCTCGTGGCGCAACACCTCCAGCGCCGCGGGGATCTGCTTCATCTCGACCAGCCGGGCCAGGTAGCGCTCCAGCACCCGCGCATATTCCGGTGACCGGGCGCCGGTCTGCCGTTCGGGCGCAGTGTTCGTGCCTAGCTGGAACGACTGGCTGACCCTGCCCTGCGGGGCGATGTTTCCTCGAGGACTTTCCCCCGGTTCGCCTTCTCCTCCCTCGTCTCCTTCCGCCTCGGCTGTATTCGTGTTCTGATATGCCGTAGCCGGAGCGTTGTAGCTGGAATCGTATGATCCGCCGGCAGTGCCCAGCGGCACGTTCTGCGCGCTCGCAGCCAACTCCCGGAGAACGGAGTCGTAGATGGCAAATTCATCTTTCGTGTTGTTCTTGCGCGCGTACGCGTCCGCCATGAGCAGAGCAACAGCCGTGCGCTGCGGGGCATGAGGAAAGTTCGCCAGAAAGTCCTTGCCACCCTGAATGACTGCGTCACTCTCCCCGGAGTTGGCATAGAACTCGAGCAACTGGGCATGCAATTCGGCACGACGAGTCGCATTCGGGAACTTGGTATCGAGTAATGCCAGCAGTTCGGCCGCTCGTGATCGATGGAAGTACGGCACAGCGCGCTGCTCTTCATCCGAGTACTGACTGGCCGGCTGCGTCGTGTTCAGGATCAGCGACAGAATTCCGTTCAGATACCCGGGGCCCTGGTCGAGCGTGGCAATATCGCGATACATCGACAGCTCGCCGGAGCCGAGGCGGATCGGAGTTTCCGGCGCGGTCAGCAGGATGCCGGTGAGACCGGCGATTGCAGTCTCCTGTGCGTTGGGCAACTCCTTGCTGTTGTAGAGGGCGAAGTAATAGCGAGCCGACTCCGGATAGGAGTGAATGTCTTCCAACAGCCGCGCGCATATGTAGAGTTCATGGGAAGTCCAGGCCGCTTTGCCGGCTTCCCTGTGCGCCCGAAAATCGGCGATTGCCTGTTGTGCGGCGTCGTTCTTGCCTTGCTGCTGGTAGTAATAGAAGATACGCGCCGTGGCGTTCAGGTCCTGGGGCTTTGCCAACAACGCGGCGTGGGCATCGTCGCGGAACTTGCGCAGATTCTGTGTCTCGCGCAGAAGATCGAAATAGCTCTTCACCAGTTGCGGATCCCATAGCGGTTGAAAACTTTGCTCGTAGACAGCTAATCCTTCGCGGACCGATCCCTGGCGATACTCCACGATCGCCTTGGCCTTCACGGGGAATATCTGATCGTCAGGAAATTGCTTGCGATAGTCGCCGATCAGTTGTCCCGCGGCCGCATATTCTTTCTGCGTAACCAGGAATTCCAGAAAACGAGCGTACAGCGACTGCTCCTTGGGATAGCGCGAAATCCAGGCACGATACTGGGCGATCGAAGCTTCCTTCGGAAGCCCCTGATCCTGAATCAAACCGAAGATTCGCTCGAAGGTTTGCCAGCTACGCTGCTGAGCCGTAGGCGTCAGCTTCTCCGACGCGATTGGCGGAGCACCCGCCACCAGGGAAAGTATTTTGATCTCATCAGCCGGCCGCAGGCGGTGGTGATAGAAATCGGCAAGCGCCAGCTGAGCGCCAACTTTGTCGGACGAATTCTCGACATACGCTTTCCAGTCGGATTCGGCCGCAGTGAAATCGAGTTGCTGCTCGTCTTCGAGTGCCCGCAAAGAATAGAGCTCTGCGTTGTGCGGCTGCGCCTTGATCAAGTCTCCGAGTGCCGGGCGAGTCTCGCTCGGAGGCCGCCGGAACGCGACGGCTCCGTTCGGCAGCGACATCATGCGAAAGAAAGCCGCTTCGATCGCGCTGTTCGCTTCCACGTTACGAATCCAGAAGGGCAGTTCACCCATCGCGGCCAGAGTCACACCCACCAAGATAACCAGGGCTCCGGCCAGCAACTGCCGCGTGCGTTTCGTCGATGAATCAAGGAAGTACTTCAATCTGCACCTCCTGCGTTCCAATGTTGTGGGCGATGTCTTCAGCAGTAACCGTCAGTTTGTAGGTGCCCGGAATCATCTGCTCGGGAATTGTCAGCGCTCCGGTATTGGCGCCAGCCTTGGCGTCCCAGCGGAGTGGAACCGGCGCCGCGCCATCCATGCGGGCCACCAGCGTCCGTGTGCTCTCTGAGGCGCTGACTTTCATGGCAATGCTCTGGCCGCGTTGAAAGCGCTTGCGGTCGAGTTTCACCTGGACAACGGGCGGCTTGCTGGCAATGACGAATGTCTTCGACTCACGGTAGCTGTGACCGGCTTGATCGCGAAGAATCAGTCGCACCGTGTAGGTTCCATCCTGCATGTCTGTCGGAGCGAGAAATCGCGTCTGCCAGATGTCCTCGGAAGACAGGTGCCGCAGCGGCTGCACCAGTCCAAACGGAAAAACAGCAATGACGGAGACGATCGATTCGTCCGTCTTGACTCGGAGGATGGGATCACCCGGGCGGATGACGCGAGGCCGCAGCAGCGCCCGCGGAACAGCCAGAAACGATGTGTACGGCGTAACGAATTTGTACTTGCGCGCCAGACGGATAATTTCGTCAATCGTCGCTTGATCCTCGCCGTCGCGTTCGATCTTCTCAAGCAGGGCGTCGACGCGGGCGCGAGCCCAGAGCCGCGGCAACTGCGGGTGATCGAAGGATTCTTTCGGCAGGGAAGTCTTCCCCGCGATCTGGACCGGGGCTCCATCGCGTACGCCATGAACGGTGAACCCGACGTTCTCCTGCGGCTTGTCATACTCCCCGACCCATAACGCGAGCGATCCCGAAAAGGTCGCCGCTTGCAGCGGGTAGACGGTATGCACCGACTCAGTCGGACTGATCGAGAGATCCAGTTGCCCAACCGGGCTGCGTCCGATCTTCGAAAGGAAGGAATTGAGCTTGAACTCCATCGGCTCGGTCGAGAGCACGTGTTCGAGCAATCCGTCCTGCTTTGCGAGCAGGCGGAACAGGGGCAGGTTGGCATCGTCGCCGATTGCGAGAATGTAAGTGCGGGGCCGCTGCGTGTTGGAAAGTTGCTTCCACGCCGATGCGTACCAGGCGGCGAGCTTGCCATTCAGAATTGGGCCGCGCGTCGCCCCGCCATCGCTGAGAATAACCAGATAAGGATTGCTCGCTCCCGGCGATACGGACTGTTCCAGTCCGGCCTTCAGCGCCGTCTGCAGATCCGTGCCCCCACGTAAACGGCTGGCGCGGACGGCATCAATCGCGTGTTGAATGTTGCCTTGCTCCGCCAAGGCCACGGGCACAACCTGCGTTTCGCTGTTGAACAGCACCAGTCCGAAGTGGTCGGTCGGCCGGAGTGAATGCACCAGAGTTTCAAGAGCCTGGTAACTGCGCTCCAGCTTCTCCCACTGCATGGAGAGGGACGTATCGAACAAAGCAATCACCGTCTTAGGCGCGCCTGTCGCGGAGTTGTTCGCAGCTGGCGGGTTTGCTCCGAAGCCCAGCAACGCCTGGGCTTCGAAGAACCCGGGCTCGTTCGTGCTGCGCACCGGGGCCGTTTCGGTTGGGGATGGCTGGCCGCTGACCGGGTTCCTGTAGGTCAGGAGTTGCAGCGTGTCAACCGCGGCCGCATCGACATCATAGGTGGCGACAAAGTCTTCGCCGAGATTGATGTTCTGCCCTTCGAAGTGTCCTTGCACAAGATGAGGCGTGTTCTGATCCAACTGCAGTGGGAACGTTTTCGCGGGCGCCTGGAAATTACGAATTGGGTGCGCCGAGTAAAGCTCGAAGTTGATGCGCAGATGTGCGGCCGCCTGCGCCGAGTACGCATCCGGCCGCAGAGGGATGGCAAAGTACGATTTCAAATTCTCCACCGGGATCGACTCGTGATACTCGATCTCCAGCCGCTTCGTCCCGAAGGCCGGAATCGGCACAATGCGCGCGCTGAAAACCGAGGTGCGCTTGGCTTCCTCACTGCCTCGTTCGCCCATCTGCAATAGGCCGGGATCGATGGATTGCTGCTTCAGCTGGTTGTAGATCTCTTCGGCGCGCTTGCGTTCCAGAATGACGGCGGGCAGGCGAACGGGACCGTCCCAGGTCGCAAAATCAGAAATCGTCGCATGACTGGGCAGCGCAAAAATATAGTTTCCTTCCTCGATACGGCCGGTGTGATTGGCGAATACCTGCCGCACAAAGACCCGGGCATCACCATTGTCGATGCGGACGGTGATTTCCATCTCCTCGAGCGAGAGGATGGCCGGATTCGGCTGTTGTTTGTCGCGCGGGATCAGCACTCCCGCATCGGCGAACAACAGAGAGGAACCGAGTAGCACAACTACGATGGATAGCAGCAGGTTCTTCATGAGTGCAGTTTCTGCTCTGGTATGCGGACCAGGCCATTGTCCGTGCCAATAAAGATGTAGCCGTTGGAGGTAGCGAATGCGGTGACGTTGAGCGATGGCAAACCGTTGCGGATCACCGACCAGCGGCCGGATTGCCGGTCGTAAAGATACAAGCCCTTTCCCAGACTCCCTGCTAGCACGTAATTCTGCGTGACCAGCATCGCGTTCGGGTTGATCTCCAGCGGCCCCGACGCGGTTTCGAAGGAATGAAAATGCCCGGAAGAATCCAGCGCGAGCACTCCGGCCCCGTAGGTGCCGACCATCCATTCCGATCCGATCGGAACAACGGAAGTAATCCAGTTGTGATTCAGGTTGGAAGAAGAAGTCGTGTAGTTGACCTTCACGTCGCCCTGGTTGAGACGTGACAGTCCACCCAAAGTTCCAGCCAGCATTTCGTCGCCCGAGACGCCGAGCGCATAAACGTGGTTGTTCACCAGTCCGTGGAAGGCGTACATGCTGTGAGCGCCGCTATCATCAAGGAATGTCAGGCCAGCCGAAGTGGCCAGCGCCAGGCCTCCCCGGTAGGCGGCGACGTCGGTGACATGGTCGGCAATCAGGCCGTCACTCCGCGTCAGAATCTGCTGTTCGCCGCCTGAATCGTTGAAGCGCACCAGTCCATTCGCGGTCGCGACATTGATCACGCCCGTCTTCGCCTCCGGCAGGATACGATTTACGCAGAACACATGCTCGTCTTCCACATGTCGAACGCGGCGTTCGTCAGAGGCGAGAAGATCAAGTCCGCGGTCGAAGTAGCCAATCCAAAGTTGCCCGCTCGCATCGGCCGCCAGCGCTGAGATGTTCCGATCACTCAATACCGCAGTCCCCGATGCGAGCACTCGCTCCCAGCCGAACCCGTGCTCTTTCATGCGGTAGAGTCCGTTCCGTGCAACGGCAAACATCGCTCCACCTGAGGCAAACAGTTGGTGGACTTCCGCCAATTCACTCCCTTGTCCCAGGCTGGGATTCGGACGCCGCCCCTCAAGCGGAATCACAAATACACCTTGATCTTCCGATCCGACGTAAAGTTCTGTGGAACTCGGGAACAGAGCGGTAGCGAAAACACCTGGAGCCAGAACCCGCGAGAAGCGGCCCCCGTCGAACACAGCCAGACCGGAGACCGTGCCCACGTACGCCTTCTCGCCCGCGACCGCGAGGGACTGCACGTCTGGGTCGGGCAGTCCTTGATCCTCGGTGAAGTTCTCGGCCTGGCCTCCATGAAAATGGATGACACCCCGATTCAGAGTTCCGACCCATAGGTCTGACTCGTCGCCCGCGAGCACGGTCACATGCATTCCATCGAGCACAGGATGCAGGACGCTGATCTGTTCGCCGTCGTAAACCAGAACCCCGCGTTTCTTCGTCCCGATGAGAAGATGCCCTGATGGAACTGGCAGAATCGCATTGATGCCGCGAGCCTCGGCACTCGCGGGCAATATCTGCCGGAACGCCCGCCCGTTGAACGCGAGAATCCCCTCATTTGCGGTCGCAACCAGCAACTCCGGTTCGTGCGAGTCTGAGAGAACAGCGGGGGCAAGTGCAACAAGAGGAGAGCTAGGCAGATCGCTGCCGACGGAATACTGCCGTAGCAAAACACCGTCGGGTTCGTACTCCAGCAACCCCGCAGGACCCGCGATGAAAAGATGGTCCTGAAAACGTGCTGCCTGCAGGAATATCTGGGGAGAGCTGACAACCTCGAAACCGAGGTTTAGCGCCGGAGCATAGGGCTGAACCGTAAGCGCAAATTCGTGTTCGGCGCGAACCTGCTCGGTGGCGCTTCGAATCGCCTGCGAACCGCGCCAGATCACTGCCACTCCGGCCAGAACAGCGGCACTCAAAGCAGCGGCAATTGCCGCACGCACTCCCACGACCGACGCCCGCTTCATAGCTCCTCGCGGCCAGGACAGTGAACTATAAACCTTGAACCCGGTCCTGAAAACTCATAAGCAACGCACGAACCAAACTGATCTCTCACTCTGAATCGGCGTTTTTCGTGTCGCGCGTGCGAGAGAAGTGTGTGTCGCAGGAGACACTGCGTCACCCAGAACACATTTCGAAGCGTAGAGCTGGCGCGGGTCTTGTTTGTAATGGGACATCACGGGCTGAGCACGGGCTAGAGAATTTTGGGGATTCTCTCTATCCCTATGGTGAGCGACCCGACACATAGGTAACAGATCGTACCGGACACATAGGTTACACTTTTTCGCTTTTTGGGGAGGAAGTGGATGCCGTGGAAGGAGTGTTCG
>Ga0209698_10000865_pt1 | contig 34943 bp, 33 predicted proteins | sample LitLauG_LLR_2012_FD_187203 | JGI IMG/M metagenome (GOLD analysis project Ga0209698, IMG submission 187203) | Freshwater sediment microbial communities from Pennsylvania, USA - Little Laurel Run_MetaG_LLR_2012 (SPAdes) (version 2) | ecosystem: Environmental > Aquatic > Freshwater > Creek >... | reverse complement strand
GCGGTATGGGTTCGTTTGGGCGAGCCGCTGATTCCGGTGCTCGAGACGCCGTAGCCGCAGCGGCCGCTATTCGCTCGCGGGGCACACCTTGAGCACGCAACCGCCAACTGAGCATCCGCGAATTCGGCGGAGCTCGCTCGGCACCGGGATCTCCGTGGTCGTCGGCCTGTCCGGAACGATCATGGAACAAATCGAGCGACAAGTCATGGAAGACGTCGCAACGGGAGCCTTGCGCCCCGGCGAGCGCCTTCCCACACCGGCCGAGCTCGGCGCAGAACTCGGCGTTAGCCCCGGTGCGGTCGAGAAAGCGTATCGACGCCTCGCGAAGGCAGGCATCATCGAAAGTCAGCCCGGCGTCGGGCCATTCATCGCCGAGACCGCCATCTCGACGCAGCACGCCCTCTACACGGTCGCCGGCAACGCGATCGCCATCGCGCTCAATCGCGCGCGCCGCTTAGGCTGCACGCGCGGAGACGTCGAGCTGCTCTTCCGGCAGTGGCTCGATCGCATTTTCCCTCGGAAGTCCGCCGCCCCCAACACCCCTCCCGGACCTACGGAGAAGCCCTTGTGAGCACAACCGCCGCGAGCCTTGGCGAGAACGGCAAGTCAAAGATCCTCGGCAGCCCGTACGCGGATGCAAGGCGCGCGCACGTCGAACAGACAGCGAACGACGTGCTGGCCGCCGTCTCGATGCGCAGATTGGCCGCCATCCTCGCGGCCGCGCTCTGTCTGTCGCTTCTCGCGAACGTCGTGCTTGCGACGACCGCGAAGTTCGTGCCAGTCTACGTCCATGACAACGCCCAAGGGCAGGTCACGTACGTCGGTCCGGTCGACGGCGCGAACGGCCCGAGCGAGAACGCCCTCCGGGCGCAGTTGGCCGACTGGATCGCCAACGCGCGAGAGATTTCGAGCGACCCGATGGCGACCCGAGAACGGCAGCGCCGCGTCGCGGCGCTCGTGATGAACGGCTCTCAAGCACAAACCTTCCTGAAGGCGTTTTATCAGCAGAACGATCCGCTCACGCTGGGATTCCAGAAGCGAGTCGCCGTGGCGGTAAACTTCGTCGCTCCGATCGGCGCCTCGACGCACGAATACGAAGCTGAATGGACGGAAGACGCGCGTGGGGTCGACGGACGTCAGATCGGATCGCCGCGCCGATTCCATGCACGCTTCACGATCACGGTGGCGCGTCCGAGCGATGAGGCTTCGATCTACGCTAACCCGCTAGGCCTTTTCATCACGGACCTAGACTGGGTCGAGAAAGTCAGCTGAGGGCGCCGTGAGAATCGCAGCTTACCTTTTGCTCTTCGCTGCCCTCGCGGCCGCGCCGGCGGTCGCCCGCAACAACAGCGGCCCCGTTCGCTACTCAGACGGCTCGTATCGGTATGAGTTCGGCGGCAGTATCCCGACGATTCACGTCGGCGCTGGCGACTCTTGCGACATCGAATTTCAGGCCGGCGAAACGATTCACCGCGCGTTCCTCTCGGACACGGTGCGATGGAAACTTGCCGACGGTGTGTCGGGCGCCAATAACGTCCCTCATCTCGTCGTGAAGCCGACGCAGGCGGGCATCGCGACGACGCTGACGGTCTTCACGGACCGCCGCAGCTACCACATCCGGCTCGCGAGCTCGCCCGGCACCGAGGCGGAGTACGTCGGCTTCACTTACCCCTCCGATCGCATCGCCGCAGCGAGAGAAGCAGAAGGTCGTGCCAGGGCGGCCGCCACAGCGGCCGCCGCAATCGACGCCACCTACACCTGCAAAAACCTCGACGCAAAGTACGTGGCCGGAGGCGCGAACGAATTTCGAAATGCGCAAGTGTGTAACGACGGCAAGCACACGTACATCAACGCGCCCGACTGGGCCGGGGACTTGCCGATGCCCTATTCGCTCGATAACGGTACGGATGAGATCGCGAACTATTCGTTCGATCCGAAGCACCGCCAGTTCATCATCGACGGCGTGCCGACCAAACTCGCGCTCATCCGCGGCTCCGATCGCGGCCAACTGCGCACGACGTTCGAGAGGAAGCCACAGTGAGAGACGCCTCTGCCGAATCTCTCGTCAGCGCGGGTCGTCCGGAAGCTGCCGGCATTATCACGATCCGGCGCTCCGTCCTCGTCGCCGGCGGGCTAACAGCCGCTGTTCTGGGACTGCTTGCCATCTGGCTGATCCATTCGAATGCGCCGACCGCCGCCATAGCGGCGCCGCTTCCCGCGCGAGCGGCCGACGTCAGCACCATTGACGATCGTGCTGCGAGAGGGAGCGACGCGCTCGTCGTGCCGACGGCGCGGCCGGCGCCTAATCCGCCTCCCGATCCAGCGATGATCGCCGACACCGGAACCGTGCCGATCGCGCAGCCTCAACCTGTCGTCCAGCAAGGGCCGTCGGCAGCCGATCAGGCCGCCCTTACGCAACAGCAAGCCGCCGAGGATCTCGCTCGAGCGCGGCGTCAGGTTGTCGCGGACGCGCGCAATTCCGACCTGACCGTCAAGCTCGACGATATGGTCCCGAGCCAACGCGCGTCGACCGGACCCGCGGCCCTCGATGCGACTAGCGCCGACACGGGACCCATCGGCGATTACGTCTTGCAAAGGGGAACGATCATTCCCGCGTCACTCTACACGCCGATCGACTCCACCGTCCCCGGCATCGTGACGGCGCAGGTGCGGCAAGACGTGTACGACTCCACGCACCGGACTCTAATCGTGCCGCAAGGCTCTCGGCTAGTCGGCGGCTACGCGAGCGGTATGACGAATGGCCAAGCGCGCCTCTTCGTCGCCTTCGACTCTATCAAACTCCCGAATGGCCATACGATCAACCTCGGAAACATGCCGGGCGTCGACCTTCAGGGCGTTGCTGGCCTCGGCGGGAAAGTGGACTTTCACACGGGCCGACTTTTTTCAAACATAGCGCTGCTGAGCATCCTCGGCGCCGCGACGCAACTGGTACAGCCGCAATACTCAAGCGGCGGAACGAACGTCGTTATATACGGTGCGGGCCAAGCCGCAAGCCAGCAAATCGGCTCCGTCAGCTCCCAGATCGCGAGCCAGTACCTGAACCAGCCGCCGACCATGCATACGCCAGCGGGCTATGTCCTCGATGTGATGGTCGAGCACGATCTCTCGCTGTCTCCCTACAAAGCAGAAGGCGAATGATTCTCGCTGTTGTAACCCTCGCCGCGTATCTTCGCACGTGCGCGCCCGCGGTATCGGCCGATACGATGCGAGCGATCGTTACGGTCGAAAGCCACGGATACGCTTACGCGATCAACGATAACACGGCGCATGCCACTTACTGTGCCCCTGGCACACGCATTTATCCATGCAGTCGAAGCCGCGCTATCGCGATCGCCGAGGCGGTAGTTGACCGTGGCCATTCGGTCGACCTTGGAATCGCTCAAGTCAATTCTGGGAACTTTAGCATGTACCACGTCGCGACAGCGAGCATGCTCGATCCGTGCGAGAATCTTCGGGTCGGTAGCGCGATCCTCGCCGCCGCTTATCGCACGTCAAATGCACACTTTTCAGATCAACGCGATGCGCTCTGGCACGCGATCATGGCGTATAACACCGGAAGTTTGTACGCTGGCGAAGCCTATGTGCGGTCCGTTGTGGAGGCCGCACTCGGCAATGAGCTACAGCTCGTACCAAGCATCGGGATCCTGCGGGGATTGGCCCCAGCACGGCGGCATATCAACTCCGGCGCCGCTCACGATCGACTGACTGCGACCGAGCCGCGCCCGCAGGGTGGGATCAACCCGCAGTCCGCCCCGCTGCTGGCCGAGGGTCTCACCCCAAGGCGCGGCGGCCTCGTTGACACGCTCAGGCCAGTGCTATCGCATTGACGCCTGCTTGTGTAATGAGAACAAACTACCCCCGCAGGGGCCCTAGGATTTGCGCCCGCGAATGTTCCAGGCCGTGATCGAAAGCAGCGCCGTCGTCGATTGGTCAAGCCTCAAACCCGGGAGCCTTCTCCTCGGCGTAGATGCGCATGCGCCAGTCGATGTAATTGCGTCGTCAGCAGTCAGCGGCACTACGTCGTACAACGTCGTCTATCGGCGCATCGACGGCAGCACTGGTATCTTCGTTGCGGACGAACGTACAACGGGCATCACACTCCTCGACCGCGCTGGACGTTGGACCTTCGATGGTGACCCTGCGCTTTTCCGGCTCGTTACCGAAGCGCACCGCATCCGCCTCGCCTACCTTTTCGACCCGCTGCTCGCGGTCCACACGTCACTCGTTGAGCCGCTACCCCACCAGATTACGGCAGTCTATCACGAGTTGCTGACACGGCAACCTTTACGCTACCTCTTAGCCGATGACCCCGGCGCCGGCAAGACAATTATGACTGGCCTTTTTATTCGAGAGCTAATCGCGCGAGGCGATTTGCAACGCTGTCTCATCGTCGCGCCGGGTTCCCTCGTTGAACAGTGGCAGGACGAACTCGAGACCAAGTTTCATTTGCGTTTCGCGATTCTTACAAGCGATCAGCTCGAAGCCGGCGGCGCGCGCTGGTTCGAGGAACACCCGCTCGCGATCGCGCGGCTCGACAAGCTCAGCCGCGATGAGGATCTCCAGGCGCGGCTGCGCCACGTGACACCCTGGGACCTCATTGTCGTCGACGAGGCGCACAAGATGTCGGCGACCGTTTTCGGCACTGAAGTCAAGCGTACAAAGCGCTATCAACTCGGTCAGCTGCTCATCTCGCTTACACGCCACTTCCTCCTACTTACGGCAACCCCACACAACGGTAAGGAAGCGGATTTTCAGTTGTTCCTTGCACTGCTCGATCCCGATCGCTTCGAGGGGAAGTACCGCGCGGAGCACGGGCACATCGACCAGCGGGACGTAGCCGATCTCATGCGCCGGCTCGTCAAGGAAGACTTGTTGCGCTTCGACGGCCGCCGGCTCTTCCCCGAGCGCCGCGCAAGCACGGTGGATTTTGCGCTGTCCCCACTCGAGCGCGAGCTGTACGACGCCGTTACGAACTACGTTCGCAACGAGTTCAATCGTGCCGACCGGCTCGACAGCGACCGAAGGCGCGGCAACGTCGGCTTCGCTATGACAGTTCTCCAGCGGCGCCTGGCTTCATCGACGGCCGCGATCGCCGCCTCGCTCACACGCCGGCGTGAGCGTCTCGAGAATCGGCTCAAGGCCGAACCTGCGACGGCAACGCAGCCGGCAGAAGTCGACCTCGATGACCTGGATGACATCGATGACCTTCCGGACGATGAGGCTGAAGCGACAACCGAGCAAGTCGTCGACGAGGCGACCGCCGCGCGGACAATAGAAGAGCTGCGAGCCGAGATCGACCTCCTCAGGGACCTTGAAGCACTTGCCGACCGAGTGCGCCGCGACCCCAACTCGGACCGCAAGTGGCAGCAGCTCGCGCAGATCCTGGGCGGCGACATCCTGACGGACGGCAACTTCCAGCGGCGCAAATTCGTGATTTTCACCGAACACCGCGATACACTCGAGTATCTCGTGCGTCGCCTACGCTCACTACGCGGACGCCACGACGCCGTTGTCGCCATTCACGGCGGCATGCACCGAGAGGCACGTAGAGAAGCGGAAGCGGGGTTCAAGAACGATCCCGCCGTCGAAATTCTGGTCGCGACCGATGCAGCGGGCGAAGGTATCAACCTTCAGCGCGCGCATCTCATGGCCAACTACGACCTTCCGTGGAATCCCAACCGTATTGAGCAGCGGTTCGGGCGCATCCACCGGATCGGGCAAACCGAGGTCTGCCACCTCTGGAATTTGGTCGCTCTCGAAACACGAGAGGGCGATGTCTTCCATAAACTATTCGAAAAAGTCGAAAAGCAGCGCGAAGTCCTCGGTGACGGTGTCTTCGACATTCTCGGGATGTGCTTCCGGAACGAATCATTGCGCGATCTGCTCCTTGAAGCCATCCGTTACGGTGACAAGCCGGAGGTCCGTGCACGTTCCGAAGAGCGGCTTGATAATCTCCTCGACGTTGCGCGCGCTAAACAACTTATGGAAGAGCGTGCGCTCGCTGCTGATTCGATGGACCTGCGGATGGTGCAGGAGGTTCGCGCCGAGATGGAGCGCATCGAGGCACGGCGCCTGCAGCCACACTTCATCCGCAGCTTTTTCCTGGAAGCATTCCGCAGGCTCGGCGGATCGGTTCGGCAGGCGGAAGCGGGCCGCTACGAGGTGACCCACGTCCCGCCGGCTGTGCGGACCCACGCGCAGAACGTCCTCGCTGCGCCAATTCCTCGGCGCTACGAGCGAATCGCGTTCGAAAAGACGCTGCTCACGGGGCCACCTCTAGCAGAGTTTGTCTGCCCCGGGCACCCGTTGCTCGACAGCGTAGTGGCGCTGACTGTGGGCACCCTCGAAGAAGCGGTGCGCAACGGCGTGACTCTGGTCGACCCCACTGATACAGGTCGGGAACCACGCCTTCTCTTCATCTTCGAATCGACGCTCCAGGATGCACGTACTGGCCGCGATGGTAGGAACGAGACGGTGTCCCGTGAGCTTCATTTTGTCGAGCGCCGTGCGGACGGAAGTACCAAGTCTGCAGGCTACGCGCCACACCTGGATTACCGCGCGCCGACGAGCGAAGAGGCCTCGAGCCTCAAGGGCTCCTCGGCGACTGTAAGCGGCGCTGACGCCGAAGAGGCAGCTCACGCTTTTGCGACGACTACACTGCTTCCGAACCAACTGGCCGAGGTCGAGGCGCGCACGCGTTCGCGCGTCGAGCGCGTACGCGCCGCCGTTCGCGATCGTCTCACCAAGGAGATCACGTTTCGGGAGACCCGCGCGATGCAGCTTCAGGCCGACGAGCGGGCGGGGAAGCAGATCCGCGTCAACTGGCGACGGGAAGAGCAGTGGGCGGACGAGCTCCGAACGCGACTGAACCGCCGCATGGATGACCTTTCGAATCAAGAGCGCCTAAGCGCCCTCCCTCCGAGGCTTCTGGGGTGCGCGGTCGTCGTGCCTATCGGATACTTCGCGGCCGAGGCGAACGCTCCCGACACCGCAGCGCGAGCCGAGGTCGAGCGGCTGGCGATGGCGGCGGTAATGCGCGCCGAGCGCGCCCTTGGCTTCGAGCCGCGCGACGTCAGCGCCGACAACCTTGGCTACGATATCGAGTCAGCGATTCCGAACAGCGGCCGGCTGCGCTTTATCGAGGTCAAGGGGCGAGACGCGGAAGCTCCCGTAATCACCGTCACCAAGAACGAGATCCTAACCGCGCTCAACAAGCCGGAAGACTTTATTCTTGCCCTCGTTCCCGTGAAGCCCAGTGCGGCGGCAGCCCCGCGTTACCTTCGCCGTCCGTTCGGCAAGGAGCCAGATTTCGGCGCGACGAGCGTCAACTACGATTTCGATGAACTGCTGTCGCGGGCGACAAATCCGTCATAACAAAGGAGAGAAATGCTCGACACCACTCCCGCGGCACCGGGCCTCCCCGAACGGCGAACGCCGTACAAGAAGAAGTTGATAGAAGTCGCCCTGCCGCTTCAAGCAATTAACAAAGCGTCAGCGCGCGAGAAAAGCCCACAAAGAGGACGTCCATCGACATTACACCTTTGGTGGGCTCGCCGACCACTTTCGGCCTGTCGCGCTGTATTGTTCGCATCCTTGGTCGACGATCCGTCAAGCCACCCCGAGCTCTTTCCTAACCTGGACGATCAAGAGCGCGAGCGAATGCGGCTATTCGCCATGATCGAGGCTCTTGTTGAGCGCGACATCGGTCTTAGTGAGCGTGTCTTGTCGCAAGCACGCGATGAGATAGCCAAGGCAGTCGGCGGACAGTTGCCGATGGTCTACGACCCCTTTTGCGGAGGCGGAGCTATTCCGATCGAGGCACAACGTCTTGGTTTGCATACGCTTGCGAGCGACCTCAATCCCGTAGCCGTCCTCATCACGAAAGCCCTTACCGAGATTCCTTGGCGCTTCAGGGGTCGCGCCCCGGTCCATCCATCTCTTCGCGGGCCGCTCCAACAGCGGACTTGGGAGCGCGCGACGGGGCTAGCCGCGGATGTTGAGGCCTACGGGAACTGGATACTCGGGGAGGCACGCAAACGGATAGGACGTTTCTATCCGCCACTACGTGGCCCTGAGGGCGAACAAAACACCGTGATGGCGTGGCTCTGGGCACGCACAGTTCATTGTCCGAACCCGCTTTGCGGCGCCGAGATGCCCCTGATAAGAACGTTTGCACTCTCGACGAAGAGCGGTAAGGAATGGTCACTCGCGCCGATCGTGGACCGCGATCGGAAGACGGTGCGCTTTGAGGCGAAGCAAGGGAAGCCCGACCGCGAAGGCACCACGACCAGGCTTGGAGCGGTCTGCATCGTTTGCCATGAACCCGTGACTCTCGCCTACATCCGCTCCGAAGGTAAAGCAAAGCGCATCGGGGAGCAGATGATCGCAATTGCTGCTGACGGCCCCAACGGACGGGTGTATCTTTCGCCGAACGAAGAACAGGTACGCGTTGCTCGCTCCGCACAACCAGCCTGGACGCCTGATACGGATCTGCCTCAACGAGCGCTAGGATTCCGCGTTCAAGCGTACGGTATGACGAAGCATCGCGATCTCTTTACGCAAAGGCAACTACTGGCACTCACAACCTTCAGCGACCTCGTGCGTGAGTGCCGAGATCACATCGTTACCGATGCTCTTTCCGCTGGAATGAGCGGCGAGGACGTCGGCCTCGAAGGTGGTGGCAGCCAGGCAGTCGCCTACGCCGACGCGGTAGCTGCCTACCTCGGGATGTCAGTTGATAGGCTCGCCGACTACAATGCGACTCTTTGCTCATGGCATTCGAGTGAAGGAAAGATCACTCACGTCTTTACGCGGCAGACGCTTTCGATGGTTTGGGACTTCGCTGAGGCAAACACTCTTGGCGATGCATCAGGTAGCTACGCTGGTGCGATCGACCTTTCAGTCAGGGCCATTGCGTCGGCGAGCGCAGCCAGTGAAGCTCATGTCTTCGCACGGGATGCGGCAAGCGAATGGAGCGACGGGGCACCGATGTTTTGCATGGACCCACCGTATTACGATAACGTTCCGTACGCTGATCTCTCCGACTTCTTTTACGTCTGGCTCCGGTCATCGCTTCTCGCGCGCTTTCCGGACCTGCTCGCACCCCTGCTCGTGCCGAAGTCAGCGGAGCTAGTAGCCGATCCTGGCCGATTTGGCGACGACAAGTTAAAAGCGCGTAAGTTTTTCGAGGATGGCCTTGGAGAAGCATTTCGCATTGTCCGTGGAGCTGCCGACAACAATTTTCCCACAACGATTTTCTATGCTTTTAAGCAGACCGAGAAATCATCGGATGAGATAACCGAAGAGCCTAACGGCCGCGCCTCAGTGGGCTGGGAGGCGATGTTAAGTGCGCTATTACGGGCTGACTTTCAGATTACCGCGACGTGGCCCATGACGAGCGAGCTTGCGAATCGAACGCGCGGCCAGAACTCGAACGCGCTTGCATCGTCGATTCTACTTGTTTGTCGACCGCGAGTGCACGACGCACCTCGTTGCACCCGCGCAGAACTGCTGAGTTGTCTGCGTAGCGAGCTTCCGGACGCCATTAAAAGACTACGTGATGCAAGCCTCGCCCCGACCGATCTCGAACAGGCCGCCATCGGCCCGGGCATGGCGATCATCTCTCGTTATCGCGAAGTGCTCGAGCCTAGTGGTAACGTTATGACGTTGCGCGCGGCGCTTGCGCTAATCAATACTGAATTAGCGCCAATTTTACTCGGCGAAATTGCGGAAGTAGATGCAGAAACGCATTTTGCAATTTCCTGGTTTGACTCGTACTCTTACGAACGCGGGAAATACGGAGATGCTGACGTTAAGTTGAAGACCTGGAACGCTGGCCTCGATCCATTACGAGACTCCGGCGTTCTAACTGCCGATCGCGGAACCGTGCAACTCATCCGACCGTCGAGACTTGGAGAAGTCGTGCCGAACGTCCTCGCCGAAAGAAGTATCCGGGCGTTCCCCGCTTGGTCCCAGCTGATGTATCTGATCGCCGCCCTTACCTCAGAGGATGGTGGAATCGATCTTGCCTCCGATACGCTTACTGCGATCGGCGGAGAAAATGCCGAAAGACTTAAAGACATCGCATACCACTGCTACCTAGTTTGCGACAAGGCCAAACGTTCAACCGACGCACAGGACTTCAATGCCCTCGTCACTGCTTGGCCCGAACTGCAGAAGCTGGGCCATGAACGTTCGACCGAGCCGAAGGAGCAACGACTCCTGTGACGATCCGGCAACGCATTGATGCGGCGTTGACCGAGCTCAAAAGCGGGCTGAATCCGTTTGTCGCGGCGCAGATGGAGGCGACTTATCGAACGAATTGGATTCAGCGCGCGAAGCAAAGCCTCCGCGATGGAAGCTTCGTGGCGGATGGCAGCGGCAAGCCTGTCTTCGACATAACGGGGCTCTGCAACATCCTGCTGGACCAGTGGCAAAGTGTCTTTTCCGATGTGCTTGGTAAAACCGAGCAACAGTTGGTGCACCGCATGCGGACGCTGCGCAACGAGTTTGCCCATCAGAAAGAGATCTCGGCAGATGCCGCGATCGGGGACTTCGAAGCGATCATTAACCTCCTGACGGCGGTCGGCGCCGGCGCACACGCTGCAACGGTACAGCGCCTGAAAGAAGAAACCGGGCGAGAGCGTTACGGCGCGGCTTCTGTGCCGACACTGATTGAATCCGATGCTCTCAAGACACTACAGGACGCTGAGAAGTCGCTTCTGCCGTGGCGCGAGGTTATCGCGCCTCACAGCGATGTCCAGTCCCGGCGTTTTGTGAACGCTGAGTTCGCCGCGAATCTTTTCGAAGTCTGGCAAAAGACCAGTGGGATCCAAACCATCGCCGGCGATGAGTACGCGGATCCCAGGGAATTTTTTAGGCGGACCTATCTGACGTCAGGTCTCGTTCGACTTCTTCGAAATGCTGTTCTTAGGATCTCGGGTCGCGGCGGCGAGCCTGTTGTCGAGCTACAGACGAGTTTCGGCGGCGGCAAAACACATGCGCTCCTAGCTCTCTATCATGTGGCATCCGGTGTTCCGCTGCGCGATCTAACCGGCATTCCCGAGGCGCTCGAAGATGAGGGACTCCTGGAGCTGCCGACCGTCCGGCGCGTGGTACTGGTCGGCACTCAGATGCAGGCTGGTCAGCCAGTGCAAAAGCCTGACGGGACGCTCGTCCGTACGATTTGGGGTGAGCTCGCATATCAGCTCGGCGGAGTCGACGCGTTTGCGATGGTCGCCGGAGCTGACCAGTCTAGCACTGGTCCCGGTGCCGCACTCGGCGACGTACTCAAGAAGTATGCCCCCTGCGTCATCCTCATCGATGAATGGGTGGCGTATGCGCGCCAGTTGAGCGATGACACGGCCCTCTCCGGCGGTACGTTCGAAACTCAGTTTACCTTCGCGCAGACGCTAACCGAGGCTGTCGAGGCAACGCCCGGCACGATGCTTGTCCTTACTCTCCCGATGAGCGATCTGCGCGAAGAGGCCAGCGATATCGAAGTCGGAGGCCTGAAGGGGCGCGAGGCTTTGAAGCGCCTTCGCAATGTAATCGGCCGCAGCCAAGCCAATTGGCAACCCGCGGATCCCGGTGAAAGTTACGCGATTGTTCGCCGCCGTCTCTTCGAGCTGATGCAGCCAGGTGAAGAAAAACTGCGCGATCGCGCAGTCGCGGTAATTCATAAGTTTTACCGCGAGAAGGAAGCGAGTTTCCCCAAATACGCAAGCGACCCGACTTACAAACAGCGGCTCACGGATTGCTATCCGCTTCATCCGGAGCTCTTTGAGTTGCTCTATAAGGAATGGGGGAGCCTTGAGCAATTTCAACGCACGCGCGGAGTTCTACGGCTGATGGCGGCAGCTATCCACACTCTTTGGAACGCAAACGATCGTGCCCCACTGATTACACCCGGCACATTTCCTCTCGAGGATCCGGCCGTCAAGTCTGATCTGACGAGGTATCTAGGGAACCAGAACCAGTGGGATAGCGTGCTATCACGCGATGTGCTCGGCGTCGATTCCGTTGCCCGACGCATCGACGAGAAGGATAAGCGGCTAGGTAGATTCACGGCTGCCCAACGAACGGCCAAGACTATCTTCCTCGCGACCGCACCCCAGCATGCTGAAGGCGGCCCGGGTCGAAGCGGAATTGATGTCCGGTCGATCCGACTTGGATGCTTGTTTCCAAGCGAGCAGATCGGCGCTTTCGACGACGCCGTAAGGCGGCTCAAGGACGAAGGCACACATGTCAACAGTGACGGGACGTCATTCTGGTTCGGTCTCGTCGAGAACCTCAACCAGCGCGTAGCGCGCCTCGCGGCTCAGCAAGAGCTGCATGTCGTCGATGAGGATATTGCCAGGAGGCTGGCCGAATGGCAGCGTGAAGAACGCGGTCTTTTTGCGAGGGTGCAGGCGGTGCCGCACACAACCGCGGACGTCCCCGACGAGGCCGTCGTGCGACTGGTGCTGCTTGGCGCCAGTGTAGCACACCGCCGCGGCCGGGATACCAGCTCGGCCTGCGAGTTTGCGCTGAAGATTGTATCCAAGTGCGGTGAGGCGGACCGTAAGTATAAAAACTGTCTGCTGTTTCTTGCGGCCGACGAAGCGAAGCTCGACGAACTGCGATCGGCGATTCGTACTAGCCTCGCCTGGAAGAAGATTCTCGACGATAAGACGATATGGGTCGAGCTGACCGGCGCCCAACAGCAGACGGCGCGAGAAAGAAGCTCGGACGCTGAAAAAGACGTGGCTCGTCTGCTGCGCGCCTCCTGGTCATACGGCTTCTCGCCCGAGCAAGAGGCTACGGTTGGCGCGCCAATTACCATCGCCGAAATACGCGTGGAAGGCGGCGCTTCTGCTGCGGAGGCGCTTTCGCGAAAGCTGGAGGTCGAAGGGAAGCTCGTGCCAATCTTCGGCGGAGTCAACCTTCGCTTAGAGCTCGACCGGAAATCTCTGTGGCGCGGCCGCGATCACATCTCGTTGCGTGAGTTATCCGAAGACATCGCGCGCTACCCATATGTGACGCGGCTCAAAGACGAGAGTGTCCTAGCAAACAGCGTCCGCGATGGGATCGGAAAAACCACATGGGATGTAGAGACTTTCGCTTACGCTGACGCGTACGACGAGGCCACAGGTGCATACCTGGGCCTTGCCGCGGGCGCCAATGCCTCGGCGGCTCAGGTAGATCTGATTCGCGGCCTATTAGTCAAACCCGACGTCGCGGCCGCTCAATTCGCACGCACGCGCGCAGCAGACGAGGGCGCCGCCGAGCAGCAGCCAACGCCACCGGGCGGTACCGGAAGCGACGGCGCGACGGCCGGCGTTGGCGTCGGAACCGGCGCTTCCCCCGACATCCGCCCGCACCGCTTCTTCCAACGTATCACGGTGACGGACCCGACGCTTCTGCCGCGCGTCGTCAACAAGTTGGCTAACGATATCGTCGCGTTGTTGGCGGCCAAAGGAGCGCGAATGGACATCGCGATCGACGTCAGCGCCGAACTTGCCGCGGGGATCGATCAGCCCCTTGAAGAGAAGCTCCGCTCAAACTCATCTGCTCATGAGTTTCCTGCACCGGAATTCGAAACGTAAGGCTCGAGTTTGCAACGCAACTGGAGGGAAACATCGAAACAACTGACGGCGATGCCCCGAAGACGATACAAAAGGCACCAGATCCCGAGAGAGATCGGCGCGGGGCGGACTTCAAGGCACGAGTGAAGGCGACGGGTTTGACGCCGACCGAATTCGCGAAGCGCGCGGGGCTCACGAGGAACGTCTACTATCGACTATCTACGGGCCAGATGCCGAAGCCCGAGCAGCAGAGCCGGATTGACGCAGTGTTTCAGGATCCGACAGTTCAGTCGCGCTAAGCGGAGCCGAGCGCAAGTGTTGCGGCTGCTTGAATATGTGCCCGCACGAAACTCGGCTGACGTAGCCCGCTTCGTATCGAAGCGGTACGTCACTACCTAAGCACCGATCTCCCGCGCGATAGCCAGTTGACTCGCTAAACCCGTGTCCATTCGGACAATACGCAAACGTTGTGCGAAGGCCCACCCGTTTCGGAGGAAAGCACCGGGCATAGGTTTCCATGTAATAGCGGTAGATCTGCATCTCGGGATAGCCGAACGTTATCGCGTCCCAATCAGGCTCTTTTGCGGTCAGATCCACTGAGTCGCAAGCTACCCACCCATCTACACGATCCGTTTCTGGAACGAGTTTACTAAAGGTACGACGCCCGCTTCTCGTAGCTGCGGTCAAAACGTGCATCACCGCCGTGTCGGCGTCAAGGACATAAGCGAACCGTGCACCCCGGGAGCTGCCCCGCTCAGTGACCGGCGATAATGTGTCCATCGGATACGTAGGCTCGAGCGTGCAAACGCAACGGTGTAGCTTAAGGCCAGGGGGCCTCAAAGCACAGAGGCATTCAGTAACATTGATGCTCTTCCACCCGGTCGGGTTCTCATCGACAAGATATCTCAACATCGCTTCGACGTCGTGAGACAACGGCCGGAAGATCGGAGCGGCAACACCATTATAAATATCATAGAGCGTCTTCCCTAACCTGTTCGGCCAACCATCGTGTATGTGAAACACGCCGCGAAACTTACCGGTCTCGCGGAAATCCGGCGATGCCCGAGCAATCAATCCTGACATACATTCGACGCTTCTACGCGCGCATAAAACTTCCGGTGCCATGAAGAAATGCTGCTTAGATCCACCGATCGACTGGGGCGCCCCGAGGTGGCCTTCGCCGCCACAGGCTAGCACAACGCGCCCCCGCAGTTACTCCCGCCGTTTCGGTCCTCGCTGCGCTCCGGTCCTCGCTCTCGTCGCAAGCGGCGGGTCCCCGCGCGTCGCGCTTCGCCCGTCCAGGAGGCCCCTCGTGATGAGGGCGCCCGGACGGGAGGACCCTATGAACGAACACGTCGACGCCGTGACCTTCAGCGGTCACTTCAGCATTACGCCTCGGCTCAAGGCGACGGACGGAATGATGCTGTCACTGCAGATCCGACAACTCGAGGACAGGAGCTCAACGTGCCCATGGCGAGTCGCCGGCTGCGGAACGGCCGTCGTAGCGCGCGAAGCGATCACGACGGGCACGTACTGCGACGTTTGGCTATGGATTCTGAACCGCTGGCTCGCCGCGCGCGGCTACGAGCTTGGCGGCTTCGTCCGGTTTCGCGGAAGCGAGCCGGGCGATGAGGGTGTCATCACATACGACGCGCGGATCGTGCTGATGCGCTTCTGACGCGAGCGGCCATCAGGCGCACGCGAGCCTTCGCACATTACTCGACCGGTGCGCCGCGCAAGGCTTCCTTAGCCTGCCGAATCACAGCCGCAAGCTCTTCGCAGTTCGGACAGTCTTGTGCATCGTAGTCGCAGACGCTTCGGTGGCCGTCGCGCGCAGCGCGCGCGGTCGACAGCGACGTCGCGGCACGCACGAACTCGGGGTGAAGGATGCTACCCCGGCTTGACGCCGGGGTAGCCCGATGCTTCAAGCCGCCTCCACGCCTTCGGAGGCTCCGCGCAGCGGGAACTCTTCGCCGCAACTCTCGCACGCGCCGATCGTCGGCTCGTCTTCGAGCGGGGTGACTTGTTCGTGCAGACACACTTCGCCGTCGTCGTTGACGGTCGGCTCCGCGCTCGACGGGCCGACCGGATCATCGACGATCGTGTAACCCTCGAGCAGCGCCGGGTCGTGGCCCTTCGGGCCAACGCCCTTCCCGTTCCAGCCGACGTAGTCGTGCTCGTCGATCCGCGCGAAAAGCTCTTGCGCGCGCTCTGTTGCGAGGTGTGCACTGATCGCACCGATCAAGACACCGATCTGCTCGACGTACTTCGCGACCTTCGGTTCGCCGGCGCCGCTTCGCGTCTGCCGGGCGGCGACGGCGGCGAGCCGCACCTGCAGCTTCTGCAGGTCGTTGAGCAGCGTCGCGTCGATCCGATCGCTGCGGCCGAACTCGGCTTCGAAGTCGCGGATGCCGGCCTCGCGCCGGGCGCGATCTTCGTGGAACTTCTCGAGCGCCCGCGCCTTAAGCATCTCGTTTGCCTGCGCGCGCGTGATCGTCTTCTCACCGAGCGGCGCAGCGCTAACGGTCGCTAGCGCCGTGCTCGGCTTCTTCTGCTTCTGTCGTGACATCGTTGGTTCTCCCAGTGGGGGACCGCGATGGAATGCCCATCGTCAGGCGCGGCATGACCGCGCGACGCCGGCGGCGCCGGCGTTTCGGGCTCAGAGTTGCTCCGCAAGCCGGCGCGCGAGGCCGAAGACTTCAATCGCCGTCGGCGGCGTCGGATCGTCTTCGAACTCCGGCTCCAGCCGAAAGTCGAAGCCGCCGTTCACCTGGCGGTCCTCAAGGGTCCGCAGCGCGATGACGACGATGGCGAGGTCGCGTCGACTTAGCACGAGACCGCCTCGCGCACCGGCTCGTCGAAGATCTCGGCGAGAATCGCGTGCAGCGTGGCGTCGACGCGCTCGAGACGTGCGCGCGTGGCCGGCGGCCACGGTGAACCCTCGTCGTTGAGGCCGCAGAACGCGCGGACGCCTTCCGCGAAATACTCATCGAGCCCGGTTGCCGCGTACGGCGTGACGAAGTCGCGTGCGCCGGCGAACGCGCGGCGAATCGCGGCGTCGAACCCGGAACGATACACGCCCCCGCCGAGGGCGCAGTCGAGCGCGTGGCCGACCTCGTGCGCGATCGTCATCGGGCTCGTCGAGCGCAGGTACAGCGAGCGCTCCTCGACCACGAAGAGCCCCGCCGGCGCCACGGGCCAGGCGTCGACATCGACGCCGAGCCTGCGCAGCGCGCGCGAGACGTCGGCGTAGCGTTCGTTCGCAGCGAGCGGCACGATCTGCGTGCCGGCCTCGACGAGCTGCGCGATGAGATGGGCGGGGAACCGATCGAGCACCGCGTCGATCGCCGCGCGAGTCGCGGCCCCGAGGGTGCGTGGAAATAAGCGTGCGCGCAGCGCGTCGCTGGACGTCATCGGACGTTACCTATCTGGCGCTACGGCGCCGACAAAGCGTACGAAGGACTCCGGGGCACCGCGCCTGCGGTGCCCCGGTGGCGCATCAGGCGGAGCGCCGGCGCTTGCGAGCGCGCTCGGCGCGCGCTTCGAACTCGCTCACGTCGAATGCGTCGCCCGTGACGGGCTCCGCGACGTCCTCGAGCGGGTGACGACCGAGAAGCTTACGCACCGCGTAGCCGGCCGCCAGCAGCGCGCTCGCCTTCTCGCGATCGAGACGCTCGATCCATTCGGCGTCGATCGCCGGATCGAAGTCCCAGGCCGAGGCACCGGTGCCGTCGGCGGCCATCTCGAGCAGCGCCTCGCGCTGATTCACCGACGGACGCGTCGTCCGGTACAGCGCGGACAGCGCGTTTGCGGCATCTTCAGCCGCTGCGAACATCCACGCTTGCGTGATCGGGTTCCACACCCCGTTGTTTGCCTTCATCTCGGCGCGGCAGAACTTGGTGCGGGGGTCGTTGATTGTGTAGAGCGTTGCCATCATCCATCTTCTCCTTGCGCCCGAGGCGCTCGCTGTCGATGGCTCCGCAAAAGCCGCGCGTGACGCGGTGTGCAAGAACGGTGCGCTAGCGCCGAGCTGTGGACCGGAGCAACGCGAGGACCGGAAGGCGCTTCTTGCACACCGCGGCTCGCGTGGCTAGGGTGCCATCAATCAGACAGCGGGCTCCGACGGCGCGAGGAAGGGATGGTGACACCACGCCGACACCAAGGATCCTCGCAACCGCACGATCTGCCGCGCTTTGTCGAATCGACGCTTTTCCGTCGCCGGTGCCCGCCGGCGCCGGCTTTTCGCGAAAAAGGGCGCGAAATGAAGGCCTAGGACGCGATTTCGCTCGCCCGGACGACCCGTAGGTCGTCCAAGGCGGCGTCGCGATCTCGCCGCGTGTCCTGTCGGAAGGCGACGCGCGCAGCAGGCGGCGGCAACCTCCAGGCTGTTCCGTCGCGAACTCACTCGGAATCGACCTGCATAGTCTCGACATCTGCGGCCGCCAGCGTGGCGGGCGGTTTTAGAAGCAGGAACAGAGCAGACGTCGCCGTGCAAAATGCCGGCTCTAAACTAACATCATGGAGATATTCGAAAACGCTGGCGGGTTCGCGGAAGTCCTCAGGGACTTGAACGAGGCGGGACTCGTCAACATTATCCTCGGTGACGGCGGCGAAACGACGTTTACGCTTAGCGCCGCCATCACCGAGGCGGGGCACGATGCGATCGCGGCGCTGCTAGCTGGGATCGAGACGATATCCGACCCGCGACATCGTGCGTAGCAGATGCGCTTCTTCGCCGAGGTGCAGGCGCAGCCGGCGCACGTGGACGTCGACGGTCCGCTCGGAGCCAACGCGCTCCACCGCCGCGTCGTCCCACGCGAGGTCGAGCAGCTGCTCGCGGCTGAGTGCCCGGCCCGCGTTCCGTGCGAGCGCAGCCAAGCATTCCAGTTCACGATGCTTCAGCGGCAGCGCACGCCCCCGCACCGTAGCTTCGCGACGACCGAGGTCGATCGTGATCGGGCCTACGTGCATGACTTCGGGCTCGTCGATCATCGCCTTCCCGGATCGCGCGCCGCTGACGAGCTGCGTCTCGCTTATCGCTTTGACGACGTCCGCTGCGATCGTCGCTGCGAGTTCGCGAATCGTGTTCTGGTCGAGCGTGAATCCCATCTTCCGCTTCTCCTCCCGGCTATGCCGGCGCTGCATGATGGGTGCGCAGAAGCCGGAACCGGACGGTGACGCAAGGGTGAAGCAAAGCGGAGAGGTCTAACCCGTCCCTTGCATCGCGAGCCGGCTGCGGCTAGCATCCGTCGTTTTGAGAAGCGCCGCCCGGATGAAGAAGCGCGAAATGGGTCGCGCCACCGTCAACGTGCCCGACCGTCCCGCTTGGCGTTCTGGCGGAGCTGCATCAAAGGCACCGTGAGCGAGCCACAGCGGTTCCGGTAACTCGCTAGTCACCCTCCTGAGCAGTCTTAGACAGGGCACTGATCGCGAAGCTCGCGAAAGTTACGAAGATACTGGGAAGTTTGGCCCTCGTTGCGGCAACCCCAACTTATCGAAGAAAGCACGGTGACGTTGACGCGCGGAATCGACGAGCCGATCGAAGCTCAGGACCTCAATATATGCTTCGTAGCCGCCGTGATGTCCGAAATAACCGAGCGAATCCGGCGTCTCTTTCAAATTCCATCGCCGCGCAGACGCCTTTACGCCGTCAGTGATGTCGCAGACGATATAACAAAAGCCTGGAATCCTGTCGGCATTGGGAATGGGCCGACCGTGGTAGGTCTTAACGTGTCCGCGACGGATACGATCGAGGTAATCGAGACATTGCTTTATCGGGTCTTCTTCGTCGTCACCCAAGTCGTTGCGCATTGGCCGTTTTATCTCGATCACCGTTATCGACGCCAAGGGCCCAGTTTCACTCTCTCCGAGGAGCAACGGTATGCCAGCCACGTTCAGAACGGCGACGTCGGGACGCGCCTTATCGTCCGTTTCAAGGATTGCGAAAGTCGATAAGTCTTTGTCAGAAGCGAGAAACTCGTGGAAGGCCAGCCTCTCGTCGAGCAGCCACAGGTTTGAATCCTCGAAACGGTAGTCGTCCGAGGTCTTGCGCATCGGCACGAGCAACTCGTGAACCACGCTTTCTCGCGCGTAGTTGCCATCGTCGTCCTTGCGAAGCGACTGTGCCAAGAAGTCTATGACCAAAGCGCGGTGCGCAACGTAGCTTGCCAAGTCCGATTTCTTGAAATCGGCGAGTTTTTCCAAGTAAGCGTTCAGCCGCTCTTTGTAGGAGGCGAAGTCCTCATTCTTGGAAGCATCAAGAATCTTGTTACCCTCGTCGATCATGGCCGCCTCGGCGGACACGTAATGTCGGTGAAGCAGAAGTTCGAGGTCCTTCTCAGGCATCTGTGGGTCGACGTACAACTCTTCTTCAGGAACGTACTGGAGAATAGTCCTATACCGTGGCGTGTGCATCACGAAGGATCTCACGCGCTCAAGACCTGCCTTGCGTGCGCTTTCCAGATACGGCTCGAGATATTTGGTCGCAGCCGCGAGCACCGCGGTACGTATCTCCGCCATACCGATATCGATGGACTCGAAGAGGTCACCGACCGTTTCAGGTACATTAAACCCGAAACGCTCAGGACGAACTTTCTCGTCGAGGAACGACGAAGTGACGAAGCACGCGTACGCGAAAGTGTCGCCGTCTGGTCCCGAGAGACGTCCGTGGAGCCCAGCAATCTTGCCGTTGATTTTTTCTTTGACTATGACGCGTTCATTGGCGCACCAGGATAACTCGTTTACTGCCCCCGCCCCAAGAAACTTGACGTGCGAGACTTCGAAGACGTGATCCTTGATGTCAATTTTGGATTGATCGCTCGACGAAAGGACGTACTCATCGTAGAGTTCGCTCAGGAGTAAGGTTTCGTTGCCATCCTCGACGCGAATGTGCGGAGCACTTCCCCGGCGCAGAAAATACCATAAGCAATGTTCGAGAAGCGCGCTCGCGATGCTGTCTGCCCCCTTCTTGGCAGCCTCACGGTACTCGCGCGAGAAGCCGGTCATCACCACCGACGTCTCGATTTCGGCATCGCCGGCGTGCTCCATGACCAGATCCGTGACGCCGTTCGGCGAGAACGTGAAACTGCGCCGGATACGGCGGCCCGCGGAGTCGGCGAAAACACTTACGACATTGATCCGTTCGAAGGCCTTGAGCCATAAGAGTCGCCCGACTCCGCGACAACCCAAATCGGCTTTGTATTGAGTGTCCAGGGTCAGAAACGACTTATAATTGTCGTCGTCGAATCCGACGCCGTTGTCCGTAACCGAGAAGCCAAGGATGTTCTCGCGGGGTGGCGCGCCGCGACGCGGCTTGTCAAACGTCCACGAGGTTTGCGGCTCACGATCGATCTTAACTACTATGCGCCGCTCAGCGGGATCGCCGGGCCTGACATCCGTGGAATGGATCGAGTTGACGACCGCCTCGAAGAGTGGTAATAGGGGTCGCGAGAGCGGAAGCTCGACGTTGCGAAGACGACCACGAAGGTCGGTCGCAATGTTCGATTCTAATGGACCTGAGGCGGTCGTCATCGTGCAGAATTTAACCCCGTGTAGGCGATGAAGCCATGTTATTCGCGGTCACGCCATCGGGTCGCTTGCCGAGAATCGGGTCGACGAAGTCGACCATCAACCTCGCGGCGCAGCTGACGCTGCCGTTCCGCGAGCTCGCGATTCCGAATCTCGATCCCGAGTTCGACGGCGATCGCGAGAGAGCGCTCCTTGAACTCGCGTGACCCGGTGATCGTGATGCTGCGACCCCATTTCTCCGCGGCCAACCTGAGCGCGGCCGTGATTGCCGCATCAGCGGACGTGCGCACCGCGATGAACCGCCCCTCGTCGCGGAAGAGCTCGGTCCGTTGCGGGTCATTCGCCCGGTAGAACGCCACTGCTCCGGACCGCTGGACCTGATAGGCAAGGCCGCTGAAACTGCGCGGCCGCGGCTCGCTAGTTCCGCCCTGAGCGCTGAAACCGTCGCTCTCCGCTCGCCGGCGCTCGCGGCCGTCCTGATAGCGCAGGCCACGCAAAGCCGAAATCGCAGCCTCGTCTCCGGCCAGGGCGCGCTCGGTCACGAACTCGCGCCACGAGACGGCACGTTCGGCGCGCAAGCTCGAGCGCAGATCCCCGCGCTCGATGTCGATCGTGCCGCGGAGTTCCTCACGCTTATGCGCGGCAACGGCCGCCGCGATCGTGCGAGCTGCCTGGGCGCCGACGACTGAAGCGAGACGCTCGCGGTCGGTCCGCTTTTGAGCAGTGATCTCGGAGTAGCGGGCGCGCTCGCCGGCCCGCTGACGTTCCCAGGCCGCGGCGTACCGCTCGCGGCCGCCGCGGGCTTTCATGAACTCGGCGTAGAGCTGCTCGCGCGCGGCCGCCCGCTCTTCGCGCCGATCCGCCCGGCGGTTGGGGTCGCGGCGGTAGCTGTTCGGCCCGCGGCCGGAACCCGTAACGCGCTCGGCGCCGGGCGGCTGCGTCGCGCGCTGCGCGCCAATGCCAACTCGATCGCCGCCGGCCGGCTGGAACGGACCGAGGACGCTCTCGAGCCGCTCGCGCGATGCGAAGCGGCCGATGTGCGAGGCTTTGGCCATCAGGGTCGGGTCGGAGCGGTCGACGACAGCGAACCCCGACCCCTTCTCCCGCAGTTCCAGATTGAACTCGGTAAGCGCGCCATGGACGTCGGCCCATCCGACGCCAGGACGCTCGAGGACCGTCCGTAAGGTGGGGGCGGCTTCGCGCACCCATTCCGTGAACGGGCGATCCCCGCTCCAAGCCCGCATCGTCTGCGCCCGGGCCGTGACGCGTGCGGTCTCGCGCTCGCGGCGGAGTCGGGGGACGACTTCGGGCTCCCGCTCGGCCCGCTCGCGGATCTCGTGCAGCCCGCGATCGCGCTCCCATCCGTAGCGCAACTCGAGTTCGCGCAGCGACCGGTCGATCTTCGCGTAGCTCATCGAGAGGTGCTGGGCACGGTAACTTTCCGGGTGAACGCGGTTCGCGGCGAGGTGCGCGTGGACGTTCCCGGTGTCGCGGTGGATCGCAATGACGTACTGGTGGCCGCCGAGCCCGAGCGACTCCAAGACGTGGCGCCCCGACGCGAAGACCTCGGCGTTGGTCGGCGCCTCGCCGTCGCGCCACGAGATGACCACGTGGAGGTAGGGGTTCGTCGTCCGGCGCGACTCGTTGGCCACCGCCTGGAACTCGAGCGCCGCGGTCTCAAGGGACAGCACGCCGTGGGTCTCGATCGGGTACTCGAGCATCTCAACCTCGCCGGTCGCGACGTCGACGCGCGGTGCCCGGCTGAGGTAGTGCCGGCGATCGCCGCCCTGCGCCAGGGCCTCGATCTCGGCGGCCCGACCGCGGACGGCGTACTCGATCAGATTGCCGGCCGGGTCGAAGCCAGCGGCAACGCGCTCGCCGCCCTCGACGCCGTCCCGCTCGATGTAGTCGAGTAGCGCGGAAGCGCCGGCGACGCCGCGCCCTTTCCGCGGGATGATCTTGGCGATCAAGAAGCCGCGACGCGCTGAATGGCTTCCTGGATCTCCAGGAGCAGCTCGGCGTAGCGCTCGTGGTTGCCATCGTCCCGGGAGAACAGGTGCTTCTGAAGACCGCCTAGGCGCCGCAGCTCGTTGACGACCTGCAGGTCTGTCCTGGCCGGCGTCTGCCGCCCGAGGCTGCAACGGCGCACGAATTCGGCGATCGGCAAGCCGCAGGCCCCAGCCTTCTCCGCGATCGCTACGTAGTCGTCGGGCGTCACCCGGACGCTGAGCGCGCGTTGCATCTGGCGCGTCTCGGTCCCACGAGCGTTCATTCTCGATCCTCCGGGGTCTCGGGGGCGTGCCCCTGAGGGGCCCCTGGTGCGAGAAGGCCGCAGGCCGCCGAGCATCCCACGCCTCCTCGGGCATTTGCGTGCCGCTACGCGGTATGCAAATGCACTTCCTGCACCATCGTTTGCCTACCACGTCGAATATCCGTTGGCCTCAGCGTTTCGAGCCCGCAGGGTTGCCGGAATCGCCGAAGAATCGGCGAGGCAACGAGAGCGAGGTACGAGTGCCACGACTCTATCAAAGTCAGCAGCTAGAGACGGCGCGTAGCCGCATCCGCGAGCTGCCTGAAAGACCGCCGAAGCCGAAAGCGATCCCATTATCGCAGCTCGTCAAAGAGCTCCGCGACGAAATCGACGCAGCGGTGAAGCGAAATAACGACCTCACGCAGATTGTTGAGGTTCTCCGCGAAGTCAACGTGGAGATCACGGAAACGACGCTGCGCAGCTACCTGCGGAAGCCGCGGAAGCCGGCAACGGGAACGCCACGGGCTAAGCCGCGCAAAGCCGGCGGGATGGCGCCGGTAACGAAGACCGCAACCAAGGCCGTCCCGATGCCGAGCGCGGAGGATCTGTGACCGTCCACTTCTTCCACGGTGACAAAGGCGGCAGCGGCAAGTCGTTCGCTGCGATGGCATTCGTCGACTGGCTGGTCGAACGGCGAAAGAGAACGCCGCTCGTCGTCGACGCGGACATGCGCAATCCGGATGCTCAGCGGATGTTCGAAGGCGCGACCCGTACGGCGCTCGTGAACCTCCGGGAGCACGACGGCTGGATCGAGCTCGCGTCGCTGCTCGACGAAGCCACGGAAAGCGAGGTCGTCGTGTCGCTGCCGGGCAACATCGGCGACGTCCTCGACACCGAGCTGCCGCAGTTCATCGAGGCCACGAAGCCGCTCGATCTCTCGATCGTTCTGTGGTGGGTGATCAACCGCACCCCGGACTCCGTGAACCTCTTGCGCCCCGCTCGCGCCGTCTTCGGCGACGGCCGGTCCGTCGTCGTCCGCAACCTCTTCTTCGGCGACGAGCCGCGCTTCCGGCGTTGGAACGAGTCGAAGACCCGCGCCGACTTCCTGAGCGCCGGCGGGCTCGAGCTCGACCTGCCGGACCTGCACGAGCGGCTCGCCGACCAGACCGCGATGGGGCTGCCCGCGGTCCGATTCTCGCAGCTTGACGGTTTGCGTTTCGGCGATCGCGCCGAGATGCGCCGTTGGCTCGACGTCGTCGACCGCAGCTTCTCCCAAGTCGCCGGCGCAATCGGCGTCCAGTGAACTTCGAAGAGGCGTTCCTCCGACTCAACGGCCGCGAGCCCACCGGCGAAGAAAAGCGCGACGCCCTGATGATCCAAGACGTCGTCCGCAGCGCCGAACTCGACCCAGTTCTTCTCGTCTTCTTGGCGCTCGGGAAGTACGAGACACTCTACCGTCAAGGGGTGCACCGAATCGCGACCGCCGTCGACGAAGCCGCGCTGCAAGCCGCCGCGATCGGTGAGCGCGTCGGGCGAGAACGCGCGGAGCAGGCCGCCGTTGAAGGAGCGATGCGTAAGATCGCGGCCGTCGTCGAGCGGCAAGCTACGTCTGCAAATGAGCGTACGAAACAACTTGCGTTTGGAACAGCGATCGCGATCGTCGTTGCCAGTGCTATGCTTCTTGCCTTCGCCTTTGGTCGGATCGATGGAGCTGCAACCGCGCACCTACGGCTCGATGCTCAGCGGTGGCTGCCGTCTTGGGCCTGGCTTGGCGCCGGAATCGTCCTGGCCGAAGGCTTCCGGCTAATCACGCGCAGATCGCTTTGGACACGTGTCACGACCTTGAGCCGAACGACACAATCGCAGCGCTCTTAACTTGGAGAACGGTTGTGGATAATCGAGAGCCTCTCGGCTCAACTAGGATATTCTTGCCCCGAGTGTCGAGCCGTCGCCTCGAGCCCTCCGAAGTCTTGCCGGGCCTCAATGCGCGCGTGGTTGATTTCTGGCAGTGGGCGTACTCCGATGTTTTAGAAAACATTCAGCGAGCGTTCTTCGCCGAGTATTTGGTCGCAGTCGCCCTCGAAGTAACTGATGCCAGGCGCACAGGCTGGCTCGGTTTCGACCTTGAGTATCGCGGGCTCAAAATTGAAGTTAAGTCGAGTGCCTTTCTACAGGCTTGGAATCAGCGCGAGCTTTCCGCACCAGGATTCGGAATCGGACCTAAGCAGCAACTCGACGCGGATGGCATCGCATATGACGGCGACCCTCGATACGTAGCTGACCTCTTCGTCTTCTGCTTATTTGCGGACAAAGACGCCGAAACCGCGAACGTGTTAGATTCGACTCGTTGGGAGTTCTATGTGGTCGAGACGCCTACGCTCCGCGAGCGTTGCCATAACAGAAAGCGCCTCTCCCTAAAGGACCTACGAGCGTTCTGCGCCCCAGCACGGCACGGCGAGGTTAAGTCAATCATAGATAGCTTTCTGCCGGCTACACCGCATTTTGGTCGCCTTGGCTCCCCTCGACCTTAAGTCAAACGCGGTTCTCATCACCTCGGTCGCTGAGTGAGCTACTTCACCGCGCACGATGAGTCTCCGCAAGGAACACCGCCAGCGTAGACGCCGCACCCACGGCAAGCTTTGCGTGTCGTGACTCTAAACCACGAGCGCCTGCCGCTTTACCATGCCCCGTCCCATAGTGGTTTCGTAATTCGGTAATACCCTGCGCTACGGTTGCCAAATTGCTAAGGAGCCTCTTTATCGAATCCGCCGCCTTGGCTTTATCGGGAATATCGTCCGGAGTCAAAGCAAGTTCTTTGCTCGTAAGCTTAACCAACTCCGGTAGGTCCGCAGTTTTTGAAAACGTAACGCCTCGCTCAGAAAGAATCGTCTTGCAACATGTTTCCACTAGCTCCTTAGCTGTGCCGATCGCGAGATCTGGATCATTGATAACTGCAACGTCCATTCGGGTGATCTGCTGTGCAATGTACCCCGGATCAGTCCCCGCAAGCGTCTCCCGTGCAGCGGTAATACCCGGAGTGGCAGCGACACCCACATATCGTCCAACGTAGACCGGCTTGTTGGACAAACGAGTGTGTTCGACGAGCTGAAAGCCATCGTTGCTGAGAAATTGATTATAGAGCTGACATAAACGGCTCGCCTCGGTAGCGTCGGATCTGACGACAGGGTGAATGGTTTCGCAGAGAAACCGCAAGAACACTTCATCATCGCCGTTCATCAGACCGAATCTTGGATCGTAAAATACCCACTCGTCCGACCAGTCTGAGTTGTTGACCCGATGCTGCCAAATGTCGCCAGCAGCATCTTCAAAGCGGCGATCGGTTGACGGCAGTTCCTGAAGGTTAAACAGGCGCGCTAGGAATTCAGGCTCCTCGAGGCGACCGCTCCACCTGACGTTTTCGGCAACCAAGGCGTCAACGACATCCCGCCGCGTAATCTGCGATATCTTCACGCTTGAGACCGGGGCGATGGGATTCGCCGAAGCTCCCTTGTGCATATCATGAATTAACCGTCGATGGAGGCTTCCGGACCGATGGCAGATCCTTCGATTTGTGCATTGTCTCCGATAGTCGTCGCTATTAGTTTGTCGACGAGAACGAGCGCATTCGGCATCGGCAACGGCTCAGCAAGCAGCGCACTCACCGGGATCTCATCGAGAACGGCTTCGATAATTGCACGGACTATTCGTGTTTTATCGTAAATGAGGCGTAGCGTGCTCAGGTTCGCTTTTCGAATCGCGTCCAAGCGTTGGTAATAAGGCCGTCGGAGAGGCATGTTTGAACGCCATGCCCAGGCCGGCATCATCACCGCTGGCATTTGAGGCGCCTTAATCGGCTTAGCCCAAGGAGGTTTTACGGCGTCAGCTAGCTGCTCTAGCGTCTCCCTAAAGCCGCTTAGGCGTCGCAAGACGACGAGTCGACCTGCGACATCGATGAACAACTGCTTCGCATCGGGGAATAGTCTGCTACACGCCTCGACCACGGGATCTTGCCATCGCGTTTGTAACGCCTCCTTTTCGTCTTCACTTAGCTCGCGAAAGGCATCTAGGTACGGAGCATTTCCGGGCTCGGCGCTGAGGAAGGCCCCGGCGACGCTCCAGTCTTGCGTATGGAAGTCTGTGTATTTCCCGACGGGGAAGTGCGAGTTGGAACGCTCGAGTTGATGATAGAGCTCGGCGTAAGTCGTTCGCTCCTCAACGTCGAATGGTTCGATTGCATCGCGCAACTGGACTTCGAGCTCCCGCGCTCGAGCGAGCAACTCAATTGCGAGCGATTGTGCCTTCGCTCGATAGTTAGCCGCTAGAGATGAGTCAGCCATTTTGCGATGATCGGAACCCACGACCAAATGGCGTTCGATATGACGCCCAATACAACTGTTACGATGCCAGCGACAAGCCAGGACATGGAGCGCCGCGTTCGGCGTTCAGACTGCGTGACGCGCGCGCCGGAGCCTATTGCGCTGTTTCTGATGTGTGCGTTGGAACCGATCTGCACAGACTGATCATGGACATCGTCTTTCAAGTGCCACGCTCACGTTCGCGACCGTTGCCCTTCATAATTGAATATTCTGCATGATGCCGACTATCTCCAGGAGCGGGGGATCCTCATCGAGCGTCGCGGCCGCAACATAATCGAGGACGATCCCGCTCGATCGCTGGCCGGTCACACTCTTAATACTTTCGATGGGCACCTTCTTCTTCGCCGCGTTGGTGATGAAGCCGCGCCTAAGCGAATGCCCTGCGAAATCCCCCGCCACGCCGGCGGCCGCGCAGCGCCGGCGCAAGATCCGGGCGACGTCGCCCGGGTCGAGTCGGGTTGAGGTCAGTCGCCCGCGCAAATCGAAGGTTCGAAAAAGCGGGCCAGTTGCGCCGACGACGTCGAGCCAGGCCTCGAGCGCGGCAACCGCGCAAAGCTCCGTCTTCGGCAAGCGTGGCACGTAGAGCTCGCGCCCCTTCTTCCGCGGATCGTTCTTGGCAGCCCTGATCCACACGTACAACCCCGCCGCCGAGAACCTGAGGTCCTCGACGTCGAGTGAGACGAGCTCGCTGCGCCGGAACGCCCCGGCGTATCCGAGCAGCAAGAGCGCCCGATCGCGCAGGGCCGGCAAGTCCTCGGGCATGGCGAGCAAAAGCGCTGGCAGCCGTTCGATTAAGAGGGGGTCCTTCTTCTGCACGGCGGTCCCGCGGCTGCGCGCGTAGCGGCGCAGCATCTTGCGGACCAGCGGATGATCCGTTGGCGTCTCGAGGCCGGCGCTCGCATGACGGGTCGCGATCGCGGCGAGGCGGCGCCGCAGGGTTGGGAGGGCGAGGCCCAACGGAGCGCTGCCGCTGAGGAGCGCAGCCCGGCGCGCGAGCGACTGGCTGCGCCGGGTCTCGAGGGTTTTTAGGTAAAGCGCGAGGGTTTGCGGGACGGCCGGCAACGCCTCTAGCCCGTGCCGCTCGCAAAACGCCGAAAAATCGGCCCAGTCGTGGGCGTAGGCACGCTCGGTCGCCGGCGCGAGGTCCGGGGTCGCAAGGTCGCGGTCGACGGCGCGGGCGAGATCCTCGAGCGCTGCGGATCCGCCGGCCACGGCCGCGGGCGGCGAGAATCCCGCCCCTATGAGGCCGGTCTGGCCTTCCGCGATGGCCTGGGACCCGTCCGAACGCGTCTGCACGCCCTCTTCTTCTCGTCGAAATCGGAAAACCTTACGTGCCTGAGAAGGGGAGATTCTCAAGCACGATACATGTGTTAACGTCTGAAACAGGCCGAGCGGCAAAGCGGCCCGAACCGGCTTTTCGTGCTCAAAAGCGCGCCTCGGGACGACCTCGATCCGCTCGAGCTGCCGGCCCCGCTTCCGCTGCGGAGGCCGTGCTCGAAGCCCCGCTGTCGCCGGACGGCGCGTCCGGGGGGCCGTTATTGCCGCCCGTGCGCCTCCGAGGCGTCGGCTCGCTGGTACCATGCCAAGCGCGATGAGATCCTCGCACGCCGCCTGGGCCGCCGCGACGAGCGCGACGACGATCGGCGGGCGCGGGACTCGGCCCGCGCCTACGTGGCCGTCTACGAGCGGCGCGGGAAGCTTGCCCGCGGCCGCTGCGTGGTCTGCAACGATCCGGAGGTCCAGCCGACCTGGCGAGACCCCAAGGTTCCGCTTGCCGTCCGGTGGCTTTGCCGGGAGCACGCCCGCGACGAGCGGGATGCGGCCACGTCGGCCGCCGCCTCCGTGGCCTCCTTGAAGGCCGAATATGCGGAGCTCCAGGCCGCGATCGCCCTTCTTCCGCAGGCCGTACAACGCCAGCTCCACGAACAGGCCCTGCGCGGAATCTTGGTCCGCAAAGTCGGCGACATCATGTACTGGTGGAACCTACGCCGGGCCTTCGAAGCCCTCAATTCGCGTTCTTCTTCTGACGGGTTTTTCCAATAATCACAGGCTTTTTCACCGATTGTTGCACGCTGAACGTACGGTATGATTGGTATGTATACGACATTCCGAATGAAACGACTGCAATTGACGTTCTTAACTTTTAGAGCGTCTGCAATGTATTGAACGTTTCGAACGGTAAAGTAGTACTCGACCTCCCGATCATTCCACGCATCCTTTACGCACCTGCGTACCGTGTGCTAGGATCACCTCAAACGTTCAGAATGATCACGTCACAGGGAACATTCTGAACGGCAGAAGCAGAAGGAACGTACGGGATGATCTATGCGATCGTTAACATGAAGGGCGGGGTGGGGAAGACGACGACCGCCGTCAACCTTGGGGCGGCGCTCGCTCGCGGCGGCAAGTCGGTCCTGGTCGTCGACCTCGACCCTCAGGCCAACGCCACCGGCTGGATCGGCTCGGATAGCCCGCCGGCGGCCACGGTCGCCAATGCCCTGAGCGACCGGAAGGCGGCCCCCGCGGCCGTTGCACCCTCGACCGCACCGGGCGTCGATTTGGCCTACGGGTCCCGCGAACTGGCCGGGGTGGCAGAAGACCTCCGGGCCTCGTCGCCGACCCCGGCACTCGCTCTGCGCGCAGCCCTCAAGCAACTTCCGACCTACGACGCGGTCCTGATCGACTGCCCGCCTGGTCTTGGGCTGCTCTCGCTCAACGCGATGATCGCCGCCGATTCTCTGATCGTGCCCGTCGACTCCCAGACGATGGCGCTTGCCGGCGTCGCGCAGATCCGCGAGACGCTCGCCGAGCTCGCGGACGCCGAGGTCATCTCGGAAATCCCGCCCGCGCGCATCCTGCTCACGATGTACGACGGGCGCCTTTCGCTCGATCGCGCCGTCGCCGAGCACCTCCGGGACACGGAGATACCTGTATTTCAGCAGACAATTCGCACCAATACCAAGCTCGCCGAGAGCTACGGCTTGCGGCAGACCATTTTTGAATATGCGCCAGCCTCGACCGGCGCGGCCGACCACGCCGGCCTTGCCGAGGAAATCGCGGCTGACCGCCCGGCGCTGGCTGAAGAGATCGCATGACGGAGCCAAAGAAGAAGAACTTCGGCCTTGCCGCGCAGCTCGCGCAGCCTCGGCCCGCGCCGCCGGCCGAATCGCCTGTTCCAGCGCACGACGCACGACCGCAGGTCTCCGAACCGCCAGCCGCAGCATCCGACGACCTGGATGCCGACGAATTAGACATGGCAGAATCGCCGCGTTTCGAACGTTCCGATCATACTAATCATACGAAACGGCGCGGAGCAAAGCAGAAGAAGCCCGGTGCGCCGCCGCGGGAGGGCGGCTATGTACGCCGGACGATCACGCTCGGCCCCGCAGTCTCGGACTATGTCGATCGCGCCTGGCGCACGTACCGGACGCCGAGCGGCAAGTACGTGAAGGGCGTGAGCGGTTTCATTGAAGCCGTGATCGACGAGCATCGCCGGCGCGCCAAGTAGCCCAAGCGCGCTCCCTCCGGTGCCAGCGGCCTTTGCCGCGGCGCCCGGTCCCTATTTACGAACTTTACGAGAAGCTGTACGCTAGGACCGTGAAAAGGACCGTATCAGCCAAGCCTGCCGGCATCACCACGCGAGCGGCCGCGCGCGTTCGCAAGGGCAAGCCGCGCCGCGCGGCGCTCGCAGCGAGCTTGGTGCTCGTCAACGAGCTACGCGAAGACCTCGGCGAGCGCCAACTGTCGTCGATCCTGAAGACGATTCGTGACGAGGTGCAGCCGGCGACGCGCCTCCGTGCAGCCGACAGGGACGACGTCGCGCGCATGCGCGCCGAGAATGCCGCGAGGCTTGAGGCCAAGCGCGCAGCAATTCTCGCAAATGCGGTGAACTCCGACGTCGCGGGTGAATTTATCTCGAGGACACGGCCCATCGTGAACAAGCTGGCGAAAGCCGGCGAACTGCTCGCCGTGCAGGACGGCCGCTACTTGCGGTTTCCGCGTTGGCAGTTTGACGAGCGCTCCGAAGATGGACTCGTTCCCGGCCTGCGGCGCGTGCTCGCCGTCATGGACGCATCGCCGTTCCGGAGAGCCGCGTGGCTCGTATCGCCGAACCCGCATTTCGGCGGCCGCGCGCCAATCGAGTTGCTCCGCGAAGGCCAGCTCGATCGCGTCTACGAGGAGGCAAAAGCCGTCACGAGCGGCTGACCTGTGGCCGCGCTCAACACTCCTCCACCAAAGACGGCTGTCGATCCGACTCGACTTACGAAGATTCCCATCAAGGCCGGTGCGACCCTGATTCGTGTATACGACCCAAAGTCGAAGTACAAGCCGGGACCGCGGACGTTCCGAAGGAACGGTCCGCGCACGCGCTTCGATCATCATCGCGGGACGCCCAACGGCACGACGATCGCTCCGAGCGATGATCCGGACCGCGCCGTGTACTACGCGGCCTTAACACTCAGCAGCGCGGTCGTCGAGGTCTTTGGTGAAGACCGCGTCATCGAGCGCGGGACGTTTCGCGTCGTCTACTCGACGATCCAGAAGGATCTGCTGCTGCTCGACCTTCGCGGCGACGCAGCGATCCGCGCGGGAACGATCCACGCAATCGGACAGGTCGAGGATACGGCGAAGACACAGGCCTGGTCGCGGTACATCTACGAAAATACCCCGACGTATGGAATCGTCGACGGCTTGATTTATGCCAACGCCCACAACGGTGAAGACGCGATCGTCCTGTACGAACGAGCGGCACCGGTCATTCGCTCCGCTTATCAACGGGTGCGGCGGTTCGCGGCGCCCGGCATGGAGATGGCGCTTCTGCGCATTGCCGACACAACCGGTTTCGCGTTGGTGTAGATCGATTGCGCAGTAGATCCGCGCGCCCGCCCACACCTCGCATCGGGCGGGCTGGCCTGACAATCGCAGCCCTGGCCGCAAGCGCGTTGGTCGTGGGGTCGTTCGCCCTCGGCCGCGTCGTCAAGTTAAACCTTACGGCCAGCATGCCGATCGGTCTTTACGCAGTCCGGCCGTCAGCGAGCGCAATACCTCGCGGCGCGATCGTGATCGCGTGCCCGCCGCCGGAGGCGCAGCGCATCGGCGTTGCAAACGGATACCTGGCTCCGGCTCGAGGGCTCGTGGCGGATTCCCGCTGTTCTTCGGGATCCGCGCCACTCTTGAAGTACGCCGTCGCGTTCGCCGGCGACGAGATCGACATCAGCGCGCACGGACTCTCGGTGAACGGACACCTGCTTGACCCGCACACGCCGTCACGCATCGATCGCGACGGCCGCGCGCTCGGGGCGGTGCCGAACGGACACTACCGACTTCGCAAAGATCAGGTGTGGCTGTACTCGCCAGCCATATACAGTTGGGATTCGCGATACTTTGGGCCGGCGAAGCTCGGCGACGTCCTCGGCGTCGCAGCGCCATTATGGACCTCGACACCCCTTGTTTCCCTACACGCACCCGATCATCGCACCTAACGTGAGCAAGCGTCCTACCACGGGAGCCACACCGCCGCGCAAACCCGTCTTTCAGCTGTGGGAATTCTCGCGCACCGCTTCCTCTGTCCCCAATAAGCGTCACGAAAACCGGACGAGTCAGGACAACGCGCGGCCCACCTCACGGCAACGTTGCCGAAACGCGTGAACGTTCATACCCAACTCCAAATCCTTGAGCATGGCGTTGAGCGTCCCATCTCTCACCTCACCTGATGGTACTTGCGTCCGTCGAATTCGGGTCGATCCGTTGTCTGAAAATTCCCGGACCAAGTGCATATGACTTCCGCCCGGTTCACGTCGCACACCGGCAATTCGCTCAAGGCACCGCACAACATCGCTACGGCGAGAATAGTGGATTGCAAGCTTGGATCGAAGCCGAAAATCGTTACGATCGCATATCCACGAGTACTTGCGGTTTCGTTGAATAAGCGGCGTAAGCATATACGTTCCAAGCGACCAAGCAGTTGGGTCAAGCGCTACGGCTTTGCGATGAGAAGCATTGATGGCTTCTTCTTTAAATTTCTGTTCGAATTCCACGAATACAGAATCGTCCAAGTATCGCACGCCAGCCGCGTATTCTGGCGGGCATAAGGTCAAGTACTTTGAGAGCGCTGTGACCGCTGCGTCGACCCTAGGCCTAGGTAGCTTTATTTCATCCCGAACTTTTCGCAATCCATAGGCCGTCGCCAGCGTCTCCTCATGGGGTGCGCCAGATACCCACGGACGCTTGTATAGATTGCGAAGCCCAGTCTTGTAAGCAGGCCGACGCATCGGAAGCTCGCAGCGGACCGCAAAGGATTCGACAGCACAATGGTACGCTTCGTGATGAAAGAGGTATGCGCACGCAATCCGCAAGGTCTCGTACGGCGCAAACGCTTGACCCGAACTTTGCAAAATCAGGCGAAGATCTGTGGAAAGCGAGGCGACTCCAACGTCGATGAGGTAGATTCCCCAATCTTCTGGATAGCGGTGGAACGGAAGATAAAACGCCAACGCGTCTGGCGGCGGCAGAAAGCCACCGGCCGCTGCGTCTTGCAGCCCGCTCGGACTACCCGGAAACACGCCCTTTATTCGTTCGCGAAACCGATCCAGCACGACTGGCCGGCGTCGGTAAAACAAGTCCTCACGGAGCCCAGGCGGTAGCTCTATGTTCTCGATTGGCGCCAGAGTCAGATCTGACGTACGATCAAACGACCCAGGAGAGCCTAGGTCGCGATCCTCGATGTCGACGAGCAACGCGTCCTCGAGATCAGTCGGCTGCTCGTCATCATCCCGATCCGATCGATACGGAATGTCGATCCTGACAAAGTCGTCGTCGAGATCGCCAAGGCTCGGCACGCGCTCGAAAATGGCCGGAAAATTCTGACTGAGCTTCGCTACTCGTTCGTCCAACTATAATCTCCAGCGAATTTCGAGCCGGCCCTCGGAAATCAACCGTCGTCCAAGTCCTCGACGATCTCGCGAATCCGGCGTCGAATGTACTCGACTACGCCGTCTCCTCGCAGAGACGCCTCCGAGGTTGACGGCGAGGGCCGGACCGCCTTCGTAGCGGCGGTTTCCCCCCAGACCCCCCTTCCCGCTCCACGATCGTGAATCGTTCCCGGTTCCGCGCTGCGCGCGGTTGGGTCGGACTGCGGTGCGGTCACCCCAAAGGGGACCCCGCCCGCATCCTCGCTCGACCCGGGGGGCGGTGTATTAAACA
>Ga0209698_10000864_pt1 | contig 34952 bp, 39 predicted proteins | sample LitLauG_LLR_2012_FD_187203 | JGI IMG/M metagenome (GOLD analysis project Ga0209698, IMG submission 187203) | Freshwater sediment microbial communities from Pennsylvania, USA - Little Laurel Run_MetaG_LLR_2012 (SPAdes) (version 2) | ecosystem: Environmental > Aquatic > Freshwater > Creek >... | reverse complement strand
GCGTTGGGGTGCGCCGCGGGAGTGCCCGACGCCGGGGTCCACGCCTCGCCGCGCCAGTCGGTCAGCGACGCGGGCGCCTCGTCGGTCATCGACTCCCACCACACGTCGCCGTCGTCGGTGAGCGCGGTGTTCGTGAAGATGGTGTTCGACGCGATCGAGTACATCGCGTTGGGGTTCGTCTTGAGGTTCGTCCCCGGCGCGACGCCGAAGAAGCCCGCCTCGGGGTTGATCGCGTAGAGGCGGCCGTCCTCGCCGAACTTCATCCAGCAGATGTCGTCGCCGACGGTCTCGACCTTCCAGCCGGGCAGCGTCGGGATGAGCATCGCGAGGTTCGTCTTGCCGCACGCCGAGGGGAACGCGCCCGTGACGTACTTGGTCTCCCCGCCGGGCGAGGTCAGCTTGAGGATCAGCATGTGCTCTGCGAGCCAGCCCTCGTCGCGGGCCATGACCGAGGCGATCCGCAGCGCGAAGCACTTCTTGCCGAGCAGCGCGTTGCCGCCGTAGCCCGAGCCGTACGAGATGATCTCGCGCGTCTCGGGGAAGTGCACGATGTACTTGTTCTCCGCGTCGCAGGGCCACGGCACGTCGGCCTGTCCCTCGGCGAGCGGCATGCCGACCGAGTGCAGGCACGGGACGAACTCGCCCTTGTCGCCGAGGACCTCAAGGGCGCCGGCGCCCATCCTCGTCATGATCCGCATCGACACCGCGACGTAGGGCGAGTCGGTCAGCTCGACGCCGATGTGGGCGATCCGAGAGCCCAGCGGCCCCATCGAGAAGGGCACGACGTACATCGTGCGGCCCTTCATGCACCCGTCGAACAGGCCCTTGAGCGTGGCCCGCATCTCGTCGGGCTCGCACCAGTTGTTGGTCGGCCCCGCGTCGACCTCGCTGGCCGAGCAGATGTAGGTGCGGTCCTCGACGCGGGCGACGTCGCCGGGGTCCGAGTGCGCCCAGTAGCTCGAGGGCCGCTTGGCGTCGGAGAGCCGCGTGAAGGTCTTGTTGGCGACCAGCAGCTCGCACAGCGCGTCGTACTCCTCGGCGGAGCCGTCGCACCAGTGGATCGCATCGGGCTGCGTCAGCGACGCGACCTCGTTGACCCAGTCGATGAGCTGCTTGTTCTTCGTCGGTGGGTTCACCGCGTCCTCCTTGGCAGTCGCCCGGCGGTTGGTGCCGCCGGGGTCATGGTAGGCAAGTGCCGTGCTCCCGCCGAACCCAACCACCGCCCCCCGTGGGGGTGGGGCTTGGCGTGAGGATTACGTCCTGGAGCGTATCGCGGAGATGCTGGGTGCCGCCTCGGTGCAGCTGTCCGGTGCGCCCTGGGGCGACGACGCGGCCGTGCTGGACCACCCGAGCGGCCGACTCGTGGCCTGCGTCGATGCCGCGGTGCTCGGCGTGCACCTCGACGCCGCGCTGTTCCCGATCGAGGACCTCGGCTACCGCGCCGCGGTCGCGACGCTGAGCGACCTCGCCGCGATGGGCGCGTCGACGCTGTGCGTGCTCGTGGCGATCTGCGCGCCCGGCGACGTCGACGTCGTCGCGATCGAGGCGGGCGTGATCGCCGCGTGCGAGGCGCACGGCTGCGCGGTCGCCGGCGGTGACCTGTCGCGCGCCGAGGTGGCCAGCGTCGCGGCGACCGCGCTCGGCGTGGAGGCCGCGGGCCGCTCGGCGACCAGGGCCGGTGCGCGCGCCGGCGACGCCGTGGTCGTCACCGGGCCGCTCGGCGCATCGGCCGCGGGGCTCCGTCGCCGACGCGCGGGTGCGGGGCTCGATGACGCGCTCGTGGTGTCGCACCGGCGTCCCCGCGCCCTGCTGGCCGCCGGCGCGCTCGCCGTGGCGCGCGGCGCGACCGCGATGATCGACGTCTCCGACGGCCTGGCGCGCGACCTTCGCCGCCTCGCCGCCGCGTCGCGCGTGGGCGTGGCGCTCGACGAGGTGCCCGTCGCGCACGGCGCGACGCTCGACGAGGCGCTCGGGGGAGGCGAGGACTACGAGCTCGTGATCACGCACCGCGACCCGGGAAAGCTCGCGTCGGGTTTCGCCGCCGCGGGGCTGCCGGCGCCGATCGTCATCGGTGAGGTCGTCGAGGGCGCGGGCGAGGTTCGCCTCGAGGGAACCGAGGTGCCCGACGTGGGATGGCGCCACTAGGGCGCGCCGTCAGCTCCCGGCGTAGGTGCTGCGCGGGGGCTTGGTGACCCGTCCGGCGCGGATGCACGACGTGCAGGCGTTGACCCGCTTGGGCGTGCCGTCGACGAGCGCCCGGACCCGCTGGATGTTCGGGTTCCACCGGCGCTTGGTGCGGCGGTGCGAGTGGCTCAGGTTCATGCCGAACGACGGCTTCTTGCCGCACAGCTCGCAGACCGATGCCATCAGAATCCTCCTCAGGGGCGGGGGCCGTCGCGCGGCCTCCGAGCAGATCGAGGGGCAATTGTAGCATTGGGCCCCATGGCGCCGTTGGCCACACTCTCAGCGGCCGACGTGCGCCGGGTCCTCGGGCGCTTCGGCGAGCTGCTCGAGGCCTATCGCGAGGTCATCAACCGCCTCAACGTCTACCCGGTCCCCGACGGGGACACCGGCACGAACATGTCCCTCACGGTGGCCTCGGTGATCGCCGAGCTCGACGCGCAGGGCGACAGCCCGACGATGGCCGAGGTCTGCCGGGCGGTCTCGCACGGCTCGCTCATGGGCGCCCGCGGGAACTCGGGCGTGATCCTGTCCCAGCTGCTGCGCGGGATCGCCGAGACCTGCCGCGAGCACGAGTCCCTCGACGCGCCGACGCTCGCGAACGCGCTCGCGCACGCCGACGCCCTGGCGCGCCAGGCGGTCGTGCGCCCCGTCGAGGGCACGATCCTGACGGTCTCGCGCGCCGCGGCGGGCGGTGCCGCGGAGTGCGACGAGCTCGCCGCGATGGTGCGCACGGCGCGCGACGCCGCTCGCGCGGCGCTCGAGCGCACGCCCGAGCTGCTCCCGGTGCTCGCCCAGGCCGGTGTCGTCGATGCCGGCGGCGCGGGGCTGTGCCTGCTGTTCGACGCGATGTGCAACGTCGTCGCCGGCGACCCGCTGCCGGCCGCGCCACCGGTCGAGCGCATCCACGTCCACGCGCCCGAGGCCGCCGCGCACCACGACGCCGGCGGCGACGCGGACCTGCGCTACGAGGTCATGTACTTCCTCGAGGCGCCCGACCACGCGGTCGCGGGCTTCAAGTCCGTGTGGGCCGGGATCGGCGACTCGATCGTCGTCGTCGGCGGCGACGGCCTGTACAACTGCCACATCCACACCGACGACGTCGGCGCCTCGATCGAGGCCGCGCTCGACGTGGGCCGCCCGCGGGGCATCAGGGTCACCGACCTCGCCGAGCAGGTCATCGAGGAGCGATGGGTCCGCGAGGGCGCGTTCGAGACCCAGGCCGACGCCGACACCGAGCCCGCGCCGCGCACCGCGGTGGTCGCGGTCATCCAAGGCGAGGGCGTGGGGCGCATCTTCCGGTCCCTCGGTGTGCGCGGCTTCGTCACCGGCGGCCAGTCGATGAACCCCTCGACCGCCGAGCTGCTCGATGCCGTGGTCGCGACCGGCAGCGAGCACGTGGTGCTGCTGCCGAACAACAAGAACATCGTCCCGGTCGCCCAGCAGGTCGCGGCGCTCTCGGAGCTCGACGTGCACGTCGTGGCGACGCGCAGCATCGTCGAGGGGTTCGCCGCCCTGCTCGCCTACGACCCCGACGAGACCGGGGAGCGCAACGCGTCGGCGATGTCGGCGTCAGCGGAGCACGTGATCGCCGCGGAGGTCACCCAGGCCGTCCGCGACACCGCGACCGAGGTGGGAGAGGTGCGCGAGGGCGACTGGATCGGGCTGACGAGCAGCGGCGTCCGCTCGATCGCCGAGTCCGTCGCGGTCGCGGCGTGCCGCCTGCTCGACGTCGTCGTCGACGACGGCCACGAGCTCGTCACGGTGATCGAAGGGGACGGCGCGACGCCGGGCAACACCCGTCGGATCACCCAGTGGCTCGAAGAGGAGCGGCCCGGCGTGGCCGTCGAGGTCCACCACGGGGGCCAGCCGCTGTACCCCTACCTCTTCGGCGTCGAGTGACCGGCGAGCGGCGCCTCGCTCAGCTCGACGAGATCCCGGTCGACCGCCTCGCCTCGGTCGGGCCACGGCGTGCCGAGGCGCTCGGCGCGCTCGGGGTGCGCACGGTGCTGGACCTGCTGTGCGTCTACCCGCGGCGCTACATCGACCGCTCGCGCCAGGCGGACCTGTCGGGGCTGGCCGTGGGCGACGAGGCGGTCGTGCTCGCCGAGGTCGTCGCCGCCAGGGCCCGGCGCACCCGCCAGGGCCGCTCGCTCGTGGAGGTCGAGGTCGTCGACCAGGACACCGCGATGACGCTCACCTTCTTCAACCAGCCCTGGCGCGCCAAGCAGCTCGCCGCGGGCGTGCAGGCGCTGTGCTTCGGCAAGCTGGACGTCTACCGCGGGCAGCGCCGGATGGTGAACCCCGTCGTCGACGTGATCGTGGGCGTCGACGGCGACGAGCGGTCCGCGACGAGGACCATGCGGGTGATCCCGGTGTACCCCGCGTCGGCGAAGGCGGGGCTGACGAGCTGGGAGCTCTCGCGCGCCTGCGCGGAGGCGCTGCGCCGCGCGGGGGAGTTCGACGACCCGATGCGCGACCAGCGCGTCGCGCTGGGGCTCGTCGCGAGGACCGAGGCCATGCAGGGCATCCACGCGCCGGCGACCATGGGCGACACCGAGCGGGCGCGCGAGCGCCTCGTCTTCGACGAGCTGTTCCGCCTCCAGCTCGCGCTCGTCGCGCGCAAGGCCGCGCTCGCCAAGGACGCGAGGGGCATCGCGCACCCCGCGAACCCCGCCGACGCCCTGACGGCGCGCGGGTCGCTGCTCGGCCCCGGCGCGTCCCTCGTCGCGCGGTTCCTCGCGGGGCTCGCCTACGAGCCGACGGGCGCGCAGCGACGCGCGATCGCCGAGCTGCTCGCGGACCTGTCCAGCGAGCTGCCGATGCACCGGCTGCTCCAAGGCGACGTGGGCGCTGGCAAGACCGTCGTCGCGGTCGCCGCGCTGCTCGCGGCGGTCGACGGGCGCCGCCAGGGGGCGCTCATGGTCCCCACCGAGGTGCTCGCCGAGCAGCACGCCTACGCGGTGCGCGAGCTGGTCGAGGGCCTCGTGATCGAGGATCCGACGCGCCTCGGCGCGTCGCGCCCCGTCGCCGTCGCGCTGCTCACCTCGAGGGTCAAGGGCGCCGAGCGCCGACGCACCATCGAGGGGCTCGCGAGGGGATCGGTCGACCTGGTGGTCGGCACGCACGCGCTGCTGACCGACGACGTGGCGTTCCACGAGCTCGGCGCTGTCGTGATCGACGAGCAGCATCGCTTCGGGGTCGAGCAGCGCGCGGCGCTGCGCGACAAGGCCTCGGCGGGCGGCGCGGCGGGCCTCGACCCCGACGTGCTCGTGATGACGGCCACCCCGATCCCGCGGACCGCGGCGATGATCGTGTTCGGGGACCTCGACATGACGGTGCTCGACGAGCTGCCCAAGGGCCGCGTGGCGATCGAGACGCACTGGGCGCGCGGCGAGCTCGAGGTCCAGTCGGCCTTCGCGCGCGTGCGCGCCGAGGTGGCCGAGGGCCACCGGGCCTACGTGGTGTGCCCGCTGGTGGAGGGCTCGGACAAGATCGAGGCGGCCTCCGCGGTCGCCGAGCTCGACCGGCTCCGCGCCGGCGAGCTCGCCGGGATGCGCCTCGGGCTGCTGCACGGCCAGCTGCCCGCCGCCGAGAAGGAGTCGGTGATGGGCCGGTTCCGCCGCGGCGAGCTCGACGTGCTGGTCGCCACCACCGTGATCGAGGTCGGCGTGGACGTGCCCGACGCGACGGTGATGGTGATCGAAGACGCGCACCGCTTCGGCATCGCGCAACTCCACCAGCTCCGCGGGCGCGTCGGCCGCTCGACGCTCTCGTCATGGTGCTACCTGCTCGGCGAGCCCACCACGCCCGACGGGGCGGCACGGCTCGCGGCGATCGAGGAGAGCTCCGACGGGTTCTTGCTCGCCGAGCGCGACCTCGAGCTGCGCGGCGAGGGCACGATCCTCGGCGCGCGCCAGCAGGGCCGCAGCGACCTGCGGCTCGCGCGGCTCAGCCGTGACCGCGCGGTGCTCGAAGCGGCGCGCGGGATCGCCGAGGGGCTCTTGGACGCCGACCCGGGCCTCGCGGAGCACGAGGCGCTGCGAGAGGAGCTGTCGGTGTTCCTCGACGACGACGAGGCGGCCTGGCTGTTCAAGAGCTGAGCGCGGGCTCGGTAGCCTGCAGCGGTGCGCGTGGTCGCTGGCGATGCCAAGGGAAGGCGGCTCACCGCGAAGCTGCCGGGCCACGTGCGTCCGACCACCGACATGGTCAGAGAGGCGGTGTTCTCCTCGCTCGCCTCGCGCATCGAGCTTGGCGGCGCGGCGGTGTGCGACCTGTACTGCGGCAGCGGCGCGATGGGTATCGAGGCGCTGAGCCGCGGCGCCGCGTCGTGCACCTTCGTCGACGAGGACCCCGCGTGCCTCGCCGCCGCGCGCAGCAACGTCGCCGCCGCCGGGCTCGAGGGGCGCGACTGCCGGTTCGTCCGCGCCACGCTGCCGCGCTGGGCGACCCCGGGGCACGTCGAGCTGGTCGTGTGCGACCCGCCCTACGGCCCGATCGACGCCGCGGCGCTGCTCGAGGGCCTCGACGCCGAGCTCGTCGTGGTCGAGTCGGACCGGGCGCTCGATGCCGTGCCGGGCTGGGAGGTGTCCACCGAGCGCCGCTACGGCGGTACGCTCGTCACGATGCTCGCTCACGGCCGCGACGACGCCCCCACGTGACCGTCGCGCTGATCCCGGGGTCCTTCGACCCGTTCCACAACGGCCACCTCGAGGTGGTCGAGCGGGCCGTCAACGTCTTCGACGAGATCGTGGTCGCCGCCCTGCGCAACCCGCAGAAGTCCGACCAGTGCTTCACGCTCGAGGAGCGCCGCGAGATGATCGCCGAGTCCCTCGCGCACCTCGACAACGTCCGGATCGTCTCGGTGTCCACGCTGCTCGTCAACGTCGCCGCCGAGGTGGACGCGACGGCCATCGTCAAGGGGCTCCGTGCGGTCTCGGACTTCGAGAGCGAGCTGCAGATGGCCCAGATGAACCGCTCGCTGTCGGGGGTCGAGACCGTGTTCATCCCGACGAGCTCGACGCACTCGTTCATCGCGTCGCGGCTGCTTCGAGAGGTCGCCCGCTACGGCGGCGACGTCAGCCACTTCGTGCCCGCGCCCGTCGAGAAGCGCCTCAAGGAGAGGTTCGGGTTCGCCACGTGACCTACCACGACGACCGCGACCTCGACGACGCCCACTACGACGCCGAGCCCTTCGACACGCGCGCTGCGGCGCCCGAGGACGCCGAGAGCCTGCTGCGCCAGGCCATCGAGGTCGTCGCGGCCGCCAAGACGATGCCGCTCAGCTCGTCGGTGCTCATCAGCCGCGAGGAGGTCCTCGACCTGCTCGACGCCGCCGTGGCGGCGCTGCCCGACGAGCTCAAGCGCGCCCGGTGGGTGCTCGCGGACCTCGACGCGCTGACCGAGCAGCGCCGGCGCGAGGCCGACGCGCTGCTCGACGACGTCCGCGCCGAGGCCGGCCGGCTCGTCTCTCGCACCGAGATCGCACGCCAGGCCAAGGCCCACGCCGAGCGGGTCGTCGCCGACGCCGAGGAGCGCGGCAGGGCGATCATCCACGAGGCCGAGGACTTCTGCGACCAGCGCCTCGCCCAGATGCAGATCGTCCTCGACCGGCTGGCCAAGACGGTCCAGTCGGGCCGAGAGCGGCTCCGCCCGCGCATCGAGCCGGCGGCGCCCCCCGAGGGGGCGTCCACGGGCGACGAGGGCGCCTTCTTCGACCAGGACAACCGCTGAGCGTGGGCGCGAGCCTCTACGTCATCCCCGTCGCGACCCTGCTCCGCCAGGTCGGGACCTCCATGGACGTCGCCTTCTCGGCGACCTTCGACCCCGACGGCGAGCTCGCCGCGCCCACCCCGGGCGCGGCCGAGGTCGTCCCGGGCGCCGACGTCGAGGTCGCCCTCACCCTCACGTCGTACCTCGGGGGAGGGGTCGCGGCCACCGGGACCGTGCGCGCCCCGTGGCGCGCGTCGTGCCGGCGCTGCGCGAGCGACGTGGGCGGCACCCTCGAGGTCCGCGTCGCGGAGCGGTTCAGCCCCGCCGCTGGCCCCGACGACGACGAGGCGTACCCGCTCGTCGCCGAGCACGTGGACCTCGCCGAGCTGGTCCGCGACGCCGTGGTCCTCGAGCTGCCGCTGGCCCCCCTGTGCCGCCAGGACTGCGCGGGCCTGTGCCCGGTCTGCGGGGCGGACCGAAACGACGCGGACTGCGGGTGCCGACCCGTGGGCGATCCGCGGTGGGCTACACTCGACGCGCTCCGCGTGCCTGAAGAGGCCTAGGGGCGTCCGAAGCCGCGTCGAGCACCCTGAGGCACCATGGCAGTCCCAAAGCGAAAGACTTCTAAGGCCAAGCAGCGCAGTCGCCGCGCGGCCAACTGGCGCCTCGGCGTCCCGGCCCGCAGCGTGTGCCCACACTGCTCGTCCTCCAAGCTCCCCCACGTCGTGTGCCCCAACTGCGGGTGGTACAAGGGCCGCGTCGCCGTCGAGGTCGACTGAGTTGACCTCCGGGCCACTGCTGCCCGTCGCGCTCGACGCGATGGGCGGGGACCGGGCCCCCACCGAGATCGTGCTCGGCGCCCGTCAGGCGGTCGACGAGTTCGGCATCGACGTCGTGCTGGTCGGGCCGGCGGCGCTCGTGGGCGACACCCTGGGCCTCGAGCTCGTCGAGTGCTCCGAGGTCATCGGGATGGACGAGGACCCCGCGCAGGGCGTGCGGCGCAAGAAGGACTCCTCGCTCGTGCGCGCCGCCGAGCTCGTGCGCGACGGCAGGGCCTGCGCGACGGTCTCGGCGGGCAACACCGGCGCGACCATGGCGTCGGCGCTGCTGCGCATGGGGCGCATCAAGGGCGTCGCGCGCCCGTGCATCGCCACGCCGCTGCCCCGGCCGGGCAAGGCGCCCGTCGTGCTCGTCGACGCGGGCGCGAACGCCGAGTGCACGCCCGAGATGCTTGTCCAGTTCGCCCAGATGGCCGCGGCGTACTCCACCGCGCGCTTCGGCGTCGCCGCGCCGCTCGTCGGGCTCCTGTCGATCGGCGAGGAGCCCACCAAGGGCACACCGCTCGTCAAGGAGGCCCACGGCCTGCTCGCCGACACGGCGAGCCGCGTCAACTTCTACGGCAACGTCGAGGGCAGGGACCTGTCGGGTTCGCCCGTGGACGTGATCGTCACCGACGGGTTCACCGGGAACGTGGCGCTCAAGACCCTCGAGGGCGCGCTGCGCTTCATGTTCGACACCCTCGGGGCGGTCATCGCAACCGACGAGCAGACCAAGGCCGCCGGCGACGTGCTGTTCAGCCACCTCCTGCCGATCGCGGCGGACCTCGACCCCGACGCCCACGGCGGGGCGATGCTCCTCGGCGTGGACGGCATCAGCGTGATCTCACACGGCTCCTCGTCGGCCCGAGCCATCAAGAACGCCCTGCACGTCGGGCACGACCTCGCCGCCGCGGGGGTCCTCGACGCGCTGCGTGCCGCCCTCGGCACCTCGTGAGTCCCGTCGCGACGCGAAGTTGCTCGGTAGTCTCGTACCCACAGCCAAGGAGGCGAGTTGCCCGCCGAGACCCACACCAATGCCGCACCGCCCGATCGTGCCGCCATCTTCGAGCTCATCAGGGACCAGCTAGCGGAGATCCTGGAGATCGACCCGTCCAAGGTGACCGAGCAGGCCTCGTTCGCCGACGACCTGGACGCGGACTCGCTCGCGCTGATCGAGCTCGTCGAGGCGCTCGAAGAGGAGCTCTCCGAGCGCACGGTGGGCTTCCGGATCGACGACGAGGACCTCGAGGACCTGAAGACCGTGGGCGACGCCGTCGACTACGTCGAGGTGCGGCTGAAGGCGAACTGACTTCGTGGGAGCCGGCACCGACGACGGGCTCACTGCGCTCGCGGACGGACTCGGCATCGACGCGGCGGACCCGCTGCTCATGACCGCGCTCACCCACACGAGTTTCGCGGCCGAGCACGGCGTCGACTCCTTCGAGCGACTCGAGTTCCTCGGCGACGCCGTCGTCGGCCTGGTCATCGCCGAGCGCGGGTTTCGCGAGCTCGACCTCCAAGAGGGCGGTCTCGCCCAGATCCGCCAGGCCACCGTCGCCGAGCCGGCGCTCGCCGAGGCGGCGCGCGGCCTCGGACTCGACACGCTCGTGCGCCTCGGGCGCGGCGAGGAGAAGAGCGGCGGGCGCGACAAGGACTCGATCCTCTCGGACGCCTACGAGGCCGTCGTCGCCGCCGTCTACCTGTCGTGCGGCATGGACGCCGCGCGCCGCGTGGTGCTCACCACGCTGGCGGCGCGCTTCGCCGTGGAGGCGTCGCACCCCGGCGCGTCGGACCTCAAGTCCAGGTACCAGGAGTGGGCGGAGCAGTCGGGCCGAGGCACGCCCGTCTACGAGGTCGAGGCCACCGGCCCCGGCCACGCCCAGCGATTCGTGGCCACCGTGTACGTCGCCGGCGAGGTCGCCGGCACGGGTGAGGGGCCGTCGAAGAAGGCCGCCGAGCTCGAGGCGGCCACGGCGGCATGGCAGACAAGGGAAGGGGAGCACCATGCCTGAGCTGCCGGAGGTAGAGACCGTTCGCGCGGCGCTGTCACGCGACATCGTCGGCAAGAAGGTCAAGACCGTGGCGGTCACCAACGGGAAGCTGACGGGTCGGCACAAGTCCGTCAAGGAGTTCCGTGCACTGCTCGAGGGCCAGACGGTCAAGTCCGTCGACCGGCTCGGCAAGAACCTCGTGATCGGTCTCGACACGGGCAACCACCTGGTGGTCAACCTGGGCTCGAGCGGCCAGCTGCTGCGATCGAAGGGCGCCAAGGACGTCAAGCCCAAGCACACCCAGGTGGTGATCACGTTCACCCAGGGAGGCGAGCTGCGCTACATCGACGCGCAGATGTCCGGCGAGCTCTACGTCGCGCTCGCCCCCAAGGAGGACGAGAAGATCGAGGTCTCCCCGTACGCGAAGCTCGCGGTGGGCGGCGACGGGGTCGCGCTGCGCGGCAAGGTCCCCGAGCTGGCGGACCTGGGGATCGACCCGGTCGGCGACGTGGTGGGATGGGACCGGTTCGCGGCGATCCTGCGCGACCGCCAGACGCACCTCAAGACCCTCCTCGTGGACCAGCATGTGATCGCCGGCATCGGCGACCTGTACGCCGACGAGATCCTCTACACCGCCGGCCTGCGCTACGACCGCCCGGCGGGCTCGCTGTCGACCATCGAGGTCCGACGCCTGCACCGCTCGATCGGCGAGGTGCTCGCCGAGGCGATCAAGCACGGGGGCACCACCCTGGCCGACGAGCCCTTCGTCGACCCGGACGGCAACAAGGGCGGCTACCAGAGCTTCCTCAACGTCTACGAGCGCGAGGGAGAGGCCTGCCACCGGTGCCGCAGCACCGTGTCCAAGGTGACCGTGAAGCAGAAGACGACGTACCTCTGCGCGAACTGCCAGGGCTGACCCGCGGGCGCGGCGCGTCCGCGCCCGCGGGTCGGGCCCGAGCTAGCCGATGAGCGCCGTCGTGGGGACGCAGAACTCCTCGAGGCGGGGGTTCGGCGTCACGCGACCCGTCCCGAACTGGTTCTGGTCCCAGATCAGCTTCCAGTACGGCGTCGGCGAGCTCGGATAGCACACGAGGCTCAGGTCGTTGGCGCTCTGGGGCGCATAGACGACGCCCGCGGCCATCTTGAACGTCGGCACGCACAGCTGGTTGGCGACACCGAGCTTGAGCGCGGTGTAGTTCGGCGCGTTGAACTCGTCCTCGGCCTTGACGAAGCTCGGGAAGCGGAACCCGTAGGCGCCGGCGACGACGACGAGCGGGTAGCACGTGAAGTGGTCGAGCCTCGGCGGCTGGTTGACCGCCATGTTGGGCGGCCCGATGTTCGACTTCCAGCTCGGCAGGCACAGCTTGGACGGCGACGGACCGGTGGTCATGACCGCCTTGCCGAACTGGTTCGACAGGTTCACGCGGACCGGCTTGGCCGCGTAGGCGATGTTCCAGCAGTACAGGTGCGCCAGCGGGTTCTTCGCAGGGAACAGCGCGACGGGCACCGACTTGTTCGCGGGGTTGCAGTGCGTGCCCACGCCGAGGATCTTCGGCGGGAAGTACGCGGGCTGGATCGCGTTCTTGATCAGCAGGTTGGCGTTCGGCTGGAACCCGACGCTCGGCGCGGTGTAGCAGAGGAAGTGGTCGAGCGGTGGCGGCGTCGTGCCGGCGGATGCCGCTCCCCCCGTGCTCACGACGAGCCCGGTGAGCGCCAGGCAGGCGGCGGCGGCGCCCACGACGGCGACGCGCAGCGCCCTGAGTGTGGAGTGGTGCATTGGTACCCCCTTTCGCAGGCGCCGACCTGGCCCCGCGAGTTGCACCTCGGACTGTGTCGACCCGGGCGCGCCGAGTCAACGGAAGTGACTTCGAATTCGCGGCGGTCGCGCCGGCGCAGTCGGCGCCGATCGCGACGGCGTGGTTACCCTTCGGTCATGGATGAACAGATGGAGGCGAACCGGCGAAGTTGGGATGAACGCGTCGCGACGCACGCGCGCTCGGCGTTCTACGGCGTCGACGACTGGCTGGCGTCGGGGCGCGGGCCGCGGCCCGAGGAGACCGCCGCGATGGGCGACGTCGCAGGGCGGCGCCTCGTGCACCTGCAGTGCCACTTCGGGATGGACACCTTGCAGTTCGCGCGCGCCGGCGCCACGGTGACCGGGGTGGACTTCTCGGAGGCCGCGATCGCGGAGGCCACGTCGCTCGCCGAGCGCGCGGGCCTGTCGGCGCGTGCGCGGTTCGTCTGCGCCGACGTGCTCGCCGCGCCCGCCGCGCTCGGCGGCGCGCGCTTCGACGTCGTCTACGTCAGCCTCGGCTCGCTGTGCTGGCTGCCCGACGTCGCGCGCTGGGGCGAGGTCGTCGCCGAGCTGCTCGCGCCGGGCGGCGTGGCCTACCTCTTCGACGTCCACCCGCTCAGCCAGATCTTCGACGACGCGCAGGGCACGACGGTCGCCTACTCGTACTTCGAGGAGGCCGAGGGCTACGTCGACGACTTCCCCTACACCTACACCGACGGCGAGCCGCTGAGGAACGCGAGGACCTACTGGTGGAACCACTCGGTCGCCGAGATCCTCGGCGCCCTCGCACGCCGCGGGCTCGAAATCGAGCGCTTCGAAGAGCACGACTGGACCGTGTTCCGCCAGTTCCCCTGGCTCGACGAGGAGCCCGGGGGGCGCTACGTGATCCCGAAGTCCCGCCCCCGCCTGCCCCTGTCGATGACCGTGGTGGCCCGTGCCCCGGGGGGAGCCGCCCTCGAGGCGGGCACCGAGGGACGCGCAGCGGGCAACTAGGTTTCCCTCGATGTTCCTGAAGCGCCTCAGCATGAAGGGCTTCAAGTCATTCGCCGACCCGACCACCTTGGAGTTCGAGCCAGGGGTGACCGTCGTGGTGGGGCCGAACGGCTCGGGCAAGTCCAACGTCGTCGACGCGGCGACCTGGGTGCTCGGCGCGCAGGGGCCGCGTGCGCTGCGCAGCCAGAAGATGGAGGACGTCATCTTCGCGGGCACGGCCTCGCGCCCCGCGCTCGGGCGCGCCGAGGTGAGCCTCACGATCGACAACGCGTCGGGTCGACTCCCCGTCGACCTCGCCGAGGTAACCATCACCAGGACGCTGTTTCGAAACGGCGAGTCCGAGTACGCGATCAACGGCGCACCCTGCCGGCTGCTGGACATCCAAGAGCTGCTGAGCGACTCGGGGGTCGGCCGCCAGCAGCACATGATCATCGGGCAGGGCCAGCTCGACCAGGTCCTCAACGCGCGCCCCGAGGAGCGCCGATCAGTGATCGAGGAGGCCGCCGGGGTGCTCAAGCACCGCCGGCGCAAGGAGCGCGCGGAGCGCCGCCTCGCGGCGACCCAGGAGAACCTCGAGCGGCTCGGCGACCTCGTGCGAGAGGTGCGCCGACAGATGCGTCCGCTCGAGCGCCAGGCGGCGGCCGCGCGGTCGCACGCCGAGCTCGCCGCCGAGCTCGCCGCGGTGCGCAGGTTCCTCTACGGCCGCGAGTTCGCCGCGCTCGCCGAGCGCGAGTCGTTCCTCGCCTCGACGCTGCGCGCCGTCGAGCTCGAGGGCCGCGAGCTGCGCGCGCGCACGCGCTCGCTCGACGCCCAGGCCACGTCGGCCGCCGCCGAGCTGTCGTCGCGCCGCGAAGAGGAGCTGGCCGCGGCCCTCGGCGAGCTCCAGGGGCTCCGCGCGAGGATCGCGGGCACCCTGGGCGTGCTGGCCGAGCGCCGACACTCCGTCGAGGCCGCCCTCGAGGCCTCCGCGGACGAGAACGTCGTCGCCTCGCTCGAGTCCGACGCCGCCAAGCTCGCCTCCGAGCTCGAGGACGTCTCGGAGAAGCGCCGCGGGCTCGACGCGCAGCGCGCCGAGCTCCGCGAGGCGCAGGCCTCGCTCGAAGAGCAGCTGGGCGAGTACGACGCGACGTGGGGCGCCGCCGAGGAGGGCGACGCCGAGGCGTCGTTCCTGCGCGCCCGCGACCGCAGCGAGCTGCTCGAGCGCGCCATGGCCTCGCGGGCGTCGACGCTCGCGGGCCTCGAGGAGCGCCGCGACCGCAGCGCGCGCCGACACGACGAGCTCGTCGCGCTCGCGGGCGTCGCCGCGACGACGCTGACCGAGACCGAGCGGGCGCGTGACGCGCTGGACGTCGCGTTGCGCGCCTCGGGCGCCGCCGCGGAGGCCCGCCGCGCCGAGGCGACGGCGCGCGAGGCCGAGTGGCGCGACCGCCGCGACACCGCCGCGCGGAGCCAGGCCCGCGCTGAGGCGCTCGACCGCGCCCTCTCCGAGCTCACCGGCTCGGGTGGACGAGAGGCGATCGGCGACCTCGACGGCGTGCTGGGCGCGCTGGTCGACCTCGTCGAGGTCGAGCCGGGCTACGAGCGCGCGCTCGAGGCCGCCATCGGCGCCTCGCTCGCCGCGGTCGTCGTCGACACCGGGCCGACGGCGCGCCGCGCCCTGGAGCGTCTGCGCTCCGAGGGCTCCCCCGGCCTCGTGCTGCCCGCGCTGCCGAGCGCGCCGCCGCACGACGTCGTCGCGCGCGGCGCGACCCCGATGCGCAGCGTCGTGCGACCCCGTGCCGGGGCAGCCCCCGACGTCGCGCGCGCGCTCGACGGTCTGCTCGCCAACGCACTGTGCGTCGACACGCTCGACGCCGCCGTCGACATCGCGATCGCGCGACCCGAGCTGGTCGTCGTGACCTCCGCGGGCGACCGGCTCGCCACGAGCGGCTGGCGCGCGGCGGCCGGCAACGCGGTGGTCACCCGCGCCGCGGTGGACGAGGCGTTCGCTCGCGCCGCCGAGGACGCGGGCGCCGCGGAGGCCGCCGAGGCGGCCCTCGACGCCGCGCGCGACGCGCTGGAGTCCGCGCGCGCCAAGGCGGCCGAGGACGCGTCCTCGCTGGACCGGACCCGCGCGCTCGCGGTCGCCTCGACCCGCGAGCTCTCCCAGCTCGAGGCCGAGCGCCAGCGGTGCCGCGACGAGCTCGACGAGCTCGCCGCGCAGCTCGACGCCGACCGCGAGGACGCGCGCCGCGACGAGGAGGACCTCGCCGCGATCGTCACCTTGCTGCCCGCGCTCGAGGAGGCCGCCTCGCGCGCCGCGGAGCGCCGGGGATGGGCGGAGCAGGCGCGCACGTCGATCGAGGCCAAGCGCATCCAGGTCCAGGAGATCGCGACGCGGCTCGGGCTGTTGGAGGCCTCGCTCGACGAGCGGGCCCGGGTCCTCGAGGCGAAGCTCTTCGAGGTCGAGCGCCGGCTGACGGGACACGCCGAGGAGCGCGACGAGGCCACCCGTCGCCGTCGGCGCCTCGAGGCGGACCTCACGGCGCTCGACGCGCTCCGCGCGCTCGTCGAGGGGGCCGCGGCGCGCGTGGAGGCAGCGAACGACGAGGTCGCCGCGGACTACCGCAGCCAGATCGAGGCGGTCCGAGCCGGCGGCGTGCGGCTCGAGGCGCTGCGCCGCGAGCGCGCCGAGGCCGACGTCGCGCTCAGCGAGACCAACGCCAAGGAGCGCGAGCTCGAGATCGAGGCCACCGCGGTCGCCGCCAAGCTCGAGGCCGTCGCCGAGGTGGTTCGACGCGAGCTCGGCGTCGAGGTCGCCGCGCTCGCCGACGCCGAGGCGCCGCCGCTCGACGACGACACGACGCCCGAGGCGCGCGCCGCCGCGCTCGCCGCCCAGCTCGGCGACCTCGGCCCTATCAACCCGCTCGCGCTCGAGGAGCTCTCCGCGCTCGAGGAGCGCCACCGCGATCTCGACTCGCAGGTCAACGACGTGCGCAGCGCCCGCCGCGAGCTCCAAGAGGTCGTGCGCACCCTCGACGAGGAGATCATGTCGACGTTCTCGGCCGCCGCGGCCGACGTCAACGAGCACTTCAGCGCGCTCGTCTCGACGCTGTTCCCCGGCGGCCAGGGTCGCCTGACGCTGACGGACCCCGACGACCTGCTGCACACCGGCGTGGAGATCGAGGTGCGCCCGCTCGGGCGCAACGTCCGGCGCGTCTCGCTGCTCTCGGGCGGTGAGCGCTCGTTGGCAGCACTCGCGTTCCTCTTCGCGGTCTTCCGCTCGCGCCCGTCGCCCTTCTACCTGATGGACGAGGTCGAGGCGGCCCTCGACGACGTGAACCTGCACAGGTTCCTGGGGCTGATCGACGAGTTCCGAGACGAGGCGCAGCTCGTGATCGTGTCGCACCAAAAGCGCACGATGGAGGCCGCCGACGCGCTGTACGGGGTGACGATGGCCCCGGGCGGCTCGTCCCAGGTGGTCAGCCAGAAGGTCGAGCGACGCGAGGTGACTGCGTGAGCGCAGCCGTGCTCTGGCTGCTCGTCGCGATCGTGGTGCTCGTCGCGGTCGCGGGGACCGTCGTCGTCCTTCGCTCGCGGCGCTCGCGTGAGCTGCCCCAGGGCGCCACTCGCACCCTGGAGCCGCCGGCCGCGCCGCCGCCCGAGGCCCCCTCCGCCGAGCTCGCGGCCGCGACCGAGGCGCCCGCGGCGGCCCCGCCGGCCGAGGCGCCCGCGGCGGTCGCCCCCGTCGAGCCCGCGGGGCTCGCGACGCGCCTCGGCGCCGCGCGGTCCCTGTTCGACAGGGTCCGCGGGCTCCGGGGCCGCACGTCGCTCGGCCGAGAGGAGCTCGACGAGGTCGAGGAGGCGCTGCTGCGCGCCGACGTGGGCACGGCGACGACCGCGGCGATCCTCGAGGCCCTCGAGGCGGCCGCGGCCGCCAAGGCGCTGGGCGACGACGGCGTGACCGGCGCGCTGCGCAAGGAGCTGCTCGAGCTGCTCGGCCCGCCGCCCGCGGCGCTCGCGACGACCGCCGAGCAGGGGCGCGTCGCCGTCTGGCTGTTCGTGGGCGTCAACGGCGTCGGCAAGACCACCACGATCGGCAAGCTCGCCGCGGCCCAGGCCGCCGAGGGGCACGACGTGCTCCTGGCGGCGGCCGACACGTTCCGCGCCGCGGCCGCGGACCAGCTCGCGATGTGGGCCGAGCGCGCGGGGTGCGACCTCGTGCGCGCCGACGAGGGGGCGGATCCCGGCGCCGTGGTCCACGACGCGCTGCACCGAGCGGCGTCCCGCTCGATCCCGCTCGTGCTCGCCGACACCGCGGGGCGGCTGCACAACAAGGCCAACCTGCTCGAGGAGCTGAAGAAGGTCCGCCGCGTCGCGGACCGCGAGCCCGGCCAGGTCGTCGAGGTGCTGCTCGTCGTCGACGCCACCACCGGCCAGAACGCGATCACACAGGCGCGCGAGTTCTCCCAGGCCGTCGGCGTGACCGGCATCGTGCTCACCAAGCTGGACGGGACCGCGCGGGGCGGGGTCGTGCTCGCCGTCCAGCGCGAGCTGGGCATCCCGGTGCGCCTCGTCGGCGTCGGCGAGCAGGCGGCCGACCTGCTGGCCTTCGACCCGGTGGCCTTCGTCGACGCCCTCCTCGGCGATTGACCGTTCCGCACGGGTAGCCTCGACTCGCGATGTTCGACGCACTCTCACAGCGCCTCGACAAGATCACCTCGGGGCTCAAGAACCGCGGTCGGATCTCCGAGAAGGACCTCGAGGACGCGCTCGCGGAGATCCGCGCGGCGCTCCTCGACGCCGACGTCGAGCTCGGGGTCGTGCGCGGCTTCCTCGACGGTGTCCGCGCGCGCTGCGCCGGCGAGGCGCTGTCGAAGTCCCTGACCCCGGGCCAGCAGGTCGTCAAGGCGGTCAACGACGAGCTCATCGAGATCCTCGGCGGGGAGCCGCTCAAGATCACCTACGCCTCGCGCCCGCCGACGGTCATCTTGCTCGCCGGCCTCCAGGGCGCGGGCAAGACCACGGCCGCCGCGAAGCTCGCGCTTTGGTTCAAGTCACAGGGCCGCTCGCCGCTGCTCGTCGCCGCGGACCTCCAGCGCCCCGCGGCCGTCGAGCAGCTCCGCGTCCTCGGCGGGCAGGCCGGCGTGCCGGTGTTCACGCGCGCGACCGACCCCGTCGACGTGGCGGCGGCCGGCGTCGAGGAGGCCGCGCGCGTCGGGCGCGACGTGTGCATCATCGACACCGCGGGGCGGCTCTCGATCGATGACGCGCTGATGGACGAGGTCCGCCGGATCTCGGCGCGGACCGACCCGCACTACACGTTCCTCGTGATCGACGCGATGACGGGCCAGGACGCCGTCGGCACCGCCCGGCGGTTCCACGACGCCCTGGACCTCGACGGGGTCATCGTGACCAAGCTCGACGGCGACGCGCGCGGCGGCGTCGCGCTCAGCGTGCGCACCGTGGTCGGCAAGCCGATCGTGTTCGCCTCGGTGGGGGAGCGGCTCGCGGACCTCGACTTGTTCTACCCCGACCGGATGGCGGGGCGGATCCTCGGGATGGGCGACGTGCTGACGCTGATCGAGCAGGCGGAGCGCTCGATGGACGCCGACGTCGTCTCCTCGACCGCGCAGCGGATGATGGGGGGGGAGTTCACCCTCGACGACTTCCTCGCCCAGCTCGCCCAGGTCCGCAAGATGGGGTCCTTCGGCGGGCTGATGCGCCTGATGCCGGGCATGAACAAGCAGATGCGCGAGGCCGCCGAGCAGATAGACGACAAGGAGGTCGACCGCGTCGAGGCGATCGTGCGCTCGATGACGAGGGCCGAGCGCGCGGACCCGACGATCATCGACGGCTCGAGGCGGCTGCGGATCGCGTCGGGCTCGGGCACCACGGTCGTCCAGGTCAACCAGCTCCTGCGCCAGTTCAAGGACATGCAAAAGATGATGCGCGGGATGGCGTCGGGGTCGATGCCCGGGATGCCCGGGATGCCCGGGATGGGCAAGATGAGCGCGAAGATGGCGCGAGCGGCCGCGAAGCGGCTGCCCGCGGGCGACGTGCCCCCCGAGCTGGCGGGCCTCATGGGAGCGCCCGAGTCGCCCGCGCCGGGCATCGGCGGCACGGCCCGCACCGCCGCGCCGAGGCCCGGGGGCAAGAAGAAGAAGGGCGGGAGGGTCACCCCGCCCAAGCATCGCTAGACTTCACCGGTCCCGCGCACTCGCGGGGACGCGCGCCGTGCGCGTCAGTCGATTCGGAGGACCAGCGTGGCAGTGAAGCTCCGCCTTGTGCGGATGGGCAAGAAGAAGCAGCCGACGTACCGTCTGGTCGCGGCGGACAGCCGCAGCCCGAGGGACGGTCGCTTCCTCGAGGTCCTCGGCACCTACGAGCCCCGCGGCGCCTCGCGCGCGGCGCCCGAGACCGTCCTCAAGGTCGACAACGACAAGGCCGTCCAGTGGCTCCGCCAGGGCGCACAGCCCACCGAGCGCGTCGAGAAGCTCCTCAAGGCCTCCGGCGCCTGGGAGACCTTCAAGGGAGGGTCGGCGACGTGAGCGACCACGACGAGGGCTACGTCGAGGGCGACATCAACCAGGTCGACGACGGCTTGGTCGACGACGACTTCGACGACGAGGGCGACGACGAGGCCGCCGCCGACGAGCGTCGCGACGCCAGCGCGGGCGCCTCGGGCGGCGAGGGCGCGCTCGCGACCGCCGTGCTGACCCACATCGCGACGTCGCTCGCCGACGAGCCCGGCGAGGTCCGCATCGAGACCGAGCCGAGGGGACGGCGCGTCACGCTGCGCCTCTCGCTCGCCCAGCAGGACATGGGCCGCGTGATCGGCCGTCGCGGCCGGACCGCCCAGGCGATCCGGGCGCTGGTCGCCGCGGCGGGCGCCAAGGAGGGGCTCAGCACCTCCGTCGACATCGTCGACTGAGATGACGGCCGCCCGGCGGGCGCGCCTCGAGGTGGGCACCGTCGTGCGGCCCCACGGGCTCAAGGGCGACGTGGTCGTCCGGCTCGTGTCGAACCTCGACGACCGCCTCGCGCCCGGCGCACGGCTCGACGCCGCGGGCGCCGAGCTCGTCGTCGCGTCGGCGCGGCCACTGCAAAAGGACCGCCACGTCGTGCACTTCGAGGGGTGCGCGAGCGTCGAGGACGCCGAGGCGCTGCGCGGCACCGTCCTGTTCGGCGCGCCGCTCGAGCGCGAGGGGGTGCTGTGGGTCGACGAGCTGGTCGGGGCCCGCATGGTCGCCACCGACGGCACCGAGATCGGCGAGATCGTCGCGGTCGAGGCCAACCCCGCCTCGGACCTGCTCGTGCTGGCCGACGGCGCGCTCGTCCCGGCCCGCTTCGTCGTGGGTGACGTCGTCGACGGCGTCGTCGTCGTCGAGGTGCCCGAGGGGCTCTTCGAGTGAGGGTCGACGTCTACACGATCTTCCCCGAGCTCGTCGAGGGCTACGCGGACGGCTCGATCCTCGGGCGCGCCCGGGGATCGGGGATCCTGGACCTGCGGGTGCGCGACCTGCGGGCGCACACCTCCGACGCGCGGCGCAGCGTCGACGACACCCCCTTCGGCGGCGGGGCCGGCATGGTGCTCGCCGCGGGCCCGATCTTCGCCGCGGTGGAGGCCGCCGAGTCCGCCGACGGGCCGTGCCGGCCACTGCTCGCCCTCACCCCGGGCGGGCGGCGCTTCGACCAGTCCGTCGCCCACGAGCTCGCCTCGATGGACGGCTTCTCGCTGCTGTGCGGGCGCTACGAGGGGATCGACCAGCGGGTGCTCGACCACTGCTGCGACGGCGAGCTGAGCGTGGGCGACGTCGTGCTCGCGGGCGGGGAGCTCGCCGCGCTCGTGGTCATCGAGGCGACGACGCGGCTGCTCGGCGGGGCGCTCGGCAACGAGGCCTCGACGCGCGAGGAGAGCTTCGCCGACGGGCTGCTCGAGTACCCGCAGTACACCAAGCCGGCCGAGTTCCGGGGCTGGGCGGTCCCCGAGGTGCTCCGCAGCGGGGACCACGGGCGCGTCGCGAGGTGGCGCCGCGCCCAGGCGCTGCGCCGCACCCTCGGGGCGCGGCCGGACCTCCTCGCGTCCGCGGGGGGGCTCTCGGAGGCCGACGAGCGGCTGCTCGACGAGTTCCCCGAGCCCTGAGGGCCCGAGGGGACCCCTGCGTCGCGCTGGGCTAGGCTTGCGTGCCGCTCTTTGAGGACTGGAAGGACCGCGGAATGCACCCCACCGAGCTGATCGACCGTGACTCGCTGCGCGACGACATCCCGTCGTTCAGCCCCGGGGACACCGTCAAGGTCCACGTCCGCGTCGTCGAGGGCACCCGCGAGCGCATCCAGGTGTTCCAGGGCGCGGTCATCCGCCGCCAGGGCACGGGGCTGCGAGAGACCTTCACCGTGCGAAAGGTGTCGGCCGGCGTCGGCGTCGAGCGCACCTTCCCGGTCCACTCGCCGACGATCGCCAAGCTCGAGGTGGACTCCTACGGCGACGTCCGCCGCGCGAAGCTGTACTACCTGCGCGACCTGCACGGCAAGGCAGCGAAGATCAAGGAGCGCCGGATCCCGCGTGGCGGCTGAGCGGTCCCCGATCGGCGCGCTGACGCGGCCATGAGCGAAGAGGAGCTCGACGACTACGAGGCAACCCTCGAGCTGTCGCTCGTCCAGGAGTACAAGGCGGTCGTCTCGATGTTCCGCTGGGTCGTCGAGACCGAGCGGCGCTTCTACCTCGCCAACGAGGTCGACATCGAGGTGAGGTCCCAGGGCTCCCCGCCGCTGCTCGAGGTGAAGCTCACCGACGCGTGGGTGTGGGACATGTACCGCACGGTGCGCTTCGTGCCCTCCGTGCGCGTCCTCACGTTCCGCGACGTCAACGTCGAGCGACTCCCGGAGACCGAGCTCGGCTCCTGACGGGCGGCGTCGTACAGTTGGGCGCCCGAGGAGGACCCGTGCCCGAGCTGATCGTCGAACGCCACGGCGGTGTGGTCACCGCGACCATCAACCGACCTGCTCGCAAGAACGCGCTCACCTACGAGCTGTTCGACGCGCTGGGCGCGCTGTTCGGCGAGGTCGACGCGCGCCACGAGGACCGCTGCCTGGTGCTGCGCGGTGCGGGCGGCGACTTCTGCAGCGGCATCGACCTGTCGGTGCTGGCCGAGTCCCGGGCGACGACCGAGGCCGTGCCGACGATGGCGCGGATCAACGCGACCGCCCTCGCGCTGCACGACCTGCGCACCCCGACGATCGCCGCGGTCGACGGGCTCGCCGTCGGGGCGGGGATGTCGCTCGCGCTCGGCTGCGACCTCGTGATCGCCTCGTCGGCGGCGAGGTTCTGCGCGATCTTCGTCCGGCGCGGACTGTCGATCGACTTCGGACTTTCATGGCTGCTGCCGCGGCTCGTGGGGGCCGCCCGGGCGCGCGAGCTGTGCCTGCTCGGCGAGATGCTCGACGCGACCTCGGCGCGCGCGATGGGCCTCGTGTCCGACGTGGTGGACCCCGGGGCCCTCGACGAGCGCGTCGCGGCCCTCGCCGCCACGCTCGCGTCGGGTCCCTCGGTCGCGATCGCCGAGGACCTCGCGCTGCTCGACGCGTCCTACGCGCGCAGCTTCGCCGAGGCGCTCGACGCCGAGGCGGCGTCCCAGGACGTCGCCGGCTCGAGTGACGACGCCAGGGAGGCGATCGGCGCGTTCCTCGAGAAGCGCCCGGCGAGGTTCACCGGGAGATGATGCCCGCGCTCGTCGCGCTGCCGACCACCGTGATCGCCGCCGGCGAGCTCGAGGAGCTCGCCGCATGCGTGCGCGCGCTCGGCCGAGCGGCGACGGTCCTCGTCGGGACGCACCGCGACGCCGCGGGCCACGTCCTCGACGAGTTCGTCCTCGCCGCGGCGCTGGCCGCGCTCGCCCCGTCGGTGCGCCTCGGCGTCGCGGCACGCGCGGGACAGGGCCGCGCCGCCTCGGTGATCGCCCGGGAGGCCACGGCCGCGGAGCTGCTGGGCGCCTGCGACGTGGTCGTGCTGGACGGCGACGCGGCGGCGTGCGCCGACGCGGCGGCGATCCTCGCGGTCATGTTCACCCCCGGCGCGCACACCGCGTCGCACGGCGATGAGCGCGTCGTGGGCGCGCGCAACCTCCCCCAGCCGAGCGTCGCGGGCGCCCCGCGGGTCGCCTGGCGCGAGGGCGCCGCGCTGATGGAGCTGCGCGACGGGGTCCGAACCACCTGCGGCGCGGTGCTCGCGTCGCCCGTGGGCGCCCGCTGGCCCGAGGCGGCGCCCGGCAGCCTGCTGGAGCTCTCGGCGCCACTCGGGCCCCCCCGCGCGCTCGCCGCGTCGCTCGCGCGGTGAGCGGCTGGTCGGTCAGGGGCCGACACCTCCCCGCGCTCGACGGCATCCGCGCGCTGGCGGTCCTCGCCGTGCTCGCCTACCACCTGGGGTTCGGCTGGGCGCGCGGCGGGTACCTCGGCGTCGACCTGTTCTTCGTGCTCTCGGGGTTCCTCATCACCTCGCTGCTGCTCGAGGAGCACGAGGACAAGGGCACGATCCAGCTCGGCAAGTTCTGGGGCCGGCGCGCGCGCCGGCTGCTGCCCGCCCTGTTCGTCATGGTGACCCTGGTGATGCTCTACGTGGTCGCCGAGGGCCGCTACGGCCAGAGCGACGTCGTCGCGGCGATCGACCTGCACCAGCTGCGGTCGCTGGCCGCCGCCACGCTGCTCTACGTCGCGAACTGGGAGCTGATCATCCAGCAGCACAGCTACTTCGCGCAGTTCTCCGCGCCGAGCCCGCTGCAGCACACCTGGAGCCTCGCGATCGAGGAGCAGTTCTACCTGGTCTGGCCGTTCGTGACCGTCGCGCTGCTCGCCAAGGGGCTGCGCGAGCGCCGCCGCCTCGGGATCGCGGTGTCCGTCGGGATCGCGGCCGTCTCCACCGCGCTGATGGCGTACCTGTTCGTGCCCGGCGCGGACCCCTCGCGCGTCTACTACGGCACCGACACGAGGCTCGGCGACCTCGCCGTCGGTGCGCTGCTCGCCTGGATGACCGCCCGGCGCCCCGAGACGCCCGAGCGGCTCGCGAGGGCGCTGCGCCTCGGGGCCCCGCTCGCGCTCGTCGGGCTGCTCGCGCTCATGGCGACCGCAGGTGACGCCAACGGCGTGCCGATGAACTTCATGTTCGAAGGCGGGTTCCTCGTGGCCTCGGTGCTCTGCGCGATCGTGATCGCCGACGTGCGCAGGGAGGACTCGGTCATCGCGCACGGCTTCCGGTGGCGACCCGTCGTGGCGATCGGCCTCGTGAGCTACGGGGTCTACCTGTACCACTGGCCGGTCATCGTCCTGTTCACCGGCGCGCGCACCGGCCTGTCGGGCGCCGCGCTGCTCGCCGGCCGGCTCGGCCTCATCGCCACGCTGGTCGTGGCGAGCTACTACCTCATCGAGCTCCCCGTGCGGCGCCAGTGGCTCCCTCGCCCCGTGCGCCTCGTCGTCTACCCGCTCGGGGTCGCGGTGACCGTCGCGGCGGTGCTCGCGGGCACGACGCCCTCGTTCGTGATCCACGCGCGCGTGCGCGCCTCGCTCCTGCGCTACGCGCCCGCGGCCGTGGTCGTCGGCGCGGGCGGCCTCGGCGGCCAGGCGCCGATCCGCGTCACCCACGCGATCTCGCGCGCCGACCCGCTGCGCGTGGTGCTCGTCGGCGACTCGATGGTCGGGCTGTCGGGGCCCGGCATGGTCGCCGCACTCGAGGCGACCGGCGAGGTCCGCGCCTTCAACTACGGGTTCCCCGGGTGGGGGACGTCCCAGGACCCCTACTGGCGCGGCTACGTCCGCCATGCGGTGACGGCCACGCGCGCCGACGTCGTCATGCTCACCACGGGCTGGGACGGCAGCATCGCGCTGCAGCACCCCGCGGCGTACCGCCAGCGGCTCGCAGAGCTGATCGGCGTCGCGCGCGCCGCCGGCGCCGCGGGGGTGGTCTTCTTGCAGTACCCGAAGACCCACCCGTACTACGACATCACCCCCGCGTCGCTCGCGACGACGGCCGCCCAGGTCGCCGCGTGGAACGCCGACGCCGCGGCCATGCCGGGCCTGGACCCGGGCCACGCGATGTTCTTCCCGATCGCCGCGGGCGTCGAGCTGCACGGGCAGTTCTCCGCGTGGATCCCCCCGCCGCGGGACCCGGGCGCGCCGCGGTACACCTGGGACCGCGTGCGGCGCGTCGACGGCGTGCACCTGTGCGCCCCGGGCATCGCGCTGTACGCCGCGCCGATCGCCGCGGACGCCGCGCAGGTCTGGCACGTCCCCGAGCCGAGGCCCGGGTGGTGGGTCAACGGCTGGCAGCGGGCGCCCAAGATCGTCGCCGGTGAGCAGTTCTGCCCCGCGGACCACCCGCCGGGGTGACCCTGGGCTAGGGACCCTCGAGGGCGCCCGCCGCGAGCCGCGCGCGCAGCGCCAGCGCGAGGGCGTCCTGGGCGTCGTCGTCGACGACGGGCAGCTCGGGGTTGTGCAGCAGCGTGAAGATCCTCGCGCCGCGGTGCGATTCGTCGAGGTCCGCGGCGCGCGGGACGACGTGGAAGTGGACGTGCGCGAAGCCGTCGGCCTCGGCGAGCAGCACCACGTAGGTCTTCAGCGCACCGGTCTCGGCCCGCAGCGCGGCGGTCACCGCGCGAAGCAGACCGCCGAGCACGCCGGCCTCGGCGTGGGTCAGCTCGTCGAGCGACTCGACGTGGCGGCGCGGCAGCACGACGAGCCATCCGGGCAGGTTGGCGCCGAACGCGTGCGCGACGCGCCACCCGCCGTGCTCGACGATCGAGTCGCGCGGCGCGGGCGCCGCCCACGCGAGCCGCTCGCACGCCCCGCACCCCGGCGCCAACGTCACCGCCGAAGTGTGGCAGCGACCTGGGTCCTTCGCCACCGGGGAGGTGCCGCGGTCACGGGTAACCTGCGGACGTGCTCATCGGTGCCCACGTCCGCGGTGGCGGCACGCTGCTCGGCGCCCTCGAGCGCGGCGCCTCCCTCGGCGCCGACGCCGTCCAGGTGTTCACCCAGAGCCCCCGGGCGTGGAAGCCGACCCAGTACGCACCCGAGGTGCTCGCCACCTACCGCGAGGCCCAGCGGGCGCACCCCTCGGTGCACGTGACGTTCTGCCACGCGACCTACCTGATCAACCTCGCCTCGAGCGACGAGGCGCTCTACGCGCGCAGCCTCGAGTGCCTCGTCGCCAACCTCTCCGTTGCGCGCGGGATGGGCGCCTCGGGCCTCGTGCTGCACATCGGGAGCCACAAGGGCGCGGGCACCGACGGGGTCATCGACCAGGTGGCCGCCGCGCTGCTCGGCGCGCTCGACGCCGCCGACGAGCCCGCAGACCCCGCGTCCCCGGCGTGCCCGATCCTGCTCGAGAACGCCGCGGGGGCGGGCGGGACCGTCGGTCGCAGCTTCGAGGAGCTCGCCGCGGTGCTCGACGCGGCCGGCGGCGACGAGCGCCTCGGGGTCTGCCTCGACACCCAGCACCTCTGGGCGAGCGGCGTGGACTACTCGAGCACCCAGGGCGCCGACGACGTGCTCGCCGACGTCGACGCGCGCGTCGGCCTGCAGCGCCTCGGCTGCCTGCACCTCAACGACTCGAAGGTCGAGCTCGGCGCGAACCGCGACCGGCACGAGAACCTGGGGGAGGGGACCATCGGCTCGGCGGCACTCGCCGCGCTGCTCGGTCACCCCGCCCTCGACGGCGTGCCCGCGCTGCTCGAGGTGCCCGGCGACGGCGACGGGCCGCGCAGCTCGGACGTCGCGCGTGCGCGTGCGATCCTCGCGGAGGGACTGGCGATGCGCCCGGCGCGGCTGCCGGAGCGAAACGAGCGAGAGCGCCGCAACGGCCCGCGCGCACGACCGACGAGCAACAAGGAGGACGCGTGAGCACGCGCACAGAGTCCGACACGATGGGCGAGGTCGAGGTCCCCTCGGAGCGCTACTGGGGGGCGCAGACCCAGCGCAGCCTGCACCACTTCGCCATCGGCCACGACACGATGCCGCCCGCGGTCATCCACGCCTTCGGCGTCCTCAAGTCGGCGGCGGCGAGCGTGAACCGCGACCTGGGCGCGCTCGACGCGACGCGCGCCGATCTCATCGAGCGCGCGGCGGCCGAGGTCGCCAGCGGCGCGCTCGACGACGAGTTCCCCCTGCGGATCTGGCAGACCGGGAGCGGCACGCAGACCAACATGAACGTCAACGAGGTGATCTCCAACCGCGCCATCGAGCTCGCGGGCGGCGTGCGGGGCTCCAAGGACCCCGTGCACCCCAACGACCACGTCAACTGCTCGCAGTCCTCGAACGACACGTTCCCCACCGCGATGCACATCGCCGCGGTCCTCGAGCTGCGCCGCCGGCTGGTCCCGGCCGTCGCCGCGCTGCGCGACGCCCTCGACGAGCGCGCTCGGGCGTTCGCCGGCACCACCAAGATCGGCCGCACCCACCTCATGGACGCGGTCCCGCTGACGCTGGGACAGGAGTTCTCCGGCTACGTCGCCCAGCTCAGCGCGGACCTCGAGCGCATCGACGCGACGCTCCCGGGCCTCTACGAGCTCGCCGCCGGCGGCACCGCGGTGGGCACGGGGCTCAACACGCACCCCGAGTTCGGCGAGCGCGTCGCCGCGGCGATCGGGCGCGCCACGGGCGAGCCGTTCGTCACGGCGCCCAACAAGTTCGCCGCGCTCGCCGCGAGGGTGCGCAGCGGTCTGGGCGAGCTCGTGCTCCCGGCCAACGAGCCCGGCAGCTCGATCATGCCCGGCAAGGTCAACCCGACGCAGTCCGAGGCGATGATCATGGTCTGCATCCAGGTCTTCGGCAACGACACCGCGCTCGGGCTCGCCGGCTCGCGCGGGAACCTCGAGCTCAACGTGTGCAAGCCGGTGATGATCTTCAACTTCTGCAACTCGGTCGACCTGCTGACCGACGCGTGCGAGCGGTTCCGCGAGTTCTGCGTCGAGGGGCTCGTCGCCGACGGCGAGCAGATCCGCGAGCACCTCGAGCGCTCGCTGATGCTCGTGACCGCGCTCAACCCGATCATCGGCTACGACAAGGCTGCCAAGGTCGCCAAGAAGGCGCACGCCGAGCGCACGACGCTGCGCGAGGCCGCCGTCGGGCTCGGCTTTCTCAGCGCCGAGGAGTTCGACGCCGCGGTGGACCCCGACGCCATGGCCCGGCCATGACCCGGCCCGCGCGACTGTCGCACGCCGAGGTCGACGCCGCGCTCGGCGCCGCGGGCTCGCCGTGGCGGCGCGAGGGCGACGAGCTGGTCCTGCAGTTCCGCTTCGAGGGCTTCCCCGCGGCGATCTCGTTCGTCGAGGAGGTCGCCCGGCATGCCGAGGCGCTGAACCACCACCCCGACATCGACGTGCGCTACGACACCGTGCGCCTCGCGGTCACGACGCACGACCAGGGCGGGCTGACCGCACTTGACCTCGAGCTCGCCGCGCTCGTGGCCGCGTCGATCCGCTGATCAGGCGACGGGCAGGCCCCACAGCGCGAGCCAGCGCGACAGGTCCGGCTCGATCGGCAGGTCGCCCTCGAGCTGGGCCTTGAGCCGAAGCTCGAGCTCGTTGTCGCGCCGCTCGCCGTCGCGCGGCGCGAACGGGTAGAAGGTGCCCTGCTTGAACAGGTACACGAGGTAGCACGGCGCCGAGCCGGCGGCCCCCGGCGCGTCTTTGAGCCCGATGACCGCGCACAGCAGGTGCGGGCCGAGGCCGTGCTCTTGGAGCGTGTCGTTCGCGCCGTGCAGGCGCGTGACGAGCGAGGACAGGTCCGCGTCGGTGATCACGAGCCAGCTGAACCCGAGGTCGTCGTCGACGCGGCGGATCGACGTCGGGTCCTGCTCGTCGGCCAGCAGCTCGTCGGTCTCGTGGCGCGCCTCTGCCTCCGCGGCGCCCGAGCCGGCCTTGAAGCAGATCCCCCCGCTGCCGGTGGGCACGAGGCTGCACGCGCTCTCGAGGGTGATCGCCGCGGTCGGCAGCGCGAAGATCGCGTCGAGGTTGGGCGGCACCTGCCTGGTCCGCCCGCGCAGGACGTCGAGGAGTCCCACTAGGGGTGCCCCAGCTCGCGCTCGATCTCGGCGAGCTGGGCGAGGCGCTTCTCGAGGCTCGGGTGCGTCGAGAGCAGGCCGGCGAGCGAGTTGCCCGAGACCGCAGGCGTGAAGAAGAACGCGTTCATCGTCTCGACCTTGCGAAGGTCCCGCGAGGGGATCTTGGAGATGTCCCCGGTGATGCGCTGGAGCGCGGCGGCGAGCACCGAGGGCTTGCCGATCAGGATCGCCCCGGAGCGGTCGGCGGACAGCTCGCGGTAGCGCGACAGCGCCAAGGTGAGCAGCCAGCTGAGCACGTAGACCAAGAAGCTGACGACCATCGCGGCGAGCTCGACGGCCGCGAGGCTCTCGCCGTTGCGGTCGTTGCCCGAGAACATCATCCCCCACATCGCCATGCGCGAGATCAGACCGGCGAGCATCCCCACCGAGCTCGCGATCGTCATGACGGCCACGTCGCGGTGCGCGACGTGGCTCAGCTCGTGGGCGAGCACCGCCTCGAGCTCCTCGTCGGGCAGCCGGCGCATCAGCCCGCGGGTCGCGCAGACGACCGCGGCCGAGGGGTTCCGGCCGGTGGCGAACGCGTTGGGCACGTCGGTCTCGGCGACGGCGACGCGGGGCTTTGGCATGTTGGCCAGCGCGCAGAGCCGGTCCATGATCTCGTGGAGCTTGGGCTCCTCTTCGGGGGTGACCACGCGGGCCTGCATGCTGAACAGCGCGATCGACGCGCTGAACCAGTACTGCGCGAAGATCGCCCCGACCCCGATCACGAGGACCAGGGCGATCGACCTCGTGAGGAAGAACAGCCCCGTCATGATCAGGCCGTACAGCACGACGAGGAGCAGCCCCGTCACGAACATCCGGGCGGTCAGCCCGTGGTCCGACTCGATGTTCTTCTTCGACATCAGGTCGCGGGCGTCCCCTCGGTGGGACTCGAGGGCGCCGGCGCCGCGGGCGCCGCGGGTGCCGACTCGCTGGCGCTGCCGAGCTCGGGCGCGGGCGAGGAGCCGATCTCGGCCTTCATCCGCGCGAGCTCGTTGTCGACCTCGTTGGTCGTCGAGACCTTGTCGAGCTGTGCCTGGATGTCGTCGACGGGGTGCGACAGGTCCGTCAGCGCCCCGCTCGCGAGCAGCTCGTCGATCGCGCCGGACCGCGCCTGCATCTGGGCGATCTTGTCCTGGGCGCGCTGCATCGCGGCCCCCGCGTCGCTCATCGAGTCCGAGATCCCCGAGACGGCCTCGCCGATGTGGGTCTGGGCCTCCGCGGCGGTGTACGTGGCCTTGATGGTCTCCTTGCGGGTGCGGAACGCCTCGACCTCGGCCTGGAGCCGCTGGGAGGTCGCGATCAGCTTCTGCTCCTGATCGGCGACCTGGTCGTGCTGGGCCTGCAGGTCGGCGAGCTGGCTGGCGACGACGCTGCGGCGCTCGAGCGCGACGCGGGCGAGGTCCTCGTTGCCCTGCTCGAGGGCGGCCTTGGCCTGGGACTGGAGCTTGTCGCCCTGCTTCTTCAGCTCGTTGGCCTGCAGCTCGATCCTCTTGCGCGCGGTCGCGACGTCGGCGACGGCCCGGCGGACCTTCGTGAGGTTCTCGAGCTGCTTGTCGTAGGAAAGGTCGAGGGTCTCCCTCGGGTCCTCCATCTTGTCCAGGGCCTTGTTGGTCTTGGCCTGGAAGATCATCTTGAATCGCTGCCACGCACCCACGGGGCCTCCCTTCTCGCGGAAGCCTAGGGGCTGGCCTGCAACTCGTCGATGAGGCGGCTGGAGCCGCGGGGCCCGGTGGCCTAGACGCCGAGGAAGGACCAGTGGAGCCGCCCGGCGCTCTCGAGGAGCACCGCGGCGACCGCCGTGGCGAGCACCGCGACGAGCACGACGGCCCCCCAGCGCCTCACGACGACGCCGCCTCGTGGCGCGCGAGCTCGACGAGCGCGGCCCAGCCGAGCAGGGTCACGCCGCGCGCCTCGCAGGCGGCCGCCAGCTCGCCGCCCTCGAGCCACGCGAGGTCGCCGGCGCGCGCCCCGGCGTCGTCCGCCAGGGCGCGCAGCTCGGGCCCGTCGACCGCGGGGCGCACGACGAGCTCGGTGACGCCCTCGCCGAGGTGCTCGACGAGCGCCGCGGGGGTGGGGCGACGCCGCGCCCCGAGCCGCAGCACCGCGTCGGGGGCGAGCACCCCGTGGGCCGCGGCGAGGTCGTGCAGCGGGAAGCCGAAGGCGCCCGCCTCGTCGCGCCCCGGGAGCCGCAGGGGCAGCGAGGACTCCGCGGCCAGCTCGACGAGCACGTCGAAGAGCGCGGGCGCGGAGAACAGCGCCTGGTCGTGCACCGACAGGTGCGTCGCGCGCACCCCGAGCGACGCGGCGCGCTCGAGCTGCGCGCGGCACTCGCGGCGCACCTCGTCGGGGTCGGCGTGGTCGTGCAGGTCGACGGCGTCCGCGGGGAAGCCCCCGTCGCCGCCGAGCAGCGACGGCGCGTGGGTCACGGGACCGAAGCGGTAGCGGCGGAACCCGCAGGTGAGCGCCAGATGGACGCCCACGTCGCGCCCCATGGCGCGCGCCGCGGCCTCGCGCGACCAGGGGGCGGGCACCACGAGCCCCGCGGAGCGCGCCGCGCCCGAAGACAGCACCGCGTCGACGCCCTCGGTCGCCGCGTGGCACAGCCCGAAGTCGTCGGCGGTGACGATCAGGGCGCGCGCCGAGGCGCCGAGCCCGAGGCGCGCGGTGAGGTCGCTCACGTCGAGGCGAGCCCCTCGTCCTGGGCCCTCGCCTCCTCGGCGAGGCTCGCGCGATGCGCGTCGAGCGCCCCTTGCAGCGCGGGGTCGCCGAGGGCGAGGATGCGCACCGCGAGCAGCCCGGCGTTGGCCGCGCCATTGACCGCGACGGTCGCCACGGGGACCCCGCGCGGCATCTGGACGATCGACAGCAGCGAGTCGAGTCCGTCGAGGCGCTCGAGGGCGACCGGCACGCCGATCACGGGCAGCGAGGTCACCGAGGCGAGCATCCCGGGCAGGTGCGCCGCGCCGCCCGCGCCCGCGATGATCACGCCGAGCCCGCGGCCCGCGGCGCCGCGCCCGTAGTCGAGCATCGCGTCGGGGGTCCGGTGCGCGGAGACCACGTGCAGCTCGCTGGGCACCGAGAACCCCTCGAGCACGTCGGCGGCCGCCCGCATCACCGACAGGTCAGAGGAGCTCCCCATGACGATCCCGACTCGGGCGTGGCTCACGGTCGTTCCTCCTCGCTGTTCGGACGCGGCGTCCCGAGCGCGCGCGCCGCGCGCCACGCGCGCTCGCCCACGTCGCCCGGCTCGCTGCCCGTCACGGTCACGTGGCCCAGTTTGCGCCCTGGGCGGGGCGACTTGCCATACAGGTGCACCTTGGCCCCGTCGACGCCCAGCGCCACGGCGAGCGGGTCGCCCGAGGGCGGCTCGGGCGCGCCGAGCACGTTGACCGTCGCGACGGCCGCAGCGAGCATCGACGTCGCGCCGAGGGGCAGGTCGCACACCGCGCGGAGGTGGTTCTCGAACTGCGAGGTGACCGAGCCCTCGATCGTCCAGTGGCCCGAGTTGTGGGGACGCATCGCGACCTCGTTGACCACGAGCCCCTCGGGCGTGTCGAAGAGCTCGACGGCGAGCACGCCGACGACCCCGACGCCGTTCGCGACCTCGAGGGCGAGCCGTGCGGCGGCCCGCGAGGTCTCGTCGTCGACGCCGCCGGGGACCCTGACCTCGCGGCACATGCCGTCGACCTGCGCGGTCTCCACGGTGCGCCAGGCGACGTGCTCGCCCCCGGGCCGGCGCGCGACGAGCGCGGCGAGCTCGCGACGGAAGGCCACGGGGGCCTCGGCGACGACGCGGGTCCCCTGCGCGCGCCACGCGCGCGCCGCGTCCGCCGCCTCGCTGAAGCTCGACGAGACGACCACGCCGCGCCCGTCGTAGCCACCGCGCGCCGCCTTGACGACCGGGGTGGCGCCGAGGTCGTCTGCGAATCGCTCGAGGGCCGCGAGGTCGGCGTCGAGCTCGCCGTCGAGCACCACGAAGCGCGGCACGGGGATCCCCGCCTGGGCGAACCTCGTGCGCTGCTCGGCCTTGTCGACGGCGACGGCGAGCGCCATGGGTCCCGGGCGCACCGAGCGTCCCTGTGCCTCGAGCCCCGCGAGGGCCGCGAGGTCGACGAGCTCGTGGTCCAGTGTCACCACGTCGCAGCGCGCCGCGAGCGCTCGCAGCGCCGAGAGGTCGCGGGGCGAGCCGACGATCACCTCGCCGCAGGTCTCCACGGCGGCGTCGTCGGGGCGCTCGGCGAGCACCACGGTGCGGATGCCCAGCTCGCTGGCGGACTCCGCGAGCATCCTCGCGAGCTGGCCGGCCCCGATGATGCCCACCGTCGGCGCCAGCGCGGCAGCGTCGTTACGCTCGGTGCTCGCCACCGCGGCAGGCTATCGGCACGGGATCTGGGAGCCACCATGCAACTCGGGATTCAGATCGACACCGGACGGCACATCGACGACGTCGTCGCCGACGTGCGCGACGCCCGCGACGCGAGCTTCGCCACGGTGTGGGCGACGCAGATCTTCGCCGCCGACACGCTCACGGTCCTCGCGGTCGCCGCGCGAGAGGTCGACGGGATCGCGGTCGGCACCTCGGTGGTGCCCGTGCAGCCGCGGCACCCCGAGGCGCTCGCGCTCCAGGCGCTGACGGTCCAGGCGATCTCCAGGGGCCGGCTCACCTTGGGTGTCGGGCTCAGCCACCAGCTCGTCGTCGAGCAGCTCTGGGGGCTCAGCTACGACCGGCCGGCGACCTACCTCTCCGAGTACCTCGACGCGCTCATCCCGATGCTGCACGGCGAGCCCGCCGCCGCACGCGGCGAGCTCGTCACCGCGGTGACGATGGGCCGGGTCGGCCCCGAGGTCGCCGCGGCGCCCGGGCTGATCGTGGCCGCGCTCGGCCCGAGGATGCTCGAGCTCGCCGGTGCGCGCACCGACGGGACGACGACGTGGATGACGGGCATCGAGACGCTCCGCGACTACCTCGTGCCGACGATCTGCGCGGCCGCGGCCGACGCGGGCCGCCACGCGCCCCGGGTCGTCGCGAAGGTCCCGTTCTGCCTCACCGACGACGTCGAGGGCGCCGCTGAGCGCATCGACGAGCGGCTCGCGACCTACGCGTCGCTGCCGAGCTACGAGGCGATGCTCGCCAAGCAGGGCGCGACGAAGCCCTCGGACGTCTCGATCATCGGCTCGCGCGCGAGGATCGAGGAGGGGATCGCCCAGCTCGAGGATGCGGGCGTCACCGAGACGGTGCTCGTTTCGATGGGCGACGCGGCGGAGCGCACCGCGACCACCGAGCTGTTCGCCGAGCTCGCGACGGCCCGGCACCCGTTCACCGGGGGATCTTGGTTCGCTTGAACTCGTTGAGCGAGGTGTCGTCGATGAGCAGCTCGAGGATGTTGGCG
>Ga0209698_10000863_pt1 | contig 34995 bp, 21 predicted proteins | sample LitLauG_LLR_2012_FD_187203 | JGI IMG/M metagenome (GOLD analysis project Ga0209698, IMG submission 187203) | Freshwater sediment microbial communities from Pennsylvania, USA - Little Laurel Run_MetaG_LLR_2012 (SPAdes) (version 2) | ecosystem: Environmental > Aquatic > Freshwater > Creek >... | reverse complement strand
GCGCCAGCCATTGGCCTCTCGATTTCCATGCTCGCTCCCCAATTTCATTCCACGATTTGCCCAGCCTGGCACGGCAACGGATTTCCATGGCGGACTCTCCATGCCAAGCGGAAGCAAGAGGACAACATGCGTCTGGTATGATGTCAAGGCGGTTGCGCCGGATTTACGCGTTGGAGCCCGCGCCATTTTGCTTTCCCTGTGCGATCGCCGCCATGGCCGAGGAGAATTAAACATGCTTCTGAAAGTTTTCGATGACAAACCTTCACTCGGCGAAGCAGCGGCCAGCCAGGCTGCAACGGCCATCCGTTCTGCGATCGTGGACCGTGGGCGCGCGCGCGTCGTGGCTGCCAGCGCCGCCTCTCAATTTGAATTTCTCGAAGCTTTGACCGCGACTCCAGGCATCACGTGGGAGCAGGTGGAGCTGTTCCATCTGGACGAATATATCGGTCTTCCGATGACCCACCCCGCCAGCTTCTGCAAATTCCTTCAGGACCGCTTGATCGCAAAAACCGGCATCAGCAAATTCCACCTCCTCGATGGCAGCCGGGATCCCGCCGAAGTGATCCGCAGCGTGGGCAAAGCCATCGCTGCTTCGCCTATCGACGTCGCTTTTCTGGGCATCGGTGAAAACGGACACATTGCGTTTAACGATCCTCCGGCCGATTTCGAGACGCAAGAACCCTTCATCATCGTTTCCCTTGATCATGCCTGCCGCGCGCAGCAGGTCGCCGAAGGCTGGTTTGAGAATCTCGATGCAGTTCCCAAACAGGCCATTTCCATGTCCGTGCGCCAGGTGCTCAAGGCCAGGGAAATCCTCGCTGTGGTGCCTGGCCCGCGCAAGGCCGCGGCCATCAAAGCATGTTTCGATGGTTCCGTCAGTCCGATGGCGCCCTCCTCGATTTTGCGGAATCATCCCAACGCCACCGTCTACCTCGACCGGCAATCCTCTGCATTGCTCAGCCCTGCGACGCTATCAGCGCTCACGGCTTCGGCCTGACCGATGGCAGCGCAACCCAATTTCGCCCGCGCCACTTCCTGATGGAAACTGCTGCGTATTCCGGCCCGCAGCCCGGTGATTCCGGCGGACGCCGCGTGATTCCGCGTCTCCGCTGGTGGATCGGCGGGATTCTGTTTTTCTCCACGGTCATCAATTATGTTGACCGCCAGACTCTTTCGCTCCTCGCTCCGTTTCTGAAGCGCGACTATCATTGGACCAACACGGATTACGCCGCCATCGTCATCGCCTTTCGTGCCGCCTATTCCATCGGTCAAACCGTTTGCGGCCGCTTGATGGATCGCCTCGGCACCAAACGCGGCTTAACCATCACGGTGGCCTGGTATTCCCTGGTCTCCTTGCTCACACCTCTCGCACGCGGCTTTTACTCTTTTCTCGGCTTTCGCTTTTTCCTGGGCGCCGCCGAATCCGGCAACTGGCCCGCCGCCACCAAAGCTGTTTCCGAATGGTTTCCCAAACACGAACGCGGCTTGGCCACTGCCTTATTCGACAGCGGCTCCTCCATTGGGGGCGCCATCGCCCCTTTCATTGTGCTGTGGGTTTATTTTCGCTACGGCTGGCGCACCGCTTTTATTGTTCCGGGACTCCTCGGCATCCCCTGGCTGCTGGCCTGGCGCTGGCTCTATTACACTCCTCAGGAACATCCCCGCATTGGCGATGCCGAACGCCGTATGATCCTTGCCGATACGCAAGAACCCGGCTCCGCAAACAGGGCGCACCCCCGCTGGCGAGATCTTCTGAAATTACCGCAGACCTGGGGCACCATCATCGCCCGAGCTTTCCCCGATCCAGTTTTCTTTTTCATCGCCGATTGGTTCCCCATCTATCTCGTCGCCAAAGGCATTTCGCTCAAGAGCGGTTTGATCGCCGTGTGGATTCCATTTCTCGCCGCCGATCTGGGCAATTTTTTTGGCGGCGGCGTGTCCGGGCATCTCATCAAGCGTGGCTGGTCGGTCGGCAACGCGCGCAAGGCTCTGGCGGTGTTTGGCGGCGTCGGGGTCACCATGCTTATTCCTACGATCCTTACCGTGAATCTCTACGTGATTGCGCTTCTTTTTGCCCTTGCCACTTTCTCCTACGGCGCCTTTACCACCATCGCGAACGTGCTCCCGTCCGACCTCTTCTACAGCGATTCGGTCGCTTCCGTCAGTGGTTTAAGCGGGACCGGCGCCGCCATCGGCACCATCATCGTCTTCCTTCTGGCCGGACGCCTTTCCGATGCGCGAATCTCCACCGGTACACATCTCTTCGATCCGCTCATGATCATAGCGGGCTTGATTCCCTTTGCCGGGATGATCCTGGTGCTTCTGCTGGTGCGGAACACAGAGGCCACCGACCGCGGCCTGGTGCGCCGGATTTAGAGCTGCTTCGGGGAGGCAATTTCGGTCAATTCCTGCGATATTTTTTCTTGGGAGAGTAAATCGATGAGTTTCTCAGCTTTCCAACTCAACGGTAAGAATGCATTGGTTACCGGCTCGCACCGGGGTCTCGGCGCCGCCATCGCCCTCGCGCTCGCCGAGGCAGGCGCAAACGTTGCCTGTCACGGGCGAGATCCGCGGCCGGGAAACATCTGCGCCGGTATCCAAGCGTTGGGGCGGCGCAGCGCCTATTTCGCCGGCGACCTCGTGGACGTATCTGCCTGCTCCGTTCTGATCGAGAAAACCGTGACCGAATTTGGCTCCCTCGATATTCTTGTGAACAATGCTGGCATCATCCGCCGGTCCCCGGCCGCCGATTATTCGGAGCAGGATTGGAATGAGGTGATCTCGGTCGATCTGACCGCCGTCTTTCACCTCTCGCAGCTCGCCGCGCGCCAGATGTTCAAGCAAGCCACTCCCGGAAAAATTTTGAATATCGCCTCTGTTCTTTCCTTTCAAGGTGGAATTTTGGTTCCGGCTTATGCCGCAGCGAAAGGGGGCGTTGTTCAACTCACTCGAGCGTGCGCCAATGAATGGGCGGCCAAGGGGATTAACGTGAACGCCATCGCTCCAGGCTACATGGCCACAGACAATACAGCAGCCCTGCGCAACGACGCGGCCCGCAGCCGCCAAATCCTCGAACGTATTCCCGCCGGCCGCTGGGGAGAACCCTCCGATCTTGCAGGAGCAGCGGTCTTTCTGTGTTCCGCTGCCAGCGATTACATACACGGCCACGTTCTCGTGGTCGATGGCGGTTGGCTCTCACGCTAACCGGACTTCATCCAAGCCTGGCCACCTGGCCGGAATGCTCCGGCAAATTAATGCGACAAATACGGAATAAAGCCATGAGTTTTCGTTCGCAATTTGTAAACGGAAGTAGTCGCCGTTATGTACAGGGTCTGGTAGTCAGCGTCACCCCACGCGAGGTTCGCCGGTTGCTCCGGCAAAACGATCGTGCCCAGATGATGCCCTGCCGCATCCCAAACCCATATGCCCTTTGGGCCCGTCACGTACAAATTTCCAGCCTGATCCACTTTCATCCCGTCGGGAACGCCATCGCCCTTACCGCCGGGCTCTTCTCCAAATACTCTTCCGTTTGCAAAGGTGTGTTCCGCTGTGAAATCAAAAACCAGGATGTTTCGCCGCTCGCTGTCATCCACATACGCATGCTTCCCGTCAGGAGAGAAGGCCAGTCCATTCGGCTGTGACATCTCCTTCGTCAGCAGTGTCACCTTCCCTGATGGATCAAGTCGGTATACCCCTTGATACGGAATTTCCTGTTTTTGTCCCTGCGGCAGATCCATTGTCGGATCTGTAAAATAGAGGGCCCCATCGGGACCCATGACCACATCGTTCGGACTGTTAAACCGCTTGCCTTCGAAGCGGTCAGCGAGTATTTCATACTTTCCCTGGCGGTCAATGCGGATGATGGCTCGTAAAACACTGGCGCAATCGATCAATCGTAGCTGATGGTCGAAGGTGTTTCCGTCCGGGTCCCCGAGCGAAATGAGTTCGTCCTTCTTCCCGTCCGCGTAGACACGGAAAATCTTGTTCGTGACTTCGTCGCTTACATACACGAAGCCTTCGGAATCCCAGACGGGTCCTTCCGTGAATCCGAAGCCGCTGGCGACGGTGGTGAGCTTTGCATCCGGGTCGAAGAGGGCCCAGAACTCCTTGGAGTCCGCTTGCAACTTGAAATCCCGTTTCGAATTCTGTGGCCCCGCGCAGAGCTTTCCCATTGCACCAAGGACCAGCAGCATGAGGATTGAAAATCCCCGCTTCATGGCAACTTCACTCCCGCCCCGAGTTATTAATCTTCATCGCCGTCTTCCGGCCCGCCCTTTGATTTTTCCAAGTTGCCCGAGCCCGATATTTTTAACAAATAACTCACTAGGTCGTTCAACTCTGCCGTTGACAGAATCGAACCGTAGTCGGATGGCATTGGGGAGCGCCCTATATATGTTTTCGAACTGATATCAGACTTGCTCAGAAGGTGGAACGCACCATCAGCGGTCTGCAACTGCAGCGAAAAATTATCTTCGTTCCGCACAACACCGGAAAGCGTTTTTGCATTTGCCAGCGTCACCTCAACGAGCCCTCGCCGCGCATCGTAATCCTTTCCGGGGTGGAGGATACGGCTTCGCAGTTCCTCGGCATTCATTCTTGCTGCATAGAAAGTCAAGTCCGGTCCCCAAAATCCACCCTGGCCGCCAATCATGTGGCATTCCGCGCATTTCGCTTTTCCATAAAACAACAATTTTCCGGGAACGGGATCTCCTGGCAACGCTTCCGGTCTGCGCTGACCCTGCAGCAGTCTCAGGTAGGCAACCAACGAAGCCAATCTGGGTGCAGGATAGGATGCGAACGAAGGCATGCCCGCCGCTGTTCTTCCATCCTTCAGTATTTCGAACAGTTCCTGGTCGCTCTTCTGCAGAACTTCGGGTTTCGTCGCCAGGTTCGGCCCGCGTTCGCTTCCACGAGCGTCCAAACCATGGCAGGCTGCGCAGACGCTCTCATAAGTGGACTTGGCTTCTACCTGGTCAACAGCCTGCGCTGTCGAAGCAGCCAGGGGTGATTTTTGGCGCGCGCCAGAGGCTGCGGCGGCAACTGCAATCAAGCAAGCAATCATTCCCAATGAGGCACAAGCGCCCAGTAAGCGAGCCGTAATCCGCTTCCCATTGATCGGAGCGCCTTTGCATTTCATTGTGAAGGACTCCTTCGGCCCCAGCTTGCTAGCAATGCCAAACGATTGAGGGCACCCTACAATTCGCTAGCTGCGGGATAGTAGTGAAATTTCGTAAATCTGGCAACCGGTCGGGTCCAGCTTCAACGTGGGCTTCAAAAAATGTTAAAGTGCGCGTGACTCAAATTCCAGGAGGTTTCGTCATGCATGCTCGCCTTCGACGCTGGTCTATCAGCCTGTTCCTGGGGATAGGTGTAATTTCTACCCTCGTAGCTCTGGCAAAACCGTCTGGTACATCCGCAAGGCAAGAGTCAGCTCCAACGCAGGCGAATGACGACACCACGCTGCTCGACGGGTTTCGCCATGTTGAAGTAGCTTCTGTTTCGGATGCCCTCGAGCAGATTGCCGGCAAGAAAATGTACATGACACACCGCATGCGGCCAATCTTCCCCACACGGTTTGCGGGTTTCGCTACCACGGTCGCCCTGAAAAAAGAGGCCAATCGCGATCCGGACGCCTTAACGGGCATGCTTCATGCCATTGACACCGCGGCTCCTAACTCCGTTTATGTCATGGTGGTCGAGGACGGCAATGACATCGCCGGCATGGGCGGCTTGATGGGCACCGCCATGTCGGCAAGAAATCTTGCCGGGGCGGTCATCGACGGCGGCGTGCGCGACACGGCCTACCTACAAAAAATCGGTTTCCCCGTTTATGCTCTCGGCATTGTGCCCTCCACCTCCATCAGTCATTACCGGTTTGCCGGCGCGAATATTCCCGTTGTGTGCGACGGAGTTCCGGTGGCCCCCGGCGATGTGGTCGCCGCGGATTCTGACGGCGTGGTGGTGGTGCCTAAGGCAATCGCGCCGCAAGTGCTCAAGCTGGCGCAGGAAATGGATTTCAAGGAACACTCCATGTACGCTTACATCGAGAAGCTTAAATCGATTGAACAAGCGGTCGCCAAATTTGGCCGGTTGTGAATATTGCTGGCGTCCCGGCACCCGGTTGTAGTATATGAATTGCCGTTTTGATCGATCGTGCAGCGCCCGGCGCCGGCGGTGGTTCGCAGGTCACCACAAAGGATGTACGAGTCTAACGATGGCGCGATGGCCACAGTTCACGTTCTGCCTTGTGTTTCTTCTTCTCGACACGGCTTTCCTCTCGGCGCAAGACACGCGCATGAGTTCGATCTCCACGAGCGTTGACGTCCAGCCGTCGCAACTTCTCTCCAAACCCGTGGCTGATAATTGGCTGTCGTACAACGGCGACTATACGGGGCGCCGTTTTACGTCCCTTCGTGAAATCAATTCCGCCAATGTCTCGCAACTCCGCGCGCAATGGGTTTTCCACGCGCCGAATTCGGACCGCCTCGAAGTCACTCCCGTGGTAGCGGACGGAATCATGTTCGTCACCTCCGCCAATGATGCCTTTGCCCTGGACGCGCAGACGGGCCGAACGCTGTGGCATTATTCGCGTCCGGTCACGAACGGACTGATCGACGACGCCTCCCAGCATCACAATCGCGGGGTGGGCATCTGGCACACCCGGGTTTACATGGAAACGGACAACGCTCACCTGCTTTGTCTCGACGCCCGCTCGGGTCATCTCCTTTGGGACGTCGCGTACACGGATGGAAACAAAAATTACGGCGCAACGAGCGCCCCACTGGTTGTAAAAGACAAAGTCCTCGTCGGAACTTCCGGTGGCGATGATGGTGTCCGCGGTTTTGTTGCCGCTTATGACGCCGAATCCGGCAAGGAAGCGTGGCGCTTTTGGACCATTCCCGGCCCAGGGGAATTCGGCTCCTCCAGTTGGCCGGGCGAAAGTTACAAGCTCGGCGGCGGCACCACCTGGATGCCAGGTACGTTTGATCCTGAACTCAACACCATCTTCTGGGGCACCAGCAATCCTGCGCCCGATTTTGATGGCGGCCCCCGCCCCGGCGATGATCTTTATACCGATTGCCTCCTGGCGCTGGACCCCGATACCGGCAAACTCAAGTGGTATTTCCAGTTCACGCCGCATGATCTTTTCGACTACGACGCCGTCGAGACCCCCGTTCTCGTCAATGCGAGCTTCCGGGGCCAACCGCGAAAACTTGTCGTTGAGGCGAATCGCAACGGATTTATCTACTTGCTGGATCGCACCAACGGCGCGTTTCTCCAGGCAACGCGTTTCGCCGAAAAACTCAATTGGGCAACTGGCATTGACGAAAACGGGCGGCCCATCCGCACGGAGGTCAAGCCCACCGATGCAGGGACGCGCGTCTGCCCCGGGATGGTCGGGGCTACGAACTGGCAATCACCTGCCTTCAATCCCGATACTTCCATGCTCTATTTCATGGCGCTGGAAAGTTGCGACATCTACCTTCTGAAGCCCAGAGAATTCCACCCCGGCCAGACTTATTACTCCACGGGCGTGCGTCACAGCGAGGGTGATTTCAATCAAAAAATCCTCCTCGCTTATGCACTGGAAGGTGACAAACCCTCATGGCGTTACGTGCAGGCGGGTGACGGCCACTCCGCCGGCGGCGTCCTAACCACAGCCAGTGGACTCGTCTTTTTTGGTGACGATGCGCACTCGTTCGAGGCTGTCGACGCGCAGAGTGGCAAACCGCTGTGGCACTTCAACACTGGGCAAACGATCGTCGCTTCACCGATGAGCTATGCCGTCAACGCCAATCAGTATGTAGCCATTGCCGCGGGAAGCGACGTTTTCAGTTTCACTTTGCCGTGAAGCTACCATGGCACAGCAGCTTTAATGCAACAAGGTTCAAACGATTGGAACGCACAGGACAGTTCATTAATTAAAAAGGAGGCACAATGTTTTCATCTCTCACTTCTCGACGCGGGTTTACCGCCAGGCTCGCCACTTTGCTCCCAGGGCTTGCGGCTGCCGGGGCAGTTGCCACGGCCGCGCCCTCTCCGCAAGCGGCCTCTGGCGTGAAAAAACTCGACTACGAAGGCAAGCCCGCGGGGACGGGGTTCATCACTCCGCTGATCCTCCATAACGACACCATTTACATCGCCGGGCAGGGCGCACATTCCCATGACCCGGATGGAAAATTTCCCATGGACATCGAAACCCACACCAAAAAAGTCATGGAAAATGTCAAAACGCTCGTCGAAACCGGCGGCGGCGCCATGGACAGCATCCTTCAGCTGACCGTCTATCTCACGAAGATCGACGATTATGACGGTATGAACAAAGTGTTCAAAACGTATTTCCCCAATGGCGGTCCCGCGCGAACCACCGTGGCCGTCGCCGCTCTCCCTGGAAATTCGTTGGTGGAAATCAACTGCATCGCCGCGATCGTGCGGAAAGGATGAGGAGAGGTTCCATGACCCTCAATCACCGTTCGGATCGGCGAATGTTCCTCGGGAGCGCCGGCATGCTGGCGGGCATGATGCTGAACGCGCGCAGAATTTTTGGCCTTCCGGCAGTTGTAGCACCCGCTTCTCCAGTCCCAGAAAAACTCATCGGCCTGGGTGCGACCGGAAACGTCTATGCGGAGCTCGGCCTAACCACGGTGATCAACGCGCACGGAACCATGACCTACCTCGGCGGCTCCCTTGCCCGTCCGGAGGTCGAAGCCGTCATGGCCCTTGCCGGGCAGCATTTCGTACCTATCGTGGATTTGGAAGTGGCCGCCGGCAAACGCATTTGCGAGCTCTTAAAGCTTCCCGCGGACTACGACGCGATCGTCACTTGCGGCGCGGCGGCCGGCATGCAGACGGGTCTTTCCGGAATCCTAACCGGCAGCAACCCTAAATTCATCGAGCAACTTCCCGACCTCACGGGAATGAAATCCGAAGTCATCATCCAGAAGTCTCACCGCAATCCGTTTGATCATCAACTCCGTGCCACCGGGGCGAAACTCGTGGTGGTGGAATCGCGCGATGACGTCAAGAAAGCGATTAATCCGCAGACCGCGATGATGCATTTTTCCAATTTCGCCAACGCCTCCGGCCTAATTAAAGTGGACGAATGGGTCAAACTCGCCCATGAAAATCAGATTCCTGCCTTCATCGATGCCGCGGCCGATACTCCACCCGTCTCCAACCTCTGGGACTACGCCAAAATGGGCTATGACCTCATCGCTTTCAGTGGCGGCAAGGCCATTCGCGGTCCGCAATGCGCGGGCCTCCTCCTCGGGAAAAAGGATCTCATCGCCAATGCCTTGCTCAACTCCTGCCCTCACGAAGACACGATTGGCCGCCCCATGAAAGTCGGCAAAGAGGAAATCGTCGGCATGGTCAAAGCACTGGAATGCTATTTGAACGAAGACCACGCCGCGCTGGACAAGGAATGGTGGAGCCGCCTGGATTTTATCTCCCGTGAAATTGCAGCGGTTCCGGGAGTCACCACTTCCTTCGACGTTCCCGATATCGCGAACCATGTTCCCCACATGAACATCTTCTGGGATCCGCGGAAAGTCTCGCTGACGCCCAGGGAAGCAGCCAGCCTGCTGAGAAAAGCGGACCCTTCCATCGTTCTCGGCTCCTCCGAACATGGCCTGGGCATGAACTCGTTCATGCTGCAACCCGGCGAAGAAAAAATCATCGCGGCGCAACTTGTCAAACTTTTCAAATCTCACGCTGCCTGAGAGCAGGCCTGCTATCTTGAGCCAATCGCTGCCCCCCCTCCTTCGCGACGTTGCTGCTGATCGCGCCGAAACTCACTGGATCCGCGCATGAATGCGCAGCCTGCTTCTCGTGTGCGTTGGTTCCTGGTCTTCTGGCTGTTTGTTCTCAGCGCGGTTGCCTATATCGATCGCGTCAATCTCTCCATCGCGGGCGCGAAGCTTACCGAAGAATTCGCCATCACAAATATCCAGTTGGGCTTGGTCTTCAGCGCATTTCTGCTGGGATACGCGCTGTTCCAGACTCCCGCTGGCTGGCTTGCCGATCGCTTTGGCCCCCGGCGCGTTCTCACCGCTGGTGTCGTGTGGTGGGGAGTGTTCAGCGCGTTGATGGCGGGCATTTCCCATCGCCTTGCCAATATCATCATCGCCCTGCTGGTGATTCGTTTTCTCCTCGGCGCGGGCGAAGCGATTATCTATCCCGCCTCCAACCAATTCGTGGCCCGCTGGATTCCACGTCATGAGCGCGGTAAAGCCAACGGATTTATTTTCGCGGGTGTGGGCATCGGCGCCGGCGTCACACCTCCCGTAATCTCCTTCCTGATGTTGCATTACGGTTGGCGCTCCTCGTTCCTGGCGAGCGCCTTGCTTGGCCTCGCCGTGGGCGCTGTCTGGTTCCTCGCGGCGCGCGATACACCCGAAGCGCATCCTGCGGTCTCTTCTCAGGAACTCGCATTCATCCAGAAGGGAATTGTGAATCCAGCGGCTCCGGGGCGCGGCGGCTTGCTCCCCTGGGCGCGCATACTGTCGAGCCGCAATGTGTGGATTCTCTCGCTGGCGTACTTCTGCTTCGGCTATGTTGCCTGGGTTTTCTTCAGCTGGTTTTATCTTTATCTCGCCAGGGTGCGCGGATTGGATCTGAAGGCCAGCTCCTACTATGCAACCTTGCCTTTTCTGGCGATGGCCGTCTGCAGCCCCCTTGGCGGAGCTGTAAGCGATGCGCTCACAAAACGGTTTGGTGCCCGCTGGGGGCGATGCAGCGTAGCTGTTTTGGGTTTTGTGCTGACCGCGATATTCATAATTCTTGGCTCGGCCGCGCAAGACACGCGAGTAGCAAGTTTCGTCCTCGCTGGTGGCGCGGGTTCGCTTTATCTTTCGCAAAGCGCTTTCTGGGCCGTCTCGGCGGACCTCGGCGGCAGGTCGTCCGGCGCTCTCTCCGGGTTCATGAATATGGCCAATCAGATCGGCGGCATGATCACCGTCTCCCTCACTCCATTTCTTGCCGGCAGATTCGGCTGGAGCGCGGGATTCCATGCCGCCGCGGCAGCCGCCTGCCTTGGCGCGATCGCCTGGCTGTTTGTGAATCCCGGACTGGCTTTGTCACGCGATTCCAACGCAAGTTAAGCCGGACCCCAGGAAGCCCCTCAAGCATCGGCAAGACGGATTGTTTCGTTTTGTTTCTTTTCTTTTCACTTACTTCCGAATTGCCCGCTTGACTCCGCCGGAAATTCATCCTAAACTCCGCCACCAACTGGGGGTGACTCATGGTCGTGAACCTCAATCGGTTTATTGGCTACATTTCAATCGTTTTAATAATGCTTGGATCCGCAGCCGTGTTGCGCGCGGACGTCACCGGCTCGGTTCAGGGCACGGTGCGCGACAGTTCGCAAGCCATCGTCGCTGGCGCGAAGATCACCATCACTAATGCGAAAACTAACTTGACGCAGGAAACGGTTTCAGCCGCCGACGGTTCTTACCGCATCCTGGCTTTGCCCGCGGGAACATACCGGCTTACCGTCACCGCTGCCGGATTCAAGACCTACAATACGACAGACATCGAAGTGAAAGTGAACGACCAATTGCAGGTGGATGTGACCCTCAGCGTTGGCTCGTCTACCGAGGTCGTCAGCGTGGAGGCCAATGCCGTCCAGGTGCAGACGGAAAGCACGCAACTTGGCGACGTCATCGACTCCAAGAAAATGCTCGCCCTTCCTCTAAACGGCCGCAGCTACCTCGACCTTCTGGGACTCCAGGCAGGAGTTGTTCCAGTCACCTCCGGCTCAATACAGCAAGACCGGCCGGTTTCGGGGGGATACTCGACCTCGGTGGGCAATCTTTCCGTAAACGGTCAGCGGGAGACCGCTAACGCATTTCTGGTGAACGGCGGCGACGTAAGCGAAGGACGCAACATGGGTGCAGGGTTGGTTCCTAATCTGGACTCCATCGAAGAGTTTCGCCTGATTACCAATAGCTTCGATGCGGAATATGGAAAATTCAGCGGCGCGGTGATGAACGCGATCACCAAATCCGGTACCAACTCGTTCCACGGTGATGCCTTCGAGTTCCTGCGGAACGAGGCGCTCAACGCTCACAATTATTTTGATCCGAGCAGGGGTGAGTTTCGCCGGAATCAGTTTGGCTTCGCGATGGGCGGCCCGTTCTGGAAGAACAAGCTGTTCTGGTTCTCGGATTACCAAGGCACACGTCAGACTCAGGGAGCCAGCACGGGTTCCATTCAATTGCCCAATGCCGCCCAGCGGGACGGCACTTTCGATCCGACCACGTTCGTGGATGGCAGTGGCAACCCAACAACGGTAAAAGGCGGCTACTGGGCACAAACGCTCACTTCTCGGCTGAGCACAGTCACTGGGCAAACGGTTTCTAGCGGAGAGCCCTACGCAACGGGAAGCTGTAACTCCACCACCTGGACTAGTCCGACTACTACCCCGAACGGTTGCGTCTTTCCCGGTGGCGTGATTCCGATGGCTGCCTGGTCGAAGCCATCCATCGGCATACTCCCCTACATTCCGATGGGCGATCCAACCACCGGCTTGTACTCCAACAACAGTCAAAAAAATACCGTGCGTGACGACAAAGCCGGGGAGCGCGTTGATTTCATTAACCAGAAAACGGGCAATTGGTCTTTCTATTATCACTACGACGACTCGGACTCTCAGACGGCTCTGACCAATGGCGTAAGCAATCCCCTCCCGGGTTTCCTCACCATTACCCCGCAGCGCGCCCAACAGTTTGTCATCAGCAACACCAAAACGATCAGCACGACCGCGGTGAATGAGTTCCGTTTCAGCTTTTTCCGGACAGCGACAATTACCGATAAGCCGACCAGCAGCCAGAGTCTCACGAGTCTTGGTTTTATGACCAACACAGGCTTGGGAATCTTCCCTTCGGGACCTGCGGGATTTCCCCAGACTGTTCCTCCTCTTTACTTCACGAACTTTTATGTGGGCGTAAACACACTCACAACCTTTCAACCCAATAACACATGGCATGTGTCCGACGGATTCTCCAAATTGATCGGCCGTCACACACTGAAGTTTGGCGGCGAGTTCCGTTATTTGCAGATCAATGAACGGAACACTTGCGCGCCAAATGGAGATTTCAGTTTTAACGCGGGCCCCGGCGGCGAAACAGGCCTTGACTGGGCAGACTTCCTGCTCGGCGCGCCAGTCAGTTATAACCAGTGCAGCCAGCAATTTCTCGATTCCCGTACTCGCTACGGAGGCGCCTATGGCGAAGATACGTTCAAAGTAAATCAGCGCCTGACCCTCAACCTGGGTGTTCGCTGGGAAGTGAGCATGCCCTGGTATGACACGCAAGGCAAAATTGAGACCATCGTGCCCGGGCAGCAGTCCACGCAGTTTCCAACCGCTCCGCTGAGCTGGGTGGTTCCGGGTGACAAGGGCATTCCTAGCACGCTCGCGCCAACGCGTTACAACAACTTCTCGCCCCGATTGGGACTCGCCTATTCGCCTGGCTTTAGCGATGGGGTGCTGGGCAAAATCTTCGGCGGGCCCGGCAAGTCCAGTATTCGCGCGGCCTACGGTATCTACTACACTTCGATCGAGGACCTAAACCTCTTTTACGAAGTTGGCGATGCTCCGTTTGGCTTGTATTGGGTATCACCGAATCCGGTTATGTTTGACCAGCCTTTCCAAACGCGCGCCGACGGCAGTTCCCAAACACAAAGATTTCCGTTTACTTTCCCGATCCCCGGGAGTCCTGCCAACAAAACGATCGATTATTCGATCTACCTTCCGCTCTCCTTTTCCCCAGGCTACGACATTCACAACCGGCTGCCGTATGCGGAACATTACAATTTGTCTTTCCAGCGTGAACTTACCAAGTCAACCGTCTTGACGATGGCTTATGTCGGTACTCAAGGCCACAGATTGATTGCGCAATATGACGCTAACCCCGGCGATCAAGCCCTATGTTTGCAGATCAACGCCTTAGGGGGCACTAATTTGAGTACTGGAGTAACGAACACACCGACCACACCCGCTTGTGCTCCCAACCAGGAGCAGGCGACGTACTCGCTGCCTCCCGGAACGACCGCTCCGTCTAGCGCTTACCTCACTGCGTGTCCCCCAGGAACCCCCGCTGGCAGCACCTGCATTAATGGCACTCGAGATACGCTGGGACCAAACTTCAGTCAGAACAATAGCCGCACCGCCAACATCGCCAACTCCAACTACAACGCCGGCGAGATCACCCTTGAACGCAAGGCCAACGACTTTACCTTCCTGGCGGCCTACACCTTTTCGAAAGGCATAGACGATTCCTCCGGCTTTGGCCAGTGGGTAAACTTCGCCAATCATCGGCTGAGCCGGTCGTTGTCGGCCTATGACATCACCCATAATTTTGTCGTGAGCTACATTTGGGCCATGCCGTTTGACCGTCTTTTCCCGAAGGGGACCAAGTACCTGACGCAGGGTTGGACCATGAACGGCATTACCCGTTGGTCGGGCGGCCTGCCCGTTGCCCTCAGCGAGAGCGACGATAATTCCCTGACCGGCAGTGCCAATACGGATGTGCCTAACGTTGCGGGAAAACTGGTGAAGCTTAATCCGCGTCACGTGAGTCCTCTTTGCATAGATCCTAATACCGGTCTTCCAACTTCCGGATGCTTTTTTGCAGCGAGCTCATTCACAGCAGGTCCTTTCGGCCAATTCGGCAATGCAAACCGCCAGTATTTCCATGGTCCTGGACTCAGCAACACCGATTTCGGGATCTCCAAAAGAACCAACTTCAATGAACGTTTCGGTTGCGAGATTCGCGCCGAATTTTTCAACATCTTCAACCATGCCCAATTTATGAATCCGGCAGGTAACATCAACAACGGCCAATTCAGCTTTGTCACCAGCGCACGCGATCCGCGTATCGGCCAGGTCAGCGCGAAGTTCTACTGGTAACCGGTGCGCGGCACGCGGGTGCCGGGCGGAATATCGCTGTGATTTCCGGTGCGTGTTAGGCTTTCTCCATGAAACGCGGCTTGACGCGCAGCCACAGCAACTTCGGATTCTTTCGGCAAATGGCGCTGGCGCTCACTTTCGGTGTAACTGTACCTCCACTGTTGACGGCGCAGACGGCGCAAAGCTACCGCCAGCAAGCCGTCGAGCTGGCGCGTGCCAAGTCCTGGGACGCTGCCATCGCCTCATACCGCAAAGCTTTGGAGCTTGAACCAAGCGACCCTCTGACGCACTACAATCTGGCGCTCACGTTGAAATACAAGGGAGAGTCCGCGCAGGCTGTGGAAGAGTTCGAGGCGGCCCTGAAGCTGAAGCCGGACTTTGCGGACGCACACTACGGATTGGGGTCAACCTTGTACGAACTTCACCAACCGGATTCGGCGATGAAGGAATTGCAAAAGGCCGTGGAGTTTGATCCCTCGAATGCCGGCGCGCATCGCCTGCTCGCCCATCTTTATTCCGACCAGAATGATTTGACATCCGCCGAGGTGCAGTTGAAACGCGCGGTCGTCCTAAAGCCCTCCGCCGAAACGCATCTGGAGCTTGGGATGATCGAAGGCCAACTCGGGAAGCTCGACCATGCCTCGGCTCAATTTCGCGCTGCGATCGGCAGCAATCCGCGCTTCGCACCCGCTCACGTCATGTTGGGAGTCACCCTGCGTCGGCAAGGAGACCATCCTGGCGCCCTCGCTGAGTTTCGCAAGGCAGTGGCAGCCGATCCCAAAGATCCTGAGGCCCAATACAATCTCGGCATGGAACTCAAGACTTCCGGTGACCTTTCCGGCGCCATCGCCGCGTTCCAACGCGCGATTGAGCTGAAACCCGACTTCGAAAAAGCGCACTACAGCCTGGGCATCGCGCTGCGCGCCCAGGGTGACACGGCCGCGGCGCACAAAGAGCTCGACGAGCTCAAAGGACTTCACGATTTCCGCTCCCGCCTGGCCGCCGCAAAGCTGCTGATTATCCAGGGCGTGGATGCGCTGAAGAAAAATGATCTCGACGCCGCAATGGGCTTCCTCCAGAAGGCGATTGACCAGAGTCCTGAACTCCCAACCGGCTACTACTATCTCGGTGTCACCTGGGAGCGCAAACAAGATGCAGCGCGTGCCATCGAGACCTACAAAAAAGCCCTCGCGTTGAAGCCCGACTACGCCGAAGTGCATTCCGGCCTCGGGCTCCTCTACTGGCGCCTGAACGAGCGCGCCGCCGCGCTGGATGAACTTCATCAGGCGGTCATGTCCGATCCCGACCTGCCGCAAGCCCATTACAACCTGGGGCTCGCGCTCGCACAGTCGGGTCAATTGAGCGAAGCGGCGCGTGAATTGAGTCAGGCCGTAAGCCTTGACCCTAAATATACCGACGCGCGCATTCAACTGGGCCTCGTCCTGAGCCAGAACAACGATCTCGCCGGCGCGAAGAGCGTCTTCACCGAGCTTGTGCGCCGGGATCCGAACTTTGCCGAGGCCCACAATAATCTGGGGCTCGTGTTTCTGCAGGCGGGTGACCTCTCCGCAGCCCGTAAGGAATTCGGCGAAGCCATCCGGCTCAAGCCGGGCTATGCGGAGGCACATTACAATCTCGCACTGGCTCTTCATCAACAAGGGAAGGAGGCAGAGTCGCAAACGGAATTTGAAAAGGCCTTCGAGATTTCTCCGGAGTTGAGAAACGCGGCTCGCCCATAAGAATGCGATCACAAGGAATTGCCATGTTGTTCGGTTTGCTGGCAGCCGCGGCGCTCTGCGGGCTTGCCATCAGCGTTCGGCCCGTTTCCGGCGGCTCCAAACGGCAAGCCACGCAGACTCCTTCCGCCGCTCCAGTCTGCGAATTCGCCCCACCCGGCGCTTCTTTTTCCATTCCTCACGTTTCGCAAGCCCCGGACCTGAATACTGATCCTGATTCCCCGGCGTGGAAGCACGCTTCTTCAACCTGGATCGTGAAAGACTGTCCACGTCAGCTCGACTATCCCAAACTCAAAACGGAGGTTCGCGGCTTTTGGACCGACTCCGATCTGTATCTTTTGTTCATCTGCCCGTACAGCGAACTGAATCTCTGGTTGCCTGCCGACAACTCCAAGGACCGCCTGAAGCTTTGGGATCGCGACGTAGTGGAATTTTTCCTGGGTGATAATTGGACCAACATCCGGCGATATCGCGAATTCGAGATCGCCCCGACCGGTGACTGGGTCGACCTGGACATCGATCTCGATCATGACTCTTACGGCGCCGAATGGAATTCCGGTTGGTTACGCCAGGGCCGCATCGATGAGAAGAATCACGTCTGGTACGCAGCCGCCCGCGTACCATTGCGTTCCGTCAGTGAAAAGCCGATCGTCGCCGGCTCCAAGTGGAGAGCGAACCTCTACCGCATCGATGGCCTGGGACCTGATTCGGTGCGCCATTTCATGTGCTGGCAGCCGACTTGTGTTGTCGATCGCGACCCCAACCACGTGCCAGAGCACTTTGGTACTTTGATTTTTGACAAATAAAAGAAGCTTGGAGAGGAAACCTATGCCACTTGCAAAAGAATCAAATCGCCGCGGCTTCATGAAAATGCTGGCGGCCTCGCCGCTGCTGGCGCAGATCGCGGCTGCCAGGGTTTACGAAAAATCAGCTTCCGCCCTTGGCCTCTCTCCCTCGGACAACGTTTACACCCGCCTCGGCGTCAAGACCGTCATCAATTGCCGCGGCACCTGGACCTATCTCAGCGGTTCTTTGCAGTTCCCGGAAGTTCGCGACGCGCAAGCTGAAGCCGGCCGCTATTTCGTGAACATGGTGGAGCTCCACCATGCCGTCGGCCGCAAGCTCGCCGAACTTACCGGCGCAGAATCGGGTCTCATCACCTCCGGCGCCGCCGGCGCCATGGCTGCCGCCACAGCCGGATGCATGGCAGGTGCAGATCCCAAGAAAATCTGGCAGCTTCCCGATACCACCGGGATGAAACACGAAGTCATTATGGTCGGCGGCCGCAGCGCGTTTGACAACGCCATTCGGCTTACCGGCGCGAAGCTGGTCCTGGTGAAGGACCCGCAGGAAATTGCCAACGCCATCAACGCGAATACTGCGATGATTTACACAACGGATCTGGGAGACAAACTCGAGCGCGAATCAGCCATCGCCAAGGATCATTCCGTGCCACTTCTCCTGGATGACGCCGCTGGTATTCCGCCCATTGACAACATCAAGCTCTACGCAAAAATGAAGCTCGATCTCTATACCTTCTCGGGCGGCAAGGGTCTTCAGGGACCCCAGTGCAGCGGTGTGTTGCTGGGTCGCAAGGATCTGGTGGAAGCCGCGATGCGGAACTCATGTCCCTTCGAAGGTTCGGTCTGCCGTCCCATGAAAGTCGGCAAAGAGGAAATCATCGGCTGCCTCACGGCCGTCGAAACCTGGCTAAAGATGGATTCCAAGAAACTCTACGCGGATTGGAACTCGCGGGTGGATCGCATTGCCAAACTTGCCGAGACCGTCCCCGGCGTCCATACGGAAATTTACATCCCGGACGATGGCAACCGCTATCCGACCCTACGCGTCTCTTGGGACACGCAAGCTTGGGGCTTCAGCGTCGCCGATTGCGTGAAGCAACTCCACGAGAGCGATCCGGTCATTGAAGTTCTCAGCATTGATAATCCCAGCCTGGTCTCCGCTGTCCACGAAGGCGTTGATAAACCCAAGCCGAATCCGAAAGAGCTCAAGGAACAAAATCACCTCGAAATGGTCTCCATGACCATCCAGCCTGGCGAAGAAATGATCGTCGGCGAACGTTTGCGCGCGATCCTCGGCGCCGCGCGCAAGGGAAAAGCCGCATGAGGCGCTTCCTTCTATTGTGTGCTTGTTGCTTTGCTTCGCTGTTCTTCAACGTCATTCCCGCGTTGTCGCAAACGGCCGGTGGTTCTGCTGACGCTTTGGGTCCAAGCGGCGTGGACGCCGGAGACTACGTTTATGTTTCGGCGCAGGGCCCCGGGGGCGCTGGCGGCTCTACTCCGGAAAAATTTGCTGATCAGGTTCGCCAGTCACTCGACAACGTAAAGAAAGTGGTCGAATCCGCCGGGCTCACGATGGAGCATGTCGTCTATGTGCAGGTTTATCTGGAAGACATCTCTCATTATTTGGAATTGAACGAAGTCTTTGCCGCTTACTTCCCGAAGGAGCCGCCCGCCCGTGGCGTTCTCGGCGTTTCCCACGTGCCGCAACCGCCTCTTCAGATCACCGCCGTCGCTGTTCGCGATCTGCAAGGGAAACAAGCGGTGTCCGCTCCTAATACTGCGGCAAATAAGGCGTACTCCGAGGGGATGCTCACTCGTGACCGTCTGTTCGTTTCCACGATGCCGGGAAGCGATCCGGCAAACGGCAGCGTCCCGCAGGATCCGGCATCGCAGGTAGACTTTGCTCTGGACCGGTTGAAGTCCGTCGTTCAGGCTGCAGGACTCACTCTTGGGCACATGGTCTTTGTGAATCCCTATCTCACCTCGGAAATCCCGATGCGGATTATGAACGAGCACTATGCCCGGCGCTTCGAGTTTGGCAACACCCCCGGCCGGGCAACCATTGAGGTATCCAGCCTGCCCGAAGGCGCGCATATCGCCTACACGGGTGTGGCCGTGCGCGACCTGAGCAAAAGGCAAGCGATCCGGCCGAAGAATATGCCGCCCAGTCCGACGGCCAGCCCTTGCGTCTTTGCCGGCGACACGCTCTATTGTTCCGCGAAAAGCGGATTTATTCCCGGGCCAAACGGTGGCGTCTACGCCGAATCCACGGCGAATCAGACTCGCCAGACCATGCGCAATCTTCTCGATAATCTGGAAGAAGCAGGTGTGAAGTTCGATGACGTAGTCTATAGCACGATTTACCTGGACGATTTATCGGATACTCCACAATTTGCGAAGGTCTACAAAAAGTATTTCGGTGCATCTTTGCCGGCGCAAACCACGCTGGCGCAACTTCCCCCGGGCAACCGTAAAGCCGACGAAGAAGGACATTACCCAGACCTCGAGCAGGTATCTCTCATCGCCGTGCGCCCCCACGGAGCCCCCAACTTACACATCTTGCCTTAGTGGAAATCCAGTCAGCTTATCGGTCAGCTCTTAGACGAGTTCGTTCCCTCTCCACCGCCGCAAGAACTCCTCCTCCGACCTCGAGAACATGGGCATGTGAGTGACTGATTTCCTTCCCACCAGATTTATTGCGGCTTTTAATAAGGGATGCGAGTAGTATCACAGTTATGCTCACTTGCTAGGTCCCACCCTTGGTATCTGTCGGTTGACTTGATTGGTGCACTTCGATGAGAAAGAAGCTCGCGCCCAGGCTTCTCCTGCTCCTCTCGCTTGTTCGAATTTCGATATCGGATTCGTGCGCCCAAACTACAACTTCTGGCGGATTGACAGGTGTTGTCAGTGATCCGAGCCAAGCGGCGGTCCCCGATGCCAATGTGGAGATCCGAGATATCACTAAGGGAACAACGCAAGCGACAAAAACCGATAGTGACGGAGTGTACCGATTTTTCTTTGTTGCGCCGGGAAGCTATACCCTAACTGTTTCTCACCCGGGCTTTCGAGAAGACAGCCAGAAAATCAACGTGCTCCTCGGGCCAGCGGGGACACGCAATATCACGCTAAAACTTGCGGGAACCAGCACGACCGTTAAAGTGACGGATGAGATTCCGTTGTTGCAAACGGAGAACGGAGACGTCTCCGCAACATTCAACCAATCGCAGATTTCTGAAACGCCTAATCCCGGGAACGATTTGACCTACATTGCCCAGACCGCTCCCGGCGCGATCATGAATACGGATTCGATCGGCTTTGGGGGCTCCGGGAATTTTTCAATCTTGGGGATGCCGGGAGCTTCCAATCAGTTCACCCTGAACGGCATGAACGACAATAGCTCGATTGAACATCACGTGCTTGGGCAACTCATTCCACTGAATACGAACATCAGCGGAGTTCTGGGGATGCTGCTGGGGCAGAACGAAGTTCAGGAGGCTACCGTCGTCAGCAATGGCTATTCAGGGCAGTACGGAGGTGCGGCGGGAGCGTTCGTCACGTATCTGACCAAATCCGGCAGCAATGCGTATCATGGAAACGCGCAATATTACTGGAACGGAACCACATTGAACGCCAACGATTGGTTCAGCAATGCGTTCCTAAATCCGCGCCCGCCCGATAGTGCCAGTCAATGGGCGGGATCGCTGGGCGGTCCAATCAAGAAGGACAAGCTATTCGTTTTTTTCAATACCGAGGGGATGCGTTTCTCGCTGCCTGTTACGGCTCAGGTGATCATACCGAGCCCGCAATTCAAACTCGCAACCTTGGCCAACATCCAAAACATCTTTGGTTCCGGCTCTGCGTCCGACAAGTTTTACCAGCAGATGTTCAACTTGTGGAACGCCGCGCCTGGCGCGAGTGCGGCCCTACCGGGTGACTTCGCTGGTTCTTTGGGCTGTTATGGCTGGGAGGATCCGACTGATCCCAATGCTCCCAACCGGTTGGGGGTCAACGTACCCTGTGCCGTTCATTTTGCAAATAATTTGAATGCGTCCTCTCACGATTTCATTGTGTCTGGTCGCATGGATTGGAACCTGCGGCCCGAGGATCGCCTGTTCCTTCTGGTGCAATACGGGAACGGGAAGACTCCGGTGCACGTAGACGCCATCAGCTCGCTATTTACTGCCTATTGCGGCGAAGCAACCTGGCAAGGCCAGTTGAGCGAAACCCATACGATCAGTCCCACGGCGGCGAACCAGTTTTTGCTGGCGGGCACCTTCCTTGACAGAACTTGCAGTGTAGCGAACTCCGCCAAAACTCAGGCTGCCTTTGCGACAGAAATGAATTTGGGCGCGGCGGGGATTCCCATCGCCTTGCTCGGAGGCTTTGACATTCACTATCTTCTACCAATGGCGACAAGGCCCACGACCTACCAACTGGCCGATGATCTGGTGAAAACCCTGGGCCGGCATAAGTTTGCACTGGGAGTGAACTTCCTGCGAAACGACGGGACAATCGGCGGCTACAATTGGTACGGGTCGGGACTGTTGCTCCCTGGCTCCATGAGCGCATTTTTCTGCGGTGGTGAGGCGCCTTCGCAGGATCCCAATCTAATCTCGTACGCCCATCCCTGTCGTGTAGACCAAGCCCATCCACCCACGGACTTTACGCAGCTCCAGGAAGCCTTTCCGCTATCAGCGTGGAACCGTATCGCTTTCTATAATCTCGGCCTGTACGGCCAGGAGGAGTGGAAGGCCCGATCCAACTTGACGCTGACATTAGCGCTGCGAGGCGATCACCAGTCGAACCCGGTGTGCGAAAAGAGATGCTTCACGCGATTTTCAGGCCCGTTCAATTCTCTTAGCCATGATCCGAATCAAGCATACGGTACCGGGATGCTGACAAATCAGAAACAGGCGTACGCGAACACCGACGCCATCGTCTGGTCGCCGCGGTTCAGTTTTGCATGGCAACCACTGGGTGTCTCTCACAACATGGTCATTCGGGGTGGCGTCGGTTGCTTTTACGACCAGGTCCCCGCCACACTCGCGGCAAATCTGGCCTACAACCCGCCTTACAGCACATTTTTCAACATCAGTGGCTACAACCTGGCTCCAAAAGAGACAAATAGCTTGACCGGAAATGCGGTGCAGTCGAATGCGGTGTTTATGGAAGATTTTGCCAAGGGGCTAAGCATCACTGAAATCCAGATGGCAGATCCGAACTTCGCTCCCCCTACCTTTACGAATCCGGCGAATCGGATGCATTCACCGCAGTATCAAAAATGGAGTTTGCAGGCTCAGCAGAGATTCGGGAGCGAGATGTCTCTGACGGTGGGGTATTTTGGAAATCACGGCCTGCATGAACTAGTCCAGAATCCGAACGCCAATGCATATGGGTTCGGATCGTATCCGGCCGCACTTTGCAGCGGCGTCGTGGTAAGCGACTGCGCCGATCCGCGATTTGGCGGAGTAACGGAATATCAGACCAATGCCATTTCCAACTACAACGGCATGGTGGTTTCCTTCGAACAACGGATCACTCGGTGGGGTCACGGGATGTATAAGGTGAATTACACATACGGACATGCGTTGGACGAAGTTTCAAACGGTGGTCTGAACGTATTCACGACGGCCGATTCGATTTATCCCCAGGACGCCAGAAACCTCCGTGGGAGCTATGGTTCAGCGGAGTACGACAGCCGCCATTCGCTCACGGGAAATTTCGTGTGGGAACTTCCGTTCAAAGAAGCGTTCCGCGGCCACGGCCCGAATTCACTGGTGAATGGTTGGCAGGTTTCAGGAACCATCTTCACGCGAACGGGGAATCCCTACACGGTAATTGACAATGCCGAGGCAATTTACTTAGCCAAAAAAAATTTCTTCGGCCCTCTTTATTCGGTGCCCGTGGCGCCTCTTGGGCCAGCGGGACCTTGTGGAAAAGGCGCAGCGCTACCTTCGTTCCCGGTTCCATGTCAGCCAGCGCAGGTTCTGGGCAACAATTCTCCAGCTCCCGGTGCATTGTTTCTTCAGGTGGGTTGCGAAACCGGATTTAATACCGGGAATTTGGGTGCCTCTGGAAAGTGTGATGGTCCCCTGGTACGGTTCGCACAAGGCCGCAACCGCTATCGCGGACCTGCTTTCGTCAATATGGACTTTGCGATTATGAAAAAGACGAAAATACCTCGCTGGGAAAATGCATCGCTAAGCATCGGTGCCCAGTTTTTCAACTTCTTGAACCACGCCAATTTTGGCTTTCCTGATAATTTCAGCTCAGACTCCATCTTCGGCCAGATTGGCTATCTGGAGCAGTCCCCGACAAGCATCCTGGGTTCCACCCTTCAAACGAATGTCGCGCGGCGAATGATCCAACTGAAGGCTCAACTGAGTTTCTAAACTCGGGAATGTTCTTGTGGAGTAATCAGGCAAAAAAAGCAGGTGAGCGCTGCGTTCAGAAGTTCTCCATCATCCAGATGTTGCCTTCCACATTCCAGCCTCGCATTGCCAGATGCTGGCCGTCGGGTGAAGGTACGCCGTAGATTTCGATTCCTCCGGGCTGTTCCCACAAAAGTCGGGTGCTCCCCTGGAAATCCATATGCAGCATGTCGGCCCCTCGCCCGGTGTAGCTGGAGACAAACAGTCCCTTCCCATCCGCCGTCCAAACCACGCTAGACAACGTTGTCCCTTCTTTTGAAACGATGGAGCGTACCGCGCCGCCGTTCAGCGAAAGAATCTGCACCTTTCCGTCGCGGTGTTTAAGGAGGGCGATGCGGGTGCCATCGGGTGAAAGATCCCAATGATAGCCTGTCGTTGCCTCTACATTGGATCGCGCGAGTTCGCGCCCGCGGCCCTTCACAGGGTCCAGCGCTGTGAACACAAGCTGTTTGCGATCGGGAGTGCGCTCCGCGATGGCACACAGAGACGCCGGAGTTCGAGCACATCGCGGCCACTCTTCGATGTTCGCCGTCAACACCAATTGGGGAGCTCCTCCCGTGATCGGAACCTGCATGATCTTACTCATTGCCATGGGAAGCACGTCCGTCACTGGGTCGCGCATGATTTTGCTTGATACCATCGGCCCTTCATCATAGGAGCTGGTCGTGTAATAGACCCAGGAGCCATCCGGACTTAGGCAGGCGCCGACTAAGCCTTCGCTCTTGGCTAAGGCGAGAAGTGGTTCAGCGGTGTCCTGGCCAAGCACTTGTTTGAAAATTACATCCTTGCCGGTACGGCTGGAGCTGAAAAGAATGGTCTTGCTATCCGCTGTCCATGCCAACGGATGATTCCAACTCTCCTCCCGCGTGAGTCGCACGGGCGTGCTGGCATGCTCCCCGCCTGCCTGCAGTTCGCTTACGTACACGCTGCTATGGGGTCTCCATTCAAACACGCCGAGTTGTTTGCCGTCCGACGTCGCCCCTACCGGATTTACGCATAATTCAGCAAAGTTGGTCAGGCGCTGGGGCTTGTCGATGATTTCGCTGGTTCGCGCGTCCAAGTGTACCTGCCAGAGATTGCAAGTAAGCACTTTGGAGCCCGCCTCCTCCCGCTCATTCAAGCCGTAAATCATCCGCCCGTCGGGCATCCACACAAAATCGCGCATTTTTCGTGGGTCGGAAGGCGCGGAGATCTTCGTCTGAGGGCCCCCCTTCAGATCGGTACCCACGAAGTAGGCGTTCGCCTCATTCGGCCCATCCTGCCTGGCGTAGATAACACGCTCCCCATTCGGCGACCATGCAAGCCCGCCGATCGAATCGTCCTCTCCAACCTCGAACACTTTTCTCGCTTGCTGTCCATCCGGCCTCATCACCCAGATTTCGCGATCGCCGTTCTTTCCGGTGTTTGTTTCAAAAGAAAGAAGCGACCCGTCCGGGGAGACCGACCCGCCACCTGCCCCATCCCGGATCTTGTGCGGAGGCCCGCCCGTTATAGCGACAACCCAGATGCTGTTGTAATGGGAGGTTCGAAAACTGGTATCGCCTCCGGCCGGAAAGGCATCGGCCAGAAAACTCTTACTGTCAGGAAGCCAGGCGCCAACCGTGAAGTCCAGTCCACGGCTCTTGACCTCCTCAGGTGGCGGAATCGATTGCGTTCCCCCCGTTTTAACCAGCTGCAGGTGCATCCCAAGTCGGTCAGCGTACGCGAGGTATTTTCCGTCGGGCGAGATGGTGCCCACCACCGGGCCATTCTCGCTGGAGACACTCGTCAGTTGCCGGAATCTTATTTGTGATGGCGCCACCGGAGGCGATGGCCGCCTAGTGGCAAATCGGTAAGCCCCGATTGAAAGAAACAACAGTACGCCAGCTGCCACGGCCAATTTCGGCCATCGAACTTGATGTCTCGGCTGAGTTTCCAGTCGCAATTTCTCCAGGTCAGCACGCATCGCCGAGGCGAACTGATATCTGGCTTCGCGATCCTTTTCGAGTGCTCTCCCAATAATTTCATCGAGCTTTGCTGGAAGCTCGGGATTCAATTCCCGCACTCGGCTCGGCGTCATCGTCAGGATGGCTTGCTGCAGTTCCGGCCCGGTGCTCCCCGCGAATGCGCGTTTCCCCGTGGCCATCTCATAAAGCACCAGACCGAGCGAAAACAGGTCCGTCCTCCCATCGAGCTTCTCCCCGCGAATTTGTTCCGGAGACATGTAGCCTGCCGTGCCCATGGCTACGCCGGTGCGGCTCACAAACGGACTCGACGCCGTCAATGATTCGGTTTCCCGGCTTGGTTCGGATGGACCGGCGTTTTTGCGGCCCGCTCCGCTCGGGAGTTCGACGTCTCCTGGTGATGTGTGAGCAAACTTTGCCAAACCGAAATCGAGGATCTTGGCCCGGCCCTGCCCGGTGATGAAAATATTGGCGGGCTTGATGTCGCGATGGATGATGCCCTGGCCGTGAGCGGCTTCCAATCCCGAGACAATTTGTACCGCCAGGTCAAGCAACTTCACATTTTCCAGCGAGGATTTTCCTTGTGACTGTGAGGCGATCAAATCGCGCAGCGTCTGCCCCTGTAACAGCTCCATCGCCAGAAACGGCTGTCCTTCGTATTCTTCAACGCCGTAAATGGTACAGATATTCGGATGGTTCAACGCCGAAGCGGAGCGCGCTTCCGACTCGAAGCGTTGTCGCGCTCCCGCATCCGCCACCATTTCTTCCGGGAGAAACTTCAACGCAACCTTGCGGCCCAACTTCAAGTCCTCGCCCTTGTACACCACTCCCATCCCGCCACCGCCTAGAACTTCAAGCACGCGGTAGTGGGAGACTTTCTTTCCAATCAGATTGCTCTCGGAGCCGGGATCGGCCTTTGCTTCGCCCTCCACAGGCGGAGCCAACTGCATCGGTTCTCGAATTTCGATGGAGATCGCCGGCCCGACCCAGCGATAACCTCGACGCGGGAGAGTTTCAATGTACTGAGGATTCTCGGCGGAATCGCCGAGGGCCTGCCGTAACCTGCCCATGGCTGTATTGATGCTGTGATCAAACTCCACCACTGTGTCATTGGGCCAAAGTTTTGTTCGAATCTCCTCGCGAAGAACCACCTCGCCCGGCTGCTCGAGAAGCATTGCAAGCACAGTAATGGACTGGTCAGGCAGTCCGGTGGATCGCCTATCCCTTCGCAACTCCCTGGCTCGGAGATCGAGTTCGAACGCGCCAAATCGCATGAGTTTGGATGACTGGGGAATCGGCATGCAGATTACCAGCCGAGAATGTATCACCACCGGGGCAGGTCTTCAATTACCCGGCGGGATTTCTTCGTTGCCAGCGGCCAAATAACCTTCCTTTTTTCAATCGGTTGCAGACGTGACCTCTTTGTTAGATGTATGTGATACCCGCTGCATTGAGCCTTTCCATCCGCTGCCCCAAAGTTCCACTCGCAAGGCAACAAATCGTCAATAGGAGATGCAACATGAAACCTCACAGCAACAAAAATTTCGGGTTGTTTACCAGCTTCATTGCCATGTCCCTCTTTGCGGCCCTGGTCACGCCCGCTGGCGCGTTGGCGCAGTCGGTCACCGTGCAGAGAACCATCGCTAAACACCATCACTACAAGTTGGTGGATATGGGCACGCTCGGCGGGCCAAACAGTTTTTCTGACTGGCCTGATGGGCGGAACATCAACTCGGGCGGGACGGCCATCGCTGAAGCGGAGACCGCTACCGGCGATCCGTTCGCCCCAAACTGCTTGCAGGCGCCAGACTGTCTGATAAACCGCGGGCTTCAGTGGAAGGACGGCGTCTCTACCGACATGGGCTCCCTTCCGGGTCTCGGCAGTTTCTCCTTTCCCTACTGGATCAATGACCGGGGAGACTCCGTCGGCCAGTCGACCAATGGCCTCGTGGATCCACTCACCGGGTATCCCGAATTACGAGCAACGCTCTGGAGAGACGGCAAGGTTATTAATCTCGGCACGCTGGGAGGCAATGTCAGCACTGCCAACTCCATCAATAACCGTGGTGAAGTGGCCGGTGGTTCCCTGAATACAATTCTAGACAATGACGCCAACGCTTTCGGCTGGACCCCCCCATTTCCGGTGGCCACGCAAGTTCGTGCGGTTCTTTGGCGCCACGGGGTGATGCGCGACTTGGGAACGCTGGGGACTGGCACTAATGCGATGGCGATTTTCGTGAACGAGCCCGGTCAAGTTGCCGGAGTGTCAGCTACGAATACGATCGCTGAAAGTGCAACCGGATACTTAGCGCAACACCCGTTCTTTTGGGAGAACGGGAAAATGGTGGACGTTGGCACTCTCGGCGGAACTCTGGGGTTTCCGTGGTTTATGAACGACCGGGGCCAGGTTGTCGGCAATTCAAGCTTGGCTGGAGACCAGATTGGCCATGCGTTTGTTTGGGACAAGATAAACGGCATGAAAGATCTCGGCACCTTGCCGGGGCAGACCTTTTCGGTTGCCACGTGGGTTAATGACGAGGGCGAGATCGTCGGCAATGCCGATTTTTTTGGTGGAGGACACTCGATTCTCTGGAAGAACGGGAAAATGATCGACATCGGCCTGCTCCCCGGCGACTGCAGCAGCGAAGCCTTGGTCATCAACTCAAAAAGCCAGATCATCGGCAACTCCTCCCCAGACTGCAGCAGCGATGGAGCCGCCGTGTTGTGGGAAAACGGCGAAGCTCCCGTCAATCTGAACACGCTGATAACCCCTGCTTCACTCGTGAACGTGACGTTTCCCGTCAGTCTTAATGACCGCGGTGAAATTGCCGCCGACGGAATTCTTCCCAACGGCGACGTTCATGCCGTCGTCTTGATCCCTTGCGACGACGATCATGCAGATGTCTCTGGTTGCGACTACCAGTTGGTCGAAGAACCAACAACGCAAAACACCATTACCTCAACCAGCGCCCTTGTGCGTTCAGCAACTGCGCGGGCAAGTTCGGCAACCGGGCCAAGTACACAAATGGGCGCTCAGCGCCTCCATCGCAACCAAAGATTCGCAGCAGCGCCGAAGAACTAACTCCACTTTCAATGGCGGCCGGTGTGCCAGTGGGAATGGTGGAGGATTTCGCGTAACGCCGCGAGCACCCGGAAGCGGCGTTCAGAAGTTCTCCATCAGCCACATATTGCTTTCCACATTCCAGCCACGCATTGCCAGGTACCGCCCGTCAGGGGAAGGCACGCCATATATCTCTATCCCGCCCGCATGTTCCCACAAAAGCTGAGTGTTCCCCTGCAGATCCATGTGCAGCATGTCGGAACTTTTCTCAGTGAAATTCGCCACTAACAGACCTCTCCCATCCGCCGTCCATCTCAAGCTGGTCAGGATTTTCTTCCCTTTTGCCTCGATTTCCTGCGGCGCCACGCCGTTCAGCGAAATAATCTGGATTCGTCCTTCCAGATGTTTCAGCAAGGCGATGCGCGTCCCGTCGGAAGACAAGTCCCAATGGTAGTAGGTCGTTGAATCCACATTCGCTCTTGCGAGTTCGCGCCCGCGGCCAGTCACAACGTCGAATGCGGTAAAGATGAGCTGCTTGCTATCTGCGCTTCGTTCGGCGATGGCGCACAGCGTTGCGGGGAAACGCGCGCATCTTGGCCACTCTTCGATGCTCGCTGTAAAGACCAACTGCGGCGTTCCGCCCGAAATCGGAACGCGCATAAGCTCATTTCTTGCCGCTGGATCGGCAGACGTGACATGGTTCCCCATAATTCTGTTTGTGAACACCGGGCCCCCTTTGTCCACAACCACCATATAGATAAGCCACGCGCCGTCCGGGCTCATGCATGCACCGGTTATGTTTTCATTTTTCCCGAAGGTGAGGAGGGATTCGGGCCCAGCCCCGCCAAGCGACTGTTTGAAAACTTGATCGACCCCTGTCCGATCAGAAGAAAAAAGTACTGTTTTGCTATCGCTCACCCACGCCAACGGGTGATTCCAGCTTTCGTCCAACGTCAGCCGCAAAGGCGCGGACGCGCGCGTTCCACCGGCTTGCAACTCGCTGACATACACGTTGCTGTGGGGTCTCCACTCATAGAGGGCAACCTGCTTGCCGTCTGCCGTCGTGTTCTGCGGGTTCACGCAAAGTTCTGCGAAGTTCGTGAGGCGCTGCGGCTTTCCGATGAATTCCGTCAGTTGTGGATTCATCCGTATCTCGAAAAGATTGCATGTCATCACCTTGAAACCCGGCTCATCCAGCCTGTAAATCAGTCGGTTATCGGGCAACCAAATCGTGGCATTAACTCTTTCCGGCGCAAATGGTGGCACGATCTTGGTGAGAGGTCCGCCATTCAGATCGCCGCTCATAAAGTATGTGTCGGCGGGGTTTGGCCCATCTTGCCGCTCAAAAATCACTCGTTTTCCGTCCTGCGACCACGCGGCCGAGAAAATCGAACTATTTTCATCGACTTCAAAGAGTTTCCGGGCCTCTCCACCATCCGGCCGCATCACCCAGATTTCGCGGTCAAGAAAATTTCCCTTGTGTGTTTCAAACGAGATAAGCGACCCATCGGGAGAAATGGATTCCAGGTATGCTTCGTCGCGTATCTTATGGGGCGGCCCACCCGACACCGCCACACTCCAAATGCTACTGCCCCGGGAAGAGGCCAATTCCGCGCTCACACCGAGCGGACCGGAAGCGGCAAAAAACTTCGTGCCGTCGGGGAGCCACGGCCCCACCCCTTTCAAAACCTCCCGGCTCGCATCCAGTTCAGCGGGTTGCGGGATTCGCCGGATTTCGCCGGTTTCAATAATCTTCAGGTACATCCCTTCCTTATCTGTGTATGCAAGGTATTTCCCATCGGGCGAGATGCCGCCACCAGTCACGGCGTTCTCGCTGGAGTTGCTTGTTAGTTGACGAATTTTGATTTCCTGCAGTGGCGCAGAAGACCCGGGTTGGCGTCTGGCATACCAGAACGCCGCACCAGCAACGGCAATCAGCATAAAGACTCCCGCCAGGGCCCACCGCGATATCCGGAGTTTCGGCGCCAGTTCCTCCTCTAGAGACATAAGATCAGCGCGCATCTCTCCTGCGGACTGGTATCTTGCCGCGCGATCTTTTTCGAGAGCTCGCTGGAGAATCTTGCCAAGTTTCTCGGGAATTCCGGGGTTCATTTTGCGTGCGGGGCTAGGCGTTTTTGTCAGGATCGCTTCCTGAAGCTCCGGCCCTGTGTCCCCTTCGAATGCCCGTTTCCCGGTGGCCAGCTCATAAAGCACCAAACCAAACGAGAAAAGATCGGTTCGAGTATCCAACTTTTCGCCACGTACTTGCTCCGGCGACATATAGCCCGCCGTGCCCATGGCAACGCCGGTCCTACTGAGAAAATGATCGGGAGTGGAAACCGGCAAATTCCCGCGAGGGACCTCGGTTTCCACTGCATCACGCTCAAGATTGGGTTCTGGGTCATCCGTCTCTGCTAATAACAGGCTGGCAAGTTTCGCCAAACCGAAATCCAGAATGATTGCCTGGCCTTCGCGCGTGACAAATATATTTGCCGGCTTGATATCGCGGTGGATGATGCCTTTCTGATGCGCCGCATCCAGGCCATCCAGAATTTGAACCGACAGTTCGAGCACTTTGTTCTGTTGCAGCGGCGGCTTTCCTGGGCCAGATGCAGCGATCAACTCTCGCATCGTCTGCCCTTCGAGCAATTGCATTACAAGGAATGGCTGTCCTTCGTGCTCGCCAAATTCGTAGATCGGGCAGATGTTGGGATGTTCGAGTGCGGAGGCTGATCGCGCTTCGCGCTCGAAGCGCCCGAGCGCCGCTGGGTCTTTGACTGATTCTTCCGGCAGAAACTTGATGGCCACCTTGCGGCCCAGCTTGATGTCTTCCGCGCGGTAGACCAGCCCCATACCACCGCCGCCGAGCCCATCCAGAATGTGGTAGTGAGAAATGATTTCACCGGAGAGTGGAAAGCCGGCGGCTTCGAGTCCACCGCGCACTGCTTCCCGCACGGACGCGCTGGCGTTTGCATCGAAGGACAACAGCGCCTCTACTTCGCGCCTCAATCCCGCATCGCCCGCGCTGACTTTGTCGAGGAATGCGCAACGCTCTCCCGGCGCGCACTCGGTTGCGCGATGGAACAGTTCTTCGATCTGCGCCCAGCGTTCCGGGTTCAAGCGGCACCTACTCCTTTTTCATTTCCTGGCGAAGCCACGCTTCCGCCATCCGCAAGTCGCGGCGCACGGTAATCTCGGACACTTCCAAAGTTTGAGCAATCTCATCCATGGAAAGTCCACCGAAATAGCGGAGCTCTACGGCTTTGCATTTCCGCGGATCAATTTTTTCAAGCTCCGTGAGGCTGCTGTCGAGGGCAACAAGATCCCGGCTGCGTTCCTCCCGGAAACTCACCGCCTCATCCAGTGGCACTTTGATCCCCGCGCGCTTCCCCGCGTGTTTGCGTCGTGCATGGTCCACCAGTATCTGCCGCATTAACCGCGCCGCCACGCCGAAGAAATGCGAGCGGCTCTGCCAGGTCGGATTCGTTTGATCCACCAGCCGCACGTACGCCTCGTGGACCAGCGCCGTCGGCTGCAATGTGTGTCCTTGTCGCTCTTTCCGCAGGTAGCCGGCGGCAAGATGGCGCAGTTCGCGATACACCAGGGGCGTCAGGTCATCAAGGGCCTTCTGGTTTCCCTTGGCCCATTCCGCCAACAAAAGTGTGACTTCGTGGGTGTCAGACATAGGGCTCGGACGGAACCCCTCATCGTCAGCTTTGGGCGGAGTATACACCAGTCGCGCACTGGCGCCTCGACTTCGCCGCCTGGCAAAAGAAATCTCGTCGCCATGACCGTTTTAAGCCCCGATTCGCGCATGCGTTGGTAGGACGAACAGCAACGAGCACGCGGGGACCTCAAAACTCCGCTTGCTCCGGCAAGAGGGTCTTAGGAGGAATCATGAGAGAGCATCTGGCTACACTCGTCGTATCGGTAAGTCTTTGTGCTGCACTGGCGCTGTCAGCTCGGCTGGCCGCGCAGGAACAAAAGGAAGAGAAAAACGAGCACCATCATTACAAGCTGATTGACATGGGCACGTTTGGCGGTCCAAGCAGCCTGTTTAGCACCCCCGACTCCAGGGTCCTGAATAAGCGAGGCACTGCCACTGGAGTAGCTGATACTCCCACGCCCGATCCAAATTGTTTTTTTGACTGTTTGGTTGTTCACGCTTTTGTCTGGAAGAACGGTGTAATCACCGATCTCGGCGCGCTCCCGGGCGGTCAGAGCAGCTTTCCCTACTGGGTCAACGATCGCGGGCTGGTTGTCGGCCAGTCACAAAATGCCTCGATCGATCCGCTGACGGGCGTCCCGCAAGTGCGTGGCGTTGTTTGGCAGAAGGGACAGATCATCGATCTCGGCACGCTCGGTGGAAATGCCAGTAACACCATCTCGATCAACAGTCGCGGCCAGGTGTTGGGAGCTGCAACGAATGCCACTCCCGATCCATTCGCAAATGCCTCCATGGGTGCGTGCCTGATGTTGCCGACCAATAGTCCCTGCTCTGGTTATACCTTCGCGTTCAATTCTCTCTATACCGTTAGCACCACAGAGACGCATGCCTTCGTTTGGCAAGATGGCCTCGCGCATGATCTTGGTACCCTGGGTGGCCCCGACAGCGGTCCGGAGATGAACAATGATCGCGGCGAAGTGGTCGGCTGGTCCTACACCAACTTCCTCGCGAATCCCTCCTCCGGCACGCCCACCGTGGATCCTTTCATCTGGAGCCCGGAGGACGGCAAGATGACCGACTTGGGCAGCTTTGGTGGCACGTTCGGATCTCCATTCTGGCTCAATAACCGGGGACAGGTGGTGGGTGCCTCCAACCTGGCCGGTGATCAAACCTTCCATCCATTCCTGTGGGATCGCGGCAAGCTCAATGACTTGGGAACCCTAGGTGGGTACACCGGTGCCGCATTCATGCTCAATGATGCCGGAGAAGCCGTCGGATATGCTGATCTGCCACCCACTCCTCTCGGTTGCTCAGGCTTCAGCTGCATACACCATGGCTTTCTCTGGAAAGACGGCGTAATGACGGACCTGGGTGCCCTCAGCGATCCGTGCAGTCGCGCGTTATCCATTAATGAGGATGGTCAGATTGTCGGCGTAACGTCTCCATGCGGTGGAGAATTTACCCGTGCGTTTCTGTGGGAGAACGGAGGTCCGCTGGTCGACCTGAATAGCCTGATTGTAAACGGCTCTGGCCTTACGGTGCGGGAAGGCGACTTCATCAATGACGGTGGAGAAATCGCCGGCCGCGCAATCCTTCCCAATGGTGACGTGCACGCTGTCCTTCTGATCCCCTGCGATGAAGGACATGCAGGCATCGAGGGCTGCGTCTACGACACGGTTGACGCGGAGAACACGGTTGCTGTTGTTCAGCCAGTACAATCCACTAACACTTTCACCGCCGTTACTGCCAGTGCCAAGTTGTCACCGTCCGAAACGGTGAAGGGATCTTATTCCTCAATGGCGCGTCGCAATCATCGCCTCGGAAGGCCTTGAACACTAGCGAAAAAGTACAACCAGAAGAAGTGCTGGTGACGGAGGCGGGGGCAACCCTCTGCCTCCGCCACTGCCATCTCTGCCTCAGTCTCTTCGGCAACCGAAATCTGACATTACTTGCAGGTCAGTAAGTATTTTCAGCTGCACTCTGTTAGGAAATATCAATCACTTTGCGAGATTCGATGACCAAATGTTGGAAAACCGTCACGAAATCGGCTTTCCTTACGGTTTTCCGGTCGATTTTCTATCCCTAGATTCGCGAAAATTTCCATTCAATCAGTCTTCGTGAGTCTTTGTATTGGGATCCATTCGTCCGGTAAACGCGGTAATCAGGACTCAGAAATTGCCGCCTCTATTAGATAATTGCGCCCAAGTATGTTAATGGTTCTGTTGCAGTTCCATTGATTAAGAGGCTTACAGATGAAAGCCATAAGGCTGAGCAATCCCGGTGGACTTGACCAATTGAAAATGACGGAGATAACAGCGCCGGGTGCACTAGGTGCCGGGGAAATTCTCGTACGAGTTCATGCAAGTTCGCTCAATTTTCACGATTACCTGGTTGCCATCGGAAAGCTCAAAACAGAAGACGGGCGCATTCCGTTGTCCGATGG
>Ga0209698_10000862_pt1 | contig 35000 bp, 35 predicted proteins | sample LitLauG_LLR_2012_FD_187203 | JGI IMG/M metagenome (GOLD analysis project Ga0209698, IMG submission 187203) | Freshwater sediment microbial communities from Pennsylvania, USA - Little Laurel Run_MetaG_LLR_2012 (SPAdes) (version 2) | ecosystem: Environmental > Aquatic > Freshwater > Creek >... | reverse complement strand
CCCCGGGCGCGCCTGAGCGCGCCGCGGCGAGTTTGTTACCTTCTTAGGTACGGTACGTAACCTATGTATCCGGTCCGTACATTCGGACTTTGGTGCCGGCAGAGGGACTCGAACCCCCGACCTTCGGTTTACAAAACCGCTGCTCTACCAACTGAGCTATGCCGGCGCACGCGAATTGGGTCGCGGATGGATTCCTACTTGATGCGCGTAAGCCGCGGCCGGTCCCCGGTGGAACCCGGAGCGGGGGGCGGATCGGGCAGCGGCCCCTCGCTTTCAGGCACTGGCAGGGCCCGCAGCGGCATTACCGATGCGCTGGTCGTTGGCGATGGCGCCGCTGCCGGCGTCGCCAGCCCCGGCTGGGCCTGGGCTTCGAACACCATCCCCTGGCCGGTCTCGCGCGCGTAGATCGCGCGGATGGCAGGTATCGGCACGCGTACATCGCGCGCCACGCCGCCAAAGCGGGCCTGGAATTCAAGCAACTCATTGCCGATCAACAGGCGATTGGTCGCCATCGGCGATACATTGAGGACGATTTCGCCATCCCTGACGTACTCCACGGGCACGAATACGCCTTCGCCAACCGCCACCGTCACATAGGGCGTATAGCCGCAGTCGTTGCACCACTCGAAGAGGGCGCGAATCAGGTACGGTTTGGTCGAAAGCTCGGACATGGCCCTGTCCGTTGCCTCAGCGGCGCATAACCTTTTCGCTCGGTGTCAGCGCCTCGATGTAGGCCGGGCGGCTGAATATTCGCTCGGCGTATTTCATCAGAGGTGCCGCGCTCTTGGGCAGTTCGATCTCGTAGTGATCCAGACGCCAGAGCAAGGGCGCGATGGCCACGTCCAGCATCGAGAAATCATCACCCAGCATGTACTTGCTCTTGAGCAGGATCGGCGCCAGCTGCGTGAGACGGTCACGGATCTGCAGGCGGGCCTTCTCGATGGCCTTCTGGTTGTTGCTGTTTTCCAGGGTCTGGACATGCACGAAGAGTTCGCGCTCGAAATTGAACAAGAAAAGGCGCGCCCTGGCACGCATGACCGGATCGGCGGGCATCAATTGCGGATGCGGGAAGCGCTCATCGATGTACTCGTTGATGATGTTGGACTCGTACAGGGTCAACTCGCGCTCGACCAGGATCGGCACCTGGGCATAGGGGTTCATCACCCCAATCTCCTCGGGCTTGTTGAATAGGTCAACGTCCTTGATCTCGAAGTCCATTCCCTTTTCAAACAGGACCAGGCGGCACCGTTGCGAAAACGGGCAGGTCGTACCGGAATACAGCACCATTGTCAGATCGCCTTTTGCATGTCGTCCCGCACGCCGGACGGCGCGGGATTCTGGGAACCTTGCTCCATCCCGGGGAACGGGGCGCGGCTCGGGGAGCCTGCTATTCTACTTCAGACGGCAAGAGGCGGTCTTGGTCTCCCAAATCCAGGGTTTTTCCGCATGAAACGAGCTTTACGCCCGGCGCCCTGGCGCCCCCGCATCGGCGCGCGGCAATGATCCGGCGCATCTGGCTGGTATTTGCCCAAGCCACCACGGTGGCCATGGCGCTGCTATTCGTTGTTTCCACGCTCAAGCCGCAATGGCTGGTGCGCGAGCCCGCAGCTGGCCGCATCAGCACGGCGGCTGCGGCGCCGAGCCCGGTCGCCGGAACAACGATCCGCCAGGTGCCCGCCGATGAACCGGTGAATCGGGTCAATGCCCTGGGCTCGTACGCCGATGCGGCGATGCGCGCGATGCCCGCTGTCGTGAATGTGTATACGACCAAGCAAATTGCCCGGGGTGGGACCGAGGACCCGGTCGCACGACGGTTTTTCGGGGAGTCGGCCAATCCGGAGCCCCAAAGCGAGGCGCGCCTGGGATCGGGCGTCATCGTCACTACCGACGGCTATGTCCTGACCAATAATCACGTGGTGCAGGCGGCCGACGAGATCGCGGTGGCCCTGGGTGACGGGCGCCGCGTCAATGCGCGCCTGGTCGGCTCCGACCCGGAGACCGACCTGGCCGTCCTGAAGATTGACCTGCCGAACCTGCCGGTAATGACCTTCGGCCGCTCCGAGACGCTTAAAGTCGGCGACGTTGTCCTGGCGATCGGCAACCCCTTTGACGTGGGCCAGACCGTGACCATGGGCATCGTCTCGGCCCTGGGGCGGGCCAACCTGGGCATCAATACCTTCGAAAACTTCATCCAGACCGATGCGGCGATCAACGAGGGCAACTCGGGCGGCGCGCTGGTCGACAGCAATGGCCACCTGGTTGGCATCAACACGGCGATTTTTTCGCGCACCGGAGGGTCGATCGGCATTGGTTTTGCCATCCCGACCACGATCGTTACGCAGGTCATGAATCAGATCGTGCAAAACGGCCGCGTAAAGCGCGGCTATTTTGGCATTGAACCCTGGGACATCACGCCGGATCTGGTCGATGCCCTGCGCCTCAAGCGCAACGAGGGCGTCGTGGTGCGCGCGGTGGTGCGCAATGGCCCGGCGGCGCGTGCCGGTCTGGAGCCCGGCGATGTGGTGGTGTCGATCAACGGAACAGCGGTAGCCGAACGCCGCGCGATGCTCAGCCAGATCGCCCAGCTCGACCCGGGAGCCACCGCCTCGGTGCACGTGGTGCGCGAGGCGCGCGACCTGGACTTGAAGATCCAGGTCGGCGAACGACCCCCGCCGCCGCAGCCGCGCTGACCGGGCCCGCGCACGGCTTGCGCACATGTGCGTGCGCCCCACTACGCACCACGCAAGGGCGCGGGACGGCTACTCGGTGGGCGCGGTTGCGTCGGCCGGCCGGGTGCCAACGAATCCAGCGAGCAAGACGCCCAGCTCGTACAACAGCCACAAAGGAATCGCCAGCAGAAGCTGGGACATCACGTCCGGCGGCGTAAGGATAGCCGCGATCACGAAGGCTCCGACAATCATGTACGGCCGTACGCGGCGCAGCGTGGCCACCGAGGTCACCCCAAAGCGCACCAGCAGCATCACGATGATGGGAACCTCGAAGGCCAGCCCGAACGCAATGAACATGCGCAGGACGATGTCAAAGTACTTCTCGATATCGGGCGCAACCGTCACGTTGTCCGGTGCAAAGGACGTCATGAAGCGAAAGACAAAACCAAAGACCACGAAGTAGCAGTAGGCCATGCCGGCGAAGAACATCGCCACGCTGGAGACGAGCACGGGAAGTGCCAGGCGTTTTTCATGCTGGTACAGGCCCGGCGCGATGAAGGCCCAGGCCTGGTACAGAACGTAGGGCGAAGCCAGCAGGAACGCAGCGAACAGCGTCACCTTGAGCGGAACCAGGAAGGGCGCAACCACCCCGGTTGCCAGCAGCTTGCCCCCGGCCGGGAGGGCCTTGATCATGGGCCGGGACAGGAAATCGAATATCTCGCGGATGAACGGGCTGAGCGCGATGAAAACAATGAGTACCGAGGCGGCGGCGCGCACCAGGCGGCTGCGCAGTTCAATCAGGTGCGAGAGAAAGCCCTGGTCCTGGGCCGGATCCTCCGGCGTCATCGCCGTACGCGCGCGCGGTTGATGCGCGCCCGCGGCGCAAATTTTGCGCGGGGCCGCAGGGCGGCATCGGGCACGGCCATTTGCCGCTTCAGGCGCTCGATCTCCTGCGTGAGATCGTCGATCGTCGGACGCGGACGGTAGCGCCGCGTGAAACTGCGCACGGGCGGCGGCGGACCGCCGCTGGACCAGGAGTTATCGCCCAGCGGTGCCATAACTTGGGCGCTGGTCTGGTCGATCTCGGCGTCGGCGCCGGCGATCGTGCCGCGCACGGTGGTCTCCACCGAGCGGACCTGCTCGCGGGCTTGGGTCCCGATATTGCGCAGGTCTGCCAGGTGAAATTCCCGGTCAAACTCCACGCGCATCTGAGCAACGTAGTTTTGCAGGCGCCCGACCCACTGGCCGATGGCGCGCGCCGTCTGCGGCAGGCGCTCGGGGCCCAGCGCGATCAGCGCGACAACGCCGATCACGATGATTTCACCAAAGTCAAACATCGCGGCCGATCAGGTCCGCACCTTGACCCGAAGGCCCGGCGCGAAGGTCAATGTCCGCTCTTTTCCCGCGCGGCAACGTCGATGGTCTGAGCAGCGGGGCGCGAGGCATCCTCCACCTTTTGCGCGGCGGCCGGGGGAACGGGGTCGGTGCCCTCCTTGATGCCCTCCTTGAAGCCCTTGATCGCACCACCCAGATCGCGGCCAATATTCTTCAACTTCCCGGTGCCAAAGACGACGACGACAACCGCCAGAACGATCAACCAGTGCCAAATCGACAGCGAACCCATAGTTACCCCCCGAGTGACATCTGACGCCAAGGCCGCGGGCCGCCCAGCACATGGATATGAAGATGGAAAATTTCCTGGCCGCCACCGCGGCCATTGTTGATCACGACGCGAAAGCCGTCGGCCGCGCCTTGCTCGCGCGCCAGGCGCGGCGCAATCAGGAGCATTTTACCCAATAGCGCCTGGTGGTCTGCCTGGACCTGGATGAGCGATTCCACATGCAGCTTGGGAACGATCAATAAGTGGATCGGCGCCGCTGGATGGATGTCGTGAAAGGCGATGAGCTCGTCGTCTTCGTAGACGCTGCGTGCGGGAATCTGGCCGCTGGCAATGCGGCAAAAAAGGCAACTTGTGGTCTCGTCTTGCGGCATCACGTTCCTCCCGCAGGCCCCTGACGCTCGCGCTCGAGCGCCTTGCGCAAGGCCTTTTCCTCCAGACCCGATGTTCCGGCCCGGCGTTCCAGCTCGACCAGAACCTGTTCCGGGCGCAAGCCAAAATGCGAAAGCATCACGAGGCAGTGAAACCACAGGTCGGCGGTTTCGGCAACGATGCGCGCGCGATCCGCGTCCTTGGCGGCCATCACGGTCTCGGTGGCCTCCTCGCCGATCTTCTTGAGCACGGCGTCGGGGGCGCGAGCGAGCAGCCGCGCCACATAGGATTGTTCCGGATCGGCGCCATGGCGCGCATCGATGATGTCGCCCAGGCGCGTCAGGATGCCGGCCTGGGCGGGGAGTTCAGCGGGTAAGGTCATGGCAGCTCCCGGCCATACATGTTTCTCGGATCCACCAGTACGGGGTCCGCTTCGACCCAATGGCCGTTGTCCAAGCGACGGAAAAAACAGCTGGCGCGCCCGGTGTGGCAGGCCACGCCGCCGCGCTGCTCGACGCGGTACAAGACGACATCGCCATCGCAGTCTATCCGGATCTCGCGCACATTCTGCGCATTGCCCGATTCCTCCCCCTTGCGCCAGCGTCGAGCGCGCGACCGCGAGTAATACGTTGCCAGGCCGCTTTGCTGTGTCTCGCGCAGCGCCGCCCGGTCGGCCCAGGCAAACATGAGGACGCGCCCGCCATCCATTTCCTGGGCAATCACGGGCACCAGGCCGTCCGCATTGAACACCACGGCATCCAGCCACCGGTCTTCGCCCTGCGTCAGCGCATTGCTCATTCGAGCCTCATCGGAATTCCCTGCCCGGCAAGGTACTCCTTGGCGGTGCGCACCCGGAATTCGCCAAAGTGGAAAATGGATGCCGCCAGGACCCCGTCCGCATGCCCCAGCAAAATCCCGTCCGCCAGGTGCTGCAAGGTACCCACGCCGCCGGAGGCGATCACCGGAACCGGTACCGCGTCGGCCACAGCGGCGGTAAGTTCGAGGTCAAAGCCCTGCCGGGTCCCGTCGCGATCCATGCTGGTAAGCAAAATCTCCCCGGCGCCCAGCGCCACGACACGCTGCGCCCACGCGATGGCATCGAGGCCGGTTGGTGTCCGTCCGCCGTGGGTGTACACCTCCCAGCCGCGGCCCGGATCCGCGCGCTCGCGGCGCCGCGCATCAATAGCGGCAACGATGCATTGCGAACCGAAGCGGGCGCTGGCCTGGGCAAAGAGCTCGGGATCGGCCACGCCGGCCGTGTTGATCGAGACTTTGTCCGCCCCGGCGTTGAGCAGACCGCGCACGTCCTCGACTTTGCGCACGCCCCCGCCCACCGTCAGGGGAATGAAGACCTGACGGGCAACCGCTTCGATCACTTCGAGAATCGTATCGCGCTGATCGGAGCTGGCCGTGATATCGAGGAAGGTCAATTCATCGGCGCCCTCCCCGTCATAGCGCGCGGCCACTTCGACCGGGTCGCCCGCATCGCGCAGCTGGACAAAATTTACGCCCTTGACGACCCGACCAGCAGTAACGTCGAGACAGGGAATGATGCGCTTTGCCAGCATAGCTTCAGTGCCTCACGGCCACGGGCGCCAGGCCCCAGGCCGTCCGCGCGCGGCGGCGCGAATTGCGTGCGGTGTTCACTCCTGCGCCAGCGCGGCGGCGCGCGCCACCGCGGCGGGGAAATCGAGCTTCCCCTCATAAAGTGCGCGGCCCAGGATCGCCCCTTCAATGCCATCGGCCTCCACCGCGCAAAGGCGCTCGATATCGCCGATGTCGGCAATTCCGCCACTGGCCAGAACCGGAATGCGCACGGCCCGCGCCAGGGCAACGGTCGATTCAATGTTGACACCGGTCAGCATGCCGTCACGGCCGATATCGGTGTAGAGAATCGCGTCGACCCCGTAGTCCTCGAACTTGGTCGCCAGGTCAATTACGTCATGCCCGGTGAGCTTGCTCCAGCCGTCGGTGGCCACCTTACCGTCGCGCGCATCCAACGCGACGATGACGTGCCCGCCGAAGGCGCTGCACGCGTCGTGCAAAAAGCCGGGGTTTTTCACGGCGGCGGTGCCGATTACGACAAAGGCCACGCCGTCATCAATAAAGCGCTCGATGGTGTCCAGATCCCGCAATCCTCCACCCAGCTGTACGCCAACCTCGGGACCGACCGCCCGGACAATCTTGCGGATGACCGTCTCGTTGACCGGCTTTCCCGAACGCGCGCCGTTGAGATCGACGATATGCAAGCGGCGCGCACCCAAACCGACCCAGTGCATTGCCATGGCCACCGGGTCCTCGGAAAAGACCGTCTCGTCCTTCATGTCGCCCTGGCGCAGGCGGACGCAGCGCCCGTCCTTCAAATCGATAGCGGGTATCAGCAACATGGCAGGATCGGGGTTTGGACGCAGGCGGGAGGTGCGACGGGTCCGGCGGCGGGTTCCGTCACGGATTCCAACATACGAAGTTGGCGTAGATTTTCAGGCCGGCAGCCGCGCTTTTCTCAGGGTGGAACTGAACAGCGAAAATATTATCTTGCGCAACCGCGCAGGTAAAGAACCCGCCGTAATCGCTATTTCCCACGACAAGGTCCGGTCGGGCCGGTTCGACATAGTAACTGTGAACGAAATAAAAATAACTGTCGTCTTCCACCCCGTTCCAAAGCGCGTGGGCGCGACTCTGGCGCACGCGGTTCCAGCCCATATGCGGAATCTTACGGCGCCGACCGTCAGGTTCGTGGGAAACGGGAAAGCGCACTACCCGGCCGGGAAACAGGCCAAGCCCGGCCGCCCCGCCCTCGTCGGAACGCTCAAACAGCATTTGCTCGCCAATACAGATGGCCAAGACCGGCTTGGCGGCGAGGGCCCGGCGCAAGGCCGGTTCCAGCCCCGATTGGGCCAGATTCCGCATGCAGTCGGGCATGGCGCCCTGCCCCGGCAAAACCACACGCTCGGCGGCGTCGATTTGCCGCGGATCCGAGGTAATTGTCGTGGCAAGGTCGGGGGCAACGCGCGCCAGGGCCTGCGCAACCGAACGCAGGTTCCCCATCCCGAAATCTGCAATCGCTATCAACGAAACCACCTGGGAATTGGAGGAATTACAGGGCGCCCTTCGTGCTGGGTATGGTGCCGGCCGCACGCGCATCGTGCTCCAGCGCTTCGCGCAGGGCCCGGGCAAATGCCTTAAAAACCGTTTCGCACTGGTGGTGCGCGTTATCGCCGCGCAAATTGTCGACATGCAGCGTGAGCTGCGCGTGATTGACGAAGCCCTGGAAAAATTCGTGCGCCAGTTCGACGTCGAACCCGCCGATCGTGGAGCGGGCAAAGGGGACGTTCCAGACCAGGCCGGGTCGCCCGGAGAAATCGACCACGACCCGGGATAGCGCCTCGTCCAGGGGAACAAAGGCATGACCAAAGCGGCGGATTCCCTGCTTGTCGCCAGCGGCGGCGGCCACGGCCCGGCCCAGCGCGATACCCACGTCCTCGACAGTGTGGTGACCGTCGATGTGCAGATCGCCCGTCGCCTCAATGGTGAGGTCGATCGCTCCGTGGCGGGCAATCTGTTCGAGCATATGATCGAAAAACCCGATACCCGTTGCCACCGAACAGGCGCCGCTTCCGTCCAGGTTGACCGAAACCCGGATCTTGGTCTCCTTGGTTTCCCGCAGGATCTGCGCATTGCGTTGCGTCATTTGCCTACCTGTCCAAGACTGGCCCGCAGGGCCTCCAGAAATCGGGCATTTTCGGCAGGGGTTCCTACCGTAACCCGCAGACAATTGTGCAGCAATTCGTGCACGGCAGAAACGTCCTTGATGAGGATACCCCGCTGCAGCAAATTGGCAAAAACATCGGCCGCGTTGGCAACACGCAACAGAAGAAAATTTGCGGCGGAGTCGAAAACCTCGATACCGGGTATCGATGCCAGTTGCGCCTGCAAGCGGGCCCGGTCGGCGCGCACCTGGGCGGCCTGCTGGTCGAGTACGCCAAAGTGTTCCAGGAGAAAGTCCACCGCTGCCAGGGTGAGGACATTTACATTGAAAGGCGGCCGCACCTTGTCCAATTGGCCGATGAGTTGCGGTGCGCCGCACAGGTAGCCCAGGCGCAGCCCGGCCAGCCCCAGCTTGGAGAGCGTGCGCAGCACGAGCAGGCCGGGCCGCTGCGCCAGCGCACCGACCCAAGTCTGCTGGGCAAAGGGCAGGTAGGCCTCGTCAATGACGACCAAGCCCGGCGCGGCGTCCAGAATGGACTCAATCGACCCCGGGTCAAACAGATTGCCGGTCGGATTGTTCGGCTGTGACAGGAATATGACCGACGGCCGCTGTGTTTGAATGGCATCGAGCATTGCCGGCACATCCAGGGAAAAGTCGGGTCGCAGGTCAACGCCGACGAAACGGCAGCGGTCCAGCAGGCTGCTCACGCGGTACATCGAGAAACTGGGCCAGGGAGAGAGCACCACGGCCTCGGTGTGTGCGCAGGCGAGGATGATCAGATGAATGAGTTCGTCCGAACCATTGCCCAGCAGCAGTGCACTGGCCTCGGGCAGGCCGGCATGACGCGCCAGACGCCGCTTGAACGCTACCGGTTCGCCCGGCGGATAACGATTGAGCGCGATGGCACCCAAATGTTGCCCCAGGCTGTGCGCCAGGTCGGCAGGCAGCGTGTACGGGTTCTCCATCATGTCGAGCTTGACGAGCCCCACCGCCGGCGCCACCGGATAGGCATGCAGCGCCCGGATATCGGCGCGGATCGCGCCTAGCGCGGCGGCGCCACTCACCGGGATTCCCGCGGGCTTCCCGCGGCAGGAACAGCGCCCTCTTGCACCCGGTATCGGGCACTGCGCGCGTGGGCATCGAGCCCTTCACCATCGGCCAGGCATGCGGCAATTCCTCCCAGGGCGCGCGCACCGCCCTCGGAGATTTCCAGGATGCTGCTGCGCTTTTGAAAATCGGCCACGCCCAGGGGCGAGGAAAAACGCGCCGTGCGCGCGGTCGGCAGGACGTGATTGGGGCCCGCACAGTAATCACCCAGGGACTCGCTCGAATAGCGCCCGAGGAAGATCGCGCCGGCGTGGCGAATTTGATCCATGCAGCGGCGCGGATCGACGGTGGAAATCTCCAGGTGCTCAGGTGCGACCCGATTGGCAATCTCGCAGGCCTGCTCGAGGTCGCGTACCAGGATGAGGGCGCCGCGATTGCGCAGCGAGGTCTCGATGATCTGCCGGCGCGGCATCGATGGAAGCAGGCGCGTGATGGCTGCGGCCACTGCATCGCGAAACTGCGGATCGGGAGTGAGCAAGATGGCCTGCGCCATCTCATCGTGCTCGGCCTGCGAAAACAGGTCCATCGCGATCCACTCGGCCGGCGTGCTGCCGTCGCAGATGATCAGGATTTCGCTGGGGCCGGCAAGCATGTCGATGCCCACCGTGCCAAAGACACGGCGCTTGGCCGCCGCAACGTAGGCGTTGCCCGGGCCGACGATCTTGTCGACGGCCGGAATTGTTTCGGTCCCAAATGCCAACGCCGCCACCGCCTGCGCGCCGCCGATGGCAAAGGCACGCGATACCCCTGACAGGGCCGCTGCGGCCAGCACCAGGGCGTTACGCGCGCCGTCGGGCGCGGGTGCAACCATGATGATTTCCTCGACCCCGGCCACTCTCGCCGGAATGGCATTCATCAGGACCGAGGACGGGTAGGACGCCTTGCCGCCGGGGACATAGATACCGACCCGGTCCAGGGCGCGCACGCGCACGCCCAGCACGGTGCCATCGGCCTCGGTCATGGTCCAATCGCGCGCTACGCCCTGTTCGTGAAAGGCGCGGATGCGCTGCGCTGCCGCCTCCAAGGCCGCGCGCTGGGCAGGCGGCAGGCCCTCCAGGGCCAAGCGCATCTGCTGCGCGGGAATTTCCAATTCGGAAATTGTTTGCGCAGACACGCGGTCGAAGCGGCGCGTGTATTGGAGCAGGGCCTCATCGCCGCGCCGGCGCACTTCCTCGACGATCTCCTCGACGCGCGCCTCGATGGCCCGATCCGGAGCCGTATCGCTGGCAATCAGGCGCTCGAGCGCCTTGTCAAAATCGGCCGCGGTCGCGTCGAGCACGGTCATATTCATGGTGTCACTGCCGCGCCAATGGCCGCCACGAGCGGCGCAAGACGATCACGGCCGGTCTTGTAGGCAGCCTGATTGACGACCAGGCGGGAACTGATGGGTGTGATCTGCTCGACCTCGACCAGGTTGTTGGCAATCAGCGTGGCGCCGCTGGAAACCAGATCGACGATGGCATCGGCCAGGCCGGCCAGGGGCGCGAGTTCCATCGACCCATACAGCTTGATGAGGTCGACATGCACCCCTTTGCGGGCAAAGAAATCACGTGCGGCCTGTACATACTTGGTGGCCACGCGCAAGCGGGCGCCACTACGCACGGCTCCGGCGTAATCAAAGCCCAGCGGGGCGGCAACGCACAGGCGGCAGCGGCCGATGCGCAAGTCCACGGGCTGGTACAGACCACTACCGCCGTGCTCCATGAGGATGTCGGCGCCGGCGATCCCCAACTCCGCGGCGCCGTACTGTACGTATGTCGGCACATCGGAGGCGCGCACCACCACGATGCGCAGGTCCGCGATACTGGTGCCAATGATGAGTTTGCGCGTCGCCATGGGCGACTCCACAGGAACGATCCCAGCTTGCGCCAACAGGGGCAAGGCCTCCTCGAAAATCCGGCCCTTGGGAAGCGCCAAGGTGATCACAATGGCCCTTTCATCGTACCCGCTCGATCTGCGCCCCCAGCCCGGCAAGCCGCCGTTCCATCTGTTCGTAGCCCCGATCCAGATGGTAAATGCGTTCGATCGTCGTCTCCCCGCGGGCCACCAGACCAGCGATCACCAGGCTCGCCGAGGCGCGCAGGTCGGTAGCCATTACCGTGGCGCCGGACAGGTGATCGACGCCGTGCACGATCGCCGTGTGCCCGTCGATATCGATCTTGCCACCCAGGCGCTGCAATTCCAGGACATGCATGAAGCGGTTTTCAAAGATGTTCTCGCTGATTCGCGCGACCCCGTCGGCGATGCAATTTAGCGCCAGGAACTGCGCCTGGGCGTCGGTGGGAAAGGCCGGATAGGGTGCCGTGCGCAGGCTGACGGCCCGGGGCCTGTGGTCCATGCGCAGCCGGATCCAGTCGGCGCCCAATTCCACGCCAGCGCCGGTTTCGCGCAATTTCTCCAAAACGGCATCCAAGGTTCCCGGGGCCGCGCCCTGCAGGGTGACGTCGCCACCGGTGGCGGCCGCCGCCGCCAGGAAGGTCGCCGTCTCGATGCGGTCGGGCATGATCCGGTATTCAGCACCGTGCAAGCGCTCGACCCCATCGATGACAATGCGATCGGTACCCGCTCCTTGAATGCGCGCCCCCATGGCGGTGAGGCATGCCGCCAGATCCGCGATCTCGGGCTCGCGCGCGGCGTTTTCAATGACCGTCTGCCCTTGCGCCAGGCTTGCCGCCATCATCAAATTCTCCGTGCCGGTCACGGTCACCAGATCCGTCACGATGCGGGCGCCGCGCAGGCGCGCACCGGAGCGCGCAACGATGTAGCCCTGTTCGATCTGCAGATCGGCGCCCAGGGCCTGTAATCCCTTGAGGTGCTGATCCACCGGGCGCGCCCCGATAGCACAACCGCCCGGCAGGCTGACCCGCGCCTCGCCGGTGCGGGCCAGCAGTGGCCCCAGAACCAGCACCGAAGCGCGCATCGTCTTTACCAGCTCGTAGGGCGCCTGCGCAGAAGTGAGGGCGCGAGCGCGCAGGGAAAAGCGCTCGCCGTCGCGCGCCACCAACACGCCCATGCCAGCAAGCAGGCGGCCCATGGTCGCGGTGTCGGCAAGCCGGGCCACGTTATCCAGCCGCAGCTCTTCGTCCGTCAGCAAGGCTGCCGCCATGATGGGAAGCGCGGCATTTTTTGCGCCGGCCACGCGCAAGGTCCCTTCCAGCCGGCCACCCCCGCGGATTCGCAACTTGTCCATGCGCTCAGCCGCCCGTGCGCGGCGCCGATGAGGCGCCGCCTGCGCCGTGTGCGGCCCATTCCGCCGGCGTCAAGGTGCGCATCGACAGCGCGTGGATCTCCTGGCGCATGCGATCACCGAGCGCGGCGTAGACCATGCGGTGCCGGTCGATGCGCGAGCGCTGGTCAAAATCGGCGCTGACGATCAGTGCCTCGAAATGATGACCGTCGCCATCGACCTCGAGTCGTTCACAGTGCAAACCCTGCGCAATGGCCTGGCGTATGGAATCGGGTGTCGGCATGGGTGTCATGAGCGCAACTTGTAGCCCCGCCGCAGCATCTGCAAGGCAACGGTAGCGGCGAGACCCAGGGCGCACATCACCACCAACAGGCTTAGCCAGGGGGAGACGTCGGACTGGGCAAAGAAGCCGTAGCGAAATCCATCGATCATGTAAAAGAACGGATTGGCATGCGAAAAGGCCTGCCAGAACGCGGGCAGACCGTGGACCGAGTAGAACACCCCGGAGAGAAAAGTGGCCGGTAGGATGAGGAAATTCTGGAACGCCGCGAGCTGATCGAACTTGTCGGAGACGATACCAGCGATCAGACCGAGCACCGAGAGGAACGCCGATCCGGCCAGCGCAAAGACCGGTATCCACAGCGGCGCCGCCAGGGGCGGAGGTGCAAACCACACGGTCACGACGAAGACGCCCGCACCCACCACCAGGCCGCGCAGCATGGAGGCCAGCACGTAAGCCCAGAAAAACTGTGCTGCCGACAGCGGCGGCAGCAGCAAAAAGACCAGGTTGCCCATGATCTTGGATTGGATGAGGGACGAGGAGGAGTTGGCAAAGGAGTTTTGCAGGACCGACATCATGACCAGGCCCGGAATCAAGAAGGCACTATAGGCAACCCCAGCAAAAGGCTCGACGCGGCTGTCCAGAACATGCCCGAATACCAGCAGGTAGAGCACCCCGGTGAGCACGGGCGCCGCAATCGTCTGGAAACTGACCTTCCAGAACCGCAGCGTCTCCTTGTACAGCAGGGTGCGAAACCCGATCCAGGCGGCCGCCGCCGGCGCGCCGCGGCCGCGCGCAGGCAGAGCCGCCGCAGCGCTCATGCCACGCTCCGCGCTGAGGCATCGGACATCACTTGCAGGAAAACATCCTCCAGGTCGGCCGCGCCCACCTCCAGATCCTGCACATCGGTGCCCTGGCTGCGACAGGCCTCCAGGGCGGCGCCGACATCGCGGGCGTGCGCCAGGCGCAGCACAATGCGCTCGGAGCTCTCCTCGATGATCCGCGCGCGCAAGGCGTCCGGGAGCGGGCCGTGCAGGCGCATGGACACCTGGACCCCAGAGATCCGGTGCAGCAAATCGCGGGTGCGCTCCAGGGCCACAACACGTCCACCCTTGAGCATGGCAATTCGTCCGCACATCTGCTGTGCTTCTTCCAGGTAATGGGTTGTCAGGACAATGGTATGGCCGTCCCGGTTGAGCCGCGCCATGAATTGCCACAGGCCCTGGCGCAGCTCCACGTCGACGCCCGCCGTAGGCTCGTCCAGCACGATCACCGGCGGCCGATGCACGAGCGCCTGCGCCACGAGCACGCGGCGCTTCATGCCGCCGGAGAGGGCGCGCATGTTGACATCCGCCTTGTCCGTAAGATCCAGGTTGGCCATGACTTCGTCGATCCACGCATCGTTGTGCGCCAGGCCAAAATATCCGGATTGGATGCGCAGCATCTCGCGCACCGTGAAAAAGGGATCGAACACCAGCTCCTGCGGAACCACGCCCAGGCTGTGGCGCGCGGCGCGAAAGTCATCGACCACGTCGTAGCCCATCACCCGTACGCGACCGCTGCTCGCCCGCGTGAGTCCGGCGACGATGGATATCAGGGTGGTCTTGCCGGCGCCATTGGGCCCGAGCAGACCGAAAAACTCCCCGGGCGCCACGGTGAGGTCGACCGCATCGAGCGCAGTAACGCGGGCGTAGCGCTTGCTCAATGCGCTGACGGCGATGGCGGCTGTGGGCATGGACGGGGAAAACGCCGGGCAAATGCCGGCGCAAACCGTATTGTACGGTGCCGAATCAGGCGGGCGCGATCAGGGCCTCGACCCCGTAGAGCCTGGCCAGGCTGAGCAGGTCTTTGGGCACCGCGACAAGTTCGAGCTTGCTGCCACGCGCGCGCGCACAACGCAGCCACTCAAGAACGCAGGCAACCGCTGCGGTGTCGCAGCGGACCACCCCGGAAAAGTCCATCACCACGTCGCCGGCAGCGATCGCCGCACGACCCGCCGCAACGATCGCAGGCGCGTTGGCATTGGTGACGCTATCGGCCGGCATTTTCATGCGCGCCTCAGCCGTGCTTGCCGCCGCCGGCCAGAGTCTTGTTCTTTTGCGTCAAGGTCTGGACCAGGCCATCGATGCCACTCTGGGAGAGGGTCTGGCTGAACTCGTTCTTGTAGTTATCCACGAGCCACACGCCCAGTATGTTCAGATCGTAGATCTTCCAACCCGCATCGGTCTTTTCCAGGCGGTAATCGAGGTCGATCGCATCACCCTGGGACGGAACAACCTGGGTGCGCACGACCGTATCGGTTGCGCCGTCCTGCCCACGCGATGGGCGCATGCGCACCTTGTGGTCGGTGACCTTGGAAAGGGCTCCGCTGTAGGTGCGCAGCAAGAGAATGCGGAACTGCTCTATCAACGCCGCCCGCTGCTCCGGGGTGGCCGCGCGCCAGGGCCGCCCGACAGCCATGCGCGTCATCTTGTCAAAATCGACATTGGGCATGATGCGTTCGTTGACGAGCTTTTGCACGCGATCGAAGTCGCCGGCCTGGATCGCCTTGTCCGAACGGATGCTTTCCAGCACCTCGGTGGACAGGCGCTGAATCATCGCGTCCGGGCTTGCCTCCGCGGTGGCGGCGATCGCGGCCGGGGTTGGCCCGAGCGCAAGGCCGGCAGCCAGCAGGAAGATTGCGGCCAGCTGCGGGCGCAGCGAGAGTCGGATCCCGGGATTGCAGGTTGGCTTCATACGTTTCCTTTGCTAGTGCCTCAATGCGCCGCGGCCCCGCCGGCAGGGGCCGGATCGGGGGCATCTGGATCCTCATCGGCCGGCGGTGGCGGCGCGCCGTCATAGACCCGGCTGCGCCGACGCTGCAGATAGGCGTCGCGGACAAACTCATACGGATCGAGCGCGGCCTCGTCAACCATCCGGGACGCGTCCAAGAGCTGCGAGCGCCGATCCACAAAACGTGCGGCATAGGTATACGCCCAATCGCGAGTCGGCGAGATATAGCTGATCGGGTCGGCAAATCCGTCCGGGATTTCTCCTATGGCATCACGGAATGTCTCCGGACCCAGGAAGGGAAGCACTAGGTAGGGTCCGGGTGTCAGGCCCCACTTGCCCATCGTCAGACCAAAGTCCTGGCGATTTCGCTCCCAGCCCAGGTGCTGGGCGACGTCAAAGCAGCCCAGCACGCCAACGGTTGAATTGACGAGGAAGCGGCCCGCATCATTGGCAACGTCCCCGGGGCGGCCCTGCAGGGCCGAATTGATGCCACTGGGGATCTCATAGAGATTGGCAAAGACATTGCCGATGCAGTGGCGTACCGGATCCGGCACTACGGCAACGTAGCCTTTGGCCACCGGACGCGCGATCGCACGATCGAACCGGTCATTGAAGGCGAACACCTGCCGGTTGACCCGCTCATAGGGGTCCGTCGGATTGTTCCCGGCATTGGGAGGGACCGTAACGCAAGCACTGACAGCGAGCGTGCCCGCCAGGCCGATCCAACGCCACGGGAGTCGGGCCAAGGGCTTCACTTCTTGTCGGCGCCTTCCTTGGTCGGAGCGTCGGCCGCCTTGTTGTAGATGAGCTGGCCGATGAGATTCTCCAGCACCACCGCGGACTGCGAAAGCTTGATCGTATCGCCCGCCTGCAGATTTTTGTCGTCCGCACCCGGATCCAATCCCACGTACTGGTCGCCGAGCAGCCCCGCCGTGAGGATCTTCGCTGAGGTATCGACCGGGAAGGAATAGTTGCGGTCGATTTGCATCGTTACCAGTCCCTGAAAGGACTTGTTGTCGAAGGCGATCGCGGCGATCCGCCCGACAGTAACGCCCGCGCTCTTGACCGGCGCATGCACCTTGAGTCCGCCCACATTGTCAAAGCGCACAAGGATGGGATAGGTCGAATCAAAGGAGAAGCTTGCCAGATTGGCCGCCTTGAGCGCCAGGAAGACGATTGCCAGCAGGCCCAGCGCGACAAACAGGCCTACCAGGGTTTCGGTTTTTCGATTTCCCATGCCAGTTCCTCTTCTTACCGGTCTCGTACGAAAGTCACCGCGGCCGCGTCCATCAGGGCGTGGAGAACATCAGCGCGGTGAGGACAAAGTCCAGCGACAGCACCGTCAGCGATGACACCACGACCGTTCGCGTCGTCGCCTGGGCCACGCCTTCGGGCGTGGCTTCGGATTCGTAGCCGATATACAAGGCGATGAAGGTGGACGCGATGCCAAAGACAACGCTCTTGACGACGCCATTGCCGATGTCCTTGATCACGTCCACGCCATCTTGCATTTGCGCCCAAAACTGGCCTGGGTCGATACCGATCATGACCACGCCCACGATATAGGCGGCCACCACGCCAACCGCCGAGAAGATGGCCGCCAGCAAGGGCATGGAAATCACGCCAGCGACAAAGCGCGGTGCGAGCACGCGGATGCGCGGATCCACGGCCATCATCTCCATCGCGGCAAGCTGTTCGCCGGCCTTCATCAAGCCGATCTCCGCAGTCAATGAGGTGCCCGCGCGACCCGCAAAGAGCAAGGCGGTGATCACGGGGCCCATTTCGCGCACCATCGCCAACGCAACGAGCAATCCCAGCGATGCCGCCTGGCCGTAGCGGCTCAGGGTGATGTATCCCTGCAGGGCCAGGACCAGCCCGACCGTGCCACCGGACGCGGCAATGATCACCAGCGAACGATTGCCGATCGAATGGATTTGGGTAACCGTGAGGCCAAAGCGGCGCAAGCCCGCCGGAAGATGGCGCACCAGATCGGCAAAGAAGAAGGTGGCATGCCCGAGGGCTTGCAGGGTGCCCAGAAACCGGGCGCCCACGTTCGCCAGCACTTCGCCGGTGCTCATGCAACCCCCAGGTCCTGCGCGATGTCCGGCGCGGGGTAGTGAAAGTGCACCGGGCCGTCCGGTTCGCCACGTATGAACTGGCGCACCTCCGGATCCTGCGCCGCCTGCAATTGGGCCGGCGTGCCGCTGGCGACGACCCGCCCCCCCGACAGCAGGTAGGCGTAGTCGCAAATCTGGAAACACTCGTTGACGTCGTGCGAGACGATCAGGGAGGTGGCCCCGGTGGCATCGTTGAGGCGGCGGATCAGGTTGGCCGTTACGCCCAGCGAAATGGGATCGAGGCCCGCAAAGGGCTCGTCGTACATGATCACCTCGGGATCGAGCGCGATGGCGCGCGCCAGGGCCACGCGGCGCGCCATACCCCCGGAGATCTCGCCGATGCGCAGGGCGGCCGCTCCGCGCAAGCCCACGGCATCGAGCTTCATGAGCACGATGTCGCGGATCATGGATTCCTCGAGATCGGCATGCTCGCGCAGGGGAAATGCCACGTTGTCAAAGACCGTGAGGTCGGTGAACAGCGCGCCGAACTGGAACAACATGCCCATGCGCCGGCGCAGGGCGTACAGCGCCGCGCGGTCGCCGGTGTCCACGGGCGCACCGGAAAACAGGATGCGCCCGGACTGGGGTGTAATCACGCCACCGATGAGCCGCAAGAGCGTGGTCTTGCCACAGCCCGAGTTGCCCATGATGGCGACGACCTGCCCGCGCGAAAACTCCAGCGAAACGTCCGAGAGGATGACGCGCGTGTCATAGCCAAAGGTGACACCCTGGATGCTGACCAGCGCCTTGCCCTTGTCACCGGCGATCGTGGATGCCTGCGCTTGCGCCAACGAAGCTTCCTTCCTCTTGTACTGATTGCCATTGGCGCCGCCATGCAGCGCGCGCGTTGTTCTTGAACCCGGGGAGCTTCCTGGCGACGAGGCCGGCTGCCGGCGATACCCTTTCGAGGTGCCGCGGCGCGGGCGATTGTCGCACAGGCCACAGAGTCCAACTGTGACCGAATGTAGCCTCGGAAGTTCGCCCGCGGACGCGGTAGTGCGCAAGCGCCCGGAACCTACCGCGGCAAAACCGAAGATCCCATAAGGAACTCGTCGACCGCGCGGGCGCATTGACGGCCCTCGCGAATTGCCCAGACCACCAGCGACTGGCCACGACGCACGTCGCCGGCGGCGAAGACCTTGGATTGCGTGGTGGCATAGGGACGCTGCGCCAAGCCTTCCTCCGTGACCGCGCGCACGTTGGCCCGGGCATCGCGCTCGACTCCAAAGGCCTCGGCCAAGGCGCCCACCGGGGATACGAAACCCATTGCCAGCAGTACGAGATCGGCCGGAATCTCAAACTCCGAGCCTGCCACCTCGACCATCCTGGACTGCCCGGTGACCGGATCGCGTTGCCACTGCACGCGCGCGGCCACGAGCGCCGCGACATTGCCCTTGCCATCGTCACGAAAGCATTTGGTGGTGATCGACCAATCGCGATCGCAGCCTTCCTCATGCGAGCTCGACGTGCGCAGGCGCACCGGCCAGTAGGGCCAGGTGAGCGCCTTGTTCTCTGCCGCGGGTGGTTGGGGCAAGAGTTCGAGCTGGGTGACCGACTGCGCGCCGTGGCGGTTGGACGTCCCCACGCAATCGGAACCGGTGTCGCCGCCGCCGATCACGATGACGCGCTTGCCGGTAGCCCGGATCTGGTCGGGGATCGACTCGCCGGCGACCACGCGGTTCTGGGCGGTGAGAAACTGCAGCGCAAAATGCACGCCCCGCAATTCGCGGCCCGGCACGGGCAAATCGCGCGGCTGTTCGGCACCGCCGGCAAGAACCACCGCATCAAAGTCGTGCACGAGCTGCTGCGCGGCCACTTGCTCGGTACCGGTGCGTAGCACCGTGCCCAGCTCCATGGGCCCCGCGCCGGCAACCAGTACGCCGGTGCGAAATACCACGCCCTCCCGGCGCATTTGCTCGATGCGCTGGTCGATGAGCGATTTTTCCAGCTTGAAGTCGGGAATTCCGTAGCGCAAAAGTCCGCCAGGACGCTCGTTCTTCTCCAGCACGGTGACGGCGTGCCCGGCGCGCGCCAGTTGTTGGGCGCAGGCCAGGCCGGCGGGCCCGCTACCCACCACGGCGACCGCCTTGCCGGAGGATCGCGGCGCGGGCTGCGGCACGACCCAGCCCTCAGCCCATGCCCGATCGATGATGGCATGCTCGATCGACTTGATGCCCACCGCGTTGTCATTGATGTTGAGCGTGCAGGCCGCCTCGCAGGGCGCCGGGCAAATGCGGCCGGTGAACTCCGGGAAGTTATTGGTCAGGTGCAGAACATCGATCGCCTCGCGCCAGCGCTGGCGGTACACGAGGTCGTTGAAGTCCGGGATGACGTTGTTGACCGGGCAGCCGTTGCTACAAAAGGGAATACCGCAATCCATGCAGCGCGCGCCCTGCACGCGCGCCTGCTCGGGCGAAAGGTGTGCGACAAACTCGCGCCAGTGCTGCTTGCGCTCGACGGGCGCCTGGGCCACTTCCTCCTGACGCGCAAATTCCAAAAATCCGGTTATTTTTCCCATGATCCGTATCGAGTTCGCGCCGGGCGCGGTTGCATTGACGGGCGGTGCCCGGGGCTGGCCTCAGGCGGCCTTGCGCGCATCAACGGCCGCGCTGGTGGCTTGTGCAAGCTGCTTGAGTGCGCGCCGATATTCGTGCGGGAATACTTTGTGAAAGCGCGCGCGATGCCGCTCCCAGTCCGCGAGGATTTCTTTGGCGCGAAAGCTCCCGGTAAAGCGAAAGTGCCGCTCCAGAAGCTCACGCAGCAGTTGCTCGTCGGTGGTCGGAACAGCCTCCAAGCTGTGCCAAATGGCGCGCTCGACTCGCTCCTCCTGTTCCCGTGCCGTCAGCACGGGCTCGAGCGCAACCATCGCGCCGTTGCAGCGTGCGGCAAAATCACCGTGTTCGTCAAAGACGTACGCAATGCCCCCGGACATGCCGCCGGCAAAGTTGCGCCCGGTGCCGCCCAAAACCACGACTGTGCCGCGGGTCATGTATTCGCAACCGTGGTCGCCGGTCCCTTCCACCACGGCAACCGCGCCAGAGTTGCGTACCGCAAAGCGCTCGCCGGCGACGCCGTTGAAGTAGGCCTCCCCACCCGTGGCGCCGTACAAGACGGTGTTGCCCACAATGATGTGCTCCGGGCCGAAGCCGCGAAAATCGTTGGGCGAGCGCACGACGATGCGCCCACCCGAGAGACCCTTGCCCGTGTAGTCGTTGGCGTCGCCCACCAGGTCGAGCGTGATGCCGTGCGCCAGAAATGCCCCGAAACTCTGCCCGGCCGTTCCCTGCAGCTGAATGTGGATGGTGTCGTCGGGCAGTCCGGCATGCCCGAAGCGGCGCGCCACTTCCGCCGATAACATCGTGCCCACCGTACGGTTGATGTTGCGGATCGGGTAAATGAAGCTCACCCGTTCCCCCTTTTCCAGCGCTGTACGGCTTTGCTCGATGAGCTTGTGGTCCAGCGCGCGATCCAAGCCGTGGTCCTGCTGCTGGCATTTGCGCCGCGGAACATCCGGCCCAACTGCGGCCTGGTGAAAGATGCGCGAGTAGTCCAGGCCGCGCGCCTTCCAATGGCTGATGCCGTGGCGGGTATCGAGCAGGTCGGTGCGGCCGATGAGCTCTTCCAGGCGGCGCACGCCCAGCTGGGCCATGATTTCGCGCACTTCCTCGGCAACGTAGAAAAAGAAATTGACCACGTGCTCGGGCTGACCCTGGAAACGGCGACGCAGCACCGGATCCTGCGTCGCAACGCCCACTGGACAGGTATTGAGATGGCACTTGCGCATCATGATGCAGCCGCTGGCCACCAGGGGAGCCGTTGCAAAACCAAACTCGTCAGCGCCCAGCAGTGCACCGATCACGACGTCACGTCCGGTCTTGATCTGCCCATCCACCTGCACGGCAATGCGGCCGCGCAAGCGGTTCAGAACCAGCGTTTGCTGCGTTTCCGCCAGCCCGATCTCCCAGGGGGTTCCCGCGTGCTTGATCGAGGACAATGGCGAAGCGCCGGTACCGCCATCGTGGCCGGAAATGGTCACGTGATCGGCCTTGGCCTTGGCCACGCCTGCCGCGACGGTGCCCACGCCCGCTTCCGAAACGAGCTTGACGGAAATGGAAGCGTTGGTGTTGGCGTTCTTCAGATCATGGATCAGCTGGGCCAGATCCTCGATCGAGTAAATGTCATGGTGCGGCGGCGGCGATATCAGTCCCACGCCCGGCACGGAAAAACGCAGTCGGGCAATGTATTCCGACACCTTGTGGCCCGGCAGCTGGCCGCCCTCGCCGGGCTTGGCGCCCTGCGCCATCTTGATCTGAATCTGGTCCGCCGAAACCAGATACTCCGCGGTAACGCCAAAACGGCCGGAGGCCACCTGCTTGATGCGTGAGCGCAGGGAGTCACCGTCGCGCAGCGGAATGTCCACCTCGACGACTTCGCGCCCCAGGACGCTGGCCACCGTGTCGCCCGCGACAATCTTTTCGCCACGCAGCTCCTGGCGGTAGCGGCGCTCGTCCTCCCCGCCTTCGCCCGTGTTGCTCTTGCCGCCAATGCGGTTCATCGCGATGGCGAGCGTAGTGTGCGCCTCGGTGGAAATGCTGCCTAGGGACATGGCACCAGTGACGAAGCGGCGCACGATATCCTTGGCCGGCTCAACCTCGTCCAGCGCAATTGCCCTGGCCGGATCGACGCGAAATTCGAAAAGCCCGCGCAAGGTCATATGGCGGCGCGACTGGTCGTTGATGATCTGCGCGTATTCCTTGTAGGTCTGGTAGCTGCCGGCGCGCGCGGCATGTTGCAGCTTGGCGATGGCGTCGGGGGTCCACATATGCTCCTCGCCGCGCACCCGGTACTGGTATTCGCCGCCGGCATCGAGCATGTTGGCCAGGACCGGATCTGCGCCGTAGGCGCCCTGGTGCATGCGCACCGCTTCTTCCATCACGTCGAACAGGCCGATGCCGCCCACCGTGCTGGTGGTACCGCGGAAATACCGCTGTACGAGTTCGCGGGATAACCCCACGGCCTCGAAAATCTGCGCACCGCAATAGGACATGTACGTGGAAATGCCCATCTTGGACATGACCTTTTGCAGACCCTTGCCCACCGCCTTGATGAAATTCTTGACGGCCTTTTCCGGGTCGACGCCGTTGGGAGCGTCCTGAAACATGTCGGCCAGGGTCTGCAGCGCCAGGTAGGGATGGATTGCCTCCGCGCCATATCCGGCCAGCAGCGCAAAGTGGTGCACCTCGCGTGCCGAGCCGGTTTCCACCACCAGTCCGGTGGACGTGCGCAGGCCCGCCTGGATCAGGTGCTGATGCAGGGCGCTGGTGGCCAGCAGCGCCGGAATGGCCACGTGGTCGGCGTCGATACTGCGGTCGGTGACCACGAGAATATTGTTCCCGGCACGCACCGCATCGACCGCCTCCGCACACAGCGATGCCAGGCGCGCCTCGACACCCTGGCGACCCCAGGCCAGCGGGTAGCAGATGTCCAGGTCGTAGCTGCGAAATTTTCCGGAGGAGAACGAGGAGATCTCGCGGATCTTGCGCATGTCGGCAAAATCCAGGACGGGCTGGGACACCTCCAGGCGCATGGGCGGGTTGATGTTGTTGATGTCCAGCAGGTTGGGCTTGGGCCCGACAAAGCTCACCAGGGACATGACCAGCTGCTCGCGAATGGAGTCGATTGGCGGATTGGTCACCTGGGCGAACAGTTGCTTGAAGTAGCCGTACAGCGTGCGGTTCTTGTTGGACAGGACGGCCAGCGCGGCGTCGTTTCCCATGGATCCGACCGCTTCCTCGCCATCGGCAGCCATTGGCGTCAACAAGGTACGCAGGTCCTCCTGCGTATAGCCAAACGCCTGCTGGCGGTCCAACAGGCCCTGGGGGGCGGCCATCTCATTGACCTTCGCCGACCTAGGCAGGTCATCGAGCTTGATGCGGATGCGCCGGTTCCATTCCCGGTACGGCTTGGCGGCGGCGAGCTGCGACTTGAGCTCGGCGTCGTCGATGATGCGCCCTTGCTCCGTGTCGATGAGGAACATCTTGCCCGGCTGCAAACGCCATTTCTTGATGATCCTGGATTCGGGGATGGGCAGCACGCCGACCTCCGAGGCCATCACGACCATGTCGTCGTCGGTGATGACGTAGCGCGCCGGACGCAGGCCATTGCGATCGAGCGTGGCGCCAATCCGCACGCCGTCGGTAAATGCAATGGAGGCCGGTCCGTCCCAGGGCTCCATCATGGCCGCGTGGTATTCGTAAAATGCCCGGCGGCTCTCGTCCATGAGGGTGTGTTGTTCCCAGGCCTCGGGGATCATCATCATCATCGCGTGCGCCAGCGGATAGCCGGCCATCACCAGCAGCTCGAGCGCGTTGTCAAAGCAGGCCGTGTCCGACTGGCCCTCATAAATGAGCGGATAGAGCTTTTGCAAGTCGCCACGCAACACCGGGGATGACATGACCCCTTCGCGCGCGCGCATCCAGTTGAAGTTTCCCTTGACGGTATTGATCTCGCCGTTATGGGCCACCATGCGGTACGGGTGGACCAGTTCCCAGCTGGGGAAGGTGTTCGTGGAAAAGCGCTGATGCACAAGCGCAATGGCCGATATCACGCGCTCGTCGGCAAGGTCTGCGTAATACCTTCCCACCTGATCGGCCAGCAGCAAGCCCTTGTAAACGATCGTCTGGGTGGACATCGAGACGACGTAGTACTCCTTGCCGTGCTGCAGGTGCAGCGCCTGGATCTTGTGGCTGGCCGCCTTGCGGATCACATAGAGCTTGCGCTCCAGCGCGTCGGGCACCATCACGTCGGCGCCGCGGCCGATGAAGATCTGGCGGATGACGGGTTCGCGTTCTCGCACCAGCGGGGACATGGGCATCTGCCGGTCCACGGGGACATCGCGCCAGCCCAGCACGACCTGCCCTTCCGCGCGAACCGTGCGCTCGAGCTCCTGCTCACAGGCCAGCCGAGAAGCGCTTTCCCGTGGCAGGAAAATCATGCCCACGCCGTACTCCCCCGGCGGCGGCAGTTGTACACCGCTGGCTGCGAGCTCGCTGCGGTAAAAGGCGTCGGGAATCTGCAACAAGATCCCTGCACCATCGCCAAACAGGGGGTCCGCGCCCACGGCGCCGCGATGGTCAAGATTCTCCAGGATCAGCAAGGCCTGCTGCACCAGTGCGTGGCTGCGCACGCCGCGGATGTTGGCAACAAAGCCAACACCGCAGGAGTCGTGTTCATACTCGCGCGCGTACAGGCCATGTCGTTGCGCGTTGTCGCGGGCCAGTTCCTGGGCTGCAGCGCCGTCGGCCGCAGCCGAATCGAGTACCGTAGTGTGCGTGGGCAAAGGTGCCTGCATGACTGCTCCTGACCCGGGCCCCGCGCGCGGAAGACCTTGCGCGCGCTGGCACCGCGATCGCGGCCACAGCCATCACATACGGTCGCCGAATTGCGGTCTCGGAAACACGGGGCACAAGCGGCTGCATGCCCCTATTACACGAATGTACCGCAACGCAACACCATGCTCAAACGAATTAAATAGGGTCAGAACCTTTTATTAAAAATATCTTTCGTCTGTTCGAATAAATAGGGTCAAAGTAAAAAATTTGGTTGCTCAGATCGCGCCTGCTGTTACGTGGTCATGCGTCTGCGCCATTGGTGGCTGACAAAATCAACCAAAAGAACCAATAAAATCATGGCGATAATCACCGTTGCGGCGCGCCGCATCTGAAACAGACCCAAGGTGAAAGACAATTGCTGGCCTAGTCCGCCAGCGCCGACGACGCCCAATATCGTCGCCGCCCGAATGTTGTTTTCCCACCGGTACAGCACATAGGAAAGAAGTTGCGGCGCGACCATCGGCAGCGTGGCATACAGCAGCACTTGCGCTTCGCTGGCTCCTTGCGCTCGCAGGAAATGGGCTGGCTCGGTCGGTGCGTTTTCGATCGCTTCCGCGAACAAACGCCCAAGCACCCCGCTCGTATGCAGGGCGAGGGCAAGGACACCGGCCATGGGACCGAGACCGGCAGCCACCAGCAGAAGCGCTGCCCAAACAAGCTCGGGCACCGCGCGCAAGGCATTGAGCAGCAGGCGTGTTAGTGCGCGAATAGTGCGCCAGTCAGCGGCACGCGTGTGCGCCGCCGGCAGGCAAAGGAACAAGCCCGCGGCGGCGGCAAGCAAGGTCCCCAGCGCCGACATCGCCAGCGTCTCTAGCGCGCCTTGGCTGACCTTACTTACAAAGCCCAGCGTGGCGTCGGGTGGCAGGAACTCGCCGGCAAAGCGCCCCATCGATTCCAGGGCGGCCGGCTCGAACAGGGCGCCCCAGTGCATATCCAGACTTGCCAACGAGGACAGGAGCAAGGCCAGCGCCGCGGCGCCCAGAAGCAGCGACTGCGGCCGGTGCAAGTTGGATGCCGGCGCGCGGTCCCATGCGCGCAGCATCGCGCTGCACTGGTCGGCCAGGGCAACCAGCCCGATGAACACCAGCAGCATCGTCGCCACTTCACCGCCGGCAAGCATCTTGAGCGAGCTGTCCATCTGCTGCCCCAGCCCACCGGCGCCAACAAAGCCAAGAACCACGGAGGAGCGGATGGCGCACTCCCAGCGATACACGGTATACGAAGTCAGTTCGGTGCTGGCCAAGGGCAGCAGTCCATACAGGAGAGCTTGCAGGCGACCGCTGCCATTTGCGAGCAAGGTGCGCGCGCAATGCGCGTCGCAGCTCTCCAGGATCTCGGCGTACACCTTGCCCAGCATGCCGCCGTAGGTCAGGGCGATAGCCAGCACCCCCGCCGTCGGCCCGATGCCAACGACGCGCACCAAAAGCAGTGCCCAAACAAGTTCGGGCACCGAACGCAATATCACCATGGCCGCGCGCGCGCCGTGGCGAAGAATTGACGGCAGCGCTGCCATCGGCCCCGACATGGCGGATATGGAGATTGCCGCCGTCGAGACCAGGGCAAGCGGAATCGCCAGGCACAAGGCGAGCGCGATGCCGCTCGTGGCGATGGCGATCGTGCGCCCGGTCTCCTGTAATACCAGCCGCAGAAACTGCGGAGTGCAATCGGGCGGGAAGAAGGACAGCAAAAAGCGTCCCGTGGCGTGCACGCTGCGTGCATCGAACAAGCGCCAGGGCGCAAACTCGGTGGCCACCAGCAATGGCCACAGCAGCGCGACGCCGATGGCCGCCCACCAAAGCCGGGCCGGCCATGCCGGATCCCGAATTGCTGCGCGCGCGCTCATCGCCAGGGAAGATGCGCCGCCACCGCGGTGGCGGCGGCCGGCGCCTCGTCCTCGACGGGCCGCGCACCTTCGCTCGGCTCGTACAGGCGCAGCCATTGCTGGGAATCCAGATCCGCGGCCGCGCGATCAAAAACGACGCTGCCGGCGCGCAGACCGACCAGCCGGGGAAAGCTGGCGCGCGCCAGTTCTGCCTGGTGGGTCGAAATGATCAGCGTGGCGCCGCAACGCTGCGCCTCATCACGCAGGATGGCAAGCGCCTGGGCGGCCCACACCGGATCGAGTGCGGACAGCGGCTCGTCCAGCAGCCACAGACTGGCCGGCGCCAGGAGCACGCGGGCCAGGCTGACGCGCTGGCGCTCGCCGCCAGAGAGCCGGTCAACCCGATCAAATAGACGTGGGCCCAGGCCAAAGCGCGCGAGGGCTTCCTGGGCGCTGTGCGCCTCCATCGGGTGAATCCAGGAGCGCAGGCTGCGCCAGAAGCCCATTTGCGGCAGTCGGGCGGCCAGCACCGCCGTCACGACGCGCTGGCGCGGTGGCAGCGGCGGCAGTTGTGGCGCAAAGATGATATTGGCGCGGCGTTGCCGGCGCTGCCGCGAAGGCAAGGCCCAGGGATCCTCGTCATCCCAGAGCACCTGGCCGCGATCGGGGCGCACGGCGCAGGCCGCGAGTTGCAACAAGGTCGTCTTGCCAGCGCCCGAAGGCCCGACCAGGGCGACGTGCTCGCCCGGCGTAAATTCCAGGCGGGTCGGCAGCAAGCCCAGGCGCGCGCGCCCGCTGGCATCACCGCGCAACAGGCCTGCCCCACGCAATTCAAGCCGCATGCGAGCTCGCGCCTTCGCTACTGGAGCAGCCCAGCGCTGCGTGCCGCCGCTTCAATTTGCTGATAATTCTCCGGACCCGTGGGGACGAAGCGGCTGGCGCGTTGCAGGCCCAGGATCTCGCGGCCCTGTGGGCTGTCGACGCGCAGATCCAAGAATGCCTGGCGCAACGATTCGCGCAAGGCCGCGGGCATCGATGCGCCGACCGTCCAGTTGTAGTCGTAGAACGGTGCGGTTGTGTAGAAAACATGCACCTCCTTGGGGTCAACCTTGCCCTCCCCCAGGACCCGTTCCCACACAGAGCTGTTCAAGGCCCCCGCATCGACTTTGCCACCTGCAACGGCCGCAATGGTCGCATCGTGCGCTCCCGAATAGCTGACGCGGCGCAGATCCCGTTCCGGATCGATCCCCGCCTGCAGAAGGGCGCTGCGCGGGATCAGGTGGCCGGATGTACTCGACTGCGAGCCAAAACTCAGCGTCCGGCCTTTCAGATCGGCCAGCGACGCGATGCCGCTGCCATTGGTCGTGATGAACACCGAGCGAAATTTCGCGTCCTCGGCGCGCTGCACCAAGGGAAGAACTTGGCCGTGGGAGCGAACCTTGGCCTGGACAAAGGTAAAACCGCCAAGCCAGGCCAGGTCGACCTTCCCGTTTATCAAAGCCTCAACAGCCGCGGCATAGTCCGTAACCGGGGTCCACTCGACATGCATGCCCACCCGCGATTCGAGGTAACTGCCCAGGGGAGCGAATTTGCGCGCCAACTCGGTTGGTGACTCATCAGGTATCGCGGTGACGCGCAGGACGGCCTGTCGCGCCGCCGCCGGAGGATTCATGGCAGCCGCCCCTGCCGTGGCCGGGGCCGCAAGCGCGCTAAGCGCGATAATCGCCAGGATCGAGGCAAGGGACCATATCTTGCCGGCGCAGCGCACCATCACCGACTGCCGCATCGTTTTCTCCAGGGAACTGGGGGCAACCCATCCGGCAATGATGCCATGGCCGTTGCGGTGCGAGCGCCGCGCGGACCGGCAAGCGTGAGCAAGGGAAAAAATGCAATCAGCCATGACGGGCACCCCGGTACGGCTCACCGCGCTATCTCACGGCGGCGGCTGTGGATGCAAAATCGCACCCGGGGTTCTCGCTCAGATCCTCCAGGGGACTGCGGGGCTTCCTGTGCCCGCCGAACTGCTGGTGGGCATCGAAACCGCCGACGATGCCGCGGTCTATCGACTCAATTCCGAGCAGGCCCTGGTGGCGACCACCGATTTCTTCATGCCCATCGTCGACGATCCATTTGACTTTGGCCGGATTGCCGCCACCAATGCGATTTCCGATGTCTACGCCATGGGCGGCCGGCCGATACTGGCACTGGCGATCGTCGCGATGCCCGTCAAAGTGCTGCCGGTGGGAACCATCCGGGCCATACTCGAAGGTGGCGCGGCGATCTGCCGGTCGGCCGGAATACCCATCGCGGGTGGCCACACGATCGACTCTGTGGAACCCATCTACGGGCTGGTTGTGCTGGGTCTGGTTCATCCGGACCGGATCAAACGCAACAGCGGCGCGCGCCCTGGCGACTGCCTGGTCCTGGGCAAGCCCCTGGGCGTGGGTCTTTATTCGGCCGCCCTGAAAAAGGATCTGCTCGATGCACCTGGCTATGCCCGCATGGTGCAAGTGACCACCCAATTGAACACGCCCGGCCCCGAACTGGCGCAGCTCTCCGGCGTGCATGCCCTCTCCGACGTGACCGGATTTGGCCTGGCGGGCCATGCGCTGGAAATGGCTCGGGGCGCTGGCTGCGCGCTGCGCATCGACTGGCAGCGCGTGCCGCTGCTCGAGGATGCGCGCGCCTTGGCGCTACGCGGGATCATAACGGGCGCCTCCGGGCGCAATTGGGACAGCTATGGGTCACAGATCGACCTGCCCACCACCTTTACCGCGGCCGATCGCGCCGTACTGACGGATCCCCAGACCAGCGGCGGCCTGCTGGTGAGCTGCGCGCCCGAAGCGACACAGGCCGTACTGGAAATCTTTGCGCGCCACCATTTTCCCTATGCGCGCCAGTGCGGCGCTGTCCTGGATCGCGGCGCTGCGCGTCTGCAGATTGCCTAACCGGGGGAAGGAGGGTCTATGACCGGCGCGCTCATCCAGCGGCGCAGCAATGGACTCACCGCCAGGGCCAGGACCGCCGAGCCCAGGCCGAGCCACACCATGTTGTGGAAAAGACTGCCGTAGCGTTGCGCCGCCACCGCCCAGTTGACCTGTTCGCCCGGCGCAAGATCCAGGGAGGCAAAGCTGGAAAAAAACGTTGCGAGCTGTTCGGAGAATGAAGACGCAAGCAACCAGCCGCTCATCATCACCGCGGCGACCTTGGGCATGCTCAGGTCGGAAATGGCCGCCAGCGTGATCGGCGATAGGCACACCTCGCCAAATTCCAGGACGAGGTACGCGAGGGCGAGCCACCAGACGCTGGCCGCCGTGCCCGAGGCCGCCGCCTCGCTCGCCCAGGCCAGCGGCAGAAAGGACAGGCCGCCCAGCACGAGTCCCATCACGCACTTGGTGGTCTTGTGCGGATTCCTGCCACGCCGCTCCAGGAAGGGCCACAACCAGGAAAACAGCGGCGCCAGCAACACGATGAACAGCGCCCCGATATACGTCAGGGAGCCGGCTGTCTGGGGCAACACGACGCTGTCGCGAATCACCAGCGCAAATCCCGTGGCGCTCAGTGCCGCAAGGCTCCATGCCGCCAGTTTGCGGGAACGCTGGCGCAACGCAAAGGCCACGACAAACGGGGACAGCGCGAGCGGCGCGATCGACCAGGGCAAGGGTTTGCCTTCGCGGATGACGATACTGGGAAAAAGATCCTTGTCCAGCATGCGATCGGTAAAGGTGACCCAGGAGGCATATGTCTGTTCGTACAGCGCGAAAAACAGCAACACAAAGGCAATGAAAAATATGATGCTGATCATGCGTCCGCGTTGCACGGCGTTGGCATACCGACGCAGGTACCAGGCCAGCCAGGCCAGCCACGCAACCAGCATCACGCCCTGCACGCCCGCTACAAGTTGCGGAATCGTCAGCAGCGCCGCGATGGCGCATGCCGCCAGGATCGTGGCAGCGTATAGGGCCGGTTCACGCCGCACCGGTCCCAGGAAGGGGGCGCGCAGCAATGCCGGATCCGGCGGCTCGGCAAGCCCCTGCAGATGCGCTTGACCCGTAAGAAATACGCCCAGACCCGCGAGCATGCCGATTCCGGCGGCGCCAAAACCGTAGCCCCAGCCGTAGACCTCTCCCACATATCCGCATATCAGGCTGGCAAACAAGGCACCCAGATTGATACCGGCGTAGTAGAGGGTGAAGCCCGAATCGCGGCGCGGATCGTTGGGCGGATAAAGGCGTCCGACGATTGCTGCGACGTTGGGTTTGAGGTACCCGACGCCGCAGACGATGAGCGCAAGTGAGACATAAAACGCCAGCAGGCCCAGAAAATCGCGATGAATCACGCCGGATGCATCGACCGTGGCGGCCTGGCCTTCGTAGGCCATGCCCAGGTGCCCGAAACACAGCAGGATCCCGCCCAGGACCACGGACTTGCGCATCCCCAGGAGTCGATCGCCGATCATGCCGCCGATCACCGGCATCGCATAGACCAGGCCCGAATAGGCGCCCAGCACCAGGTAGCCAAGCTGGTCGCCGAACAGGTGGTGCTTGAGCATGTACAGCAACAGCAGAGCCTTCATGCCGTAAAAGGAAAAGCGTTCCCACATCTCGGTGAAAAAGCAGACATACAGGCCTTTGGGGTGGCCGAAAAGCTCCCCGCTCCCTTGGGTCGGGAGAAACGTGCCGGCGCCGGCCGCCTCGATCTGCGCGGCCCTGCTCACGGGCGGGCCACGACGGACGGGGCAAGCTCGCGCTCAGCGAGGCCGGGCAAGGAGCGCAGATCGCGCAGGACGGGCACACGGATCGCCAACATGGCCACCAAAAGTCCAAAGCAGCCGGAAAAGCCCAGCGCCGCCTGCAATCCCAGATGTTCTCCCAGCCAGCCGCCGATCAAGGCACCGGGCAGGCCGGGAAGCAAGATCAGCCAGCGCATGGTGCTGGTCATGCGCCCCAGCAATGGGGTGGGCGTGACGGCCTGGCGCAGGGCGAGGAAATTGATAAACATGAATACCGCGCCTACGCCAAAAAGACACAGCATGAGGGCAAAGGCCGCCACGCCCAGCGGCCCGGCTGGCGCAACGGCCAAAAGGAGCCAGCCGACGGCGCTGATTGCGATGCCCAGGACGAGCGCCCGGCCGGGCCCGATGCGGCGGGCCAGCGTATGACCCGTGGAACTGGCGCTTATCGTGCCCACGCCCAGGGCGACATAGCAAAGACCGACCTCGTTCTCGGAAAGCCCCAGCACGCGAGTTGCCACCAGGATCTGCACGACGAGGGCGCACTGGTTGCAAAGCTGGAAAGCGCCAACCACCAAGCCCATGGTTACCAACAGGCGATTGCGCGCGACAAACCCCATGCCGATGCGCATCGCCCGCCAAAAATGGGTCTTCTTGTGACGCGGCCCCTCCTCTACCTGAATTCCCCGAAGAATTGCCGCCGAGCCCAGCAGCAACAACATATCGGCGAGCAAGGCCAGGGGCGCGCCCGTGATCTTGATAAGGGCTCCCGCAGCCGCCGGCCCCGTGACTTCCGCAGCGGAGGAAGCCAGCGCATTTTTTGCGTGCGCCTCGACCAGGCGATCGCGCGCAACGATCTGGGTCAGCACAATTTGCGCGGCGCTGCCGGCGGTGGTGTAGATGAATCCGATGAGAAAGGCAACGATGTACAACCAGGGCATCGACAACCATCCCTGCCACCAGGCGAGTGGCACGCTGGCAACCGCCAATGCCAGCATGAGCTCGCCGAATATGTACACCGGTAATTTGCGCACCCGGTCGAGCCAGACGCCCGAAGGCAGGGAAAAGAGCGCAAAGGGCAGCGTCTCCATGGCCGTCAGCCAGCCCATCTGTGTCGGAGTCGCATTCAGCAGGGCGGCGGCCGTCAGTGGTACCGCCAGCAGCGTGATCTGGCCGCCCAGCGAACTGATGAAGATCGATGCCCACAGGCGGCGATACACGGCATCGCGCAACAAATCGTTGGGCGCGAGCCGTAGGCGCTGCAAGCGGGCGCGCAGATGGATTGCGAGTGAGGAGGACATGCTGTGTTCGATTCCCACCGGGTGGTCGCTTCCTATGCCGCCGGCGCAAGCTGTTTGCGCGGGCGGCCAACCGGCATGCGTACCAGGCGCCGCGGCGTGCGCGCCGCCAGCGCGGTGAGAAATGCCGGTGCTCCCAAGGGCCAGCCATGCAAGGTGGCGTCGCGGATCTGGGCCAGGGCGGCCGCGTCAAGCGGCGTCGCGCAAGCCCGGCGGTATTGTGCCTGGCGCTCAAAGGGGGTGTTGCCCAGGGCCCAGAATTGCGCGTGGTCGGTGACCAAGGGATCGATGCGCAATCCCAGGTGGTGCGCCATGCTCGACCACGGGTAGGCCGCCGCCTCGGCGACAATGCCCGCGCGCACGGGATTGCACTCGATATAGCGCATGAGGTCGATCAGGTGGTGCTCAGGCTGCAACACCGTGCTGCGATACCGGCCTTCCCACAAGGTTCCGCTGCGCCCACAGCGCTGGTTGAACCAGCGCACGTAGCGTCGCCCCAGCGACTGCATGGCGCGCCCCAGTTCCTGCCCGTCCGCGGGTGTGAGCAGCAAGTGAAAGTGGTCGGGCATCAGGACATAGGCATGCAGGGCTAGCGCCCCGTCGCGGCACAAGGCTGCCAGGTCCGCCAGCATGCGCCCGATGTCGGCCGCGTCCGTGAAGATCGGCCGCCGGTCTACCGCACGCTGCACGATGTGGTGCACGCAACCAGATACCGCAAGTCGGGCGAGGCGCGCCATGATTCCGCCGCAGACCGCTCAGTGCTCGCCAACGGCAAACAAGCGCCGATGCTCGCGAATTGCATAGCGGTCGGTCATTCCGGCGATGTAATCGGCAATAGCCCGTGGACCTTCGTTCGCCACCCGGGCGCCGTGCTCCAGGGGAAGCAGCCGCGCTTCCGCATGGAAGGCCGCGAACAGATCGCGCACGATGCGGCCGGCCTTGGTGGTCATGCGCATCACTTCTGGATGGCGGTACAGGTGGCGGTGCAGGAACGCTTTCAGTTCGTCGGCCTCGGCGCGAACCGCCGCGGAAAAGGCGATCAGGGGTGGCGCCCGGCGCACATCCTCGATGCTCGCGGGCGCCGCCGCCGCGATCCGGCGACCGGATTCCTCGACGAGGTCGGTAACCAGGCTGTCGATGATGCGCCGCACCGTCTCGTGGACTGCGCGCCGCGCGCTGATTGCCGGCATCAATGCACGCACCACGCTGCGGTGCCGCGCATAGAGGGCCACCTGCTCCAGGCCGGCCTCTTCGACCAGGCCCGAGCGCAAGCCATCATCGATGTCATGATTGCTGTAGGCGATTTCATCGGCAAGATTGGCGATCTGTGCCTCGATCGAGGCTTGGTGCCGCAACAAAAAGCGTTCGCCGAGCGCGCCCAGGTGGCGTGCGTTCTCCAGCGAGCAGTGCTTGAGGATGCCCTCGCGCGTTTCAAAGCAAAGGTTCAGGCCGTTGAATGCGCCATAGCGCTCCTCCAGCACATCAACCACGCGCAGCGATTGCAAATTGTGTTCGAAGCCGCCGAAGGCCAGCATGCACTCGTTGAGCGCCTCCTGGCCGGCATGGCCGAAGGGCGTATGGCCCAGATCGTGCGCCAGAGCAATCGCCTCGACCAGATCCTCGTTGACGCGCAGGCAGCGCGCGATGGAGCGCGCGATCTGCGCCACCTCCAGGGAATGGGTCAGGCGGGTGCGAAAGAGGTCACCCTCGTGATTGACGAATACCTGTGTCTTGTACTCGAGGCGGCGAAATGCCGTGGAATGCACGATGCGGTCGCGGTCGCGCTGAAAGTGCGTGCGCGAGCGCGGTGCCTCTTCCTGCGCGGCGCGTCCCCGGGAGGCGGCCGAGCGGGCCGCGTAGGCCGCGAGCGCGGCCTCGGATTCCCCGATCAAACAAATCCCCCGTCGCGCAAGGTCGCTTCGACCA
>Ga0209698_10000861_pt1 | contig 35013 bp, 34 predicted proteins | sample LitLauG_LLR_2012_FD_187203 | JGI IMG/M metagenome (GOLD analysis project Ga0209698, IMG submission 187203) | Freshwater sediment microbial communities from Pennsylvania, USA - Little Laurel Run_MetaG_LLR_2012 (SPAdes) (version 2) | ecosystem: Environmental > Aquatic > Freshwater > Creek >... | reverse complement strand
GCCGCTCTCCCCCCAGGAAATCCCCCGCCTTGAAGGTCTCGGGCGCGGCGATTTCGACAATGGGATCGTCGCGGTCGTCGAATTCCAGGCGCAGGGCCCGGGTCATCACCGCGTGCATGTCGTAAAGGCAGGTGATGTAGGTGAATTCCAGGATTTCGACGTCGCCCCAGAAGGTGCGCAGCTTGTCGAATACCGCTTGCGGGGTGCGGCCGCCGGCGCCGGCCAGGCAGTCGGCGTAGGCGAGGACGGCGCGTTCCTGTTCGTTGAAGACATCCGACACCGCCCAGTGCGGCACGGCGGCGATCTTTTCCTCGGAGACGCCTAGCCCGCGCAGGGATTTGCAGTGCTGGGAGAAGACAAACTGGCTACCTTTCACCCAACCGGCGCGGGTCTGACCCAGTTCCCGCAGCACCGGATCGAGCTTGCGTTCGGGGTGGCGATAGACGGCGAAGCCGTCGACAGCGTGCTTGAAGATGTCGGGCGCCAGGGCGAAGACGGTCCACCAGTCGCCACGGGTGCCGGTGGCGGTGCCGGGTTCGGCGACGGGATCGCGATCGCCGAACAGCAGCTTGTACATGCGCAGGATGGTCTCATCCTTGGCCTCGGCGCGGGAAACCTGGCGTAGTCTGGGCATGTCCTCTCCTTGGGGTTGGCGTGCTTACTTCTGCATCGCGTAGATCTTGACCAAGCCATAGAGGAAGTCGCGGCCGTTGTAGAGCGAGGCGACGCGGATGCGCTCATTGAGGCCGTGCACGCCGTTGCCGTCGGGGTCGCCGAACATGCCGGTGACGCCATAGGTGGGGATGCCGACCGGGCTCATGAAAGCGCCGTCCGTGGCGCCGGCGGTAAGCACCGGAATGACCGGCACGCCCGGCCAGACCCTGGCGGCCATGGCCTGAATCGGCTGCATGATCTGGGGCGTCAGGGGTGGGGCGGTCTTGGTCACCTCGCTGCGCGCGCCGAGCAGGGTGATGTTGATCTTGGGGTCGGCGACCAGCTCGACCAGCTTGTCGCGGACCTGCTCGGGCGTGGTTCCGGGGAAGATGCGGCAATTGACGATGGCCCCGGCGCGCTGCGGTAAGGCGTTAGTGGCGTGCCCGCCGTCGAGCATGGTGGCGACGCAGGTGGTGTGCAGCATGCCATTGTAGCCGGGATCGGTTTCGACCACAGCCGCGGCCCTGGCGTCGGCGCCGTCCTTGGCGAGGGCCGTCATGGCCGCTCCCATCTCACCGCCGACCAAGGGCCCCATCTTGGCCAGATAGTCCCGCGAGGCGTCGGTGTATTCGAGGGGAAAGTCGTATTGGCTGAGCCGCACGAGGCCGCCGGCCAGATGATAGATGGCGTTATCCTTGGTCGGACGCGAAGAGTGGCCGCCGGGGTTGGTCACTTCCAGGCGATAGTCCTGGGGGAATTTCTCGCCGGCCTCGACATTGAGCGCGATCGGCTTGCCGCTGGCGTCCAGGCGGCCGCCCGCGCCCTCGTTGAGGGCGAAGGCCGCGTCGATCAGATCCCGCTCGTGCGTGGCCAGGTAGTGAGCGCCGTTGAAGGCGCTGGCGGTCTCTTCGCCGCAGGTCAGCGCCATCTTCACATCGCGGCGAGGGTGGAAGCCCTCCTGCTTGAAGCGGATCAGAGTGTCGACCCAGACCGAGGCCTCGGCTTTGTCGTCGCTGGCGCCGCGCGCATAGAAATAGCCGTTTTCCTCGATCAGGGTGAACGGATCGCGCTGCCAGTCGGCGCGCTTGGCCTCGACGACGTCGATGTGGGCCAGCAACAGCATCGGCCGCGCCTTGGGATCTGCGCCCTTAAGCACGGCGACCAGACCTCCCTCTTTTGGGTGACCTTCGGCGGCGAAGGGGTGCAGCTCGGCGTCGGTGTAGCCCGCCGCGCGCAGACGGGCGGCCATGCGGGCGGCGGCCGAGGTGCAGTCGCCGGCCGACAGGGTGGTGTTGGTCTCGACGAGCTCCCTATAGAGATCGCGGTAGGCCTGCTGATCCGGCCGTAGCGCCATCTGGGCGCGCGCCGCCAAGGGGGCGAGGGCGATCAGCCCGGCGGCCAGGGCCATGCTGAAACGTATCATGGGCGTCTCCTTCTCGCGCACAGGCCTCGGATCCCGCGGCGAGGCGCAACCTCGTCATGTTTCACGGTGAACACCGCGCCATGCAAGGGCCCCCCCGCCGCAATACCGACCCATTGGACTCGATCCGGACAACCGCCCGCAACAAACCGGCGTCAATATGCCGGCGAGGGACGCACCAAAGGACCCATCGTATGAAGTTTTCTCCACTGGCTGGCGCGATCGCCGCCATCGTCTTGAGCTGCAACCTCTCCGCCCAGGCCCAAAACGCCGCGCCGAACCCGGACGGCGACCACCACAGCGGGGGCGCCGGCGCGATGCGCGAACACATGGAGCATCGCCGCGAGGCCCACATCAAGGCGCTGCACGACATCCTCAACATCCGTCCCGAACAGGACGCCGCGTTCCAGGCTTTCGTCCAATCGATGCACCCGATGGGTGAGGCCGGCGAGACCCCGGGGGCCGGTGATCATGAAGGCTGGAAGCACGGCGGCATGGCCGGTATGACGGCGCCCGAGCGGGCCGACGCCATGGTGAAGCACTTCGACGAACACGTCGCCAAGATGCGCGAGCATCTGGCCAGGCACGCCGAGGCGGTGAAGGCGTTCTACGCCGTGCTCTCGACCGATCAAAGGCGCGCGTTTGACGCCCTGCCCGGCATGATGATGGGTCACGGCGGCATGGGCGGACCTGGCATGCACGGCCACGGACCGGGCATGGGCGGCCATCGTCCCATGGGCGGCATGGACCATGGCGGCGGCGACGAGGACTGAGTGGACAGCAGACTGGATCCACTCCCCTGAGGACTGATCTAGTTTCCGGGGCGACCGCGGAGAAACAGCTGGTCGCCCCGCACCTCAAAGGACTCTAGTCGGCGCAAGAATGTCATGCCGAGCAGAGAGTCGCTCATCGGCGCCTGATTCACCGTGACCGGCACGTTCTTCAACGCGATCGGACCGACGTTCAGAGTCTCGACTGCGGCGAAGGCGCTGTGACCCGCGCCATTGGCCGTTTCCGACGGCTGGAGGTATTTGAGGGTGTCGGGACGCAGTCCGGCGCGGGCCGCGTCAGCCGGGCTGAGGACGATATCGGAGGCGCCGGTGTCGATCAGAAACCGCACCGGCGCGCCGTTGATCGCACCATTGACGACAAAGGCGCCGCCCTCGCCACGACCCACCACCATGGACTGGGGCGCGTTCGCCACCGCGTAACGGGGCAGGATCGCGGTGCGCAGCCGCACCGCCAGGCGAGCGACATCATCCTTGGCGGCGTAGGCCAGAATGGCGAGGGTGAAGATTGCAAACCAGCCCACGACCGCGCGCGCGACCGCGGTCAGATTGATCTGGCGCGCATAGAGCAGGCCGCTGCTGACCACCGCCAGCACCGCCATCAAGCGCAAGGCTTCACCGTTGTCGACATCGCCGCGCTCCAGCGGCAGCAGTTGCAGGGCCAGAAGGAATCCACCGCCGGTGAGGGCCAGGAGCGCCAACCAGATTATGGGGCCCCGTCGCGCAGGCGTCCGACCCGGCGTTTGGACCGGGGGTGGGACGGATGGCCCAGAGCTTCGTCCCCAGGGACCGCCCGTTTCGCTCATGCCGTTCCTCGCCGATTCCCGTTTGCTCTCACCGCCTTAAATAGCGCGATCGCGCGGACTTGGGCGCCCTTGGGCGGCGGCGCAGCCCAAGCGCTAGGTCATCGCTCGGGTGGTCACCCCGACCGAGCGGCCGTGGGCCATGGCCGCCGCGGCCGTCGTGGCGGGGCCGAGCGCCATGCCCGCGTCGGCGCCCAGGAGCCGGTGGGCTGTGAACAGGGCGCAGAGCAGGTCGCCAGAGCCATTGACAGCCTGTGGCGCGCGGGCGTGGGCGGCCAGCCAGGCGCGGCTGTTGTCGACCCACATCACCCCCATGCGATCGCCCGCATCGACCGAGGAGACCAGCGCCGATCGCCCCAGGCTTTCGGCGGCCTTGCGAGCGCTGGCGAGGTCGGTCACCGCGGCGCCCGTCAACCGTTCAAGCTCCCACACATTCGGGGTCACGATGTCGGCGTGTTTGACCAGCCGGGTGGCGATCGAGTCGGCCACCGCCTCGTTGACGTAGAGTCCCCGCGCGGTGTCGCCCATGATCGGATCCACCACGATCAGGGCTTTTGAATTGGCACCCCGGACGGCGAGAATCGCCTGCTCGGCGGCGGCCACCTGTTCAGCGTCGGCGAAATAGCCAGTGATCACGGCGCGGACCTGCGGGAAGACGCCGTTGGCCTCAACGCCCGCGAGCATGCCGGTGAAGGTTTCCATACTCACCGGCGCGCCGCCCGGTGGGCCAAGCCCTGGGTGACGGCCAAACATCGTGGTGGGGACGAGTACGGACGGCATGCGCAGCCCCAACAAGGCGCGCACCTGGGCGCCGCCGCCTACCGGACTGGAGGCGACGTAACTCGACAAAATGAGGATCATGGATAACTCCTATCCCCATTCGGCCCGTGAACACTATGGTCAGTCACGCGGATGTCGCGCAACGGGCCGGCCGACCAATCATTCGTGATCGGGCGATTTTGCCAGGCGACGGGGAAGCCACGTTTCAGAGCGCGGGCTCCCTCGCCCGCGACTGTGTCCGCGCGAGGCTCACCTGGACGATCGAACGGCAAACCCGGGGCAGCACCACGAACCCATGGACTGCGGGCGAGGGCGCCCGCGCTCCTGATCTATCCCGCGTGCCCTCTCGTCATCCGCGGCCAATGCGGACCGGGACCGTCGATCCCCCTAGTAGCGATAGTGCTCCGGCTTGAACGGTCCGGCTTGCGGCACGCTGATGTAGTCGGCCTGTTCCTTGGAAAGCTGGGTGAGCTTGGCGCCGAGCTTGCCCAGGTGGAGCATGGCGACCTTTTCGTCGAGATGCTTGGGCAGGGTGTAGACCTTGGTCTCGTAGGCCTTGCCGTTGGACCACAGTTCGATCTGGGCCAGGGTCTGGTTCGTGAAGCTGGCGCTCATGACGAAGCTCGGGTGGCCGGTCGCGTTGCCGAGGTTCACAAGCCGGCCTTCGGAGAGGACGATGATCTTCTTGCCGTCCGGGAATTCGACGTGGTGGACCTGGGGCTTGATCTCGTCCCACTTGTAGTTGCGCAGCGCGCCGATCTGAATCTCGGAGTCGAAGTGGCCGATGTTGCAGACGATGGCGTTGTGCTTCATGCCGCGCATGTGATCGAGCGTGATGACGTCCTTGTTGCCGGTGGCGGTGACATAGATATCCGCCGTGTGCAGGGCGTCTTCGATGGTGAGGACCTCATAGCCCTCCATCGCCGCCTGCAGGGCGCAGATCGGATCGACCTCGGTGACGATCACGCGCGCGCCGCCCTGGCGCAGTGACGCCGCCGAGCCCTTGCCGACGTCGCCATAGCCGCAGACCACGGCGACCTTGCCCGCCAACATCACATCGGTGCCGCGGCGAATGGCGTCGACGAGGCTTTCGCGGCAGCCATAGAGATTGTCGAACTTCGACTTGGTCACGCTGTCATTGACGTTGATCGCCGGGAACGGCAGTTCGCCTCGCTCGGCGAGTTGATAGAGGCGGTGGACGCCAGTGGTGGTCTCTTCGGATACGCCCTTGATGGCGTCGCGGATCGCCGAATAGAACCCAGGCTTCTCTTTCAGATAACGCTTCATCACCTTGAACAGCGCTTCTTCTTCTTCATTGCCCGGATGATCCAGCACCGAGGCGTCCTTCTCGGCCTTGGGGCCGAGGACGCAGAGCATGGTGGCGTCGCCGCCGTCGTCGAGGATCATGTTGGGGTAGCCGCCATCCGACCATTCGAAGATCTTGTGGGCGTAGTCCCAGTATTCCTCGAGCGTCTCGCCCTTGGTGGCGAAGACGGGCGTGCCGGTCGCCGCGATGGCTGCGGCGGCGTGATCCTGAGTCGAAAAGATATTGCACGAGGCCCAGCGCACGTCGGCGCCCAGGGCCTGCAGCGTTTCGATCAGCACGCCGGTCTGGATCGTCATGTGCAGAGAGCCGGCGATGCGCGCGCCTTTGAGCGGCTGGCTGGGCCCGAACTCGGTCCGCAGGGCCATAAGGCCGGGCATTTCGGTTTCGGCGATGGCCAATTCCTTGCGACCCCAAGCGGCCAGGGAGATGTCTCTGATGATGTAATCGGCCACGCGCGAGGGTCCTGAATCTGTGAGGCGGTGGCGCTCTATAGCCGCGAGCGAGGTCTCGGGCAATGGGATATAAAGATTTCTTTATGTCACATCGGCGAGCCTAGCGATCCTCCTCGAACCTCGATGCGACGAGTTTGACCAGGGCGTCGACAGCGGCTTGCGCATCGTCCCCCTCGGCGGCGATGTCTATGCTGGCGCCCGGGCCGGCGGCGAGCATCATCAGGCCCATGATCGACAAGGCGTCCACGGTCTGCTCCTCGCGGGCGACGGTGATGTGGGAGGTGAAGGTCGCCGCCAGTTTGACGAACTTGGCCGACGCTCGCGCGTGCAGACCCCGCTCGTTGATGATCTCGACCGAGGCGGTCGCTCTCACTTATCGCCGGCCAGCACGTAGGAAGCGACCGAGATGTATTTGCGTCCCGCTTCCTGGGCGCGATTGACGCAAACCTCGAGGGTTTCGCGCGATCTCAGGCTCGCGAGCTTGATCAGCATCGGCAGATTGAGGCCGGCGATCACCTCGGCCTTGGTCTGGTCCATGACAGAGATCGCCAGGTTGGAGGGGGTGCCGCCGAACATATCCGTCAGCAGGATGACGCCTTCGCCTGTATCAACCGTCTGACAGGCGCGCAGGATGTCGTGGCGTCGTCGTTCCATGTTGTCGTCGGGGCCTATGCAGATCGGGACCACCGCGGACTGCGGCCCCACCACATGCTCCATGGCCGACACGAACTCTTCCGCGAGCCGCCCGTGTGTGACGATGACGAGCCCGATCAACGCTGACGCCCCAAGTGGGAATTCCCGGCTGCCGGCCGCGATCACGTTGCGGCGCAAGCGGTCACACATACCCCCGTTAGGCCCATACTCCAAGATGTTCCGTGGCGCGGCAAATCTTCGCAATCGCGGAATCGCCGAATGGCCAGATATGTATAACGGGAACCTCAACCCCCAGAAGGCTTTGAGACGGCGCCTGGTCGCCACGGGGCTCCGCACCGGGCTCGCTCTCGCACCGCACAATCAGATTTATCGCCGCGCAATGATGGCTTAACTGGTCGACGACGCCGATTCCCCGCGCCTCGATCCGATCGCGCAATGGCGACGGGGCGTGGCCGAACGGCGCGCCGCCGGAGAGAAATACGACGACCCGATCATCGGCGATGAGACGGAAGCCCTGGCCGATCGCCCGAAGCGCCAGGTCGCTCTTGCCGGCGCCGGAAGGCCCCATGATCAGAACGCCGCGAAACGCCTGGCCCGCGGGCGACCACCGCGCGATCAGTCCCGCGTGCAGGATCATGCGATCGGCAGGGCGACGGTGAACACGGCGCCGGCGACGCGATCGCCGTCCAATCGGTTGTGAGCCCAGATGCGACCGCCATGGGTCTCGACGATCTGCCGCGCGATCGCCAGGCCCAGGCCCGAGTTGCCGCCAAACGCGGCCCCCTTGGGTCGGGCGGTATAGAAGCGCTCGAAGACGGTCTCGAGGTTGTCCGCCGGGATTCCTGGCCCTTCATCCTCGACCTGAACCAGGATCTCAGGCCCTTGCCGCCTGACCGAAACGCGCACCTCGCCCCCCGGCGGGCTGAACGACCGCGCGTTGTCGATCAGATTTCTGAACACCTGGCCGAGCGGGCCCTCGCGGCCGACAACGCTCAGGGCGTCCCTCGTCGCCGGCGGCACAAATCGCACCCGCGCAGCATCCGGGCCGCCAGTGTCATTGTAGAAATCACAGAGGTCGCTGAGTTGGCGCCGCAAATCCATGAGCAGGGGCGCGTCGCGGGCCAGTTCGGCGTCGAGGCGCGAGGCGTTGGAGATGTCGGTGATCAATCTGTCCATCCGCTCCACATCGTGTTGCAGAATCGCCGCGAGCCGTCGGCGCGGCGCCTCGTCGGTGACAAGTTCGAGGGTTTCCAATGCGGAGCGGATCGAGGTCATCGGGTTGCGCAGCTCATGCGAGACGTCGGCGGCGAAGCGCTCAATGGCGACCATGCGGTCGAACAGGGCCTGGGTCATGGCGCCCAGCGCGCGCGCCAGGTCGCCGACCTCGTCCTTGCGCTCGGCCAGGTCCGGCAGATCGATGGTGCGGGCGCGCGACAGCCGGACACGGTCCGCCGCGCGGGCGAGCCGTAACACGGGCACCGCGATCAACTGGATCAGCAGGAGGGACGACAACAGGGCGACGCCAAAGGCGACGAGGATGAACGGGATCAGCGCCAGACGTTGGGCGGCGATGATGGTGTCCACGTCGCCCGCCTCAAGGGTCAGAACGCCAAGCACGGCCCGGACATGGCGCAGGGGGATCGACACCGAAACGACGTCGTGGCCATCCTCGTCGACGCGCAGATTGGCGACCGGAATTCCTGTCATCGCCCGGGCGACCTCGCGGGTCAGAGCCAGGCGGGCCGCTTCCGACCGCTTCGCCGGCGAGCCGCGTCCCAGGTCAAAGACAGACCATCCTCCGGCCCGCCGGGGCGGCGGAAGGGGTTTGATTTCAACGTGGTCGGCGACGAGGAAGGAATCCGCCAGCAATCGACCCTCCACGTCGTACAGTCGGGCGCGCTGCGAGTGGGGAATGAACAACCCCTGCAGGACGCCGCTGGCGATATCCGGCTCCAGCGCCGGATTGGGTTCGCCGACGGTGGCCGTCTGATCGATCACATTGGCGATTAACTGGCCCTGCAGACTGAGGCTGTCCTCACGGGCCCGCACAAGGGCCTGGCGGGATTCATTCAGAAGCAGGGCCCCGCCGATCAGGATGATCAGACCAAGCAGGTTGAGAACGACAATCAGGCCCGTAAGACGGGACCCTAGAAACCAGCTCCGCGTCAGCCGGACGCGCGGCCGGGCGATACGCCCCCGCGCGTCCGTATCTGAAATCGTCGCCTTAGGATTCGCGGTATCGATAACCGACGCCATAGAGCGTTTCGATGGCGTCAAAGCTCGGATCGACTTCGCGGAACTTCTTGCGCATGCGTTTGATATGGCTGTCGATCGTGCGGTCGTCGACATAGACCTGATCTTCGTAGGCGGCGTCCATGAGGTTGTCGCGGCTCTTCACGAATCCGGGGCGCTGAGCGAGGGATTGCAGCAGCAGGAATTCCGTCACGGTCAGGCGGACGGGCCGGCCTTCCCACAGACAGTCGTGCCGCGCCGAATCAAGCGTCAGGCGGCCCCGCTTCAGAGCGCGGCCGTCGCCGTTCTCCTCGCCGTTGACCGGCGGCGGCAGGGGCGCGCCGGGATTCATCGGATCCTCCGGATTGGCGCGACGCAGCACCGCCTTGACCCGCTCGATCAGCAGACGCTGACTGAACGGTTTGCGGATATAGTCGTCGGCCCCGAGATTGAAGCCAAGGATCTCGTCGATCTCGTCGTCTTTCGACGTCAGCATGATCACCGGTACGTTGCTGGTCTGACGCAGGCGCCGCAGCACCTCCATGCCGTCCAGCCGCGGCATCTTCACATCCAGGATCATGAGATCCGGCGGATCCGCCTCCACGCCATTCAACCCGGCGACGCCGTCATAATAGGCTTTCACTTCGTGCCCATGACTTTCCAGGGCCAGCGATACCGACGCGACGATGTTTTCGTCGTCGTCCACCAAAGCTATTTTCGCCATACGTTCGTGGTCTTCCCTATTGGTTCGGGGACCGAAGTCCCGGGTGACCCCCATGAGTCGCTCTCCAGACTAGCGTGAGGGATGGCCAGACCTTGCGCGAACAGCTCATGGGTTGGGAGTATAGCCGTTCACAATTGTGGCAGGCATTAAAATTCGTTCACCCGACGACAGCTTGCGTCAAACGGCCTCGCCGGCCAGCCGGTCCATAACTTTGGCCAGGCGAACATCAAGCTCGGTGACCCCGCCCACGTCATGCGTCGCCAAGACGACATCGACCCGGTTGTAGACATTGAACCATTCCGGGTGGTGGTCGAAGGTCTCCGCGGCCAGGGCGACGCGGGTCATCCAGCCGAAAGCGCCGCTGAAGTCGGCGAACCGGAACGTTTTCGTGATCGCGTCACGCCCGTCCGCCGCGCTCCAGCCAACAAGATCCGCCAGAGCGGCTTGCGCGCCGATTCGCTGCGGACGCGCCATCAGACGGGCTCGATCGCGGCGATGCCGGTATGCGCCGCAAGGTCGGCCAGGGCCTGCGCCTCGGTGACCACCTTGATGGCTTTCATGCCGAGGGCCGCGGCCGGTTTGCAGTTGACGCCTAGGTCATCGAGATAGACGCAGGCGGCCGGCGAGACGGAGAGGGCTTCGCACATCATCAAATAGATTCGCGGATCGGGTTTGCGCACGCCGGCCTTGGAACTCTCGACCACATGATCGAACAGCATCATGACTTCACTGGCCCGCATGGCGCCCTCGCGGGTGGCCTGCATTCCAGGCCCGTGGCCCTGGGCCATGTTGTTGGTGATGCAGCCCACTTTGAACCGCGCCTTGCACAGGCGCAGCGCGGAAACCATCGCCGGGCGCACGTCTCCGGAGAGGCGCGGCAAGACGTCGGCGCCGCGCAGGGGATGACCCAAGGCGGTCGACTCCTCGAGAAACTTGATATCGAAGCCCGCGGCGTCGATCTCCGCGCGCTCGAACAGCGCCCAGGCGTTGTCGTCGGGATTGGTGGCGTTGACCGTGCGGATCAGATCCTTGGGCAGGCCGCGCTCGGCCTCAAGCCGATTGAACGACTCAAACGGCGAGGTGGTGATGACACCGCCAAAATCCCAGATCACCGCCTCGATGCCCGCGCCGTTCATCTCTGTCTCTCTCCCGTTGCAGGTCCGACACCTAAGGACCCGGCGCGCGCCGCGCAAGCGAGGCGTCCCGTTGGCGCGCGCTCGGCTCCGTTAGCGATCGCTGTGGGCCTAGGGTATGATTTCCCCCAATGGGCAAGCGCGGCTTTCTGGGAGAGCCTCGACGGTCTCGCCCGGCCATGGCCATCGCGGCGATGGACGCGTATGGCGCTTGCCGATGAGGGTGAACGATCCGGCCGTTCTATGCGTCGGCGCGGTGCTGGCGGCGATGATCTCGACGGCCCGCGCGCATGCGCAGGCGCCTTCGACCCCCCTGACCCCAGTCACCGTGATCGGCGCGACTTCGCCAACAGCGCCCGGCGGGTCCCTGGATCGGGCCTCCAGCGCGGTGCAATCGCTTTCGGAGGCGGATCTCGCGGCCGCCGGGTTGGCCAGCCTGACAGGCGCGCTGAACGCCCGCCTGACCGACGTGACGGTGGGCGACAATCTGGACGACCCCTTTCAACCGGACGTCATCTATCGCGGATTCACCGCCTCGCCGGTGCTTGGAACCCCGCAGGGCCTGGCGATCTATCAGGGTGGCGTCCGGGTGAACGAGGCGTTCGGGGATACCGTGAACTGGGATCTGGTCCCGGCGTTCGCCGTCCGCCGCGCGACCGTGCTCGGCTCCAACCCGGCGTTCGGCCTGAACGCTCTGGGCGGATCCCTGGCTCTGGACATGAAAACCGGATTTTCCGATCCCGGCGGCCAGGTCGAACTCTCTGGAGGGTCGTTCGGCCAACGTCAGGCACAAGGCGCCTACGGCGTCCACTGGGGCGGGTTTGGACTGTACGTCGGCGCCCGCGTCGCGCGCGAGGACGGCTGGAGGGTCGCATCCTCCGACCTGGCGCGGCAGGTCTACGCCGACTTCAGCGCCCGGACAGGCCGCGCCGACATCGACCTGGCGATCACCTTGGCCGACAATCGACTGGACGGGGCGTCCGCAACGCCGGTCCAGACCTTGGCGATCGACCGCACGCTGGTCTTTACCGGCCCGCAGTCGACGCACGATCGGCTGGCGTTCGCCACCCTGTCGGTGGACTATGTCGCAACGCCCGCTCTGACGTTGCGCGGCGTCGCCTACGCGCGATTGTTTCACCAGGATCTGCTGAACGGCAACACAACCTCCTACGTCGGTTGCGCTAGCGCCGCCTTGTCCGGCGCGCTCTGCCAGCCAGACGCAAACACACCCGTGCTGACTTCGGCCGGCGCAAACGTCCCCGACCTCTCCGCTGGGGGGGCATTGCCGATCGGCGAACTGGACCGCGAACAGACGCGATCCCTGGGCCTCGGCGCGGCGGCGCAGGCGATCTATGCGGCGCCCCTGGCGGGACGGGCCAACGCACTCACCCTTGGCGGCGGAGTGGACGCCGCGGGAACGCGTTTCGCGTCATCCGCCAGTGTCGGACGCATCGACACTGGCTTGCGGGTGGAGGGCGGAGGCCCGCTCATCGCCACTCCCGAATCGTCGAACTTCACTGCAACGCCGGTCGCGCTGCGCGCGCGCTCAACCATCCTCAGCGCCTATCTCGCCGACACCCTGTCGGTGACCGATCGGCTGTCGCTCAACCTGAGCGCCCGCTACAACAGCGATCACATAGTTCTGGCCGATCAGGTTGGATCGGCCCTGTCGGGCGCGGCGACCTACGGTCGGCTGAACCCGGCCATCGGCCTGACCTATCGCGCCACCAAGACGATGACCGCCTACATCGGATATGCGGAGGGCGCCCGGGCCCCCACACCCAGCGAAATCGAATGCTCCAACCCCGCCAAGCCCTGCCTGTTGCCCTCGTCGCTCGCGAGCGACCCGCCGACCCTTAAACAGGTGGTGTCCCGGACGATCGAGGCCGGGGTGCGAGGCGCTACCGTCCTCTCGCGTCACGCGACCGTGACCTGGAGCGCGGGGCTGTATCGCGCGGATCTTTCCGACGACATCTGGGGTGTGGCCACCTCGCTCGGCTCTGGCTACTTCGAGAACATCGGCCGCACACGGCGCCAGGGTCTGCAGGCGAGCGTGGCGACGCGCACCCGGGTCGCCGACCTCTCACTGGACTACAGCCTGGTGGATGCGACCTTTCGCTCCCCCTTCGTCGAAGCCTCGCCATCAAACCCGTTCGCCAACGCCCAGGGCCAGATCGCGGTGCGTCCCGGCGATCGCATCCCTGGCGTCCCGCGCCACCGCCTGAAGCTGGGGGTGGCCAGAACGTTCGGCGGCGATTGGCGTCTAGGCGCCGACGTCAGTCTGGTATCCAGCCAATCTTACCATGGCGATGAGGCCAACGCCCTGCGTCCGCTTCCTGGCGAAGTGGTGACCGATCTCACTTTACGCCACGGCCTGCTAAGCGGCCGCGCCGACCTGTTCGCAACTCTGAGCAATCTCTTCGACTCCCATTATGCTACCTACGGAGTTCTCGGCGATCCCACCGGTGTGGGCGCCCCCGGCGTGCCCGCGCTCGTCGCCGATCCAAGATTTCAGAGCCCGGCCGCGCCTCGCGCCGTGATTGTCGGGCTGGAGGCGCGGTTCTGAGACCCTCCTGCGGCCTGTCATTTTTCGCATCCCGCCCTTTCGCGGCCATGCTAAGAGGCGCGACCGACATTTCGAAAACCACGCCAGGAAGGACTTCGCCCCATGTTCAAGACGATCGCCGCGTCGTTGACCGCCGCTCTCGCCCTGACCGCATCAGCCCATGCGATCGCCGCGGACGTGCCGTCCGGAACCTACGCGATCGAGTCCTCGCACACCGAGGTGCTGTTCAGCGTGATGCATTTTGGGTTTTCCAACTATTATGGCCAGTTTCCGGGCGCGACCGGCACGTTGACGCTTGACGCCAAGACGCCGGCTAACAGCCAGCTGGATGTGTCGATCCCCGTCGGTCAGGTGTGGACCGCCAGCCCGCGCCTCGTCGAGGAATTGAAGAGCGCGGACTGGTTCAACGCGGCGACCTATCCGACGATGACCTTCCACTCGACCAAGGTGACCCAGACCAGCGACACAACGGCCGACATCGAAGGCAATCTGACGATGCATGGGGTCACGCACCCGATCACGCTGAAGGCGACCTTCAACAAGGGCGCGCCCAACCCGATGAACCAGCATTTCACCACCGGCTTCGAGGTGAGCGGCGTGGTGAAGCGGAGCGAGTTCGGCGTGAACAAATATGTGCCGTTCGTGAGCGACGACGTGAAGTTGATCATCAGCGCGGCGTTCGAGCGCCAGGCGAAATAGGCGCGCGGCGAGACAATCGGTGACCGACACCCCCGAGGCGATGAACGGCGCGGAAAGCCTGGTGCGAACCCTGGTCGACTGCGGCGTCGAGGTCTGTTTTTCCAATCCGGGCACATCGGAAATGCACTTCGTCGCCGCGCTCGACGGAGTGGCCGGCATGCGCCCGGTGCTGGGCCTGTTCGAAGGCGTGGTCACCGGCATGGCCGATGGCTATGGCAGGATCGCCGGGAAACCGGCGGCCACCCTGCTGCACCTCGGGCCAGGCCTGGCAAACGGCCTGGCCAATCTGCACAACGCCCGCCGCGCCGCGACGCCGATCGTCAATATCGTTGGCGACCACGCATCGCACCACGCTCAGTATGACGCGCCGCTGACTTCGGATATCGCCGGCTTCGCCCGACCCGTGTCGGGCTGGATCCATTCCTCGATCAGCGCCAAGACGGTGGCCGCCGACGGCGCGCGCGCCGTAGCCGCGGCTCTGGCGCCGCCGGGACAGATCGCCACTCTGATCCTGCCCGCCGACACAGCGTGGAACGAAGCCGACGGCCCGGCCGCGGCGTTGCCCCGGCCCCTGCCGACGCGCGTTGACGCCACGACGATCGATCGCGTCGCCAAGGTCATGCGCGGCGGCAAGCGGTCAGCCATCCTGATCCGCGGCGAAGGCTTGACCCAGGCCGGGCTGGCGGCCGCTGGCCGCATCGCCGCCAAGACGGGCGCCCGCTTGCTGGCAGACACCTTCGCCCCGCGTATCGCCCGCGGCGCCGGACGGGTCGCGGTAGAGCGGATCCCCTACTTCGCCGAACAGATCGTGGAGTTCCTCGCCGAGGTGGAACAACTGATCCTGGTGGGCGCCAAGCCGCCGGTGTCGTTCTTCGCCTATCCCGGTAAGCCCAGCTGGTGCCTGCCGGACGGCGCGGCGATTCACTATCTGGCGCATGCGCATGAGGACGGCGTTGGCGCGCTCACCGACCTGGCCGACGCGCTTGGCGCGCCGCGCACCGGGATCGCCACGGCGCTGCTGAGCCCGCCGGACACCCACAGCCCTAAGCTCAACCAGCACAGCATCGGCCCGGCGATCGCCCGACACCTGCCCGAGGGCGCGATCATTTCCGATGAAGGCGCGACCAATTCCGGCGGCGTCGTCGCCGCCACCGCGACCGCCGCGCCACACGATCATATGGCGTTGACGGGAGGCTCGATCGGCCAGGGCGTGCCGTTGGCGACCGGCGCGGCGATCGCGGCCCCCGATCGCAAGGTCGTCTGCCTTCAGGGCGATGGCGGGGCGATGTACACGCTCCAGGCGCTTTGGACACAGGCGCGCGAAAAGCTCGACGTGACCACGGTGATCTTCGCCAACAGGTCCTATGGCATCCTGAACGTCGAATTGGCGCGGGTCGGCGCCCGCAATGTCGGTCCGCGCGCGCTGTCGATGCTGGACCTGCGCAACCCTGGTCTCGATTTCGTGAAACTGGCCAACGGCATGGGGGTGGAAGCGACGCGGGCCGAGACGATCGAAGCCTTTGAGGCCCAGTTCGCCGACGCCATGGCCCAGCATGGCCCCCGACTGATCGAGGTCATGCTTTAGAGACCGCCGCTTGAGTTCGATCCCGAGGTGCGCGGCGACGTTGCAAAGTCGCCAGCGGCGTCACAAAAGGCCGACGCGCCAGGACCGGCGACGGCGAAACCACCTTGTCGAGGGAGGCCGCGATGGGCGGAGGCGGGGAGCCTGAAGTGCGGTCCCAAAACGCGGCAAGATCGTTGCTTGCCGCCAATGTGGAGCGTCATCCCGACCGCATCGCCTTCATCGACAGCGCCGGAGCGCACAGTTTCGCCGACATCGATCGGCGTGCGGGCCGCCTGGCGGCGAGCCTCGTCGCGCACGGTCTGGCGCCGGGAGACCGTCTGGCCCTTTGCCTGCCCGACGGCGTCGATCTGGTCTGCGCATTTCTGGGCGCCATCCGGGCCGGCGTCGCGCCCATTCCGCTCAACACGCTGCTGACGACGGAGGATTACGCCTATATCCTCGCGGACAGCGGCGCGGCGGCGGCGATCGTATCAAAGTCGTTTGTGCCGACCTGGAAACAGGCCAAGGCCGACGCGAAATGGCGCGGCGAGTTGTGGCTTGACGCTCCGCCCGTCATTCCCGACACGCCCGCCGTCGGGTTCCACGACCCCGCGCCACGGGACCCGGCGTTTCTGCTCTATTCCTCGGGATCCACTGGACAGCCGAAGGGGGTCGTCCACGGTCATGGAAGTCCGAGCCACACGGCCAGGACCTTCGGCGCCGAGGTCCTGGGTCTGCGTGAGGACGACGTGGTCTATTCAGCGGCCAAGCTGTTCTTCGCCTATGGTCTGGGCAACAGCCTGACGTTTCCACTCAGCGTCGGCGCCCGGTGCGTGCTCGAAAGCGGCCGAGTGACTCCGCAAGCCGTCTGGCGCCTGCTGCGCGATCACGGCGTGACAGTCTTTTTCGGAGTGCCGACCCTTTTCGCCGCGCTGCTGGGTGATGCGGGATTCCCCGAGCCGTGGGACCTGCCGCTGCGGCTTTGCGTCTCAGCCGGCGAGCCGCTCCCGGCGGAGATCTCGCGAGCCTGGACGGCGCGGACCGGCGTCGAAATCGTCGACGGCATCGGCTCGACCGAGATGCTGCATATCTTCGTCAGCAATCGGCCCGGAGCGATCACCCACGGCGCCACGGGCCATCCAGTCCCCGAATACCAGGCGCGGATCGTGAGCGAGGACGGCGCGGAGGTGAGGCCGGGAGACCTGGGCGAACTGCTCGTGCAGGGTCCCTCCGCCGCGCTGGGCTATTGGAACAATCCGGCGAAGACCGCGGAAACCTTCGTCGATGGTTGGGTGCGCACGGGGGATCAGTTCTACCAGGATGGCGAGGGTCGCTTCGTCTGCTGCGGGCGCACCGACGACATGCTCAAGGTCAGCGGGATCTGGGTTTCGCCGGCCGAGGTCGAGAACGTCCTCATCGAGCATGACGCGGTTCAGGAAGCCGCGGTGATCGGCGCGGTCGACGGCCACGGCCTGATGAAGACCAAAGCGTTCATCGTGCTTCGTCCCGGCGCCACGCCGACGGCCGACCTTGGCGCCGAGCTCCAGGCTTACGCAAAGGCGCGGCTCGCACCGCACAAATACCCGCGCCAGATCGAATTCGTATCGCATCTGCCCCGCACGGCGACAGGTAAGGTGCGCCGTCACGTCCTGCGCGAGACCCCGGCGGCTCTGTAGAGGGCTATCAGGCGGCCGCGGCCTGCAGGCGCCGCGCCGCCAGGCTGAAACGCAACCCTAGCCCCGCGAGGCTGACCGACAGCATCACCGCCCGCTGAGCGGGGTCGGCGGCGTGGTTCAGCAACTGCAGGGCGAGGGTGAGGGTAAAGATGGTCCATAAAGTGTGCAGACCAACCGTGTGCAGCGCCTTCCAGCGGGCGCCCAAAGCCCGTTGGGCCGGGGTGTTGGACGTAAGCGCCATCAGCAGCAAAAGCACATAGCCAAAGCCGCCGATGAGCGCGATCACCAGCGGCGCCTTGGCGGTGGTCAGGGTGAAGTAGGCGAGCAAGGCGGCGAGGTGCACGGAGTGGGCCATGGCGAAGCTCACCCCTAGCCCGCGGCGTTGACGCAGCATGGCGATTGGCAAGGCCGCCTGGGTCGCCTCGGCAAGCGGCCGGGCCAGATAGACGGCCATGAAGAACACGAACGAGACGCGGGCCGTGTAACGCGTCGCCAGCAGCAGGCCATGACGATCGAGGCCGTGAACGAAGTCCACGCCGAGCACCGTTACCAATCCGGCGGCGAGGCCCATCAAGGCCAGCGGAACGGTCAGGGAATGGGCGGGCCGGCGCGCTGTCATACGGGTACCTTGGCTTAAAGGGCGTTTGGAGCCCCTGCTGTCCCTGCTGATACGTCGGCGCTCTCCAAGACGATCACCGAAGGAAGATGATTGGCTCGCCGGTTGATGGTTTCCCCGGCGGTCGCGCGCCGTTAGACCGGGTTGGAGATTCCTCGAGACGCGAAACGAGACCGCATGCTGCTGCACCTGTCGACCTGGCCCGAAATCGAAGAGTACCTGAAACGCTCGACCGCCGTCGTCGTGCCGATCGGCTCGAACGAGCAGCATGGACCCACGGGCCTCTTGGGCACCGACTGGCTCTGCCCTGAAATCATCGCTCACGAGGCGCAGAAGAACGCCGACATCCTTGTGGCGCCTACCTTCAATATCGGCATGGCGCAGCACCACCTGGACTTCCCAGGCACGATAGCGCTGCGACCCTCGACATTCATGGCGGCGATCGGCGATTGGGTGCGCTCGCTGCACCATCACGGGTTCACGCGAATTCTGTTCCTCAACGGTCACGGCGGCAATGTCGCCACCATCGAGGCCGCGTTTTCCGAACTCTACGCCGAGGCGAGCTATGCCGGACGTTCGGCCGGCTACGCCTGCAAGCTGGTCAACTGGTGGGATTTGAGCGGGGTGTTCGCCCTGGCGCGGCGTCAGTTTCCGTCGGGCCATGGCAGCCACGCGACGCCATCGGAAATCGCGGTGACTCAGTGGGCCTATCCCGACCACATCAAGAACGCCAACTATGCGCCGCAGATCGCCCCGACCGGCCCGATACGCGAAGCCCGGGATTTCCGCGCGCGTTTCGCCGATGGCCGCATGGGCTCGGACCCTGGTCTTGCGACACCGGAAAAGGGCGGCGAACTCGTCAAGTTGGCGGCCGAGGGTCTGGTCAGCGCGCTGAAGTCGTTCGCAAACGACTGACAGCCGGCCGCGTCAAGCCGCGGCCTTCAACCGTTCAAGCAACTGGGCGTGAAGGGTCGAATTGCCCACGCAGATCGAGCCCGTGGCCAGGGGATCAGGTCCGCCGTCCGCGTCGGTGACGACCCCGCCGGCTTCGGTGACGATCAGCAGACCCGCGGCCAGATCCCAGGGCGACAGGTCGCGTTCCCAGTAGCCATCGAACCGTCCCGCCGCCACCCAGGCAAGATCCAGGGCGGCCGCGCCGTAGCGGCGCACGCCCGAGACGCGTTGGCTGATCTGGTGCAGCTCCTTGAGGAACCGCCCGTGCTGGCCGTGGCCCATGAATGGGATGCCGGTGGCGAACACGGCTTCCTCGAACCGTGTGCGAGCGGCGACGCGCAGACGATGATCGTTCAGGAACGCGCCCTTGCCGCGCTCGGCCCAGAAGAGGTCGGCGTTGGCCGGGTTGTAGGTCACGCCAGCGACGATCTGGCCTTCCCTTTGCAGGGCGATGTTGATCGCGAAGTGCGGCATGGCGTGAAGGAAGTTCGTGGTGCCGTCCAGCGGGTCGACGATCCAGGTATGGGTCTTGTCGGTGCCCTCGATCAGGCCTCGTTCTTCGCCAAGGAAGCCATAGCCAGGTCGGGCCTTGGAGAGTTCCTCGAACAACGTCTGTTCCGACTTGAGGTCGGCCGCCGATACATAGTCCGCGGCGCCCTTGCGCGAGACCTGCAGCTCCGCCACCTCGCCAAAATCCCGCGCCAGCGCCCGCCCGGCCTTGCGGGCGGCGTCGCTCATCACCTTGATCAGGGCGGAGGTGGCGGCCGGCACTAGTCGGCCCGGCGCATGTATTCGCCGGTTTCGGTGGACACGAGAATGCGTTCGCCCGCGCTCATATAGGGCGGGATCATGATGCGCATGCCGTTGGAGGCCTTGGCCGGCTTGTAGGAGCTGGACGCCGTCTGCCCTTTCACCGTCGGCTCGGTCTCGACGACTTCCAGGACCACGCTCTCAGGCAGCTCGATGCCGATGGCGCGCTCTTCGTGGAACTCGACGGTGACGATCATGCCGTCGTGCAGGAAGCGGACCTGATCCTCGCCCACCCAATCCTTCTGCAGCTCGATCTGGTCGTAGGTGGTCTGGTCCATGAACACCAGGGCGTCGCCCTGTTCATAGAGATACTGAAAATCCTTCTGCTCCAGCGTCACCCGGTCGACCTTGTCTTCCGAGCGGAACCGTTCGTTGAGTTTCGAGCCGGTGATCAGATTCTTCAACTCGATCTGATTGAAGGCGCCGCCCTTGCCGGGCTTGACGTGGGCGATCTTCACCGCGCGCCAGATGCCACCCTGGTGCAGGATCACATTGCCCACGCGAACTTCGTTGGTCGATACGGCGGCCACGCACGCTCCTATAAGTCTAGTCGTATGATCGGGAGTTGGCCGGGCGTTCTAGTGGAGCGGGGCGTTTGTGGCAAGGTAAGGCTCGCCCAGCCGATTCGCGATGTGACCCTGATGTTGACGCCCCTCCCCCCGCTGCCGACCCAACCCGTCGGGACGCCCTGGCCGACGAAGGCCTGGCCGACCGGCGCCTTCGATACGCCGCACCGCGCGGCGCGCGTCAGCGCGCATCTGGACCGCGCGTTCAACGCGGACCCAACCGGCGAATTGGGTGTCACCCAGGCGGTTGTCGTGATCCGGCATGGCCGACTGCTGACGGAGCGCTACGGATCGGACTTCGGTCCCGATGTCACCTGCCGGTCGTGGTCGATGGCCAAGAGCATCACCCAGGCCCTTTTGGGCGTCGCCGTGGGGGACGGGAAGGTCGATATCCATGCGCCGGCCGACGTTCCGCTCTGGCGCGGCGCCGGGGACCCGCGCGGCGAAATCACGCTTGATCAGTTGCTGCGCATGTCGAGCGGGCTTGAGTGGATCGAGGACTATTCGCCTGAGAACCCGTCGGACGTGATCGACATGCTGTTCGGCCGGGGCGCGGCCGATGTGGCGGCCTTCGCCGAAGCCAAGACCTTGGCACACGTCCCGGGACGATTCTGGCAATATTCCAGCGGGACGACGAACATTGTCGCCCATTGCCTGGCCAGGGCGATCGGCGCCGTCGACGCCACGGCCATGGAGGCGTTCATGCGCCAGCGCCTGTTCGACGTGATCGGCATGACCAGCGCCGCGCCGCGATTCGACGCCGCCGGCACGTTTATCGGCTCGTCGTTCTGCTTCGCCACGCCCCGGGATTTCGCGCGTTTCGGTCTGCTGTATCTGCGCGATGGCGTTTGGGAGGGCCGCCGCCTGCTCCCCGAAGGCTGGGTCGACTACGCCCGCACGCCAACCTTTCAGCAACCGGAGGCCAAGGACGAGGGGCGGTATGGCGCTCACTGGTGGCTGGAGATGGCGGGCCCCGGCTCGTTCTCCGCCAACGGCTACGAAGGCCAGCACATCGTCATCTGTCCGGACCTCGACCTGATCCTGGTGCGGCACGGCGCGACCCCCACCGCGACGCAACCCTCCGTCGGCGCATGGCTGCGAGACCTCGCGGATATTTTCCGCTAACAGCGCGCCATGGCCGCAACCGCCGGACCCGAGATCGAGCGCCTGATTGCGCTGTTGGCCAAGCTGCCGGGTCTGGGCCCGCGTTCGGCGAGGCGCGCGGCGCTGGCGCTGTTGAAACGCCGCGAGCAACTGTTGACCCCGCTGAGCGAAGCCATGGCGGTCGCGGCCGAGCGGGTGCGCGCCTGCGGCGTCTGCGGGGCGCTCGACACCTCCGATCCTTGCGCGATCTGCGCCGACCGAACGCGCGACAGCAGCCAGCTCTGCGTGGTCGAGGAGGTTGGCGCGCTCTGGGCCATGGAACGGGCGAACGCGTTTCGCGGGCGTTATCACGTGTTGGGGGGATTGCTGTCGGCTCTGGATGGAGTCGGTCCGGACGCCCTGCGCGTCAGCGCGCTGATCGCACGGGCCTCGGACGAGGCGGTGCGGGAGGTCGTGCTGGCCTTGCCCGCCACGGTCGACGGGCAAACCACGGCGCACTATCTCGCCGACCGACTGGCGGGCGCCGATGTCCAGCTCACCTCCTTGGCGCGGGGTGTGCCGGTCGGCGGCGAACTCGACTGGCTCGACGACGGCACCATCGCCCAGGCCATGCGCGCGCGCCGGCCGACCTGACGGCCGTCAGCCGCGGGTGGCGTTGAGCGCGAAGGAGACCTTGACCAGCGCGGGAATAGAGTCCGTGGCGGCCCATTCGCCCAGACCGACGCCGAAGTGGGTGCGATCGATCGACACCGTCCCGCGCGCCTTGGCCGTGTCGCCGGCAATTGCGAGGGTGAACGGCAGGCTGAGCGGGGCCTTGACGCCCTTGAGATCCAAGGTTCCATCGGCGAGGTAGCGCCCCTCGCCGATCTTGCGGATGTGGGTGGCGGTGAACGTCGCCTTGGGGTGGGCGGCCGCGGCGAACCAGTCGTCGGTAGGCAATGTGGCGTCGCGTTGCGCATCTCCGGTAGAGACCGAGCCTATGTTAACGCTGACAACAATCTTCGAGTGCGTCAGGTCATCGGGGCTGAAGACGATGTGAGCGTCCCAGGATCTGAAGGCGCCCTCGATCGCCTGGCCAGACCAGGACGAGGTGAAGCCGAGCGTCGATCCGGCCTTGACGGTCCATGGCCCGGCGGGCGTCGGCTCGGCTGACGTCGGCGCGGGGGTCTGGGCGGCGACGGCATTGGCGGTGTCGGCGCCGGCCGGAACGGCGGCGGCCGGCGCCGAGGCGGGCGCGGGCGGAGGCGGCAAGGGCGCCGCCTGGGTGGTTGGCCAATAGAGGTAGCCTGCCGCGATCACGGCGGCGAGCGCCGCGGCGGCCAGCCAGGCGCGCGGCTCGAGCCAGCCTGGCTTCGCGCCAGGGGCCATGTGGCTGAGCACTTCGTCCCGGTCGAGAATCTGGTGCTTGGCCACCGCGCCGAGGTGCAGAAACAGCAGCAGATAGGTGAACTTGACGAGCAGGTTGTGGCCGAAGCCGCCGACCTGATGCCACTGATGCTTGGGAGCCGCCGCCAATTCCGCGAGGCCGGGAACGTGGGGCCACGGAATGACGCCGTAGAGCAGGGTCGGAATGTTGGTCTTGCTGGTCGAGACGACGATCCAACCCGTGATCGGCAGGCCGATCATGATCACATAGAAGCTGGCGTGGACGACCTTTGACGCAAGTTGTTCCCACCCGGGCTGACCCGCGGGCGACGGCGGCGCGGCGTGGGTCAGGCGCCAGGCCAGACGGCCGAGGCTGAGCAGGAGGATGGTGATCCCCACCGACTTGTGCAGTTGGAACAGGGCGAAGGCGACCGGCCCCGGCAGGGCATGATCGTCGTTGCCCATCCGCCATCCCAGGATGATCTGGAAGACGATAGCCAGGGCGATCACCCAGTGCAGGGCGATGGCCACCCTGGCGTAACGGGTTGGAGCGGTTGGCGTCACGTGGACCCCCACCATGGCCTTCGCCTAGTGTCCGACCGACTGCCAGATCTTGCGGTAACTGGCGTAGAGAATGCCCGAGAACAGCAGCAGGAAAATCATCACGCCCGCGCCAGCCGTCTTGCGCTCTTCCATCTTGGGATCCGACGCCCACTGCAGGAACGCCGCGACATCCTGAGCTTCCTGATCCACGGTTGACTTCGTTCCATCGTCGAACGTGACCCGACCGGGGGTCAGGGGCGGGGGCATGCCGATCACGCCGCCGATGGGCGCGGGTCCCGCGCCATGCCAATAGGCGCCGACATCACCGGAGTAGTACTGGTCGTAGTACTTTCCGGGCGCCACTTTCAGACCCGCAGGCGCGCCGACGCCATCGCCCGTGACGATCGAATAGACATAGTCCGGTCCGCCTTCGCGGGCCGCGACAAGCATGGACATATCGGGCGGGGCGGCGCCGCCGTTGGCGGCCGCGGCGGCGGCGTCATTGGCGAAGGGCGCCGGGAAATAGTCGGCCGTGCGGCCCTCGCGCTTGATGGCGTCGCCGCTGTCGCTGTCGATATCGGCGATCTTGTAGTCCTTGGCGATCGCCTTCACGACAGGGTTATCGTTGGAGTTGGGATACTTCGGATTCCAGAACGGCCCGCCCGGATCGCCCAGGTTGCGGAAGGCGATCATGTTGAGGCTGTGGCACGATGAGCAGACCTCGCGGTAGACCTTGAAGCCGCGCTGCAATTGAGCCTGATCGTACTTGCCGAACGGGCCATCGAAGCTCCATTCGACGTGTCTCAATTCGGCCTGCGTGGTCGCGGCCAGGACCGGCGTGGACGCGCCGACCAGACCGGCGAAAGCCGCCGCGACGAGGACTTTGCGCAGCATCGATCTTAACCCTTCATTTCGGGAGCGGCCGCCGCGCCGGCGGGCGTGGCCGCGGGGTGCGACAGCACCGGGGTGTACAGCGAATCCGGCACCGGCAGCGGCGTCTCGGTGAGCCCCATGAGCGGGGTGATCACCAGGAAAAAGGCGAAGTAGTACAGCGCCGAGAACCGGCTGATCCAGGTCACGCTGTTCAGGTCATAGTCGATCAGCGTGAAGGTCGTCATGCCATGGATAAGCTGGCCATCGGGCTCTTGCGAGCCGCACCAGCCGAGAATCCAAGCCGCAACGACCCAGATGAAGAAATACATCCGATAGGTCGGCCGATACCGCATCGACCGAACCTTGGAGGTGTCGAGCCAGGGTAGGACGAACAAGACGCCCATGGCGCCCATCAGAGCGATGACGCCGGTGAGCTTGTCGGGAATGGCGCGCAGGATGGCGTAGAACGGCAGCAGATACCATTCCGGCACGATGTGCGCGGGAGTCTTCAGCGGATTGGCCGGGATGGCGTTATCGGCCTTGCCCAGGGCGTCCGGCAGATAGAAGACGAACACGGCGAACATGATCATGAACACCGAAATCGCGAACAGATCCTTGACCGTGTAGTAGGGGTGGAAGGGCAAGGTGTCGTCCTTGCTCTTCACCTCGACGCCCGTGGGATTGGCGTTGCCGGGCACATGCAGCGCCCAGATGTGCAGGACCACCACCGCGGCGATGACGAACGGCAGCAGGTAGTGCAGCGAGAAGAAGCGATTGAGCGTCGGTGAGTCCACCGCATATCCGCCCCAGAGCAGGGTCGTCAGCGGCTTGCCGATGATGGGGAAGGCCCCCAGCACGTTGGTGATCACCTTGGCCGCCCAAAAGCTCATCTGACCCCAGGGGAGAACATAACCCATGAAGGCCGTGACGATCATCAGGAGAAAGATCACACAGCCGAGCAGCCAGAGCACTTCGCGGGGCGCCTTGTAGGAGCCGTAATACATGCCCCGCGCGATATGCAGGTAGACGGCGATGAAGAACATCGAAGCGCCGTTGGCGTGCAGGCCGCGGATCAGCCAACCGTAGTTAACGTCGCGCATGATGGATCCGTTGACCGACAGGAAGGCGCCGGCGCCGCTCGGGTCGTAATGCATCGCCAGGACGATGCCGGTCACGATCTGTACGGCCAGGCAGAACGCCAGGATGCCGCCGAAGGTGTACCAGTAATTGAGGTTCCTGGGCGTCGGGAACGACATCAGGTCGGCGCCGAAGCGGATGATCGGCAGGCGCACGTCCAGCCAGCGCTCGAAGGCGGACCCAGGTTCGTAGGTGCTCGGATGCTCGCTCATGGTCCGATTAACCGATCTTCACTTTGGTGTCGCTGAGAAAGGCGTAGTCCGGCACAGCCAGATTAAGGGGCGCCGGCCCTTTGCGAATACGGCCCGACGTGTCGTACTGCGAGCCGTGACAAGGGCAGAGCCAGCCACCGTAGTCGCCGCCGCCGAAGGTGGGCACGCAGCCCAGATGGGTGCAGCTGGCGAGCAGGATCAGCCACTGCTCATGGCCGGCCTTCACGCGGCTGGCGTCGGTGGCGCGGTCCTTCATGTCGGACGCGGCGTCCTCGGCGCGGGCCCGGGCGATCTCGGCGGGCGTGCGGTGACGCACGAACACCGGTTGCTTGCGCCAGGCGATGGTCACTTCCTGACCCGGCAGAACCCGGCTCAGATCGTATTCGATCGAGGCCAGAGCCACCGCGTCGGCGGCGGGATTGAGCTGATCGATCAACGGCCATGCCACGGCGGCGACCCCGCCCAAGGTGGCGGTGGTTGCGACGATGTGAATGAAGTCGCGCCGGTTCGGTGCTTCTGCCACGTTAGAACTAACCCCTGTTCGTCGAGGCCCCCGCGCCATCGCGGATCCTCTGGACCAACCCGGCGGTTGGCCGTTAGGCGGTTCGCTTAGAATGCGTCTCGCCCTTTTTCAACCAGACATTCCACAAAACCTCGGCGCCGCCATCCGATTATGCGCTTGTCTGGGCGTGGAATTAGACATTGTCGAGCCCTGCGCCTTCCCATTAGACGATCGCGCGATACGGCGCGTGGCGCTGGATTATGGCTCGCTGGCCAGGGTCAAACGCCACATTTCCTGGACCGCCTTCCGCGAAACCCTTGGCGCCGAGGCGCGATTAGTGCTGCTGACAACACGGGGCGACGTCCGTTTGCCCGACTTCGAATTCAACATTGACGATGTCGTTTTGGCCGGCGCCGAGAGCGCGGGGGCGCCCGATTTCGTGCACGATGCCGCCCACGGCCGGATTCGCGTGCCGACCATTCCCGGCGCCCGATCACTCAATGTGATCACAGCGGCGACACTGGCCCTCGGCGAGGCCTTGCGCCAGACCGGAACCTATCCGTAAACACCGCCGCCGCGTCGCTCGCGGCCCGGAGATCAAGGCGCGTGACAGACAATCCCCTGGCGACATCGGATCGGGTTAAACGGGCCCGGGCCTGGTTCGACACTCTGCGCGACAACCTGGTCAGTGCGTTCGAGGCGCTGGAGCGCGACGCGCCAGCCGACCTCTACCCAGGCGAGGCCGGACAATTCGAATTGCGGCCCTGGGTGCGCGAAGCCGGCGGCGGGGGTGTCATGGGCTTTCTGCGCGGCCGGTTTTTCGAGAAATGCGGGATTCATATCAGCGAGGTGCACGGGACCTTCACTCCGGAGATGGCCGCGACGATGCCGGGGGCCGAGAGGGATGCGCGATTTGTCGCGACGGGCATCAGCCTGATCGCGCACATGACCAACCCGCGCGTGCCGGCCGTTCACATGAACACCCGCTATCTGGCCACGACGCGGGGCTGGTTCGGCGGCGGCGCCGACCTGACGCCGCTGATCGACGCGGACCGTCGCCAGGACGCACCGGACGCGGTGCGGTTCCACGAGGCGATGCGCAACGCCTGCGACGCCTATCACCCTGACTGGTATGCGGCGTTCAAGGCGCGCTGCGACGAGTATTTCTATTTGCCACACCGCAAGGAGCCGCGCGGCATTGGCGGGATATTCTACGACCACCATGACAGCGGCGACTGGGAACGGGACTTCGCCTTCACCCAATCCGTCGGAAAGGCCTTTTTGGATGTCTATCCTAGCATCGCCCGCGGTCGCATGGCCGAGCCATGGACCGCCGCGGAGCGCGACGAACAACTGATCCGCAGAGGCCGTTACGTGGAGTTCAACCTGCTCTACGACAAGGGGACGATGTTCGGCCTGAAGACCGGCGGCAATATCGAATCGATACTTTCCTCCATGCCGCCCACCGTGAAATGGCCTTGACGGTCTTCAGCCGGCCAGGCGCCGCATAGCCTGGGTGAGCGGCCGTTCCAGCCAGGTATGAGCCGCGAAGCCGGCCAGCGCAGACGCCGCCAGACTGACCGCGGCGAACAGCATGGGGTTCGCCCAGCCCAGGGTGTGCGCGACCACAGCGGTCACCGGCAGGTGCAGCAGGTAAATGGCGTAGGAGGCGTCGCCCGCTTTCACGCCGGCTCGCTCAAGGATCGATGGCGCGGCGCGATCGCGCGGCTCGCGCTCGAAAGCCAAGGCTCCTGCCACCGTCAGCCACGCCGGCACGCCCCACAGCAGGGGCCGCCAGAGTTCGGAAAACAGGCCGCTTGTCTCGACCACGGCCCATAGGATCGCCGCGGTGACCAGAAACGTCGCGCCCAGGACCGGATCAGGGCGCCCGTTGCTTTCGATCCAGGCGCCGAGGCCAACGCCGGCGGCAAACTGCAGCAGCATTGGATTGGCGCCGAGGAAATAAACCGGGTCGGCCAGGATGAAACCGGCCGCGGTGATGGCGACAAGCGCACCGGTCACCATTCGGGCGCGCCAGGCCCGTGGTCCCGCCAAGGCCGCCGCGAACACGAGGTAAAAAACGGCCTCATAGGTCAGGCTCCAGCCCGGCGGCAAGGTCGGGAACGGCAGGCCGCGTGGGTCGAGATGCGGGATGAAGGCGAGTGACAGAAAGAGGTGAGACCACCCCGGCCGCACCTCCGGCAGGAACCCTGGCCAAGCAACGGCCATGGCGGCGACGCCCAGGGTGGCCAGCCAATAGAGCGGGGCCACGCGCGTGACCCGACGCCAAAGGAATGCGCGGGGCGAGACGTCCCTGCCCGCGGTCACCCGCCACATGATCAGTCCGCTGATCACGAAGAAGACGTCGACTCCGGCGCGGCCCACATCAAAGCCCCCGTCGCGCCATTGCAGTGCGTGGTAGAGCGCCACCGCCATCGCGGAAGCGCCGCGCAGAACCTGAACGGACCGCAACGTCCCCGAGGTCTGGGAGCCCTCCATGAACGAGGCTTAGGCCCGGTTGGGGTGGAACTCCAGGATCTTGGAATCGTCTTGGGCCATGAGAGCCTGGCCGGGGGCGCCCGCGCTCGGGGGGGCTGTCAGCGAAATTCACCTTGCCATCTTATCGACACGCCTGGTCGCGGCGGGCATGGTCGGCGCGCTGGCGCGAGTCTAAATCCAAGGGGTGATCATGCCGATCTGGCCATCGATTCCGCGCCGGGCGCTGCTGCGCCTTGCCGGGGCCGGTCTCGCGGCGGCGCCGGCGGCGGCGGCCAAGCCTGAGCGCGGCCCGCGCGATGCCGGCGGGCCTAACGCCGGGGCGTGGACTGAGTTCTTCGCTGGCCAGCGCATCTGGGCCTATGCTGACCGCCAGAGCCTGAGACCTGGCGAACGATTCGACGTCATGGCGTCGGTGGGTCCGCGAATGCCGTCCCGCCGGGTGCGCCTCGAGGTGTTTCGGATCGCCGCGGAGGCGCCAGCGCCCGTCTGGACCAGCGACTTCGTCGAGGTTGGCTACTATGGCGCCACCGCTTCGGGCGCCGCGATCGGACCTGGGTGGCCGGCCGCGTTCGCCAACATCGACACCAGCGGCTGGGCGCCCGGGTGTTATTTCGCCGACATTGTCGAGCAGACGACGGCGACCCGCGACGTGAAGGCGGTGTTCTGGATTGTCACCAACCCCAGGCGTTCGGGAGGGGTGCTGGCGCGGCTCGGCACCAACACCTATCAGGCCTACAACGATTGGGGCGGCCATAGCCTCTACCCGTCCGACGACAACGAGACCCGCGGCATGATGGTCACTTATGACCGGCCGACGCCACCGACGTTCTGGGAGTACGATGTCTATCTGGCGCAATGGCTCGAAGGTCTGGCGCCCCGCCTTGGCGGCGTCGACTATGCCGGAAACTTCGATGTCCATGCGAACCCGACGATTATGGATCGTTATTCACTGGTGATCACGGCGTCACACGACGAATACTGGAGCATGGAGGAGTTCGACGCCTTCCATCGCCGCATTTTCAAGCAGGGCAAGAACACCGCCTTCTTCGGCGCCAACACCGCCTATTGCCAGATCCGTTACGCCGATCTCAATCGCGCGCCGGGGTCTCCGGATCTTGGTCGCCAGATCGTATGCTTCAAGGACGCGGCGGATCCGATTGTGCGGCGGGCCGTCCGCGACGACCCTCGCCGCCTGTCCACCAACCTGTTCCGGTCCGACGCGCGGCGTCCCGAGACCATGCTCCTGGGCGGGGCCTATCAAAGCTGGTTCGAGCCGGGAGGACCATCTCGCGTCGGATTCCACGTCGCCCGGACCGATCTGCCCTGGTTCGACGGCACCGGCTGGAAGGTCGGCGACGTGGCGGCGGATGTGGTGGGATATGAATGGGACAACCGCGACCCCGATGGCGATTCGGCTCGCCTGTGGCGGGCTGACCGATCGCTGGACCCGGCGATCGACGCGAGACGGGTGAGTGTGCTGTTCCGCGGCGAACCGGTGGACGTTGATGGGGAAAACGGCGTGGCGGAAGCCACCCTGTACACCTCACCTGCCGGCGCGCGGGTGTTCAACGCCGGCGCCGTGCGATGGGCCTGGGGGCTGGGCAAGCCAGGGTTCGCCAACCCCAGCTTCCAAAAGTTCAATGAGAACATGGTCAAGGCGCTCGCGGCGAGACGCGGGTAATCGCAGCCGGCGCTTGAGCACATCTTAAAGATAAACGAAAATTAATCGCCGCGCGTATTGACGCGCGGCGATTGCGGCAACACATATCATGTCAGCCGCGGGTATCCCCCCCGTTCTCGCGGCCCGACTGGCCCGGCGGAGTGCGAAACTCGCCGGGTCTTTTTTTCTGAAGCGCGCCTTCGCCGCAAGGGCGCATCGCCGAATACCGACAATCCTTTTGCAACCGTGTCACAAAAGTCACACGCCCTCGGCCATCACCGGTCGCGGCAAGCCCTGCGCGATCGCGTCCAGGCGGGCGTAGACTCCCTGCCTGGCCAGCAGGCTGGCGTGCGAGCCTTGCTCGACAATACGACCGCCCTGAAACACCAGGATCCGATCGGCGCCCCGGATCGTCGACAGGCGATGGGCGATGACGATGGTCGTTCGACCGGCCATGAGCGCCTCGGTGGCTGCCTGAACCTCAACCTCGGTCTCGACGTCCAGGGAGGAGGTGGCTTCATCCAGGACCAGTATCGGCGCGTCGGTCAGGAAGGCCCGGGCAAGGGCCACGCGCTGACGCTCGCCGCCGGAGAGCTTGACCCCGCGCTCGCCCACGAGAGTGTCGTAGCCCTTGGGCAATGCGCTGATGAAATCATGGGCCCGGGCGCGCCGAGCCGCGGCGATCAGGTCGTCATGCCCGGCGCCGGGACGGCCATAGGCGATGTTTTCCGCGACGGTGCGGTGGAATAGAGCGGGATCCTGCGGCACCACCGCGATACCGCGGCGCAGGCTGGCTTGAGCCACGGTGGCGATGTCGATCCCGTCGACCAGGATGCGCCCCGCCTCGGGCTCGTAGAGCCGCTGGATCAGCTTGGCGAACGTCGATTTCCCCGAACCCGTCGGTCCGACCAGCGCGACCCGCTCGCCGGGCTGGATCGTCAGGGAAAAGTCCTCGAATATCGCCGCCGTCGCCGACTTGTAACGAAAAGTGACCCGCTCGAAGACGACTTCGCCCCGCGACGCGCGGAAGTCGGGCGCGTCGGCGGCGTCGCGAATCTGCGGCGCGGTCTGGGCGTAGCGGGCGACGTCCTCGATATCGGCCAGTCCCCGCTGCGCCATGCGGATGTTGTCGCCGATGTTGCGCAGGTAGCCGCTCATCACCAGGAACGAGGTGATGACAAAGGCGACATCGCCCGCCCCGGCGCGGCCTTGGGACCAGCGCAGGATCATCAGGCCCGACAACCCGGCCTGCAGGCCGGCGAGCATCAGGTTCTGGAACAGCCAGACATCGGTGTAGCGCGACCAGTTGACGTAGGCGGCCCGGCGCCAGTCGGCCATCACCTTGGCGATGCGCTCGGCCTCGCGCCCCTCGGCGCCGAAGCTCTTCACCGTCGGGTTCGAGGCGATCGAATCGGCCAAGGCCCCGCCAATTCGCGAATCCATCGCCACGGCCCGGCGGTTGGCTTTGCGGACGTAGAGATTGGTGATCGTGACGGTGGCGACGATGTAGGCGGCGACCATGAACAGGGAAAACCCGCCCACCAGCGGCCAGCGCAACATCATCTGGATCGAGAGGCCAAGGAGAATCAGCAGCGCCGGCCCGATCCACACCACGACCGAATCGGCGACGACGTCATAGCCCCACATCGCCCGAGAAAGGCGGCGCACCGTCGCGCCGGCGAAGGTGTCGCCGTGCCAGTCGGCCGAGAACGCCTGCACGCGGGCGAAACCCTCGTTGGTCATGTCCTGCATCGTGCGCACGGCGAGAGGATTCCAGAAGCGCATGGCCGCGTTGCGCAACACGAAGAAGCCCATGTAGACGGCGACGAAAAAGGCCCACGCGCGCCACGCACCGGCCGCGTGAGCCGGCCCGCGCAGCGCCGCTTCCACCAGAGCCTGGGAGGCGCGCGGAACCATCAGCTCGCAGGCGATCGCCACCAGGATCAGCGCGACGGTGCCCACCATCAGCCAGGGTCGCCGCATCCAGTACCCGCCGATGAACGCCAGCACCTGGCCATTGGTCAGGACCCGCTGACGGGTGGCTTCGCTATCTTCGTATTGCTCCATGGTCTGGACGCCTCGCGCGGAGGCGGTCAGATAGAGTGTTTTTCGCTCCGACTTCAGACCCCAACCGCGATTTTCCGGCGAGGATGATGCAAAAGCCACAGAGGATGGGCGAGCCGGGACTCTGGGGAACATCGGGTGCGTGAGCGCGCGCCGGGACACCGCCCAATGACCGCTTCGCTGCCCGACGCCATGCCGACCAACTGGGTCGACCGCCTCGCGCCGCCGCCGCTGCGACCTTGGCTGCGGCTTGGGCGGCTTGATCGGCCGACGGGGATCTGGCTGCTGATGCTGCCGGGCTGGCAGGGAATCGCGCTGGCCGACGGGATGGCTCGGCGAGGCCCCGAGCCCCGCCTGTTGCTGTTGTTCGCGCTTGGCGCCGTCCTCATGCGGGCGGCGGGGTGCGCCTTCAATGACATCGTCGATCGCGATATCGACGCCAGGGTCGCGCGCACGGCGGCGCGGCCGATCGCCTCGGGCCAGATCGGCGTGGCCGCCGCCTGGGCGTTCGTCGCCGGGTGCGCCCTGACCAGCCTTGGGATACTGATCGCGCTCAATCTCGCCTGTTTCTGGCTCGGGGTCGCGTCACTCATCCTGGTGGCGATCTATCCCTTCATGAAACGGATCACCTGGTGGCCCCAGGCCTGGCTTGGTCTGACATTCAACTGGGGTGTGCCGATGGGGTTCGCCGCCGCTCTGGGCGGAGCGCCACTCTGGTCTTGGCTGTCGCCGGGATTTCATTCATCACAAACTGGCGTCGCCGCCAGCGCGGCGCAGGTGCTCGCGGCGGCCCTTCTCTATGGCTCCGGCGTCCTGTGGACGCTCGGCTACGACACGATCTACGCTGTGCAGGACATGGAGGATGACGCCTTGATCGGGGTGCGCTCCTCTGCCTTGCGGCTGGGATCGTCGGCGCCGGCGGCGGTGATGGGGTTCTATATTGGTGCGACCGCCCTCGCCACCGCTGCCGGCGTCACGGCGGGACTTGGCGCGGTGTTCTATATCGGCTTGGCCCTGTTCGCGGCGCAGCTGGGCTGGCAAGCGCGGACGATGAAGCTTGACGATCCCGATCTTGCGCTGCGCCTGTTCAAGTCGAATACGGTCGCCGGCGCGATTCTGTTCGCGGCCCTGGCCCTCGGAGGGGTCCTGAAATGATCGAGGTGTTCTTCGACTGTTCGAGTCCCTGGACCTATCTGGCGTTTCACAATCTGCTGCTGCTGCGCGCCGAACTTGGCGAGCCGATCACCTGGCGGCCGATCCTGGTCGGCGGCGTCTTCAACGCCATCAACCCCAGCGTCTACGCCAGCCGCGAGCGGCCCGTGCCGGCCAAGGCGGCCTATATGCTCAAGGATATGCAGGACTGGGCCCGCCTCGCGGGCCTGAAGATCAAGATGCCGCCGACGGTCTTTCCCGTGAACAGCGTCAAGGTGATGCGGGCGTGCATCGCGCTTGAGGCGGACGGCAAACTGGAAGCTTTCGCCAGCGCCGCGTTTGAAGCCTATTGGGGGCGCGACAAGGACATTTCCCAGGACGATGTCATTGAAGGGCTATGTCGCGGGACCGGCGTCGATTGGCCGCGGCTTCGCGAGGCGATCGCCGCGCCCGAGGTGAAGGCCGCGCTCAAGACCAATACGGACGAAGTCATGGCCCGCGGCGGATTTGGGTCACCGACGATTTTCGTCGGGGGCGAGGATATGTATTTCGGCAACGATCGACTGGTCCTTGTGCGCGACGCAATCCTGCGCCAACGCGCCGGCCAGACCGGAACCATCGGGGGCGCGTCGCGTTAGCCGAGGGAATATCGTTATCGTGTGAACCAAACTGGCGCCGGCGGACGTATACCGCCATGATGCCCCTGGCCGGGCTGGCGCGGGTCGAGGGAAGTGGGCTCTGACAGTGTAAACTCCAGGGTCCTACGTATGTTCGGGAGTGAAATCCTATGTTAACAATCGCGCAATTGGAGGCTCACCCATGAGATCATCAGCGGTTATGGCCCTCGCCGGCCTGTTGGCGGGCGCTAGCTTGGCGACAGCGCCCAGCGCTTGGAGTTTTGGCAATCCGATCAGAACGATCGCCGCGGCCGACGCCGCCCCGGCCGATCAACCGCCATGCGAAAACGGGGAATCCCGTGACGACAGCGGCGCATGCCCCGTGGTTGACGACAACCAGGCGACCCGTGGTTTCACCCTGTTCTCCGGCGCGGCCGCCAAGCCGCAGTCCACTGCGCCGGCGGCGCCGACCACCACGGGCAAGGCCGTCGCCCAAGTCCAGGCCAGCCATGCGGGCGAATTCGCCCGCTGCGGACAGGAATGCGATCTGAGCGTGAGTTTCGCTGGGACCACGGCCGAACTGACGGCGGCGAGCAAGGCCCGTCTGGCCCGTTTCGCCGATGCGCTGAAAGGCCCTCTGGCGCGCAAGCGCTTCGAGATCGGCGGACACTCCGACGCCTCGGCGGGCAAGGCCGCGTCGCTGGCCCGCGCCCAGGCCGTAAAAGCGTTCCTGGTGGCTCATGGGGTCCCCGGGACGAGGCTGGAAGCGCGCGGCTATGGCGCCGAGCACTTGGCGGTGCCCGGCCAACCCAACGACCCGCGTAACCGGCGAGTCGAGGCCCGCGCCCTGAATTAGGCCACGCCGCG
>Ga0209698_10000860_pt1 | contig 35020 bp, 26 predicted proteins | sample LitLauG_LLR_2012_FD_187203 | JGI IMG/M metagenome (GOLD analysis project Ga0209698, IMG submission 187203) | Freshwater sediment microbial communities from Pennsylvania, USA - Little Laurel Run_MetaG_LLR_2012 (SPAdes) (version 2) | ecosystem: Environmental > Aquatic > Freshwater > Creek >... | reverse complement strand
AACCAGATCCGTTACGTACGACTTTTTGCTCTTTTTTGCACGTCTGTAAGTGATTGAAAACAAAGAAGAAGTTACAAAAGGCGGAGCCGTTACGTGTCAAGGATGGAGTCAGCCCACCCAACTATCTGATAATGAATGAGTTACAAATCCGCCGGGGGCAGGTGGGGGCCGCATACCCACGGAGTTGCAGTACCTGTAACCCATCAAGCCCAAAAAGTCTCCGGTATTCTCACTCAAAAATGCACTGACGAAGCGCCGAATAGGTCTGCAGATTCGACGTGACCAGCGGCGCTAAGACGTTGCGGGCAAACGCCGCCTGATCATTGCCCACACCGATCAGGCCCAGCCTTTTCTTGGCGTTGGTGTAAAACTGCCCCGCGGCCGACTTGAAATCATCAGAAGGGTTACCCCGAGCTATGCTCGCCGACAGCGCATCGGCCTTGTCCTGCAATAACGCCGTAATCTCTGACTCCTTCCCCGAGGCCACACACAGTGCAGTAAGGACCTCATCATCGTACAGGAAGCATTCGATATGCCTGCGTCCCAGGACCTTGATGCCCTCTTTCCGCAATTGCACGATGTCCTGCGGACTATGGTCGTCTTTATCGACAAGACGAGTGATCGAACATCCCGAAACAATTGCCTTGATACCCGCCGCTAAGGCTAAGCGATCAGATTGCACATCGGTTGAATTTCCACCGGAAAGGAAGCGGGTCTCCGGGAACTCTGATTCGAAGATCGTGTTGTAGCACTGGGCGTCGTGAGCCCGATTCTTGGCCGTGGACGATGACGGGTTGCCCTCACAGATCACCACGCGACTCGGCGCTACGAGTGCAGATATGTCGTCGAGGGCAACGTTCAACACTCTCTCCCAGAAGGCGCGGGTCGGGCGAACTGCTCGCACCACCTGAGGCTTGTCAAAGTCTAGGTTTGAGAAGTCGAGGAATGCTACGGTGCCAGGCTCCTTACCTTCTTGGTCGCGCGCGCGGCGCATCATGCCAATGGAATGTGTGGCCAGCCATAGTTGGCACCCGACTGGTAGATTGCGGACGAGTTCGCTCAACAGGTCCGCCTGAAGCCGCGTATTCATGTGGGCCTCGGGCTCGTCTATACAATAGACGGTATCGTCGAACTCGCCGCGCTTCACGATAAAATCAAGGAGCAGGTCGAACGCCGCCTTCTCACCACCCGACAAGTTTTGATAATCGAAGTGGTGACTGCTTCCCTTGTCGAACCTGAAAGTTCCCGTTGTGAGTGGATTGCCAAGATCGTTAAGCATGAGATCCGGGAATAAGCGGGCCATGGATGAACGAAGGTCGCCTATCAATTCCTGCCTAAATTCTCCGAGCGTGATTAGCGCGTCCTGCTCAAACAAGCCCTCCAATGCCTGCGACGCCAAACGTTGATAATTCAGACTGACCGCCGCATCGTTGTGAGTCATCCGCTCAAAACGTTGTTCGTCAAGGGCCTTGCCCTGACGGGCGAGCGAGTTGACGACGAATTGGGGGTCGTTTCTGTAGGCGGATCGAATGTAAAACATCTTGCGCCGACTTTGTTGCTCCGACGGTTCAGCTTTATCAAATTTGATCGTGATTGAAGAATCCCAGTTGAACTGGGCGGCATCAGCCTCATCGGCCTTGGGGAAATATGCTAGGTCCCACCCGGTGCCCCAACCGGCCAGTATTCGATGTCGGAATCGGAATGCCTCGAAGAGGGATGACTTACCACATCCGTTCGGGCCCGCAAGCATAACAAGGCGTGTCCCTTTGGGCACTTCCACGGTTAGGTGATGAAAACGCTTGAACCGCTTCAACTCCACGCGTTCGATATGCATATTGAGAACGTTGATTGTCGCATAGCGATCGCTAGGATTGGTCTTCGCTCTCCGACGCGCGACGCTTTCGCCACATTGCAAGTGCAGCCTGTCGCGCAATGCGTGACCGCTGGTCTGGAGTCAGCGCTTTGGCCCGCGCGTTCCCCCCGCGCTTGCCACCCTTCGACGCGAGTGCTTGGCGCTCTTCGGCGGTCAAAGCATCCATTCGCGACTTTCCGCCGCGTTTCGAAATGCGTGTGAGGTGCTCCGCGAGGCTGATCGACTTTTTCGGCTTACGCGCCACAAAACAAGCGTAGGCCGTTGATGCGAGTCCCGTACAGTATGCTTGACCAGCCATGGCTAGACAGGCTATGCTCGAATCACAATGGTCACGCCGGAGGAACTATTAACGCCCGCCGAGGTAGCTCAATGGTTGAAGGTGAAGGTCAAGTGGATACTGGAACATACCGCACGAGCCCGACCCATAATTCCTCATGTCAGGATGGGCCGTGCAATCCGGTTCCGCCGATGTGACGTCGAGGGGTTCTTGGCAGAACTGTCGGAGGCGTCAAGATCGCGGCCGTCGCGTTGACCGCGATTCCCTCGCAAACCGGCTTGAGTATCTTGTACGGTTGATTCGTGGTAGCCCTCATTCATGACCGGCAAATAGTCGGCCAGACGGGTACAGGAAGAGTCGGCTGGTTTCGACGGGTAGAAGGTGATTCGACGGGCTAAACGGGCGCACATCTTGTGGAAATCCGCCATTTTTCAGTGGAAAACAGCGATCCGCGTTGCGCCAAGCAGTAAGCGATTCCTGTAAATTATTGATTTTATGGTGGGCCCGTGGCGACTCGAACGCCAGACCTCTACCGTGTCAAGGTAGCGCTCTAACCAACTGAGCTACGGGCCCGTTAGTGGCGGAAACCGAAAGTATAGCACGCGCCGGCGAGGGGCTCTCGCGGCTCTACCAGCGAAAGAATCGTCAGCGGCGCGTTGCCTTCCAGGCGATTGTTGACGAACAGGAACAGCATCCGCCGGTCCTCGCGGGCGCGGCCGATCAGGATGCGCATCGATTCCCGGGCTTCCGGATTCGGGTCTTGGGTCTCCCGGTAGGGAGTGAAGAGCGACACCGCATCCTCATAGGTGCGTCCGCGGCGTAAGAGCGCGCGGCTGACCAGGAAGTCCGCGGTGGCGGAATCGGGAATCGACATCTGGTGGCGCAGTTCGGGCATCCTCGACCAAGCATTATACACGTGCGCCACGCCGTGGCTGCGCAAGCAGGTGAAGTACTCTTTCTCCAGAAATTCGGGGTTGCGGATCTCGACTGCGTAGCGGAATTCGGGCGGCAGGTTGGCGAGGAACGGGTCGAGCCGGTCGAGAAATTGGGGCAAGTCCGCGAAGCTGCGGCGGCCAAAAGCGCCGAATTCGAAAATCAGGAGCGCCGTCTTTTGGCGGTAGGGCAGGAGCGGCCGCAGAAACATCTCGCGCAACGGATGGGGATCGAGAAAATTGCCGTTGTCCTTGCCGGCCTGCGAGCCGTAGCGGGGATGCATTGGAAACACCTTGCAGGTGATTTGTTCCGGCACCTTGAACGCGAACCGGAAGCTTTCCGGCGTGGGGTGAAACAGCTTGCGCCAGAAGTCCTCACTGGGGAACTGGTAGAACGCGAAATCGCCGCAGACGATGGGAAAGGTTTCGGCGTACTCGCGCAGGCATTCGGCCTCGAAGCGCGGGCGCGAGAACCGGCCCCGGTTCAGATACCGCTCGCGCGTGTAGATTTGCCCCAGCCAGCCTTCGTATTTCCAGGAACTGCCGCCGATGTAAATTCCTTCGGCGGCCAGCGATTGAAGCCGCCAGGCCAGCCCGGCGCGGTCGAACGAGCCGGGCTCATCGAACAGCGGGCCTACCACACGCGCGCGGCCCGGTAATAGAAGGGATCGGACCCGGCCTCGATCATGCCGCTGGGGTTCAGCCGGATGATCGCGGGGGCCGCGCCGCTGTCGTACGGCGGGCGCAGTTCCACCTTGTGGCCGCGCTTTTGCAGATCGGCGGCCACGGCGGGCGCCATGCGTTCATCCAGCAGCAGGTCGCCGGGGCTCATGGCGTGGTTATCGAAGCTGGAAACCAGGTGGCGTGTCTGGAAGCGCGGCGCTTCGATGGCGTATTCGGCGTTCAAGCCGAATTCGATGGCGTCGAACAGCACCTGGATAAGCGCCTGCTCCTGATTATCGCCGCCTGGAGTAGAGAGCGCGATTACGGTATTGTCGGGGCGCGTGGCCAGAGTCGGGCTGAGTGTCACGCGCGGGCGCTTTCCTCCGGCCAACTCGTTGGGATGTCCGGGAACGAGCAGGAAACTTTGCGCGCGCTGAGTGAGTGCAATCCCGGTATCGCCGGCGAGAAAGGAAGGCATCCAGGCGCCGGAAGGCGTAGCCGAAAACGCCACCCCGTCTTTATCGATGGCATCGATGCAAGTGGTGTCTTTGGCGGCCAGCGCATCGTCGATCTTATAGCGCGCGATTTCGGAGTGCGACGGATGCACCGGCGGATGCGGCCCGATCTGCCCTGGCCGGAAATCGAGCGAAGCCTGGCTGGTGATCTGCTTGCGCCGCTCGGCGCCGTATTCTTTGGAAATCAGCCGGTCCTCCGGAACCGTGACGAATTTTGGGTCGCCGTAATAGGTGTCGCGGTCGGCATACGCCAGCTTCAGCGATTCGACCAGGGTATGGATGTATTCGGCGGAGTTGAGCCGCAGGGCGCCCAGATCGAACCCGTCCAGGATGTTCAGCGCTTCGATCATGGTAGGGCCCTGGCTCCAGAAACCCGGCTTGTAGACGGTGTAGCCGTGGAACGTGGTGGAGACCGCGGCTTCCGGCGACAAATGAAACGCGGCCATATCCTCGTAACGCAGCAGGCCGCCGTTCTGTTTGGAGAACTCGTCGATCTTGCGGGCGATTTCGCCGCGATAGAAGTAGTCGCGCACGGCATCGATGGCTTTTTCGCGGCTGGCGCCGGATGCCAGGGCTTTCTTTTCGGCCTCCGCCATGGAGCGCAGCGTGCGCCCCAGTGACGGCTGGTGGAAAATTTCGCCCACGCGCGGCGGGCGGCCATTGGGCATGAAGATGTCGCGCGACGCCGGCCACTTGGCCATGTATTTCAGGCTGCGCTGGATGCTGGAGACGCGCAGTTCGTCGATGGGGAAGCCGTCCGCCAGTTCGATGGCCGGCTCGACGGCTTGGGCGAACGACTTCGTGCCGAACTCGCGGAGCGTGACCAGGGCCGCGTCTACCATGCCAGGCACCAGTGCCGGCAGGATGCCGGCCACCGGGACCCAATCCTTGAGGCCGTTTTCCTCGGGCGGAGAGGTCATCTCGTCGGGCTGCAATTTGTGATTGCGGAAAAAATCAGCGGTGGCCAGTTTCGGCATGGTGCCCACACCGGCGATGGCGAAGACCTTGCCGGCACGGGTCCGCACCAGGATGGGAGCTTCGCCGCCAAAGCCGAAGTGGGAGAATTCGGTGACGGAGGCCGCCAGCATGGCCGCGATGCCCGCGTCCACGGCGTTGCCGCCGGTGTAGTACATGCGCATGCCGGCATCGGTGGCAAAGTCGGTGCCTCCGGCGACGGCGCCGCGCGTGCCGCGGAAATCCAGGTGCACGGGCCGATCCAAATTCCGTTGTTGCTGTCCCCAGCCGGCTGCCGCCAGCGCTATCGTGAATACCGCGAGTTCCAGTCGCATAGGTAGTGCCTTATATTGTGGCAAATTCGTTTCGTTTTCGCTGAGGCCCTGCGCGGCGCGCGTTATAATCGGTAAATTCGTGAAGGAATCCGAAACCGGACAGCCTGCCGCACGCAAAAATGAAGACGAACCGATGTTGTACTGTCCCGTCTGCTCCACGCGGCTCACGGAACGAAAGTGCAAGCTGTTTTGTGAAAAGTGCGGCTACTATCTGAGCTGCGCGGATTATTACTAAGACCATGGCCGATTTAGCCGACCTGCTGGAACGATATCGCCGCGGCGCGGAGGTGCTGGCGGTGGTGCTCACCGGAGTTTTCGGTGACGAAGAGGATTTTGTGCGCGCTCCGGGCAAGTGGAGTATCCGGCAGATAGTGGCTCACCTGGCGGATGCCGAGCTGGTGGGGGCGCACCGCTTCCGGCAGGTGCTGGCGGAAGACAATCCCACGCTCATTGCCTTCGATCAGGAGGCCTGGACCCGCAATCTGGACTACGCCCGCCGCAAACCCAAGCAATCGCTGGAAACGTTTCGCCGGATCCGGGGCGAGAATTACGAGCTGTTGAAGGAGCAGCCGGAAAGTGCGTTTGCACGAACCGGCAATCATTCCGAGAACGGCGCCATGACGCTGCGCCGCCTGTTGGAAGGCTACGCGCAGCATGCCGAATCGCACGCGCGCCAGTTGCAGGAGATCCGCGAGGCCTACAAACAGGCGAAGGGAAAGAAATGAAGCGCTTCACCCCGTAGCGATCCCAACTGATTATGCAAAACTACGCTCCCATCGATCCGCCCCGCCGGCTGCTTTTCGGACCGGGGCCCAGCATGGTAGCCCCCCGCGTGTATGCGGCGATGTCGCAGCCGGTGGTGGGGCACCTCGATCCCTTCTTCTTTGAAATTACGGAACAGATTCGCTCGCTACTAGGGTACGTGTATTCGACGGGCAACGAGTTCAACATGGCCCTGTCGGGCACCGGCAGCTCGGGAATGGAAGCGGCGGTGGCTAACTTCGCCGAGCCGGACCAGAAATTCGCTTTGCTGACGAACGGATTCTTCGGTGAGCGCATGGGCGAGATGGCGCGCCGGCAGGGCGGGCGCGTGGTGCGCGTGGAAACGGCGTGGGGAACGGCTCTCGATCCGCAGGAGTGCCGCGATTTCATCCGGCGGGAGCGCCCGCGGGTGGTGGCATTTGTGCAGGCCGAGACGTCGACCGGCGTGTTCAACCCGTCGAAAGCCATCTGCGAGGCGGCGCGCGAAGTGGATGCGTTGGTGATCGCCGACTGTGTCACGTCGCTGGGGGGCATGCCGGTGCTGGTGGACGACAACGGCATCGATATCGCATACAGTTGTACGCAAAAGGGCCTGGGTTGCCCGCCGGGACTGGCGCCCATCACAGTTTCCCCGCGCGCGCTGGAGCGGCGCCGCGCGCGCACCGTCCCGGTGCACTCCTGGTATCTCGACCTGCTGCTGCTGGACACCTACTTCGAAGGCCATCGCTACCATCACACCGCCTCGGCGACCATGTTTTACGCGTTGCGCGAGGGGTTGGCGCTGGTGGCCGAAGAAGGCCGGGAGGCGCGCTGGGAACGGCACCGCCGCCATCACCTGGCGTTTGTGGCGGGGATCGAGGCCATGGGCTTGCGGATGCACGTGGCGGAAGGCCATCGCCTGTGGACGCTGAACACGCCGCGGGTGCCGGAGGGCGTGGACGAAGCTAAGGTGCGGCAGTACCTGTTACAGGAGCGCGGCATAGAAATCGCCGGCGGGTTCGGACCGTTGGCGGGCCAGATCTTCCGCATCGGGACCATGGGGTACGGCTCGACGGCGGAAAACGTGCTGCTGATCCTGCGCGAGTTGGAAGGCGCGCTGAAACAGCAGGGCTATCGGCCCGCGGGGGATAGCGCCGCCGCCGCAGAGAAGGCTCTCAGCGCGCCGGTGTAAGGGCGCGACTCGGCGCCCAATCTGGTGTTCAATAGAAATCATGCGCAATACGTGTGCGTTGGTTCCGGCGTTTTTGCTCAGCGTGATTCCGGCCGCCGCCCAGTTGTCCGGGCGCATCGCGGGCTCGGTGGTGGATGCCTCCGGGGCGGCCGTGCCGGGGGCTACGGTAAACCTCTATCTGGCCGGCGGCGGAAAGCCGCTGCTCTCCACCACCACTTCTTCCGAGGGCCTTTACAACATACTGGGTGTGCGCCCGGCGGACTACGACCTTTCCGTGGAGGCGCAGGGCTTCCTCAAAACCACCATACGCGGCATCACCGTGGACGCGTCACGCGAGATCCCGGTGCCGCAGATCAAGCTGGCGCTGGCCTCGGTAACGCAGAGCATCGATGTCACCGCCGGCACGCAGGCGGTGGAGATCACCAATGCCGAGGTCTCCAATACCATCTCGACGGAGGACATCCGCAGCCTTCCCGTGCTCGATCGCGATCCGCTGGGACTGCTGCAGACGCAGCCAGGCGTCTCCTACAACGGCAACTCGACCACCGTCATCAACGGCCTGCGGACCTCGTATTCCAATATGACCCTGGACGGTATCAATATCCAGGACAATTACATCCGCGACAACGCCCTCGATTACACTCCGAACAAGCTGCTGCTCGGCCAGGTACGACAAATGACGTTGGTGACGGCGAATGCGAATTCGGCGGCCTCCGGAGGGGCTACCGAAACGGCCTTTTCTACGCCCTCGGGCACCGACCAGTTCCATGGCGAACTGTTCTGGTTCAACCGCAATAACGCCTTTTCCGCCAACGACTGGTTCAACAACCAGGCCGGCATCGCGCGGCCCCGCCTCAATCAAAACCAGTTTGGAGGGAATCTAGGCGGCCCGATCAAGAAAGATCGCCTGTTTTTCTATGGCAATTACGAAGCGGTACGCGTCCACCAACAGGTCGGTGTGAACTCTACCATCCTGACTCCCGACGCCCGCAACGGAATCTTCACCTACACGGATACGAGCGGCACGGTCCGCAAGGTGAACCTGCTGGCCCTGAAGGGGATCAAGTCGCTCGATCCGGTCATTCAGAGTCTTCTCAGCCAGGTTCCAGGCCCGGGCAATATCAACAATTTTGAAACCGGAGACAGCACCACCAGTACGCTGCGCAACACCGCCGGTTATCGCTTCAACCAGCAGGACAACGAGATCCGCGACAACGTCACCGGAAAGCTCGACTACAATGTCTCGACGCGGCACGCCATTTCCGGCACCTTTGCCTGGAATCGAGACAATTCCGACCGGCCCGACGCCGAGAACGATTACTCGTCCATACCGAAGGTGACCAATCCCACGCATTCGGCCTTGACGGCGCTATCGTGGCGCTGGACGCCCTCGGCGCGGCTGACCAACGAGGTGCGCGGCGGCTTCAACCTGACCTACGGATTCTTCTTCACATCCCAACAATTTGGTCCCTACCTGCTGACGGGCACCATTTTCTCGGACCCGGTGAACGAATTTCTGCCGCAAGGAAGGCGCACCAACACGTACAATCTATCCGACGATGCTTCGTACCAGCGCGGCCGCCATTTCATTCAATTCGGCTACTGGATGCAGCGGGTGCGGGTGTCCTCGTCCGACTCCTCCGGCACGGTTCCCACTTATGGCCTGGCGATGGGCGTTGGCCAGCCGGCGTTGACGCGCACGCAACTACCGGGCGTCAGTAGCACGGATCTCGACACCGCGAACGCCCTGCTGGCCACACTGGGCGGCTACATCGACAATTACAGCCAAACGTTCAATGTGACCAGCCGCACCTCGGGATTTGTTCCGGAGGCGGCTAACCGCCGGCATTTGTTGCTGAATAACTATGCTTTCTATGTGCAGGACAAGTGGAAAGCACTGCCGCGCCTCACGCTCACGCTCGGCCTTCGCTACGAGCTGCCCGGCATAGTCGACGAACGGGATTCGCTGGAGTTGCTTCCGGTCGTCCAGGGCAGCGCGGCCGAGACCCTGCTCTCCAACGCCACCCTGAATTTTGCCGGAGCTTCCGTGGGCCGGCCCTGGTATCACCGCGACTGGAAGGAGTTCGGGCCCAACATCGGCGCGGCATGGGATGTGTTTGGCAACGGCAAGATGGCGGTGCGCGCCGGATACACGATCAGCTACGTGAACGACCAGGCCATCGTGGCGCCGCAAACCATGACTGAGACCAACCTCGGTATTTCCCAGGTGTCCACCCAGACTGGGTTGTCCGACCGGGTCTCGTCTCCCACCGCGATCCTTGTCCCCACCTACCAGGTTCCGGTGCAGCTTTCGGCGCTGTACGCGACCGACCCGTTCAACACCACCGGCCTCATCGATCCCAACCTGCGCCGCCCGCACGTCCAGCAGTGGTACGTTGGCATCCAGCGCGAATTCAAGCAAACCCTGTTGGAAGCCCGTTACGTCGGCAATCACATGGTAGGCGGCTACCGCGCGTTCGACTTTAACCAGGTGATTATCCAGCAGAACGGTTTTCTCTCCGATTTCCTGCGCGCCCAGAGCAACGGTTTTCTGGCGCTGGCGCGCAACGGGGTGTTCAATCCCGTTTATAACGCGGGTATACCGGGCAGCCAGCCGCTCACCGTGTTTCCGAAAATATCGAGCGGCGGGTTGCTCGCCAATCAGACCATTCGCGACCTGATTCAGACGGGACAAGTGGGAGACCTCGCCACCCTTTACCAGACCAATGGGCTCAATGGAGCCGTCAATTTCTTCCAAAACCCGAATGCGCTAGGCGCCGACATGCTGGCGAATTACTCCAGCTCGAGCTACAATTCCTTGCAACTGGAAGCGCGTCACCGCATGAAGTCGGGCCTCAGCTTCGAGGCCAACTACACGTTTTCCAAGGTGCTGAGCGACGCCGATGGCGACAGCCAGTCGCGCATCCAGCATTTTCTCGATATCGCTAATCCCGGCATCGAACGCTCGCGCGCCAACTTCGATCAGACGCACATGATCAAGGCCGACGCCTCATACGATCTTCCGATCGGCACGGGCCATCGGCTTCATTACCGGCCGCTCGACCGCGTGATCGGAGGTTGGAAAGTGAGCGGCGTGATGAGTTGGAACTCCGGCGCGCCGTTTTCCATTCTTTCGGGCCGCGGCACACTGAACCGCTCCAGCGGCACCCGGTCCTATTACAACACCGCCGACACTACACTCACGAAGTCGCAGTTGGATCAGATCGTCAAGTTTCAGATGACCGGCAACGGCCCATTCATCATTTCGCGATCGGCCATCAATCCCACCGACGGAACCGGGGTAAACGGTGACAATAATACCGGGCCGTTTCCGGGCGAAGCATTTTTCAATCCGGGGGCTGGGACTCTGGGCGTATTGCAGCGCCGGCTGTTCGATGGCCCCTGGATCTTCAGCCTCGATCTGAGCGCGCTCAAGACCGTGAAATTGACCGAACGTCAGACGGTGGAGCTACGGATGGACGCCTTCAATGCGCCCAACCACCCGTCCTTCTGGGCCGGCGACCAGAACATCAACGCGAACACGTTCGGTGTGGTCGCCGCCACATTCGGGTATCGCCAGGTGCAGTTCGCGCTGCACTACCGATTTTAGAGATGGGCAGTTTCCTTGATACTCTCGCGGGCGCGAAGATCTACGATCTGGCGCAGACCTACTTCGTGGGCATGCCTCACTTCCCCACGCATCCGCCGTTCCTGTACAGCCTGACGCGGGAACACGGCGAACATGTCGGTCCGGAAGGCCACAGCTCGTCGGCGGACGCTCTGGCCCTGGGCAGCCATTGCGGCACCCACATCGATGCGCTGTGCCATTTCTCGTTGCGGGGAAAGCTCTACGGTGACCAGGCCATCGCACAATCCTTCGGGAGCGGGCAGGGGAAATACTCCGTGGATACGATCGCGCCCATTCTGCGCCGCGGCGTCCTGCTCGACCTCGCGCGCGGCGCGGGGGTTGCGGAGTTGCCGGTGGATTTTGAGGTGAAGCCGAAGCATCTCGATGCCGCCGCGCAAGGGATCGAGATTCAACCCGGAGACGTGGTTCTGCTCCGCACCGGTTGGGCCGCTTACTGGTCCGAGCCCGCGCGTTACCTGGCGCAAGGGCGCGGCCCGGGACCGTCTCTGGAAGGGGCTCAGTGGCTCAGCGGCCGCGGCGTGTTTGCCGCCGGGTCCGACACCGTAGCCTTCGAAAGACTGCCCGCCGAGACCATGCCGGTTCACGTCCACCTGCTGGTGGAGAGCGGCATCCACATCATCGAGTGTCTGAATCTGGAGGAACTGGCCGCCGCGCGGGTGATGACATTTCTGTTCGTGGCAGCGCCGCTCAAGATCCGCGGCGCCACCGGGGCTCCCCTGCGGCCGCTGGCGTTGGTGGAGGCGTCCGCTCGCTGACGGCCGCGGCCCGGTTATGGCTTGTAGGTTCCACCGCCCAGCGAGCGCATCATGCGGCCCCAGAGCGACTGGGTCAACTCCTCCAGGTCGCTTTCGCGCACGGGGACCACTTCGAGGTGCAGGCCCGCCATCTCATCGGTGCTGGCCGGCCCATTGACTACGCGTTGCGGCGGATGGTGGGGGTTGCGCGGGTTGGCGGCCGAGTTGTCGTAGGTGTACTCCATTTCCACGCGCGTGCCGGCGGGCAACCGCACGAGCGCCGGATACCGGTACTGCTCCTGCCAGTTGAAATTCCAGTCGGGGATATGGATCAGCGTCCGCTGCGTTCCGTTGGGGAGCACCGCATAACCCAGCATGTCCCGGCAGATGTAGTGCGCGTGCGGAATGATGCCGAGCAGGTCCACATCCACCGGAAGCGTGAAGTGATCGGTCACTTTGTAGTGGGGTTCTCCCGGGGGAATGTCAATGGCGTTGGAAGAGAGCCCCACATCCAGCAGATGGCGCCGCGGTTTTTCTTCGGTGAAATAGAGGGCCACGCGCGAGCGGTCGGTCTCCGGCTTGCCGGTGGGATGGTAATGCACCTGGAGCACGAGATTGGCGCCGGCATAGAGCGTCTCGGCCATGCCGGGCAAGAAGGTGACCGCTCCGGTGCCCGGGGTCCATCCGGCCATGCCGCGGGCGGGTAGAAATCCGGGGGTGCCGAAACACTCGTAGCCGTTGCCGGAATCGCGCTGGCGGCCCAGCCCGGAGAGGTCCTGAAACAGCAGCGCATGGTGCACTACGGGAGGGTTGGCCGGGCTGATTTCGATGGCGCGGACGTAGCGCTGGGTCTGGCGCGGCAGCGGGATTGCGAAACAGCGGTACAAGTCGGGACCGTCGGCCGGCACGTCGAAGCCCCGAGGCATGGCCGCTTCCAGGTCCGGACTACCGAGCGACCAGCCGACGGGGAAGTGCGGCGCGGCCGGCGTCTCCGCTGGATTTCCTTCGGGAGCATCGGCGGCGGCCCACTGGGCCAGGACGGCGATTTCGGTGTCGCTCAAGCGGCGCTCGCGGGCGAAATGCGGTTCCGCGGGCAGCCACGGGGGCATGTAGCGCCGGGCGGTGACCGCGGCAATCAGGCCGGCCCGGCGCGACACCTCGGCGTAGGTTACCAAGGGAAACGGGGCCACGGCGCCGGAGTGATGGCACGCAACACAATGCCGGTAGACGATCGTCGCGACGTCGTGCGAAAAGGTCACACCTGGGCCATTGGCCCACAGCGTTGCGGCCCAACCCGTGAACAGCAGGAGGCGCATGGCCGCCTTACTTTCCGGCGGTTTCGCCCGGCTCGACGGGGTAGCCGCGGTCCACCCAATCCGCCGCGAAGTTCTTGGGGAGCACGAGCGGCTTCACCTTCGCGAAACCCAATTGGCGGAGCGTTTCCAGAGCCGGTTTGATGTTGGGGCACATATCGTAAGGGCAGCAGCCGCAATAGACCACGATTTCGCGATCCTTGGGCAGCGCCGCCACGGCCTTTTTGAGGGCATCCAAGCCTTCCGGAGTACGCGCCGGCCCCGCATAGACCGATTGCGGAATATGCTTGCCGCGGTACAGCACGGCGAATCCCACGTGAATGACCACCGGCTTGGCGCCCTTGGCTTGAAGTTCCGCGACGAGTTCTTTCGGCTCGACCAAGCCGGTCTCCGCGGCTAAAGCCAGCAGTGGCAGCACGATTGCTAAATGTAGAATCCGCGTTTTCATGACACTACTATATACGACCCTACCCACGCTGTTACACTACAAGATTCAGGGTCTTTTCGTGTTTCGAATCCATATGCTGCTTCCACGGTCTCTTTTCGGGTTATTGGTGTGTACCGTCTCCGGGTGCGCGGCGGGTTTCCCGGCGCAAGCGAGCGATCTGGCCCGCGCCGAGGCGGTTTTCGCGCGGATGCCGCTGCACTTTGAGGCGAATCAGGGCCAGTGGCGTTCCGAGGTCCGATACGCCGCCCGATCCGGCGGCGAGGCGCTCTTTCTTACGGACCGCGGGCCGGTTCTGGCCAACGCTTCGCGGCGGGTGGATATTTCCCTGGTCGACGCCAACCCTGCGCCGGTAATCGAACCTCTCGGCCGATTGTCTACCCGAACCGACTACCTGGTCGGAAATCGGGCCAACTGGCACAAGCGCGTTCCCGAATACCAGCGGGTCGTATACCACTCCGTTTATCCCGGCATCGATATCGTGTACTACGGCAACCAGAATCAGTTGGAATACGACTTCATGCTGCAACCGGGCGTGGATCCCGGGTCCATCCGCTGGAAGTTTCGCGGCGCCGATCGTGTGCGGCTCACGGACAAAGGCGATCTGCTGGTGGAATCCGGTGGGACGCCCTTCGTACAGAAGCGTCCGGTTATTTATCAGCAGGGGCGCGAGGTAGCGGGTCATTACACCTTGTTACGGGGGGGCGCGGTGGGTCTGCGGCTCAATGCGTACAACCGCTCGCAGCCTCTGGTGGTCGACCCGGTGCTCGCCTACGGCAGTTTTCTGGGAGGCAATGCCAGCGATTCAATCGCAGCGATGAAAGTCGATTCCAATGGACGCATGTACGTCGCGGGTTACACCTACAATAGCGATCTGCAGGCGAATCTCAACCAGGCGCAGAATAATGGCGGCATCGATTGTTTCGTGGCGGTGATCGACGCCAGGTTCTCCGGGGGCCAGTCGCTTCCCTCGCTGACCTACCTCGGTGGCAGCCGGGACGACTCCTGCACGGCGCTGGAGCTGGATTCGGCGGGGAACATCTATGTGACCGGCACCACGACCTCCAGCGATTTTCCGTTGGCCGGCAATTCGGTACAGACTTCGTTGAGCTTAAGCACCACCAACACTGTGTTTGAGCCGGATATTTTCGTAGCGGAAATCAGCGTCACGGACGGCTTGGTGTACTCAACCTATTTCGGGGGGACCGGCGCCGATACGCCTTACGGGATAGCCCTGGACCGCAGCGGCAACATGTTCGTGGTGGGCACAACCAATTCGAGCGATCTGCCGGTGACGACTTCGGCCTATGCCGGCGTGCTCTACGGACCAGCGGATATGTTCCTGCTGAAGCTTGATCGGAACTCCACAAGTCCGGCCTACGCCACCTACCTGGGGGGTGAAGAGCGGGATGACGGCCGCGGCATCGCCGTGGCGCCCAACGGTTTGGTCTACTTTGCCGCCTCCACTGTCTCGACGCAATTCCCGCTGGCCGGAGCATCGTACCGCGGCACGTTGCAGGGAGTGGAGAACGTTGTCATCGGGGTGATGGACATGACGAAATCGGGGACCGATTCGCTCGTATACGCGACGTACTTCGGCGGCTCGGTCCTGGAGGAGGTACGAAAAATCGCTCTCGACTCGCGGGGACGGCTATTACTGACCGGCTGGACGCTTTCGCCCGATTTTCCCACCACCGCGACGGCGATGCAATCGAAGGGGTCCGGCTCGGGCAGCGTTTTCGTGGCACGCGTGAACCCCGCGGCCGCGCCCAATGCCTTTTTGGAATACGGCACGTACCTGGGCGGATCGAGTGGGGATGTAGCCTACGACATCGCCACGGACCCGGCGGGGATCATCTACGTGGCTGGATACACCCTGTCCTCGGATTTCCCCACCAGTAGGGATGCCGTGCAGCAGAACTTTGGCTCGGGCATCGAAGCGTTTCTCGTGAAGTTCGACCCCGCGGTAGCAGGCCCGGGCGCGCTTCGGTACGGGAGCTATTTCGGAAGCACAGGAGTGCATGTTGCGAACGCCCTGGCGGTGGGCCCAGACGGCAGTATGTACCTGGCGGGTTACACGACCGACCAGATCCAGGCGACGGACTCGGCTTATCAAAACCAATTCGGCGGCGGATACACAGACGGCTTCGCGATGGCGGTGAAGTAGTTCCTTACACATGCCGAGGGATCACACGAAGCCTGCGGTTACCCGGAAGAAACTCGCGTCGATACTAAAGGATTTATCCGGTCGCGCCTATTCGGTCGGGGTTCGGTATGTGGGAGTGTACGGCGGCCGCTCCCAGGCAGACGGGCGCGAACCAATCGCGTGGGCGAGCGCAGCCTTCGATGCAGCGCCCGCCCTCCACTCCATCAGGAAGGGATAGGTGAGCTTGAAAACTGGAGACTACTTCTTCTCGTCTTCAGCCGACCCGGCAAACACCTTGCGGCCGTCGGACAGCTTGACCGTCCGGGCATTCGCCAAGTTGGAGCCGTCTTTGGCTAACGACCCTTCCACGGTGATCACGTCCCCTTCCTTGAGGGAGTTCCGTGTCCAGCCCAGGCGCATCAGGCCGTTGGGGCTGCCAAGTTCCAATTCCCAATTTATCACCTTGCCCGCATCGTCTTTGACATCGATATAGAACCGGGCATGCGGGTTCATCCATTCGACCTTGGTCACCGAACCGGTCAACGTGACCGATTTAGCGCGGTCGTATTCAGCCGCGAACGAATGGTGCGCGAGCAACGGCATGGCAGCCAGCAGACCGGCACCTGCAATCAAAACGGCAATTCTAGTTCTCAAGCAAACACCTCCACTGCGAATAGCGATTTAGGGGTCAACCAGTCAGCATTATACAACTATTTTCGTGAGGTGCGCTCGGGGAAGTGCCAATGGGGGACGGATTTCGTGGCGTTTCCTGCCCCCGACGCGCCGGCCCACGTTCCGCCAACGTCGGAACCGTCATCGGAAACTGCGCAACTTCCGGGTTGCATCTGGCGACTCCCAAGCGTTGAACCGGGCAAGATTGTTTACAAGAGGCGGAATTCTCCCGAGGGTCCCGCTTGACTTGGGCCACTCGCCAGAGCATCCGGCAATGCTGAGGTGTATAGTGTCTGCAAGGAGGTATTGGGACCTATGAAGATCCTGACGACCGCCGCCATCCTGGCTGCATTTGCGACATCGCTCGCAGCGCAGTGGACGCAACATCGGACGCCCGGCATCCCGCGGACCGCCGATGGCAAACCCAATCTCACGGCCCCGGCGCCGCGGACCGCCGATGGCAAGCCCGACCTCACCGGCCTTTGGGACATGATCACCGATTCAGCGGTCGGCAATATCGCGGTGCGCAATGCCGGGGACCTCAACCCCGCCGACGTTCAGCCTTGGGCGCGAGCGTTGCTTCAGGAGCGCGCTGAGAACTTCGGCAAGGACAACCCGCGTTACCGGTGTCTGCCCGACGGTCCCGGCTACAGCACCGGGACAGGTATGAAGAGGTTCCTGCAGACTCCCGCGATGATCGTCATCCTGAACGAAGATCTCACCTTCCGCCAGATTTTCACGGATGGCCGCGCCCTGGAGACAGATCCCAATCCGAGCTGGATGGGATACTCGGTGGCCCACTGGGAGGGAGACACGCTGGTGGTGGAGAGTTCGGGATTCAACGACCGGACCTGGCTGCTGGAAGGCTATCCCCATACAGAAGCGCTGCGCATGACGGAGCGCTACCGGCGCAGCGATTTCGGCCACCTCGAAATCGCCGTGACGTTCCAGGATCCCGGGGCTTACTCCAAGGCTTGGACCGTTTCGCTCCGCGCGCAGTTGGCTGCCGACACGGAGCTGCTCGAATCCATCTGCAATGAATATGAGGACAATGGGCAACAGCACTGGGTCGGTAAGGCCTCGGACGCGCAGAAATCGGCAGTGAAGATCGCTCCCGAAGTCCTGGCGAAATATGTCGGCGTCTACAAGGGGCAGTATCTCCGAGGGCCTCGCACGGTCGAGATTGCGTACGGCGGCGGCACCCTGTTCGTCTCCGTGAACGGAGGACCGAAGCAGCCGATCGTTCCGCAGTCGGAAACCAGCTTTTCCGGTACGGGGCTGACGTACCAGTTCCTCCGGGACGAGCATGGCATCGCGACCGATGTGGTTGAGGGTCATGTGGCGGGTGACTTCAAGTACGCACGCCAGAAGTAGCATCGCACGAAGATCCGGTGGAAACATGATGCATACGTTAAAGTGGAATTTCAATTGCGCGCTTGGTTTCCTGGCCTTCCTAACCGCTGCCGATGGGCAGACTGCGCGGCCTGCGCCCGATTCGATCGAAGGTCACCTTGCGGCCGGCAAGAACGCTGCGGGGGGCCGCGACGACACTCCTGATTTCTACGGGCTGGTCACCGCACTATGCGTCGCCCCGCTGAACGCCGCTGCCCGGCCAGATGCTCCAGCGCCCCGGATGAACCCCAATCGGGCAAGCGCATACCTCGAGCCGAAGAAGGCTTTTGACGACCTGTATTGGATGGGGACGCCTTCCCGTTCGACGTGGGCTCTGACCACCAGCGACGGAATCATCCTGTACGACACCCAGGGCGTTTACGACGCAGAGGATGTCATTGTCGGGGGCCTGAAAAAGCTGGGGCTCGATCCCGCCAAGGTGAAATACGTCATTATTTCCCATGCTCATGAAAACGAAGTTGGCGGCGCGAAACTGATGCAAGAACGGTATGGCGCGCATATTGTCATGGGAGCGGGCGATTGGGATATGGTCGACCAATCCGTCAATGGTTTTCCGAAGGGCAAGCCCAAGCGGGACATTGTCGCCACCGACGGCATGAGGATCACGCTCGGCGGCAGAACGGTCACCATCTATCTGATGCCCGGCCATACTCCGGGGACGATTTCCGGAATCTTCCAGGTGCATGACCGGGGCAGCGTGCGGACCGTGGCTTATTCAGGCGGCACTGAATTCAATTTCGTGAACGACGTGCCGCATTTTGACGCCTACCTCGCTTCCGAGCGGAAATTTGCAGCCATCGCGGCCGCCGCCGGGGCCACCATCATATTGGGAAACCAGTCTCAGTTTGATGGCGCCGCTCTCAAACTCAGGACATTGACCGATCGGAGACCCGCCGAGGCGCATCCTCTCGACGTCGGTCCGGCTGCCGTGGCGCGCTATTTCAAAATTGAAGATGAATGCGCGCAGGCGGTGCGCTTCAAGCTGCTTGGCCAGCAGCACGATGCCGCCCAACCGGGCCAATAGGAGGAACTGGTTGACGGCCGGCGCGGAAATTGACCCGCTCCTGAGTTCTCAGGCCTGCTGCAACTGGGGTGATATGGCGCGGATCACGGAAGCGATGTCCTGAGCAAAAAGGTTCAGCTCCTCCTGCTGGGCGCTGGCCGGTCCGAGGCGCGCCAACGCGGAGGCATCCAGGTTCGGAAGGGCGCTCCCGCTGGTTTCCAGGTAACGGGTGAGGTCCATGGTCTGTTGCTCCAGATGCAGCGCAAGCCATTCCCGAAACACTTGCACGTGCAACCGCTCGCGGGTGTCGGAAGTTTCGGCTTCGCTATAGGCCTGGGCATCCGGTGGGGGCGGCGAAGACAAGAACGCGAGCTTTCCGAAAATTGTGGAACTCTCGCCGATCTTCTCGTTCCAGTAGTCGGCGCAGGATTTCTGCGGCATCCATATGAGCTGGGACTCTTCCACCGGCGCGTCCTCCTGGTCCTGCACAAAACAACTTTCAAACGCGCGGTCGAGGAGTTCGTCGGTGAGCTCGGCGGGTAGTTTCTCGAAATGGATCAGGTTCAGGGCGTGGGAAAGCACGTCGCGCGGATGGCAGCGGCGGAACACCTTTCCGGCCGGCCGGTAATGCCTATCGATAAAGCGCGCGATCAACCCCGGCGGGCAAGGAATTTGCCGCTGCGCGCAAAATTTTTCGAAGATGTGAGCGAACTCGTTCTCGGCGGGGCCGCGCAGCAGCATTTTATACTGAATCCGCCGGAGAAAGGCTTCGTCGCCCAGATCGGCGGGATTCAAGTTGGTCGAGAAGACCAGGAAGGCTTCGAAAGGCACTGTCATTTTGCCGCCCGTCAGGAAGCTCAAGTAATCCACACGCCGCTCCATGGGCACGATCCAGCGATTCAGAACCTCGGCGGGCGTGGCCTTCTGCCGCCCGAAGTCGTCCACCAGGTAGATCCCGTTGTTCGCCTTTAACTGGAACGGTGCTTCGTAGATCTTCGAGGTGGTATTGAAGCGCAGGTCGAGCATGTCCAGCGACAGTTCACCGCCGCTGACGATGAACGGACGCTGGCATTGAATCCACCGCTGGTCATGACCGGGTGCCGCCGAAATAGTGAGCACCGAAGGCGCTTCCTGCTGGAGGGGGTGGTGGTAGATGGGGTCGTATACCTGAATGATGTTGCCCTGGCACTCGATGGCATAGGGCAAATAGATGGGGGAGGTCTCCAGGTTCGCCAGCGATTCGATCAGGAATGTCTTCCCGTCGCCGGGCTTTCCGTAAATGAGCATCGAACCGGCCGCGCTGACGGCCGGACCGATTTGCGAAAGCAAGCGCTCGGTGACGACCATGCCGCGCAAGGCGCGCGCCAGGGATGGCCTGGTGAGCCACCCGTCGCGGTGTTTCTGTCGGCGCACCACGTCCACGTATTGATCGAGCGGCACGGGAGCCGGTCCGGAATACTGGTTGGACTCCAGGTGTTCGCGAGCGCGGCTTCGCCCCGCTTCGGTCAGCGCCAAAACCGATCCCACGCTTCCCATTCCGAGCGATCGCTTGACCACAATCTGATGTTGGATCTTGAGCGATTCGACAATCTCCTGAATCACGCTGAACTTCAGGCCGATGGCGTTGGAAAGGTCCTGACCGTAGAGTTCTCCGCGGAAGTAAAGAATCTTCAGGATGAGGTGTTCGAGCGTAGTCTCCGATAAACCCGTTTCCTCGATGGATTCCGGTTCGGGCGGCGCTGGCAGTTGATGATCTTCGGGCATTTGATTTAGCAAAGCGATTCTGATTTGGCGCCTTCAATGGGGTCTTGATTCCAGTAAAGAGCCTCAGCCTCTTCCAAAAAAGTCACCCGAAGTTAGTTGGGGTACTGGGGGGTTAGGATATAATCCGCTCAGCTATGGAGCTTCAGACAGAATACGTGACTCTATCGGCCGGCGACGGCACCAGCTTGCGCGCTTACGTGGCGCATCCGGCAGGCCGGCCGCGCGCGGGACTTCTCGTTTTCCAGGAAGCCTTCGGCGTCAACGCCCATATTCGCGACGTCACCCAGCGCTTTGCGCGGGAAGGGTACTTAGCCATTTCGCCGGACCTGTTTCATCGCACGGCTCCCGGTTTCGAAAGCGGCTACACGGATATGGGCCCGGCGTTTGCGCAGTTGCGGGCGCTCACCGACCCCGGTCTGGAAGCAGATATTGGAGCCGCGCATGCGTGGCTCAAAAGTAACGGTGAGTCGCAGATCGGCGCCACCGGTTACTGTATGGGCGGCCGGACGGCGTGCCTGGCGGCCCTCACCGTGCCGCTGGCCTGCAGTATCTCGTATTATGGCGGCGGCATTGCCCCGAGCCAGTTTGGCGGAGGTCTCCTGGACAGGCTCAAGGATCTCGGCGCGCCCATGCTGTTCTTCTGGGGTGGGCTGGATCACCATATTCCGGCGGAGAGCGTGCACGCCGTCAACCACGCCCTACGGGCAGCCGGAAAAACCTACACCAACGTGGAGTTTTCGTTTGCGGACCACGGCTTCTTCTGCGACGCCCGCGCCAGTTACCACGCGCAGGCGGCGGCGCTGGCCTGGCCGCTCACGCTGGCCTTCCTCGATACGCACCTGGCGGCGTAGACCGAAACGGACGGGCGGGGTTTAAACTTGCAACAGCAAAGGCGCCGGCGCGCCCAGTTACCGCTTCGAGCGGTTGTCAGCCAAACCCCGCTAACTCCCCTCACTTCACTTCGGCTTCGATGGCTTCCAGTTCCTTGCCTGCCTCCGACCAGTGCCCCTGGGCCGCGAGGTCGCGATAGCGCCGCAAATGGTCGCGGATGCGTTGCAGGCGCGGATCTCCGCTGGCTGAGGTGGGGGCCGACGGCGCCGAAGCGGCCGGCGCGTTGCCCCCCGGCGCCGTCGCCTGCTGGATCAATTGCTGCGCGCCGCTCGAAAGCTGCGACACGGCTTGCTCGTAGGTGTCGGCGTAAATGAGCCGGTTCCCCACCGCCAGCACCACCTTCTTCAACTGCGGCATGCGCGCTTCGGTCGCCTGAATATAAATCGGATCGACATATAGAAATGTGTCGCCCACCGGCAGCACCAGCGTCTGCCCGCGCAACACCTGCGAACCCTGCTGGTTCCACAGCGTCAGATCCTTGGAAATCGTCTGGTCCTGGTTGATGCGGGCGGCGATCTGCATGGGCCCGAAAATCAACTCCTGCTTGGAAAGCTGCAGCACTACCATGTCGCCCAGGTTTGCGCCGTCGCAGCGCGCCACCATGAGCCCGATCAGGTTGTCCTTATTGCGCGGTGTGAAGGGCGTGAGCAGTAGAAACTCGGGCTTGTCCTCACCCGGCAGGTTGGCCACCACGTAGGTCGGACTGACCGGTTCCGCCCCCTGGTTTGGGCCCGACTGGCGCCGCGCCAGGTCCCACAGATCTTCCTTGTTATAGAAGGACTGCGGATCGAGCATGTGGTAAGTGCGATAGATCTCGGCTTGAATCGTGAAAAGCGTTTCGGGGTAACGCGCATGCGCCCGCAGATCGGGAGGCATCTGAGACGCCGGCAGGAACAGGTCGGGGAAGAGATGCTGGTAGGCGGCAATGATGGGGTCGTCGGGAGCGAAGATGTACAGGTGAGTCTCCCCATCGTAGGCGTCCACGGTCGCCTTCACCGCATTGCGGATGTAATTCACTCGACCCATGCTCGGCACCTCGACGCTGCGCGAGTAGGGATGCGCATCCGAAGTGGTATAGCCGTCGACCATCCACACCAGCCGCCCGGCCTCGGTAATGACCAGATAGGGGTCGGAGTCCCATTGGAGGAAGCCCGCCAGTTCCTGCAGGCGATCGGCCACCCGGCGGTGAATCATCATGCGGCTGTTGGCAGTGAGATAGTTGGTCAGCAGAATGTTGGGTTCGCCTTCGCGGATGGTCGCGGCCAGGCGCATGGGGAGCGAGGAGATGGGAAACCCGCCCTTGCCTTCGTAGCGCGTGTTCACGTTGCGCTCGCCCGATGGATAATTGAACTCTTCCTGCGCCGTGTCGACAAAGACCGGCTCGTGGGTCACCTCGCCATAGTAGATCTCGGGCCGGGTGAGTTTGAGACTCTTGGTCTTCACCACCGGCGGAGCGTTGTCGATGAGGAGCACCGGCAAACCGTCCGGAGTGATCTGGCTTACGGGCGCAGCCACCAGGCCGTACCCGTGGGTATAGATGAACGCGGGATTGATCCAGTTGGCACGAGCGGCCGGAAGCTGGCTCAAATCGAGTTCCCGCGGCGAGAGCAGCAGTTGCCGGTACTGCCCGTCGATGGTGTAGCGGTCCACGTCGGTGTCGTGGAAGACGTAATAGGGACGGAGCGCCTGAATCTGGGTGATGGTGTCATGAAAGGCCCGCCAGTCCCAGAGCCGCACGTTATCCAGCAGCGGCTTGTGGCGGGTGGGATCGATGCTGCCCTCCGGCTGCGCTTTGAACTCCTCCTCGCGCACATGCTGTTCCAGGCCGAAGGCGCTGCGCGTGGCGTGGATATGAGTGTCGATGTAAGGACGCTCGAGCGAAATCTCGTTCGGCCGGACATATAAAGCAGCTACGGCCAGCGGAACCGCAAACTCCACCACCAGCGATAAAGCCATCGCTGCCGCCAGAAACCAGCGGCCCATCCACACCAGCGCCGCGGCCGCGAGGCAGGCGAAAATTACAAGCCATTGCAGCGGGATTCCAACGTTCTGGTCCACGTAGTCGATGCCCACCAGGAACGTTCCGTGGTCGTTGTAGACCATCTCATAGCGAGCCAGGAAAAAGCGCCAGGCGACCGCCAACAGCAGAGCAACCGCGGCGCCGCGCAGGAATTTCGATTCCAGGCCGCCCTCTAACCTTAATATGGAGGGGTCCAGTTCCGTGGCATCCCGCAGATGCGGCAGCCGGTAGCGGAGTTGCCAGCCGCGCGCCGCGACCCAGTAAATCAAAATGCAGAAAATCACCAGGGCCAGCACATAACTGCGCAGCAGCAGGTAAAACGGCAGATCGAACAGGTAGAAGGATAGCGGCTTTTGGAACACGGCGTCATGCCAGGCTGTGGCGATGGCCGGTAAACCCCGCGAGCCGGCGAAGCGTACCACCGTCCAGGTATCCACCGAGGCCGCGGAAATCATGTAGGCAAGCACCAGCAGCGCCAGCGTCGATAGGCGCGCATACCCGACATGTTCCCCCAAACGGGTATTGGCAAACTTCAGCGCGCGGGCGTGGGTGATCCACAAGACGGCGAAGGCCAGCAACGTCGCGGCCGCCAAGGGGGCCAAGCTGTAGGTGAGCATGTTGAGCCAGGTGTTGAACTGGCCCAGTTCTTTCCACCACTCGATCTCGATGGCGTACGAGGCAATCGAACGCGCGCCGAGGAGCAGCAGCAACACGAGGACGATGAGAGTGATGCGGGTCGCCGGCGAACCAAGTGCGCGGCGTGGGCGTTCAATCTGGTACCGGTCCATGCCCCAACTGTACCACCGGGAGGTTGACGCCGGACGCCACCTTACCCTTCGAAGAAAGCCGTTCCGAGTCTCCGCCGTTACGGGGAGACGGGCAGTTCCCGGACCTTGGCCTCTGGCGGTAAGTTTTTGATCCGATTGATTCAGGCACGCGGATCCTGGTAGACTCAGGGATTCAGGGTCAATTCTAAATTCGAGGACAGTCGTTGAAGGCTCGCCTGATTCTTCTATTCATCTTTATCGTTTGGTCTTCCACCGGTCTGGTGGCGGAATCGTCCGTGACCTCGCCCGAAGCGATTGTGGAAAATTACGCTGCCGCCACGGACGGTCAGAAGCAATCGCTGGATGGTTCTTCCATGGAAGTCGAGATTCACGCTTCGCTTCCCAAGTTAAAGAAAAAGGGGCGGTTGCACGCCATGCGCCGCATCTCGAAATTGGGTAAGATCACCTATGAACACCTGATCTTCGAAGGCGACGGCACTGTGAAAAATCAGGTGATCGCGCGCTACCTCGCCGGCGAGATGGAAGCCCAGAAGGACCCTTCGCCCGCGCTGGCCGTCACGCCCGCCAATTACAAATTCAAGTACAAGGGCGTCACGGAGATTGAGGGCCGGAGGGCCCACGTCTTTGCCGTAGCGCCCAAGAAGAAAAGCGTAGGCCTCTTCAAGGGGGAGGTTTGGATCGATACGGCCACCAACCTGCGCGTGCAGGAGTCCGGTTACTGGGTCAAGAACCCCTCCGTGTTCCTGAAAAAAGTTGCCTTTATGCGAAAATATGAGATTCGTGACGGGATCTCGGTCCCGCTCCAGGTGGCCAGCGTCGTGGATACGCGGGTTTGGGGACCCGCTGAGCTAGAGATCGATTTCAGCAATTTTTCCGTAGACGCTACGCAGCCAGCGCAGGTCTCCAGTGACGGCCAGTAGCGCCGCGGCACGGTCCCGCATTCTGTCGAACCAGAGAGAGAGATTCCATGAGAACGCTGTTTCTAAACCCTCCGTCCTTTGAAGGTTTCGATGGCGGCGCCGGCTCCCGCTGGCCGGCCTCGCGCGAAATCGAATCCTACTGGTATCCGGTGTGGCTCTGTTACCCCGCCGGGATGTTGCCCGACAGCAAGGTGGTGGACGCGCCCCCGCACAAGATCTCCATCGAACAAACGGTGGCGATGGCGCGCGATTACGAACTGTTGGTCCTGTACACCTCCACGCCCGGCTTTTCCGTCGATCTCAAGATGGCGGAAATGATGAAAGACTCCAACCCCAAGCTGAAGGTGGCCTTCGTCGGTCCGCCGGTGACCACGGAGCCGGAGAAATCATTGCGCGAAGCGAAAGCCGTCGATTTTGTGGTGCGGCGCGAGTTCGATCACCAGATCGCCGGCTTCGCCCAAGGCAAACCCCTCGAAGAACTGCCGGGTGTGAGCTTCCGCAAGAACGGCAGCTTCGTCCACAATCCCGAAGGATCAGCCATCGAAAACCTGGATGAGCTGCCCTGGGTGACCAAGGTTTATAAGCGCGACCTGGATATCACGCGGTACAACGTTCCGTTCCTGCTGAACCCGTACATTTCGTTTTACACCACGCGCGGATGCCCGGCCATGTGTACCTTCTGCCTCTGGCCTCAAACCCATTCGGGCCACCGCTGGCGCCTGCGCTCCACCGGCGATGTCGCCAACGAAGTCCGCTACGCGCTCGAGCAGTTCCCCAACATCAAAGAGATCTTCTTCGACGACGACACGTTCAATTACCGCAAAGAGCGCACCATCGAGCTTTGCTCGAAGCTCAAGAAACTGAATTTCACCTGGTCGTGCACGTCGCGCGTCACCACCGACTACGACACCCTGAAGGCCATGAAGGATGCCGGGTGCCGCTTGCTGATCGTGGGCTACGAGTCGGGCGACCAGCAGATTCTGAAGAACATCAAAAAAGGCGCAACTATCGACATGGCGGAGCGCTTCACCGCCAACTGCCACAAGCTGGGTCTGGTGATCCACGGCGACTTCATCATCGGACTGCCGGGCGAGACGCCGCAAACCATTCGCAAAACCATCGATTTCGCCAAGCGGCTCGACACCGAAACCATCCAGGTCTCGATCGCCGCGCCCTATCCCGGCACCGAGTTGTACGACTACCTGAAAAACAACAACCTGATCACCATTGGCGGGGCGATGTCCGACGAGACCGGCCACCAGCTTCCCAACTTCTCCTATCCGGGTCTGAGTCACGGTGACCTGGTGGAGTGGGTGGAGCGCTTCTACGGTGAGTACTTCTTCCGCCCGCGCGTGGCCTGGCGCATTATGCGGAAGGCGGTGTTCGATGGACACGAGCGCAAACGGCTGTACAAAGAAGCTCGCGAGTACATGGCTTTGCGCTCCAAGCGGAAGAAATTTGTGGCCGCCAGCAAGGACGCTTCCCGGCAGTCCGCACCGGCCCCGGCGAGCTCCGGCGATTAGTCGCTCCCTTACGGCGCCGATTCTGAGCCGCGACCGTAAGGGAGCGGTACCGCACGTTCCCATGCCACCCGAAACCGCACGTCTACGATGGAAGACCTGGGCTTGCGCCGCAGTGGTCGTCTTTAGCAACGTCTTTGGCAATTTTTTCCTGAAGAGCGGCATGCCCGCGCAACTGGATACGGCGCTCGACTACATCACGGTGCTCTTCCGGCCCACGGTGAGTCTGGGCGTGCTGCTGCTGATCCTGTGGCTCGCCTCGCGGATGGCGCTGCTGAGCTGGGCGGATCTCAGCTATGTGCTGCCCGTGACTTCCATCGGATACGTGCTGGTGGCGATTGCCGGGAGAGTGCTGTTGCACGAACAAATCACCCCCAGGCGCTGGACGGGAATTGCCCTGATCATGGCCGGCGTCGCGCTGGTGACCGGCGGCACATCTCCACAGACCACCACGACCCAAGAACAAGCCGAGGCCGCCTCGGGAGCACAGCGGTGAAGTGGTTGTTGATCGGGATCATCGTGGCCGCCACCACGGCGGGGGAAGTGCTTCAGGCGAAAGGCATGCGCCAGCACGGCGAAATCCACGACTTCCGCCCCGGCGCGCTGGGCCGTGTGCTTTCGGTGTTGGCCCGCAACTGGCTGGTCACGGCTTCGGTGGCCGCCATGGCGGTTTCGTTTTCGCCTATCTCGGATTGCTCACGGTGGCCGAGTTGAGTTTTGCGGTGCCGGTGACTGCCGTAACCTATGTGTTGGAAACGGTGCTCGCAAAATACCTGCTCCACGAGCGGGTGAGCTGGGTACGCTGGGCCGGCGCATCCCTGGTCCTCTGCGGCGTCGCGCTGGTTTCGTTGTGACATGGCTGGCCGTCCCGGCTCTGGCCGCGGGAGCCTATTATCTCCTGGCATTAGTGGCGGCGCTACGCTGGCGAAAATCAACGGATGTGCCCGCCACCGCCGCGCCGCCTTTGTCGGTTCTGAAGCCGATGTACGGCCGCGATGAGCGGCTGTACGAGGCTCTGCGCTCGCATGCCGTTCAAGACTACCCGGAGTTCGAGATTCTCTTTGGGGTCCGCAACCCCCAAGATCCGGCGCTGGAAGATATCGAACGGCTGCGCCGCGAATTCCCTTCTGTTCCCATCCGTGTCATTTCCGTGAACACGGATGCCCCCAACCCGAAGGTCCTCGTCCTTTCGCAACTGGCCGGGCAAGCCCGGTATCCCTTACTGCTGGTGAATGACGACGATATTCTGGCAGAATCCGGCTACTTTCGTTCCGTGGCCGCGCCTTTTGCCGGCGAGCGCGTGGGGCTGGTGACGTGCCTTTATCGCGCGCAGGCGGCATCGTGGGCCGCTCGCATGGAAGCCCTGGGAATCGCCACGGAGTTTGCGCCTAGCGTCCTGGCGGCGCGCCTCCTGGGTGTGGCGGAATTCGCGCTGGGGGCGACCATGGCGATACGCGCGGACACCTTGCGCGCGATCGGCGGCTTCGAACCGATCGCCTCTTACCTGGCAGACGACTACCAACTCGGCTGCCGCGTGACCGCCGCCGGATATCGGGTGGAATTTGCTTCCGCAGTCGTGGAGACCGGGCTGGGGAGCGCCTCGTGGAGCGAGGTATGGCATCACCAGTTGCGATGGTCGCGCACCATCCGCGTCTCGCGTCCGGCCGGCTATTACGGATCGGTGGTCACGCAAGCCACGGTCTGGGCGCTGGTGGCCTTCGCCGCGCGCCAGTGGTGGCCGGGCGCCGCCGCGCTGTCCCTGCGGCTGGCTGCCGGCTGGTGGGTGGGCGCAGCCGTGCTCCGCGACCGCCAGGTGGCGCGACGGCTCTGGCTCGTGCCGCTGCGCGATCTGTTCGGCTTCGCGGTCTGGCTGGGAGGATGCCTGGGATCCACCGTACGCTGGCGCGGGCGGAGGCTTCGGCTGGCCTCGGATGGACGGATTGTGCCACTGGATGCCGCGCGCCGAGGCGCCCAGTTATAATAGGATATAAATGTCCTATTATATTGTTTTGCTTTTCGGTCCGCCCGGATGTGGCAAGGGTACGCAGGCCGCCGGCATTGCGGCCCGTTTTCGGATTCCCGTCGTCTCCACCGGAGAACTGTTCCGCGCCGAATGCAAAGCCGGCACGGAGTTGGGCAGAAGAGCGTGCTCCATCTTAGCCCAGGGCGGCCTGGTGGGCGATGACATCGTCAACGCTATGGTCGCCGGCCGGATCTTCAATGCAGACTGCGGGAATGGGTTCCTGATGGACGGCTACCCGCGCACCGTGCCGCAAGCCCAGTTCTTCTCATCCCTGGTCGACCAGAGAGGCCTCCCCGATCCCGTCATCATCCACCTGGATGTTCCCGATGACGCTCTGATGGCTCGCCTTGCCGCGCGCCGGCAATGCCCGCAGTGCAAGCGCATCTATAATCTGCGGTCGCAACCTCCGCGGCGGGAAGGCAAATGCGATGAAGACGGCGCCGGTCTGATCATGCGCGACGACGACCGGGAGGGTGTCATCCGGCAGCGTCTCCGTACGTACGAAGAACTGACCGGGCCCATTTTGGATTGGTACGGCAGTTCCGCAGTCCACCGCATCGACGGGAGTCTGCCGCCCGAAGGCGTGGCGCGGGAGATTGAGCAAATACTGCTGGAGTGGGCCGAACCCCGGGCGGCTAACGGGAGTTCCTCCCAGGGCGGCCAGGGACCACAGCCCACGGTCGCGGCTCCGTAAGAGGGCGCCGTCGGGTATCCAATTACCGCTGGATTCCTACCTGGCGGAGGAGCCAGGCGGCTTCGAAGGCATCGTCTTTCAGGCGGTCGTAACGTCCGGAGGCGCCGCCGTGGCCGGCCGGGTCCATCTTGATCTTCAGCAGCAGCGGGTTTTTGTCGGTCTTCAGCGTGCGCAGGCGCGCGACATACTTGGCGGGCTCCCAGTACATCACCTGGCTGTCGTTGAAGCTGGTGGTCACGAGAATCGCGGGGTACGCGCGCTGCTCGAGGTTGTCGTAAGGGCTGTAGGTCCGCATGTAGTCGTACGCGGGCTTTTCGTGGGGATTGCCCCATTCCAGATATTCGCCCACGGTGAGTGGGAGCGACGCATCCAGCATGGTATTCATCACGTCGACGAACGGGACACCCATATGCACGGCCCGGAACAGATCGGGGCGCAGGTTCACCACGGCGCCCATGAGCAGACCGCCGGCGCTGCGGCCTTCAATCGCCAGGCGGTCCGGGGAAGTCCACTTCTCGCGGATCAGGTATTCGGCGCTGTCGATGAAGTCGGTGAACGTGTTTTTCTTCTTCATGAGCATGCCGTCCTCGCGCCACTGCTCGCCCATCTCGTTGCCGCCGCGGATGTGGGCGATGACATACGCCATTCCGCGATCGAGCAGGCTGAGGCGGGAACTGGAGAACGTGGCCGGGCTGGGGATGCCGTACGAGCCATATCCGTAAAGGAACAGAGGCCCCTTGCCATCGCGCCGGAAGTCCCTCTTGTACACGATCGATAGAGGCACGCGTACGCCGTCGCGCGCCGTGGCCCATAAGCGCTCGGAGACATACTGCGAAGGATCGTAGCCGCCGAGCACCTCCTGCCGCTTCAAAAGGTGAGACTGGCCGGTGCGCATGTCGTAATCGTAAACGCTGGAGGGTGTCAGGAAGCTCTGATAGTTATAGCGGTAGGCGGTGGAGGCGTACTCCGGGGTGTCCGCCGGCCTCACCGAGTAGACCGGCTCGGGGAAGGGAATCGTGGTCCAGGCGCCGGTCTGGAAATTGTGAACGCGGAGGCGATTCAGCGCCTGCGATTTCTCCACGGCGACGGCGAAATCCCGGAACAAATCAATGTCCTCGATGAGCACCGTGTCCTGATGCTGGAGAAAAACCTTCCAGTTGGCGGGCTGGGGATCGCTTTCCGACGCCGTGACTACCCGGAAGTTCTTGGCGTCCTTGTTGGTGCGGATATAAAAAAGACCTTCGCGGTGGTCGAGATAATACCGGTGCTTCTTCTCGCGCGGCAGAAACACGGCGAAATGTTCCAGCGGGCGGTCTGCGCGAAGGTAGCGAAACTCGGTGGTGTCTTTCGCGCTGATCCCGAGGAAGAGATATTTCTTATCCCGGGACTTGACCACCTCGATATCGTAGAGTTCGTCTCTTTCCTCGTACAGCCGATCGAACCGCGCAGAGCCGAGCGTGTGGCGCAAGAGCGTATCGGAGCGCTTCGTAACGGCGTCTTCCGTGACCAGAAACAGCGTACGGTTGTCGGCGGACCATTCCACGGACGTGACGCGTTCGGTGGTATCGGGCAGCGTCCGGCCCGTACGCAGATCCTTAACGTGAAGATGGAACTGGCGAAAGCCCGCGAAATCGGTGGTGTAGGCCAGCAAATTCTGATCGTCGCTCACTACAAAATTGCCAAGCCCGACAAACTTCTGTCCCTTGGCGAGCTCGTTCAAGTCGAGGAGAATCTCTTCGGGAGCATCCAGGCTGCCTTTGCGGCGGCAGCGAATCTGGTATTGCTTGCCTTCCTCGGTGCGTGTGTAGTACAGATAGTCGCCGCGGCGGATGGGAACCGAGAGATCGGTCTGCTTGATGCGCCCCAGCATCTCCTGATAGAGCGTATCGGCAAATGGCTGGAGATCTTTGGTCATCGCCGCGGTGTAGGCATTCTCCGCTTCGAGGTAACGAGTGACTTCTGGGTTGGATTTCTCGCGCAGCCAGTAGTAATTGTCGCTGACGGCAGCGCCTTGCCGCACCTCACGATGTTCCTTAGCCGGCGCGACCGGGGGCTGAGGCTGGGCATCGATGAGGAATGCGCTGAGGAAGACCATGAAAATTCGAAAATAGAACATGCTTAATGCGCCTTACGCCGCGGGGGCTCCACGTTGGGCAGAAATGCCGTGAGTAGCCCGAGGGCCGGCAGGAACGCGCAGGTGCGATAGACGAATTCGATGCTGGTGGCGTCAGCGAGCCGGCCCAGGAGAGCGGCGCCGAGGCCACCCATGCCGAAGGCCAGTCCAAAGAAAAGCCCGGAGACGGTGCCTACCCTTCCGGGCACGAGTTCCTGTGCATAGACCAGGATGGCGGAGAAGGCCGAGGCCAGAACGATGCCGATGACCACCGAGAGAATGGTGGTCCAGAATAGATTGGCAAAGGGGAGCACCAGGGTGAAGGGGAGCACCCCGAGAATGGAGGCCCAGATCACGTACTTGCGGCCGATGCGGTCGCCGATAGGGCCCCCGAGGATGGTACCCGCGGCCACGGCGCCAAGGAAGATGAACAGGTGAACCTGAGCGCTTTGTACCGAGACGTGAAACTTACTGATGAGATAGAACGTGTAATAGCTGTTCAAGCTGGCCATGTAGAAGAACTTGGAGAAAATGAGACCGATTAAAACGGTGAGGGCCAGGGCAACCCTCCTCCGGGACAGGTTCGAGGCGGCGCCGGCACTCTGGACGCGCGATTTCCGGGTGGCCTGCCGATGGTGCTTGTACCAGGCGCCTACGCGCGTGAGGATGAAGATGGCGAGCAGAGCGGCGCCGGAAAACCACGCGATGCTGCGTTGGCCAGCGGGCAGCACAATGAAGGCGGCCAGCAGCGGCCCCATCGAGGAGCCGGCATTTCCGCCCACCTGAAACAGCGACTGGGCCAGGCCGTGCTGCCCGCCGGAAGCCATGCGCGCCACGCGCGACGATTCGGGATGAAACACCGAGGAGCCAATTCCCACCATTCCCACCGCGAGGAGAATGATCGGGAAAGTGGGCGCCGAGGAGAGCAGAATCAGCCCCACGAGTGTGAACCCCATACCCACGGCAAGCGAATAGGGTGTGGGGCGCCGGTCGGTATAGATGCCCACCAGGGGCTGCAACAGCGAGGCGGTGAGTTGCAGGGTCAGGGTGATCAACCCGATCTGGCCGAAATCCAGGCGGTAAGAGCTCTTCAGGATGGGATAGACGGCCGGGATCACCGACTGCATCATATCGTTCAGAAGATGGCAGAAACTGATCGCGGCGAGGATGCGGAAGGCGGTGCTCTCCACCTGCTTTTCGCGGGTGGTGGCGGCGGAGCTCAGGCTGGTGGGGGCGGACACTCTATGTAGTTTAGCGGGTTTGGGGAGGGCGGCGCACGCAACCGAGATACCCGAGATACAGCGGTCCGTTACCGAGCCGCGCCTGTCAGGGAGCTATGTCTTCAGGGGAGGGGGGATCGGTTACGCGCCCCGGCCCCGCGGGGCTTAACAGGAAAAACGCGAAGCGCGGCCTGAACCACGTCCTCGGGGACAGTCACGTGGGGGGAAGCGGCCACCACCTGCTGGAGGAACTGCACCTCAGCAGTGCAATCGCAGCCGCCTTCGTTCAAATGTTGTTGCATTTTATTGCTCTCGCCCGGCGCGGCCACTCCCCGCACGAAGTTAAACCAACAGGTTATGTCGAACTCACACATGCGCTGGCGTTTCCGGACTCTAGGGGTAAGTCCGGCCTCCGCTTTCCCGGCTGAGATCGTCACCAGGCCGGCACTTACCCGTTCGTAGTTATAGTGCAATATCGGGGAGGATCGTATCAGCCGTTCTACTTGGCTCTGGAAGCCGGAGCCGGTTCCGCGGCCTTTCGGTAGGTGGTCGATGCTCAGGGGGGTGATTCGAGGGCAGTCTTCGAATTTAGCCCACCTTTTTGGCGATCGATTTGGCTTGCAAGAACAGCAGGAGGTAATCGGGGCCGCCCGCCTTGGAATCGGTGCCGGACATGTTGAAGCCGCCGAAGGGGTGCGCGCCCACCATGGCTCCGGTGCATTTGCGGTTGAAGTACAGGTTGCCGACGTGGAACTGCTCCTTGGCTTGGCGCAGGTGCTCGGAATCGTTGGAAAAAACCGCGCCGGTCAGGCCGTACTGCGAGTCGTTGGCTAATTCCAGCGCGTGCGCGAAATCCCGGGCTTTGGTTACGGCCAGCACCGGGCCGAAGATTTCCTCCTGGAAAATGCGGGCTTTGGAATCGACGTCGGCGATGATGGTGGGCGGAACGAAGTAGCCGTCGCCCTCTCGCGGCTCGCCGCCGGTCAGCAGGCGGCCTTCCTTCTTGCCGGTTTCGATGTATTCGAGGATGGTCTTGCGGGCGCCGGAGCTGATCACCGGGCCCATGTAGTTGTTCGGATCGTCGGAAGGGCCGACTTGAATAGCCTTGGCCTTTGCCGTGAGCTTTTCGAGGAATGAGTCATACACTTTGGCATCGACAATCGCGCGGGAGCAGGCCGAGCATTTCTGGCCCTGGTAGCCAAAGGCGGAGACCAGGACGGCCTGGGCGGCCTGGTCGAGATCGGAATCGGCATCCACCACGATGGCATCCTTGCCGCCCATCTCGGCGATCACGCGTTTGATCCAGACCTGGCCCGGCTGGGGCTTGGCGGCGAGCTCGTTGATGCGCAGGCCGACGTCGCGCGAGCCGGTGAAGGAGACGAAGCGGGTTCTGGGATGCTGCACCAGGACGTCGCCCACGGCGGCGCCGCTCCCGGTGAGCAGGGTAAAGCTTCGTTCGGGGAAACCAGCTTCCAGCAGCACCTCGGCGAATTTCGCGCCGATGGTGGGGGTCTCGCTCGAGGGCTTCACGATCACCGTGTTGCCGGTGACCAGGGAAGCCACAGTCATGCCGACCAGGATGGCCAGCGGAAAATTCCACGGCGGGATCACCACACCGACGCCCAGCGGGATGTACATCATCTCATCCTGCTCGCCAGGAAGCTGAACGACCGGCTGCGGGCCGGCGAGGCGCAGCATTTCGCGCGCATAGTAATCGCAAAAGTCGATGGCCTCGGAGACATCGGCTTCGGCTTCGGGCCAGGTCTTGCCGGACTCGTAGACCAACCAGGCGTCGAACTCGAGTTTGCGGCGGCGCAGAATGCGTGCCGTGTCGAGCAGCAGGCGGACGCGCTCTCCAGCGGGCGTACGGCTCCACTGCGGGAAAAAGGCATGCGCGCTTTCGACTGCGCGGTTCGCCAGGTCCTGGGTAGCTTTATGGTGGATGGCTACCACCTCGTTCGGGTTCGAGGGGTTCAGCGAAGTAAGCTTGTCGCCCGTGGCGATCCATTCAACCCCGATGCGCAGTTGATACTCGCGCCCGAATTGCGCTCTCACATTGCGGAGCGCTTCCTCCATGGCCTGCCGGTGCGACGGAACGGAGAAATCGGTGTAGGGTTCGTTGCGGAATTCCGGAAGGTTCTCCATACCTTCATAGTGGCACGGCGGTGAATTGGATTTTGGGATGGGGAGCAATGCGGGCGAACTCAACC
>Ga0209698_10000859_pt1 | contig 35032 bp, 28 predicted proteins | sample LitLauG_LLR_2012_FD_187203 | JGI IMG/M metagenome (GOLD analysis project Ga0209698, IMG submission 187203) | Freshwater sediment microbial communities from Pennsylvania, USA - Little Laurel Run_MetaG_LLR_2012 (SPAdes) (version 2) | ecosystem: Environmental > Aquatic > Freshwater > Creek >... | reverse complement strand
GAGTCACTACGATCCGCACCAGCGCATGATCAGCACTTTCTTTGGCGGCGGCCCGGCGCGCCGCGCGATCCGCGACGGCAGCATTGGCGCGGTGATGGCCCTGAGCGACGGACGCATCTGGCTCGCGCTCGGCGAGGGCGGAATTGAGATCCTCGACCCGGTGCACGGCACCGCGAAGCGGATCGCGGCCGATGCATCCCCCGCGCTGGCCAAGGGCGAGTTGACAACGATGGGAGCAGCGCCCGACGGCAGCGTCTACCTGGGAACCAGCGGCGGCCTGTACCACGCCAGCGGCGACGGCAATTGGATACGCCCCGTCGCCTTCGGCGCACGCGGCATCACCGACCGCATCGAGCACATGTACTTCGACGGCGACCGCCTGTGGGTCGGCGGCGACGACGGCATCTGGGAGGTGGACCTCGTTCCGAACCGCGAACCGGCGGTGCGCCGGCACTACGCCAGCGAGCTGGGCGACCCGCGCGTGACGGTGATCCAGGCTGGCAAGGGGCCTTATCTGTGGATAGGCACGCGCAGCGGGCTGGTGCGCCTGGACCGCTCGACCGGAACGCTTTGGCGGCTCCCCGCCGATCCGCTGGATGCAGGCGCCCTGCCGGGCGGCATGATCAGCTCACTGCTGCTGGACCATCGCGGACGGCTGTGGGTGGGCGCCTTTGGCCGGGGCATACAGGTCGAGGACGGCGCGGATCCGCAGGGACGCCCGCGCTTCCGGCGACTGAGCATTCGCGACGGGCTGCCGCAGAACCGGGTCGACATGCTGCTCATGGACCACAACGGCAACGTTTGGGCGAGCACCGATGACGGGCTGGCGCAGATCGATCCGGAACGGATGACGGTCCGCGCGTACCGCGCGGAACAGGGCGTGGGCATCCGCGGCTACTGGGTCGGCGCCGGCGCGGTGGCCGCCGGGGGGCAGCTCGTCTTTGGCGGCATCGGCGGGATTACCGTAGTGCATCCGGACCGCGCGGCGCCGGCCAGCGTGGCGCCGCGGCTGGCCATCACCGAGGCGCGCGTGGGTGGACAGTCGGTGCCGGCCGGCGCGCTGCTATCGGCGCAGCCCCTCCAGATCGCGGCGCACGACCGCAGCCTGCTGCTCGAATTTTCCGCCCTCGACTTCGCGGACCCCGGCCACCAGCGCTACAGCTATCGCCTCAGCGGCTTCGATCCGGATTGGCTCATTACGCCCAACTCGCGCCGCCTGGCGAGCTACACCAACCTGCCCCCGGGCGATTACACGCTGCAGATTCGTGCCGCCGGCCCTGACGGCCAGTGGCTGGCGCCGCTGGAGCGCGCCGTCCACGTCCAGCCGGCCTGGTACCAGCAGACGGCTGTGCGCATCGCCACCGCCGTGGCCACCATGCTGCTGGTGGTGGGTCTGGTTCAGCTGCGCACGCTCTACCTGCGCCAGCGGCAGCACGAGCTGGAGCGACTGGTGGCCGAGCGCACCGCCGAGCTCGAGCGCCGCGGCGTCGAATTGCGCCACAGCCAGGAACAGCTCGAGCAGATGGCCTATTTCGACTCGCTGACCGGCCTGCCCAACCGGCGCATGTTCAACGACGAACTGCGGCGCCTGATCGCCCGATCGTCGCGGGGACAGGGCGACTTCGCGCTGCTGCTGGTCGACCTGGACGGATTCAAGCAGGTGAACGACGGGGATGGCCATGACGCCGGCGATGCGCTGCTGGTGGCCGTGGCCGATCGGCTCAGGAATCTCATCCGCGATACCGACAGCGTCGCGCGGCTGGGCGGCGACGAATTCGCGGTGCTGCTGCCGCGATCCGACGAGGACAGCGGCATAGAAGCCACCTGTGTGCGCATGATCGCGACGCTGGCGCAACCGCTGCCGCTGGGAGAGCGCACCATCCAGGCCACCGCCAGCATCGGCGTTGCGGTATGCCCGCAGGAAGGCACCTCGCCCGACGACTTGTACAAGTCCGCCGACCTCGCGCTCTACGAGGCCAAGCGCGCCGGACGCAATACTTGGCGCTGGCGCATCAAATATTCGATGCCCGCATGACAGTGCCGCGGCGCCGCGCGCACAACCGCCGCACGTTCCGTCACCCAAGCGCGCAATACGGCAATACAAAAATTACGCAATATCCGGGCGGGCCGCTGCATAGCGACGACCGTCCCGGCGCGACCGGGCGCCCGCGGCCTCCTCCATAAGCCAGTCGTCCCCCGCGGGCGCCCGGTCGCGCCGGGACTCGCAGCCCTGCGGATACTACGTTTCACGCAATTTGGGCGGCGTACTAGATTGCCTTGAAGCGGCGGCGCAGCCAGCCGACCGGCGCACCGATCAGCGGCAGCTTCTGCCAGAGCTCTTCGGCCGGATCCCAGTAATCGCGATGCTCGGTGACAAGCCCATCGAGGTCAAATCCAAAGCGCGTTGCGCCATGCACGATGACGCGCCGGCCGCGCAGGCCACATTCAAATTCCCAGGTGACGAAGGCGCGGTGCGCATCGGCAAGCTCCTCGCGGATGATGAAGCGCGGCGACTCCGTGCTGGCGAACATGTGCTCGAAGATCCGGCGGATCTGGTCCAGGCCCTGCACGTCATTGAACGGATCCTTGAATCGCGCCTGCGGGTGGTAGAACTCGTCCATGCGCCCCAGGCTCCGGGCCGTCATGGTTGCGTACCACGACAGGAGTGCGTCCAGGCGGATCATCAAGCCCCCAGAATCCTGCCCAGCAGGGAAAAGCGCAGCCGATACGGCAGGCGGCTGACAAAACGCACCACACGGGTAAACCGCCACGGGAAATCGATCTCGAACCGGCCGGCGGCAAAGCCGGCGAGTATGTACCCGGCCGCCTCCTCCGGCGTGATCAGGGCGGGCATGGGGAATGTGTTGCGCGCGGTGAGCGCGGTCTGGACGAAACCCGGATCGATGAGCGTGACGGCAATGCCGCGCGGATGCAGATCCAGGTACAGCAGTTCCGCCAGGTTGATGAGCGCCGCTTTCGTAGGGCCATAGACGGTGGCATTGGGCAGTCCCATGTAGCCGGCGACGCTCGAGACGATGGCGAGCCCCCCGGAGCCGCGCTCGAGCAGCGCCGGCAGCACGGTCTCGATGCCGAAATACACGCTGGCCAGGTTCGACTCGAGCATGCTGCGCACGCCCTCGGCGCGGATCTCCCAGGAACGTTCCGGCTGGTATTGCGCCGAACAGAAGATCACCAGGTCGATGCCCTGCCATTGCGCCTGCAGCAGGTCCATGCCCGCCGTCCATTGCGCCGGCTGCGTCGCGTCCATCGGCAGCACGAGCGCATTGCGGCTGCGGCCGGCAACCCCGAGCAGCCGTTCGCGCGTGCGCGCCGACAGCGCGACGCGCGCGCCGGCAGCAAGCAACGCGCGCGCCAGCGCTGCGCCGATGCCGCTCGATGCGCCCACCAGCCAGACCCGCTGGCCGTGCCAGTCGCGCACGGGCGGATTCAGGGGAGAAAACCAGTCGCGCGGCGCCACGGCGGCATTACTCGCGGTTGCGGAAAAACAAGGTGACCTGCCCGACCTCGAGGCCGAACTTGCTCACGCGCGCGCGGTTGATCAGGGTGTTCTCGTCCATCAGGTACATCCAGTCGTCAAAATCCAGCTCGTAGGTGGTGTCACCCACGGGCTGGCGCAGGGTATAGCGCCAGTTCAGCGCATTGCCGGCAATGCGCCCGAGCGCCTCGCCGACGACGTCGGGCGCGGTGCCATGCCAGACGCCGTCGGCGGACCGCCGCAGCGTCCAGCGGCGGTCCTGCGTCTTGCCGTCGCTGTAGAGGAAATGCTCGTCGAGCACGAGCTGATCGCCCGTGCCGCGCGACTCGATGCTGACGGTGAACCGCTTCTGCACCTCGCCACTGCGCGCCTGGAACATGCCCCACGCATGGGTACGGGCGGCGAAGAACTTCTGCAGGTCCAGCAGGGGCCGTTCCGTGGCGTAATGGCTGACGTCGGGCGCAGCGCAGGCGGCAAGCATCGCCGCCCCCAGCACCCCGGCGGCAGCGCGGCGCAGTGCGCGCGCGGGATTTTGCTTCATGCGGGCTTTTCCTCTCGGGGTATCACGTGGATGAGCAGCAGAGCCAGGGCCAGCAGCTTGAGGGCGCAGGGAACGACGGCGTAGGCCAGGATGAGCGCCCGGCCGCCCGAGCTGGCTGTGCCCGGCTGGTATCCCAGCCACGCAAGCAGCGGCAATGCCAGCGCCGAAACGGCGGTGGCGAGCTTGCCCAGCAGCGTCCAGATGCCAAACTGCGCCGCCGGATCGTGCTCCGGCGGGACGGCATTGGCCAGGAGCACGGGCGGCAGCACCAGGTCCGCGCCCAGGGCCAGGCCGGAGAGCACGCACACCGCGGCGTAGGGCCAGGCGTCGCCCGGTCCGAGCAGGCTTGCCCAGAAAAAGGTGCAGATTGCCATCGCCATCGAACCGGCCCAGGTGCGGGCCGGCCCGAACCGGCCTGCAAGGCGCGTCCATGCCGGCATGCCGGCCGCGCCGGCCACGAAATACGCGGCGAGGAAGGCGCCGGTCCACTGCGGGCGCGCGATCTGGTCGCGGATGAAAAACAGCGCAAGTGTCGCCGGTATCGCCACTGCCAGGGCGTTTACCGTGTAAGGCAGCCACAGGCGGCGCACGGCCGGCAGGGTCGCCCGGCGCAATGCCGGCGCGGCCGGCCCGGACGCCGGAAGGTCCGCGGGGCCAGGCGAACGCTGCCAGGGCGGCGCAAGCCGCAGCAGCACCGCCACGGCCCAACCCAGCAGCACCGCAAAGAACGCGGCATAGGCGGCCATCGCCATGCCGGGCGTCCACCCCGAGGCGCGCGTCATCCACGCGGGCAGCAGGCTGGCGATCACGACCCCGCAGAGTCCTGCGGCTTCGCGCCATGCGCCGGCACGGGTGCGGCCGCGCGTATCGGGCGCAACGCGCGCTCCCCACGACAACAGGCTGATATTGAGGAAACTGTGGGCGCAATACGTGAGCGCGAGCGTCACCGACAGCCATGCCACCGGCAGCCAGCCCGTGCCGCCAACGGGCGGGAACCACAGCGCCGCGAAGGCGCCGGACAATATGGCCGCCGCGGTCCACAAAGCGGCGCCCAGGCGGCAGCGCGCAGCCAGGCGGCCGGCCGCCCGGCCCAGCCACGGATCCTGGGCCGTATCGAGGATGCGCGCACCGAACAGCACATAGCCGGTCATGGGCAGCGCCATGCCAACGTGGTCCACGTACCACGAGGGCACCTGGATGTACACCGGCAGGGCGACCATGGAGAGGGGAAGCGCCAGCAGTCCGTATGCCGCAAGGGCCCGGGGCTTCAATCGTGCGGCCCGCCGCTTGCCCCGAGGAGATGCGCCCGCAGGTCGGCGTTGCGGGTGCGCGGATCCAGCCAGATGGCGAAGAACGCCCGCGCGAAGCCGTCGTCGTCGACGTCCGCAAGCAGCTGCGCGCCGCGATAGAAGCGCACGCCGTGGCCTGGAAGGTAGACGCCCGTGACATGGTCGCCTGCGCGCACGTCGACCAGGCTGCGCTCGAGCAAGCTGCGCCACAGCTCCTGCTGGCCTGGCGACAGCGCATCGCCGCAGAGCCGCTTCATTTCATCGAGGCTCACCGAGACGATGCGCTCGCGGCTGATGGACCGGTAGTAGGTAAGCTCCAGCGCGAAGGGCTCGTTGCCCTGCGTGGGCAGGCGTTCGCCGACCAGCCGCGCGTGATAGATGCGCAGCCCCCATTGGCTCAGGTCGCCCTCCCCCAGCACCTGCGCGCTGCCCAGCGCGTCCTGCCAACCGCCGGGCACCGGGGGCACGGGTGCCGGCTGCGCCGAGGTGCTCGTGACCATTGCCGCAGATGACTGCGGGTACAGGCAGACCGCAAGGACCAGCGACAGGGCCAGCGCCAGTGCCCAGGCAGTGGCGAGGGCAGCGGCCCGGCCCGTGGCCTTGCGTGCGCTAGCGCGCGTCGCTGCGTTCGAGCAGGAATTGCATGACATCGGTACGGCCCTCCTCGAATCCGGCCTCGCAGTAGGCAAGGTACAGCCGCCACGTGCGAAGGAAAACCTCGTCGAATCCCTGGGCCACGATGGCGTCGCGGGCCGCTTCGAACTGGCGGCGCCAGCGGCGCATGGTTTCGGCGTAGTCCTTGCCAAAGGCCATGACGTCGCGCGTCACCAGGCCATTGCGCGTGGCAGTGGCGATGAAACGCTTGGCCGACGGCAGCATGCCGCCGGGAAAGATGTAATGGCGGATGAAGTCGCTGCTGTCCTGGTAGCGTTCAAAGCGCTCATCGTCGATGGTGATCGATTGCACCAGGGCGCGCCCGCGCGGCGGCAGCAGCCGGCCCAGCGCCTGGAACCACCCATCCCAGAACGACGAACCCACGGCCTCGAACATTTCGATGGAAACGATGGCGTCGTACTGGCCGGTTACGTCCCGGTAATCGCGCAGCTCCAGGTTCACCCTTGCCTGCAACCCGGCGTCGGCGATGCGCCGGCGGCCCACCTCGAGCTGGGAAGGCGAGATCGTGATGCCATGAACGGCAATGCCCCGCTCGCCGGCGTGCCGGGCAAACCCGCCCCAGCCGCAACCGATTTCCAGCACCCGCATGCCTGGCCGCAGCGCAAGCACGTCGATCACGCGCTGGTACTTGGCCTGCTGGGCGGCGGCCAGCGGCAGGGAGAAATCTCCGCGGAACAGCGCGCTCGAATAGGTCCAGCTTTCGTCGAGCCACAGGCCATAGAAGGCATTGCCCAGGTCATAGTGGGCATGGATATTCTCGCGGCTGCCCGAGCGCGTATTGGGGCGCAGGGCGTGGCGGATCCGGTACCAGATGCCCAGCAACCGGCCGCCCCATACCGCGGACTCGACCGCCGTCTCGTTGCTGATGGCCAGCCGCAGCAGTGCGGTCAGGTCCGGGGAATCGACCCAGCCGCGGCGCAGCGCGTCGCCAAAGCCGATGTCACCGGCGCCCAGAATGCGACCGCAGGCGCGCCAGTCGGTGATGCGCATTTCTGCAGCCGGGGTGCCCTGGCCGTTGCCAAAATGGAGCCGCTCGCCGGAAGGAAGCGCGAGCGTCAGCTGGCCGATGCGCAGCCGGCCCAGCATGCCCAGGAAGATTCGCGCGCTGGCCGGCATGGCAGGGGGCAGCGCCGGATGGGTCGGGCAACGCGCAACCTCCCCGCCGGCGGATCCGGGCATGGTGAAGCTGGAGGGCACTGCTTCCGCGCCTGTGTCATTCATCGCCGGCCGTCTCGATTTCCAGTGCTACTATGGGTTTGGGAACGTCGCGTAAAAAAATCTACTATACCGTAAATTTAAATACCAGTGGGTCTACTTCACGCCATCCGGTTCAAGGACCAGGCCTTCCAGCTGCGGGAGGAGGCCATACTTGACGCGGCCACCAGCACGCTGGCGGCAAAGGGCTTCGACCTGATGACCATGGACGACGTCGCGGTCGCGGTCGGCATCTCCAAGCCCAGTCTCTACAAGCACTTCAAGAGCAAGGACGAGCTCGTCAGCGAGGCGATGATCCGCCTGGTCGACGGCGCCCTGGCGTACCTGGAGAAACTGCCGCATGACCTGGGGCCCGTCGACCGGCTGCGCGCCCTGCTCGAATGGGCGCTGCGCGTGCGCCTCGATGGCGGATTGCCGCTCATGCCCTCCACCAGCGCGCAGGTGCGTGCGATGCTGACCCGCAACGTGCGCTACATGACCCGGGTACTCCAGCTCAACAAGCAGCTCGAACAACTGGTGCGCAACGCCAAGTCCGCGGGGCAGCTGCGCCAGGACCTGCCCGACGCCGTCATCCTGTTCAGCTACTACGCGCGCACCTGCGACCCCACCGTCGAATACCTGCAACTGTATGCAAAAATGGACAAGGACGCGATCCTGGAGAACCTGATCAAGGTGTTCTTCCGCGGAGTGTGCCAGCCGGGCTAGCCCCGCGCGGGCTGCGCCTCAGCGCAGGCTGTCGACCTCGGCCGCCGAGAGCCAGCGCCACTGTCCCGGCGCAAGATCGGCCGGCAGCGCCACGGCGCCAATGCGCGAGCGATGCAGCCCCGTAACCACGTTGCCGGCAGCAGCCACCATGCGTTTTACCTGGTGGTACTTCCCCTGCGTGAGGGTCAGGCGCAGGGCATGATCGCCGGTGATCTCGCAGGCGGACGCGCGCACGGGCTCGGGGTCGTCGTGCAGCACCACGCCCGCCAGCAGGGCCTGCATCTGGCGCTCCTGCACCGGATCGCCGGTGCGCACCTCGTACACCTTGGGAACATTATGACGCGGCGAGTTCAGGCGGTGGATGAATCGGCCGTCGTCGGTCAGCAACAGCAGTCCCGTCGTGTCCTGGTCGAGCCGCCCCACTGCCTGCACACCGGGCACCGCGCCCTTTTGCGGCCGCTGGCGCAGCGGTGCAGGCAGCAGTGAATAGACGCTGTCCCAGGACTTGGGCTTGTGCGAACACTCCGTACCCGCCGGCTTGTGCAGCATGAGATAGGCGAGCGCATGGTAGGGCCATGCGCGGCCGCCGACCGAGAACTGCAGCCCATCGGTTGCGAACTCGCGCAGCGGGTCGTCGCAGGGTTCCCCGCCCACTGCCACTCGGCCCTGGGCGATCAGTGCGCTGCAGGCGCGACGGCTGCCGAAGCCCTGGGAATAGAGGATGTCCTGTAACTGCATGCAGGCCCGCGATGCCGGCCACTGCCGGCAGCCCGAAGGGACCGCCCGGCGCAGTGCGGCGCCGGGATTATGCAGCCTGTCGCGGGCTACGCGATTGCCAGGGCGTCCTTGCCGGTCTTGAAGACCGCAACGGCTTCGACCAGCTGCCGCGACTGATCGCGCAGGCCCGCGGCGGCCGCGGCGCTCTCTTCCACCAGTGCCGCATTGTGCTGCGTCGCCTGGTCCATCTGGCTGACCGCCCTGCTGACATCGGCCACGCCCTGGCTCTGGTCGGCGCTGGCGGCACTGATCTGCGCGACGATTTCGCTGACCCGGCGGATGGCGTCGACCACTTCGGTCATCGTGGCGCCGGCCTGGTTGGCGAGCGCCGAGCCCTGCTCCATGCGGTCCACGCTGCCGCTGATCAGCGACTTGATCTCGCGCGCAGCTGCCGCGGAGCGCTGCGCCAGCGCACGCACCTCGCTGGCCACGACGGCGAAGCCGCGCCCCTGTTCGCCGGCGCGGGCCGCCTCGACCGCCGCATTGAGTGCGAGGATATTGGTCTGGAAGGCGATGCCGTCGATCACGCCGATGATGTCGGCGATCTTGCGGGCGCTGTCGCTGATGCCGTGCATGGTGTCGACCACCTGCAGCACGACGGCGCCGCCCTTGGCCGCGACTTCCGACGCGCTGTGGGCCAGGTTGTTGGCATGCTGGGCGCTGGCAGCGTTGGTATTTACCGTCGCGCCGAGCAATTGCGTGGTTGCGGCGGTCTGCTGCAGGGCGCTGGCCTGCTGCTCGGTACGGCCCGACAGGTCCTGGTTGCCTTCGGCAATCTGGGTGCTGGTCGAGGCCACCTGCTCGGCATTGCTGCGCACGGCGCCCACGACCCGGCACAACGATACCTGCATGGCCTGCAGGCAAGCCATCAGACTGGTGGTGTCACCCGGATCAACCATCACGGTAGTGGTGAGATCGCCTTCGGCGACCGCGCGCGCCAGTTCCGCTGCCGCGCCCGGCTGTCCACCCAGCTCGCTCAGCAGAGAATGGGTGATGGTCGCGGCCATCACGAGCCCCACCACCAGGGCAACCGAAATAAGGGCAATGACGATGATCCGCGCCTTGCGATATACGTCGTCGGCATGCGTGGCCGCCAGCTTGCCGGCGTCGAAGCCGGCCGTCGTCAGCTGGTCCAGCGCCAGTATGGCGTCGTCGAGCGACATCTTTGCGGCACCGTCGGAAATGTCCCGGGCATCGTCCTGCTTGCCGCCATGGACCAGGGCCACAAGCTTTTCATGGACGCCGAGGTATTCCTCCCATGGCTTGCGAAACGCCTCATACAGCGCCGGATCCGGCGCGCCGCCGTCGAGCGCCCGGTAGGCCGACAACTGCTTGTCGATGGTCTGGCGCGCCGCCGCCATTTTTTCCTCGTAGTCCGGCAGATAACTCGGATCCGTGGCCGTGGCGTGCTTTATCTCGTTATCGCGAAAATCCAGGATGGCGGCGCGTGCCGATGCGAGGTAGCCCACGCCGGGCATCCAGCGCTCGGCCAGTTCACTGGAAGCGTGGCTGACATTGCCCAGGGCATCGATGGCGGCAGCGCCCAGCACGGCCGTCAGGAGCAGCACCGAGCCGAATGCCGCCGCCAGCTTCCTGCCAACCCGCATTCGCGCCAGGCGGTACCGCAATTTGCCCAACCAATTCATGATCTGCCCTTTATCGGCATCTCTGTCCGGCGGGTGGAACTATTCCGCCCGCCCTGTTTCGATGCGCAACGACCTATTTCTTGAATCCGACGTAGGTCACGCCGATGACCTTGCCGGCGGCGTCCTTGATCGGGTCATAGCAGGCGCTGAATGCGGTGCCCAGCACGTCCACGTCGCCGCAGAACTGCTGGCCCTTGATCACGGACTCGTACGCCTTGGCCCGCGCCAGCGGCGTGCCGACGCCGCGCTTGCCCTCGGGTGTGAGGACATTGGTGCTGACCCGGATGAAATCGTCGCCGGACCTGACGAAGATCGTCGCCGTGGCGCCGGTCTGCTTCTTGATGTCGTCGACGACGTCGTAGTTGTTGTTGATGCGGCGCGCGCCGAAGTAGATTCCCGGGACGGCCTTGTCGCCCGCCTTTTCCGTGCCTTCGATCTTGGGCACGCCGATCTTGGCCAGGCGCTCGTCGAGCGTGACGATGGTCGCCTTCGGGTCGCCGGCGTAGGCGTTGGCGGCCAGCACCAGGAGCGCTGCCGTCAGGGATGCGGATTTGAGCATATCGGGTCCTCGCAGTTGGGTCGAAACGCATGCTGCGCCGGCGCCATTGCCATGTCGCAGATGCAGGTTTCCCGCGGGCATCATCACCCCGCCGGGCGCGCTCCGATCGGCGGAATTTCGCCGTATCCGCGGTACATTTCCCTGCGCCCGGCCCGCCCCGCGGGCGATTTTCCGCGGTGGCGGCGGCAAACGTGCCGTTTCGGCAACGCGCAGCCCGGCCCGCGACATTGATTGAATGACTGTTTAATAATATATTCGTCAACGCGGGCGACCTGCCCCGATGCGCCATCGTGCGTGGCGCCGGCAACCGGCCGCGTTGGCGGCGGCAGGCGTCCTGCGACACGGGGGACGACAACCATGAGCACAAAGCGCAGCGCGGCGCCGGCGGCACGGCCGGCACGCACGGCCGCAACGCAACTCCCGGCTGCCGCCGCGGGGGCGTCGCCGGTGCAGCCGCGCCGGGATACCAAGCCCGCGGCCCGCCAGCGTCAGCGCGAGGCACCCGCCGTGCGCCGCAAATCGATCATCCACGCGACGATGCGCTCCATCGCCAAGTTCGGCTTCGCCGGCACCACCATCGGCAATATCTGCGCCGAGGCGCAGGTGTCGCGCGGGCTGATCAACCACCATTTTGGCACTAAGGAAGAGTTGCTGCGCCAGGCCTACAAGGACCTGTGCGATGAATGGGAATTCCAGACGCGCGACCTGTTGCTCGACGCCAACCGCGATCCGGAAGAAAAGCTGCGCGCCATGATCCGCGTGAACTTCGGCCCCACGCTGTTCCGCCAGGACCACCTGGGAATATGGATCGGCTTCTGGAGCGTGATCGGCAAGTCGCCCGCGCTGCGCAAGCTCAATCGCGAACTCTACAAGCAGGACCGCAATGCCTACGAGAAGGCATTCGAGGATGTGGCGCGCCGGCGCGGACTTTCCGTCGATGCGCGCCGCGCGGCCATCGCGCTGAGCGCGCTGATGGACGGACTCTGGCTGCAATGGTGCCTCGATCCGCAGGGCTTCTCGCCCACGCAAGCCGAGGCCGCCTGCCTGGACCTGGTCAACGGCGCCTTTCACTGAAGCGGCCGGGCGCGATCCAGCCGCGGTGCGACGAGGCCGGCGCCGCCCGCGGGCCGCCGCGCGGGCGGCGGCAACCGGGTTATGATGATGCTATACGCTTGTACAACAACGGTACAGGCGGGCGGGAGCGCGGCCGCAGGACCGCCGCGACGAAGGGGGAGCGCCAGTGGCTAGGGAATTGGACGCGATCGTGGTCGGTGCCGGCCACAACGGCCTGGTCGCGGCCTGCTACATGGCGCGCGCCGGCCTTCGGGTGCAGGTGCTGGAGCGCGAAGCCTGGGTCGGCGGCGCCGCGGTCAGCCGCTCGCTGCACCCGGAATTCACGTATTCGAATTGCTCCTATGTGTGCAGCCTGCTGCGCCCGGAGATCATCCGCGGCCTGGAACTGCCGCGCTACGGGCTGCAGGTCATACCCTACGAGGGCGGCGGCACGCTGATGAAAAACGGCAACCACCTTGCCGCCTACAGCAATCACGACGCCATGCGCCGCGAGATCGCCCGCCACTGCCGGCGTGACGCCGAGGCCTACGAGCGCTTCTCGCGCGACGTCATGCGCCAGTGCAAGTTCATCAAGCCGCTGCTCATGCGCGCGCCGCCCGATCCCGCTTCCTTCCTGCCCCGCGACCTGATGGAACTGGTCTACCTGGGCCAGCACTTCCACAGGCTGGGCGAGGCGCGCATGTACGACACCGTGCGCTTCTTCACCATGAGCGCGGCCGATTACCTGGACGAATACTTCGAGAGCGACGTCGTCAAGGCGCAACTGGCCGGCAGTTCCATCATCGGCACCGCCCTGGGTCCGCGGTCGCCCGGAACGGCATACGTGCTGCTGCACCATTACATGGGCGATATCGACGACGCCGTCGGCGCGTGGGGCTTTGCCCGGGGCGGCATGGGCGCGGTGACCCGGTCGATGAAAGCCTCCCTGGAGGCCAGCGGCGGAACGGTCCGGGTGGGCGCCGACGTGCAGCAGGTCCTGGTGCGCAATGGCCGCGCCCGGGGCGTGGTCCTGGCCGGCGGCGAGGAGGTCCGCGCCAGGACCGTGGTATCGAACATGGACGTCAAGCGCACCTTCCTCAAGACGGTGGCCGAGTCCGACCTGCCGGCGGAATTCGTGCGGGCCGTGCGCAACTTCAAGATCCGCGGTTCCTCCGGGAAACTCAACATCGCCCTGGACGGCATGCCCAGCTTCCCGGCCTTTCCCGCCGATTCACCGTGCATCCGCGGCGACCTGCACATCACCGAGACCATCGACGAGGTGGAGCGTGCCTACGACGACTGGAAGGCCGGGCGCTGGTCGCGCAAGCCCTTTGTCGACATGCTGCTGCCCTCGCTCATCGATCCGACCATGGCCCCGCCCGGCAAGCACTACATGTCGGTGTTCGTGCAATACGCGCCCTACCGGCTCGCCGAAGGCGAATGGAACAGCGAACGACGCGCGGCCTTCGGCAATACGGTCATCGACGCCATCGCCGAACACAGCCCGGACTTCAAGGACAGGATCCTGCACGCTGAAGTGCGCACGCCCTGGGACATCGAGAACGAAGTGGGCCTCACGGAGGGCAACATCTTCCAGGGCGAGCTGACCATGGACCAGCTCATGTTCAACCGCCCCATACCCGGCTACGCGCAATACCGCTCGCCGGTGAAGGGACTCTACCTGTGCGGGTCGAGCACCCACCCGGGCGGCGGCGTCATGGGCGCCCCGGGTGCCAATGCCGCGCGCACGATCCTGACAGACCTGGGACGGGAGACCCTGGCATGAACACCCCCGCCAGCGGGAAATTCGACTGCATCATCGTCGGGGGCGGGCACAACGGCCTGGTCTGTGCCGCTGCGCTGGCGCGCAAGGGGCGCAGCGTCCTGGTGCTCGAAGCCGCCGCCGGTATCGGCGGCGCCGCCATCACCCGCGAGTTTGCGCCGGGATACCGCGTGTCGGCCGGCGCACACCTGCTGCACGCCATGCCCGATTCGCTGGTGCGCAGCCTCGATCTGGAACGGCACGGGCTGCGCTTTGCCGCCCGGGGCTTGCCCACCTGCGCGCTGGGCGATCGGGCCGCACCGGTGATCTTCGCCGGCGGCACCGTGCGCGGCGCGGGTGCGGCCGATGCCCAGGCCTACGGCGCGTTCACGGCACAGCTTGGGCGATTCGCCCGCTTCATGAGCCACCTGGACGGTACCGTGCCGTTGCGGCTTTCCTTTGGCGCCTGGGAGGAGCGCCGCGCTGCGTTGGCGCTGGCGCTGAAGATCCGCCTGCTGGGCAAGCGCGACATGCGCGAGTTCCTGCGGGTGCTCGGCATGAACGCCTACGACCTGCTGGAGGACACGTTCACATCGCCGCTGCTCAAGGGCGCGCTGGGTTTTGACGCCACCCTGGGGGCCGAAGCCGCGGCGCGCTCTCCCGGCACCGTGCTCACCCTGCTGCACCGCTGGGCCGGCCAACACCGCGCAGGCGCATTGGGACTGGCGCAGCCGGCGGGTGGCATGGGCGCGGTCACCGCAGCCATCGCCGCCGCGGCCCGTACCGCCGGCGCCCAGATCCGCGTGGGGACCCGGGTAAGGCGCATCGTGGTCGAAAGCGACCGCGCTGCGGGCGTGCAGCTCGAATCGGGAGAATCGATAGCCGCCGGCACGGTGATCTCCAATGCCGATCCGCGCACCACCTTCATGAAGCTGCTTGGGCCGGATCATCTCGACACGGATTTCATGCGGCGCATCGACCACCACCGCGCCAGCGGCCTGGTGGCCAAGGTGCACCTCGCGCTGGAGAGCCTGCCGACGTTTCCCGGCGTGGACGCGCAGGCGGCCGGCGGCCGCCTGCTGGTGGCGCCCTCGCTCGACTACCTGGAACTGGCCTTCAATCCGTCCAAATACCGGCAGGCCCCGGAGAACCCCGCGCTGGAGATCACGCTGCCCAGCCTCAACGACAGCACGCTGGCGCCGCCGGGCCGGCACGTGATGTCGATCAACGTGATGTTCGTGCCCTACCATCTGGGCGCTGAACCGGCCAGCGCGCGGCCGCGCCTGCTGGGCAATGTGCTCGCAATCCTGGAGCGCCATTCGCCAGGCATCGGCAACCGCGTCACCGCCAGCGAACTGCTCACGCCCGCGGACCTGGAGCGGGAATTCGGGATGACCGGCGGGCACTGGCACCACGGGGCGCTGGCCTTGGACCAGTTCTACTTCACGCGTCCGGTTCCCGGGGCCGCGCAGTATGCGACGCCGCTGCCGGGCCTATACCTGTGCGGCGCCGGCAGCCATCCCGGAGGCGGCGTCATGGGACTGGCCGGCATGAACGCCGCGGGCGCGGTCCTGCAAGGGAGCAAGGGATGATGCCAGCCAACAGCAACGGGCGGCCGCACTACCGCCGGCCGCTCATCACCACGCCGTTCTTCGAGCGTAGCCAGTATCTGGTCGAGACCGACACCTATGTCGCATGGTCCGGGTACTCCACGCCCGACGTCTACTCCTCGGTCGAGCAGGAGTACTTCGCCATCCGCAATTCGGCGGCGATCTTCGATCTCACGCCGATGGTCAAGTACCGCATCACGGGCGCGGACGCCGAGCGCTACCTCAACCGCCTGATCACGCGGGACGTATCCAAGCTGCGGGTCGACCGCGTCGCCTACACGGTGTGGTGCAACGAGTTCGGCCACCTGATCGACGACGGCACGGTCTTTCGCTTCGGTCCCAGCCAGTTCCACGTCTGCACGGCGGAGCGCCAGCTCGACTGGTTCCTCGATTCGGCCATCGGCTACGACGTCAGCATCGACGAAGTGACCGAGCAGATCGCCGCCATCGCGCTGCAGGGCCCCACGTCATGCGCTGTCCTCAAGTCCATGGGACTGGCGGGCGTCGAGAACCTCAGGATGTTCGAGATGGGCCATTTCACGCTGGGCCGCCATGCGCTCATGGTGTCACGCACGGGCTTCACCGGCGACCTGGGCTACGAACTCTGGATAGCGCCGGAAGGCGCCGTTGAACTTTGGGATGCGCTCTTCGAGGCCGGCAAGAACCGCGGCATACGCCCCATCGGCTATCAGGCGCTGGAGATGGCACGCATCGAGGCGGGCTTCATCCTGCCCAATGTCGATTTCATTTCGGCAGCCCATACCGTCCGGCTGGGTCGCGAGACCACGCCCTTCGAATTGGGCCTGGAATGGCTGGTGGCCCTGGACAAGGGCCACTTCAATGGACGCCGCGCCCTGCTGCAGGAAAAGGCCCGCGGCTCGCGGCGGCGCCTGCTGGCCATCGAGATCGCCGGCAAGAAGCCGGCGCACGGATCGCTGATCTACGACGACGAAACCAGCTGGCGCCAGGTGGGCGAGATCAAGTCGGCGCTGTGGTCGCCGACGTGCAAGCGCAATATCGCGCTCGCCATGATCGATGCCCCGCATTTCTCCACTCTCAAGGAATTCTGGGTGGACATCTACCTGCATCGCGAACTGATGTGGGAGCGGCGCATGGAACGGGCATGGACGGTGGAGCGCCCGTTTTTCGCGCCGGAGCGCCGCAAGGCCACCCCGGCGCCCGACCGCTAGGCGCGAGGCGCCAACCGCCGGTAAATGGCGATCGGGGCTAGAAAACCAGGCTGAACGGCCCGCCTTTTTCCAGCGCACGCTGGTAGGCCGGGCGGCCACGGATGCGCTCCAGGAAGCGCATCAGCCGCGGCCGGGTTTCATTCAAGCCGGCCCGCCCGCGTGAAGCTTCCACGGGAAAGCTCATCTGGATGTCGGCGGCGCTGAATTGGCCGCCGGCAAACCACTCCGACTCTGCGAGGGTGCTTTCCATGAAGCCCAGATTGCGCTCCAGGTTGGGCGTGATGAGCACCGAATTGACGTTTTTCGCGATGGCGCGTGCGATGGGCTTGACAAAAAACGGCATCGGCGCCGCTTCGATCTTGTCGAAGACCAGCTTCATCAGCAGGGGCGGCATCGCCGAGCCCTCGGCAAAGTGCAGCCAGTAGGTAAAGGCAAGGCGTTCGGGCGTGCCGGACGCGGGAATCAGGCGGCCATTGCCATAGCGGTCAAGCAGGTACTCGATGACGGCGCCCGATTCGGCGAGCGTATTGCCGCCATCGGTGATGACAGGGGATTTGCCCAGCGGATGCACCGCCCGCAATTCCGCCGGCGCCAGCTGGGTGACCGGGTCACGCGTGTAGCGCCGGATTTCATAGGGCAGCGCCAGCTCTTCGAGCAGCCACAAGATGCGCTGCGAGCGCGAGTTGTTCAGATGATGAACGGTGATCACCGATGCCGCTCCGGAGTGGGGTTGCGGGGCGGGTGAAGTATCTCACGCAAAAACAACGCTCGGTTTGCCGTCGATGCCGTTGCGGTCCTGCCGGCGCATGGCGCGCGACAGCACCTGTCCGTGCGTGTCGCGGTCCATCGCCTGCAGCCCATGGCAGCGGTGGATGCACCGCGCGGCAGTGCGGCTCAGGGAGCCGGACTGCCGATGGCCTGGAACAGGGTTGCGGTGTCGATCAGCCGTGCATCGGCACCGGCGATGCGGGCGATGCGCTCCTGCAGCAGCTGTTGCTCGCTGGCCATGACGGATAGGATGTTCTCCGAACCGGATTCATGGCGCCGGCTGGTTTCGGCAAGGATACGTGCAGCATCGTCCTCGGCCGCCAGCTCGCCCGCCAGAGCCTGCGCATCGGCCTGCAGCGTGACCAGCGCGTCACCGACATTGCCAAAGGCGGTGAGCACGGTCTGCTCGTAGCGCCGGGTGGCCGCGTCCAGTTCCGCCGATGCGGCACGCCGGTCGGCCAGCAGCGCCCCGCCTTCGAACAGGGGTTGCAACACCGCGCCGCCCACGCCCCACACCGCGCTGGGGCTGTGCAGGAAACTGGCACGGCGGAAGCTCTCGGAACCGTAAGAGCCGGTGAGCGTGAATTTTGGAAAAAGGTTGGCGGTTGCCACGCCCAGGCGCGCGTTGGCCGCGTGCAGGCCGGCCTCGGCCGCCAGGATGTCCGGGCGCGCGTGCACAAGCTCAGAGGGAACCGCGACCGGCACCTGGGCCGGAACGCGAAGCTGCTCGAAGTCCAGATCTGCGGGAGCATCCTGGGGCAGCCGCCCCAGCAGCACGGCCAGCGCGCTGCGCGTGCGCGACCATTGCGCCTGCAGCGCCGGCAGCGCGGCGGCGGCGGCGTGGGCGGCACGGGAGGCGTCGAGCACATCACGGTGCGCCGCGCCGCCCAGCGCATAGCGGCGCTCGGTGAGCGCGGCACGGCGCTGCGCCAGTTCGACGATCCGCGCCTGCGACTCGACCTCGCGGCGTTGCGCCGCGGAGCGAATGGCCGTGATGACCAGGTTGGCCGCCAGCGTCTGGCGCGCAGCGGCCAGCTCCTGCGCGCGGACATCGACGTCGGCGCGCGCTGCCTCGTTGGCGCGGCGCACGCCGCCAAAAAGGTCCAGGTCGTAGCTGACTTGCACCACGCCCACGAAGACCTTGTACAGCGCCGTCGGTGGACCGAAGGTGGGCAGGCCCAGGGCGCGCTGGCGCGAGACCTGCAGTTCGGCGTTGACGGTGGGCAGCTCGCTTGCGCCGGTCTGGGCCTGCAGCAGTTCGCGCGCGGCAAGCAGGCTGGCCTGCGTGGCCTGCAGGTCGCGGTTGTGGTCCAGTCCCTCCTGCACCCAGCCGTCGAGCACCGTTGAACCGTATTGCGTCCACCAGCGCGCCGGCGCGGGTCCCGGCGTGAAGTCCTGGGCAATTGCGGCGGCCGGCACGCTGGCCGCCGGCAGCGGTGCCGCGCTGTAACGCTCCGCGGCGGGCGCCACCGGTGCGCGAAAATCCGGGCCGGCCGCGCAGGCGGCCAGAAGAACGGCGAGGGCAGCCGGCAGCAGATCGAATCGGCGGGTGCGCGACCGCATCATGTGTTTGCTCCGGCCAGGGGTTCCTCGCGGCGCACGCGGAACCAGATGGAATAGAGCGCCGGCAGGTAGAAGAGCGTGAGGATGGTCGCCACGGTGATGCCGCCCATCAGCGCCGTGGCCATGGGACCGAAGAAGTTGCTGCGCAGCAGCGGTATCAGGGCCAGAACCGCGGCGGCCGCGGTCAGCGTGATGGGCCGGAAGCGGCGCACCGTGGCGCCCACGATGGCCTCCCAGCGCGCCACGCCGGCAGCGATGTCCTGCTCGATCTGGTCGACCAATATCACCGAGTTGCGCATGATGATGCCGAACATGGCGATGATGCCCAGCAGCGCCACGAAGCCAAAGGGCTTGCCAAACAGCAGCAGGGCCGCGACGACACCGATCAGGCCCAGCGGCGCCGTCAATACGACCATGAGCACCCGCGAGAAGCTCTGCAGCTGGACCATGAGCAGCGTAAGCACCACCACCAGCATTACCGGCATCTGCGTATTGATCGAGCCCTGGGCCTTGCCGTTCTCCTCGATGGCGCCGCCCATCTCGACGTGATAGCCAAAAGGCAGGCCGGCGCGGATGTCCTTGAGGCGCGCATCGATCTGCGCCGAGACGTCGATGGGCTGCGCGCCCGGCACCGCGTCGGACTGCACGGTGATGGTGGGGAGACGGTCGCGCTCCCAGATCACGCCGAATTCGAGCCCGTTGCGCACCCGCACCAGCTGGCCCAGCGGCACCGTCTGGCCGCCGGGCGTGCGATAGCTCAGCTGGTCGATGCCCGCGGGATCCACGCGCTGGCCAGGGGGGGCGCGCAAATCGACCGCGATGAGCTTGTCGCGCTCGCGGTACTGCGTCACCGTGAGTCCGCTCAGGTTCAGGTTGAGATAATTGGCGACATCCTGGGAGGACACCCCCAGCAAGCGCGCCTTGTCCTGGTCGATTTCCAGGCGCACGCTGCGCTCCGCGGGCTCGTCCCAGTCGAACTGGATGTTGGTAAGGCGCGCGTCGGCGTGCATCACGGCCGACACCTGCTCGGCGATCTTGCGCACGGTGGCGATATCGCTGCCCTGCACGCGAAAGCGCACCGGGAAACCCACCGGCGGCCCGCTCTCGAGCCGCGTTATGCGGGTGTGCGCCGCGGAGAAGTTCGTGGCCAGTTCGCCGTCGAGCGCGGCGGCCAGCGCCTCGCGCGCCTTCACGTCGCGGGTGGTGACCAGGAACTGCGCGAAGTTGGGCTGCGGCAGCTGCTGGTCCAGCGGCAGGTAAAAGCGCGGAGCACCGCTGCCCACGAAGCTGGCGTAACTCTCGACCTCGTGGCGCGCGGCCAGCACCGCTTCCATGCGCTTTGCCAGCACCAGCGTGGCATTGATGGACGCGCCTTCGGGCAGCCGCAGGTCCACCAGCAGCTCGGGCCGGTCGGAACTGGGAAAGAACTGCTTGGGTATCGTGCCAAAGCCCGCCATGGCGACAAGGAACGTGGCGATCGTGCCGCCCAGCACCAGCCAGCGCCGGCGCACGCACCAGTCGATGACGCCGCGCAACCGGCCGTAGAACGCGGTGTCGTAGACATCGGGCTGGCCATCATGGGTAAGGCGGCGCGGCGCGTCTTCGATGGCCGGTGCCGAGCGCAGGAGCGCCGGCACCAGCGCCAGAACGCGCGCTTCCAGGCGGACCAGCCAGCCCCTGCCGGCGACGCCGCCGTGGGACGCGTGCTCGGGCAGCAGGTAGTAGCCCAGCAGCGGAATCACGATCACCGCCGCCAGCCAGGAGATGATGAGTGCGATGGCCGAGACCTGGAAAATGGACCGCGTGTACTCGCCGGTGCCGGACTTGGCCAGGGCGATGGGCAGGAAGCCGGCCGTGGTGACCAGGGTGCCGGTAAGCATGGGGAAGGCGGTGCTGTCGTAGGCGAAGGCTGCGGCGCGGGTGCGCTCCCAGCCCTGCTCGAGCTTCACCTTCATCATTTCGATGGCGATGATGGCGTCGTCCACCAGCAGTCCCAGCGCCAGGATCAGCGTGCCGAGCGAAACCTTGTGCAGTCCCACGTCGAAATATTTCATGAAGAAGGCGGTTGCAGCCAGCACGAAAGGGATGGTGATGACCACCACCATGCCGGTTCGCAGTCCCAGGCTGAGCAGGCTCACGATCAGGACGATGGCGATGGCCTCGGCCACCGCCTCGACGAAATCGTCCACGGAATGGGCGACCGCGCGCGGCATGCTGGTGACGGTGGAGATCTTCAGGCCTGCGGGCAGGCGCGACTGGATCCGCGCAACCTGCTGCTCCAGGTTCCTGCCCATTGCGATGACGTCGGCGCCGCTTTGCATCGTGATGCCGATGCCCAGCACCGGCGTGCCGCCCATGCGCATGAGCTGGCCGGGCGGATCGTCATAGCCGCGGCGCACGGTGGCGATGTCGCCCAGCGTGAGAACCCGGCCGTTCACGCGCAGCGCCGTGGCGCGTATCGATTCGATGCTTTCGAACTGGCCGCTGGGCCGCACGAAAACCCGATCCGACCCGTTGCTGTAGCTGCCTGCGGCCGCAACCGCGTTCTGCTGGCCGATAATGCCGGCCAGGTCCTGCACGGACAGCCCCAGGCGGGCGATGCGGGCGTTGTCGAGTTCGACGAAGACATGCTGGTTCTGGTCGCCGATGAGGTCGACCTTGGCAACAGCGGCCACGCGCAACAGCTCGGCGCGCACGTCCTCGGCCGTGTCATGGAGCTGTGCATAGGAGTAGCCCTCGCCTTCGAGTGCGTAGATATTGGTGTAGACGTCGCCGAACTCGTCGTTGAAGAAGGGACCGATCAGGCCCGGCGGCAACTGTGCCGCCATGTCGGCCACCTTCTTGCGCACGAGGTACCACGTGTACGGCACTTCGGCAGGCGGCACGGAGTCGCGCACATTGAAGAAGATCTGCGTCTCGCCCGGCCGCGAGTAGCTGCGCAGGAAATCCACATTGGGGGTTTCCTGCAGCTTGCGCGCGATGCGGTCGCTCACCTCTTCCTGCATCTGCCGCGCGGTGGCACCGGGCCACATCGCCTGGATCACCATCACCTTGAAGGTGAAGGGCGGATCCTCCGATTGCGACAGGCGGGTATAGGAGAAGATCCCGAGCACCGCCACCACCACCATGATGAACACGACCAGGGGGCGATGGCGCAGGGCCCAGGCCGAGAGGTTGAAGCGGCCGTTCACGGGCGCCCACCCGAGTCGCTGCCGTCGGCGCGCGGCGCCACGGGGCTGACCCGTTCGCCGGCGTTGACGGCGTGCACGCCCTGCACCACCACGCGGTCGGTGGCGGCCAGGCCGCCGGCGAGCGCAACGGTGTCGGCGCCGAAGTCGGCCACGTCCACCTTGCGCAGCGCGAGCGTGCTGTCGGCGGGGTTGATCACCCACACGGCGGTGGACGCGCCGTCATGAAAGAGCGCCGAAGCCGGAATGACGAGGCGCGGGGCGACGGCGCCGCCGGAAAAATTCACCGTGGCCGTCGTGCCCAGGCGCGCCTGGCCCGGTTGCGCCAGGGCAAGCTTGACGCGAAAGGTGCGGCTCTGCGGATCCGCAACCTCGGCGATCTCGCGCACCCGCGCGCGCAGGGGAGGAGCAGAAGGCGGCGCCGAGGCCAGGGTTACGCCGGCGACCTGGCCGCGCGCGATCTGGCCGATGCGGTTTTCCGGAACATCGACGATGACATCGGCCTCACCGCTCCAGGCCAGTCCCAGCACGGCCTGCCCGGTCTTGACGACCGTGCCCACCTCGGCGTTTTCGCTGCTGATGAATCCATCGTGGTCGGCGCGCAGTTCGGTGTACTGGGACTGGTGCTCGGCCACCGCCAGTTCCTGGCGGCGTTGTTCCACCTCGGCCTGGGCAACGGCAAAACCACTGTCGCTTTGTTCGGCCTCGGCACGGCTGACGAGGTCTTCCTTGACCTGGGCCGCGTTGCGGTCGCGCTGCTGGCGTGCGAGTACCAGGTGGTTTTCGGCGGCTGCCAGGGCCGCGCGGGCGGCGGCAGCGCTGGCCGTGCTGTCGCCGGGATCGATCTGCGCCAGCAGTTGCCCGGCGTGCACGCGGTCGCCCAGGTGGGCCGGGCGCGCCACGATCTTGCCGTCGACGCGAAAGGACAGCACGGATTCGTAACGGGCCCGAACCTCGCCGGCATACGTGCTCGCGCCCGCTGCGGCGGACACGGCGGGCAGGGCTGCGATGACCGTCCGGGCCGCCGCCGGTGGCGGGGCTTCCTGCGAACAAGCTGCCAGGAGAAAGACTGCGCCGCCCACCACCCATGCGCGTCGCGCACGGTCCAACTGTCTGCTCGATATGGTCATCGTCTATCCGCCGCCAAAGGCCTGCCCGGAAAATTCCGGACCAAAGGCACGGCGCGGACAATAACTAATCAGTGATCAGTTGTCAACGATTAGGTATCGCGGGCGGCGTTACAAGACCCTGGAACTGGATCTCCACCGCCTGGTCGATGAGTATGTCGCGGTCCACCCACGGGAATTCGGGCATGGTGATGAGCAGCGTGACCAGCCCGTGTCCCGCCGCCCAGATGACCTGGGCCGCGAGGCGCGGGTCGAGCCGCAGCATGCCCGCGCGCGCAAGGTCGTTGACCCGGTCCTGCAGTTCCATGAAGCACTGCATGCCGGGTGGCATGGCCGCGCGCGGAACGGAACTATCGAGGAAGGCGGCGATGTCCGCGCCGGTCATGTTGGCGTGCTGGTGCTTGATCATGAAGCTCAGGCGATATTCGTCGCTGTGCTCCACGCCAAAGCGCACATAGGTGCGCATGAGCCAGCGCAGCCGCTCGAGGGGTCCGCCGGCCTGGGCCTCGGGACTGTGCGCCAGCGCCACCAGCTTGACGAAGCACTGGTCGCACAGCACCTCGAGCAAAGAGGCCTTGTTGGGAAAATACACGTACAGGCTGGTCTGCGAAATGCCCACGGCCTGCGCAATGCGGCGCGTGGAGACGTTTTCTATGCCCAGTTCGAGAAACAGGCGCGCCGACGCCGCGAGGATTTCCTCGCGGCGTTCATGCCCGCGTCCCTTGGGCTTGCGCTCGCCCGTTTCCGTTGCCGGCGCGGGGTCGGCACGGGCCGATGCCTGTTCCATCGTGGGTACTTCCGCCAATTCCAGGAGTGCGCAAACGTAGCACACGCCAACTTTGGCCGCACGGCGACCATTGCGTAACCGCTTGACCGGGCGCGACCTCGCCGCTCGAAGCTGAATCGTGAATCGGGCGGCGAAGGGATGTGGAGAACAAAAATTTTCGGCTATTCGCGCCCGGCAGCCAATCGGCCCGGGCCAATTGTAGAATCGAAAAATGGGCAAAGCTGCCAGGCGTCATCCGCACCGGGCGTTGGCCACCCTGCGCCACGGCGCGGGCGCTGCGTGGCTTTGCTTGCTCATGGCGTGCGCGACGCTGCACGCCCAGCCCATCTACAAGTCCGTGGACGCCGAAGGCCACGTGGTGTACTCGAACGAGCCCGATCCCTCGGCGCCACAGACTTCCATCGCGCTGCCGGATGCGCCGTCACCGCCGGACCTCATCCACTTCTGCTGGACAAATTGCTTCACGCTGCAAATGGACAATGGCGTCTATCGCCGCACCGATGGCTCGACGGAGACCTGGACCGTTGAGCGCTTCACCCCCGAGTCCGCCATCTTGCATCGCCACAGTGACCCTGCCGCCTGGAACGGCAACAAGACCGACGTCGCTTACGCGGGTCGGGTGGTCGACGGGTGGTTGACGAACGTCACGGTCAACGGTCGCCCCGTGCCCGAAGTCAGCATGACCTGGGGCGCTGCCCTGGAGAGTTTGCCCGGCAGCAATGCCGAACGCGAGCAGCGCAGGCGGGCTCCCCTCCAACCGCCGGTGTTCGCGCCGAGCGTGCAGACGCCGGCGGCGCTCGAACCGGGCAGCGGACAGATCACAAGCAACGTTGCGCCACCACCCCTGCTCGAGGATGTGCAACCGGCAGCCGACGTGGATGGTTACATCTGGACGCCGGGCTATTGGGCGTGGGGGGTAGCACGCTATTACTGGGTCCCCGGCGCCTGGGCGCGGCCGCCGCGGTTTGGCGTTCTATGGACGCCAGGCTATTGGGCCTATGCCGGCGGGTTCTACACGTTCAACCCGGGCTACTGGGGGCCGCACGTCGGCTACTACGGCGGCATCAACTATGGCTACGGATATTTCGGCACCGGCTACGCGGGCGGGCGCTGGGTCGGCAATTCTTTTTCCTACAACCGCAGCGTCAACAACCTCAACGCAACGGTCATTCGCAACGTCTATTCCGAGGCCGCGGCCGCGCCGGCCAATACGGGCAGGGTCAGCTACAACGGCGGACCGGGCGGCACCACGGCAAGCCCGTCTGCGCAGGAGCGGGCGGCCGCTGCTGAGCCGCATGCTGCGCCCACCGCGCAGCAGCGCCAGATCGCGCAGCGCGCTGCGGGTCCGGTGCCAGCGAGCGCAGGCAACCATGCCGTGCGTTCGGGCAATAGCGCGGCGCCAACGGCCACGGCGACCCCGCCAAGCGCAGTTGCAAAACCCAACGCCGCCCAGAGGCCAACGGCACGCCCGGTAGAAAACCGCTCGCCCGCGCCGCCCGAAGCCGCTCCCGCGCCCGTCACGTCCGCCGAGCCGGTAGGCGCGAAGCCCGTTGCGGGGCATGCGGCGGTCAAGCCGTCGCACCCCTGATATACCGTTTGCCGGGCGTCGACATGAACCGCGCGCCCCGCGCCGGATCGACGCATCAAGGACCCCATGGTTGCAAGTGCGCCGCGACAGCGGCGGCGTGCGGATGCGTGCTAACCGGTCGTGCGGCCTTGGTCTTCGCCCGTAGCGGCTGCGGCAGGAACCGGCGGCTCGAGCGGCAAGGGCCGGTTGGCGCCGATGGCGAGGCGGCACAGCTGGATTTGATGATCAGGATGGTAGAGCGAGACCCAATCGGGCAGGATCTCGAACCGGGTCCGGTATTCCACCTTGCCCTGCATGCAAGCCATCCCGGAGGCGAAGGAGAACCAATAGCGGGTACGGCCCTTTCCGGGGAAGTCGACGGATGTGGAGAAAACGCCGATCCCGGTTGGCCGGTCCAGAATGGCGAGGATCCGCTGGGCTAATTCATCCATTCGAATGCATCCCTTATGCGGTGCATAGCGGCAGTTCCGGTACCTGTTCGCTTGCGCAAATAATATACTTCAGCGCCTCTCCAAAGGCGCAATCAACACAACGGACATTTTAGACGCAGTAAAGGCCTTCTTCCTCGTTGTACGTCCGAATCGCTTCGAGGACCCAATTTTGGCTCTCGCGGAATGTGGGCTAGGGGGAATAGGATCTTGGGCCGTTGTTCATTTCACGCAATAGTCAATACAGCCAAGCGCGATAACCAAAGCTCGTGGATTCAGGCGTCTCGAATTAACGCTTCGAACGTGCAGCTCAACTACTTCCTCGAAATGAAGTAGATGGCAAGGCACAGCAAAACAAATCCAACCGTCAATTCGACCATTCTGCAACCCAGTCTGTCGGCAATGAGCCGGAAACGTTACCGTGTCGCTGCCAGTCCTCGAAATTCTCTCAGCCAAATCCGGACTGCCTGCGAATTGACGGCACCCATTCGCAGCATGATTTTTTGCCCAGCCGAGCACGCTTCAAGATCCTCGTCAATATAGCGCCACATTCCGCCAGGCGCCGCAACACGTAGAGGAAAGTTCGGCAATGGACTCGCCAGTGCGTCATCGATTGCCTCAACGAGCCGATCATTGAAGTCTTCCCTCGGATAACCAAGAGCTCGATACGCACCCTCGAACAGGGCGGCATACCGTCGGTAAATGCCAAACGCAATGTCGGGTCTGATCGCCAGCAACAAATGCACATAGGGGGTATACCGAGAACCGTTTTCGACACTAATCACGTCATCGCCATTTAACCGGGTCACGACGAGCCGTCCCGGTACCGGGGCTGTGGGAAAAACCTGAATCGGAACCTGGCGCCGAGGTAGAGCGTCAATGGTCGCGACGATATGGCGAATTATGTTCGTTGGAATCATTAACTGAACAACCCCCCGTATGCCAATTTGCTGCGAGATCTCCTTGAATATTGACTCGTCGCTGTGGTCAAGGGCAGAGGAAACCTGTGCACCGGAGTTGCCCAAGTTGCGGACCGCGGTTGGGGCCTGCGCAACCGGCTTTTCCGACTCGTCGCCCAACTTTGGATCGGCGGGGGCGGCTACCGAAGCGGAGCGATTGGCTTCAAGGGGTGGACGACGATCAATGGACCATTGAAGCAAGAAGGACGCCACCGACACGACTGCCGCAAGAGAAAAAAAGGCCAGAAAAATCCGCTTCCACTTGACGGGTTGCCTTTTAGGCTGGACTTCTTGAATCTCGATCATTGCTGTCTCCCGCGTCAGTTGACGCGCCGGTTCGGCGTGGCATTTTGCCGTTGACCGAAAGCCAGGTCAGGGATTCCATGCCAGTAGCTTCGAGCGCTATTGGAAGCGGAAAATTCCCGCACATTGCAGCGCACCACGCGCAATTGCACTCGCCTTGAATTTCTCATTTGTCAGGTGGTATATTTACTACTATATTTGCGCAAATGCAATTTCATCTTGTTAACCTTTGATCAGACTTTTTCTACGGGAATTCCATACAACCATGAAGCGATCCGTGCTGCCGATACTGGGTTTGTTTATTGCCGGCTGTTCCACAACCACTACGCCTCCCCCGCCCACTCCTGCTCCGGTTCAGGCACAAACGCCTGTCGTGGCAACGCCCGCACTTCCACCCGCAAAGCCGTCGCCGGTAGCAAAGGTGGAGTCGCCGTTTGAAGTGTTCGAGAAGATGCGCAACGCAATCGACGAAAAGAGCGTTTACTTCGCCTACGACCGCTACGCGGTGTCGTCAAGCGATGCCCCAACGGTCGAGCAGCACGCGAAACTGGCGATCGAGTTTCCGCACGATCACATAACGGTTCAGGGCAACTGCGACGAGCGCGGAGGCCGCGAATACAACCTGGCACTCGGCCAACGTCGGGCCGACGCGGTCAAGGAACGATTGGCGATGCTTGGGGTAGAAAAGTCGAGAGTTGATACCGTCAGCTTTGGCAAGGAGAAGCCACGGGAACCTTGTCACGAGGAGAAGTGCTGGTCAAAGAACCGACGCGCCGACCTTGTCGACACATGGAAATAACGTGGTACGGGTGACGACCGGTTCGCGTCCGGTGCGCGAACCCTTGGCGGCACTTTACTGCCAGAGCAGCCGCCTTGCTTACATGTCTGCGAGCGGGATGCGTTTGCCCGCGCGGTCCCGCACTTTCATGAGTTTTGCCAGTTTATCCAGGCGCTGGTGGAGTTCGACGAGATCGATGAATGGTAGGGCTTTGAGTGCATCGGGAAGTACACCCTCCAAAGGTAGCGGGGCCGATGCGATAGTTTCTTGGCCCTTTTTCGTCAAGAAGAGGTTGACGATTCGCTGATCCTCGGCAGATCGATCGCGCTTGAGCAATTTCAAACGCTCCAGGCGTTCAATGAGATTGCTCGCAGTAGTTTGGTGCACTGCCATCGCATGCGCAAGGTCTGTGACACGGATTCCCGGATTGCGGTGCAATTCAGCCAACACCCACAATTGCGCTCCGGTCACTCCGGTGCGCTCCTGCACCCACTGAAAGTGCTTTTTCGCAGATCGAAAGATCAGGCGAAACTGCTCAAGTACGGTCAGCGCGACTTCTCGGTGCCTTTCGTGGCTGCTACTGGCATTCACCAGGCTTCGCTGAGAAGATGCCGACTTTCGAGGCCACGCTTTGGGCGCAGGCTTCGGAGACTTGCTATTGACCGGCCGACGCGGCTTTTGCTTCGCTTTGCTCGTCACTATTGACCATGAGGATTTTAATTGTGCAAATGTAATTTTAACCAATTCGAAGCGGTAACTTCGCGGCTTTCATGGTAATCGTGGATCTCTGAATGAACCGCCAGTCGCACGTCCCTGCAAATTCGCCTTTTTCGAGCACGCTTGAGGCTAGTAGGCATGCGATTCGGCAGCGCACGTGAATTTATTCCGTGCGCGAGGCGCCTGGAGCGTCGCGTGGAAATGACGGCAACGCCCTTGCGTTGTCGGGCGGCGGCAATGTTCGGTGAAGCACAGACCTGCATTCGTCCGGTTGACTATAAGACAAAAGCGGAATCTTCTTCTCAACGAATAGGCGTCGAAAAGATTCTATGGCACAAATGTGCGCTGGCGCACTCGGTTCAAGGACGCCGAGGGCATCATGCTGTGCCCCGCGCCGTCCTCGGGCGTCGATGGCAATCCAGGATTTTTGAAACAAAATCGAACTATTGAATGACAAGCACAGTGGGATTGGCCCGCGAAGAATACGTTCTTGTCCTGCAAGGGGGAGGAGCACTAGGGTCGTACCAGGCGGGCGTCTACGAAGTGCTCGCCGCACGCAATCTGACACCACATTGGGTGGCGGGTATCTCGATTGGGGCAATCAATGCCGCGCTGATAGCCGGAAACCCAAAAGATCGCCGGGTTGACCGGCTGCACGCCTTTTGGGACACCGTGACTTCCTCGCCCATGCAATGGAATCTGCCGTTTGCCCTGCCTGTGCAGATGCGCAGTGCACTGAACGACGCCAATGCATCCATGGGTGCCTTGCTCGGGCTGCCCGGCTTTTTCCGGCCCCAGATTCCGAGCCCGCAATTTCAGTTGCCGGGATCAGTGGGTGCACTCAGCTACTACGACACGGAACCGTTGCGCGTCACGCTGGAGCATCTGGTGGACTTTGATCTGCTCAATAGCGGCACGACGCGGCTGTCGGTGGGGGCGGTCAACGTGTGCAGCGGCAATTTTGCCTATTTCGATACCGCACGCCAAACCATTGACGCCCGCCATATCATGGCGAGCGGCGCCCTGCCGCCGGGCTTTCCGCCTGTCGAGATCGACGGTCAGTGGTACTGGGACGGAGGTCTGGTTTCCAATACGCCACTGGAGTACGTACTCGATCAGCCCGCGGCCGGCCGTATCCTGGCGTTCCAAGTGGACCTTTTTGTGGCAGAGGGACCGATGCCACGAAACCTGATGCAGGTGGCGGAACGGGAAAAGGATATCCGCTTTTCCAGTCGTACGCGCCTCAACACTACAACGGCAATCGATCGTCACGCCCTCGCACGGGCTGCCCACAGAATGAGGGCGAAGGTGCCGACCGATTTGATCGAAGGCTCCGATGTTCAAGCCTTGCGCGCGGCCGATCGCGGAACGGGATTCACCGTGGTGCACCTTATCCATCGGCGCAAGCATTACGAGACGCAATCCAAGGACTACGAATTCTCGCGCGCCTCCATGCTGGAGCACTGGGAGGCGGGACGCTCGGACATGGCGCACACGCTGGACCGTCCCGAATGGCGGGAAAGAATAGCGTCGGGAGATGGCGTGCAGGTCTTTGATCTGACTACCGCCAATCCTCACCACGGAAAAAGGCTTCCAGAATGAAAATCGATGAAGTTCGCACTGCGGCTTTTGCAATGCCGCTTACCAGTCCCTCGTTTCCGCGCGGTCCATACCGCTTTGTGAATCGCGAGTTTCTAACGATAACCTACCGCACGGATCTTGACGCATTGCGGGCGGTGGTACCCGAACCGCTGCAAATCGAGGAGCCGATCGTCAAGTACGAGTTCATCCGAATGCCCGACTCCACCGGATTTGGCGACTACACCGAATCCGGTCAGGTGATACCGGTCGTATTCAAGGGCCAGCGCGGCGGGTACGTACATTCGATGTACCTGAACGACGATGCGCCCATTGCAGGCGGCAGGGAGTTGTGGGGATTTCCCAAGAAGCTTGCCTCACCGTCGCTCAGCGTCGAAAAGGACACGCTACTGGGCACGCTGGACTATGGCCCCGTCCGAGTTGCAACCGCGACGATGGGATACAAGCACCGCGCCCTTGAGCCCGGTCCCGTACTCGAGTCACTGAAGGCGCCGAGCTTCCTGCTCAAGATCATCCCGCACGTCGATGGCAGTCCCCGCATCTGCGAGTTGGTGCGCTACTACCTGGAGGATGTAATGGTAAAGGGCGCATGGGTCGGTCCAGCTGCGCTGGAACTGGGCCACCACGCCCTGGCACCGGTGGCGCAGCTTCCCGTGCTGGAGGTAATTTCCGGCACGCACCTGCTGTGCGATCTCACATTGGGTTTGGGCACGGTGGTCTTTGATTACCTGGAACGCCATAAAGGAGCATCACAATGAAGCTGAAAGATAGAATTTGCATCATTACCGGCGCCGCCAGCGGCATTGGCAAGGAAATCGCGCTGACGTTCGCGCGAGAGGGTGGGCGGATCGCAATTGCCGATCTCAACAAGGAAGCCGCGCAATCCACGGCGGCGCAAATCGCGGCCAGCGGTGGCCAGGCAATGGGCGTCGGAATGAATGTAACCGACGAGGATCAGGTCAATGCCGGTGTCGCAGAAGTCGTGCGGGCCTGGGGCACGGTCGATGTCCTGGTGAGCGATGCCGGCATTCAGACAATCCATCCAATCGAGCAATTCCCGTTTGCCGAGTGGAAGAGATTACTGTCGATTCACCTGGATGGCGCTTTCCTGACAACCAAGGCGTGTCTGCCGCACATGTATGCCTCGGACCGCGGTGGAGCCGTCATCTACATGGGTTCGGTGCACTCCAAGGAGGCTTCCGTGCTGAAGTCAGCCTACGTGACGGCCAAGCACGGCTTGATCGGTTTGGCAAAAGTGGTCGCCAAGGAAGGTGCGGCACACGGCGTGCGCGCCAACGTCATCTGCCCCGGGTTCGTACGTACGCCGCTCGTCGACAAACAAATTCCGGAACAGGCGAAGGCGCTCGGCTTGTCCGAGGAGGATGTCATACGCAAGGTCATGCTCAAGGAAACCGTGGACGGCAAGTTCACGACCGTAGAGGACGTAGCACAGGTCGCGCTGCTATTCGCAAGCTTCCCGTCCAACGCTCTTACCGGCCAGTCCCTGGTGGTCAGCCACGGGTGGTTCATGCAATAGGCTAAACGTGGACCAGATTTCGGCCAGAATTTGCACCTAGATGGGCAGGGCTTCGGCCGGTATCAACCATCAGCTCAGCGTAAATGGCTTTCGCGAGGGCAAAAACTTGTACGCCTGTCGTCGGTCTTCGCTGATCGCGAGAACGTCCTGCCGCTGTCGATGTGCCTGGTCCAGTAGTAGGACGAGGCCGGCAATTTGCAGATCAGCAATGTGTCGGGCCACCCCGAGATCTTGTAAACGCTTGATTCTTTGGTGGAGACGAGGAGGATCGAACTCCCGACCTTCGCATTGCGAACGCGACGCTCTCCCAGCTGAGCTACGTCCCCGGACCAGCCCAGCATTCTACTTCGTTCGGATGACCGCCTTCAAGCGGGCAAATTGGCCCGATTTCGCGCTTTGCACAACCGTGGCGCCAAATGGCGGTTGGTACACTCGATTTCACCGCGCAATTCGGGGCTTTCGCGTGGCGCATGCCCCGCGGGTAGCCCGTGCATTATCTGCAAAGGATCCCGGCATGAAACGCACCCTGACCTCCGCAGCGCTGCTGCTGCTCTCGACCCGGGCCCTGGCCTCGGGATTCGACATCAACGGCCTGCAGCACGTCTCGCAACTCGAATTCCACGAGATCGCGCAGGATCTTGGCGCGGCCTTCTCGTACAAGCCCATGGCCCCGGCCGAGACGCTCGGACCCTTGGGTTTCGACATCGGCGCCGCCCTCTCGGGAACCCCGCTGGCCAACACGCCCGCCGTGCAGAAGTCCATTGAAAACAGCACCGTCTTCAGCACGCTGCCGGTGCCCTCCGTGCGCATCATCAAGGGCCTGCCGCGCGACGTCGACATCGGCGCGTTTTACGCGCGGGTTCCCAGTTCCAGCGTCAATCTGTACGGCGCCGAGATCAAGTGGGCCTTCCTGCCTGGGGACATCGGCCTGCCCGCGGTGGCGGCGCGTGCCGCGTTCACGCGGTTTAGCGGCGTGAGCCAGCTGGGCTTCGAGTCCTACAACGCCGACATCTCGATTTCCGAGGGCTTTGTCTTTATCACCCCGTACGCTGGGGTGGGCGCCGTGCGCTCCAACACGACCAGCGACGGCTTGCCGCTCAAGGCGGAGAATCTGACGCAGGGCAAGGTGTTCGGCGGCGCATCGCTGCACCTGGGTCTGGCCAACCTGGATATCGAAGCCGACTCCACCGGCGGCATCCACACCTACAGCGCCAAGGTCGGCTTCCGTTTCTGATCACCCGGGCCGACCCGTCCGCCGAAGCGCCAAGGCCAGACCATTGCACGTTCACACCCTTGGCGGCGCGGAGGCGGCACGCTTGTCGAACTCCTGTTCCAGCCGCCGCTTGTCCCATCCCGGCGCCACCATCTCGATGAAGGCGTAGACGAAGCCGCGCAGGTAGGCGCCCTGCTTGACCGCCAGGCGCGTGGTGTTGCGGCCGAAGAGGTGGCCGCAGGCAATGACCACCAGGCCTTCCGAATTGTGTTCGGTGGCAAGGTCGGCCACGATGCCCACGCCCATGCCGCCCCGGGCGTAGGTCTTGATCACATCGGCATCGATGGCCTCGAGGACGATGGCGGGTTCGATGCCGGCAGCGGCAAAGGCGGCATCGATGCGGCTGCGCCCGGAAAAATGCATCTCGTAGGTGACGATGGGATAGCGGCCCAGTTCCTTGATGGTCAGGCGCGCCGGATGCGGCGCAAGCCGGGCCAGTGGATGCCCCTCCGGAACCACCAGCACGTGCTCCCATTGGAATACCGGGATGGAGATCAGGCCCGGTGCATCGGCCAGTGTTTCCGTTGCCATGCCGACGTCGGCCTGGCCGGACGCGATCATGGCGGCGATCTGCGGCGGATTGCCCTGCAGCAGCTTGAGGCGCACGTCGGGGTACTTCTGGGCAAAGCGCTGCACTACGGCGGGCAGGACGTAGCGGGCCTGGGTGTGCGTCGTGGCCAGGCGCAGGGTGCCTTCGGGGCTGCCCGCGTAGTCGCGGGCCAGCTTCTTGAGGTTGTCGACCTCATTCATGATCCGCTCGGCCGCATCGAGCACCTGCTGGCCCGGCGGCGTGAGGCCGAGGATGCGTTTGCCGTGGCGTGCGAAGATGGACACCCCGAGCTCCTGCTCGAGCTCGATGATGGCCTTGGAAACGCCGGGCTGCGATGTGTGCAGCGACTTTGCCGCCAGCGTCAGGTTGAGTTTCTGGCGCACGGCTTCGCGCAGAAAACGAAACTGTTGGAGGTTCATGGCGGCGTCTCGCGTCCGGTATCGGATCCGCGCCCGACACGCGACGCACGGTGGCGTACGTCGCGCGCACCGGTCGTCCGATAATGCAGTGTGCGGTCACTGTCAAGCGCGGCAATACCCATTTATGACCTCTGGCAAGATTTTACCGGTCCACCACTGCTTGCGATTTTACCTGGCTTAACCACAACATATCGTGGCCAGCGACGACGGCGCCGGAATTCGATCAACAGCCTGCGGGCGTTGACCTGGACGGATCATTTGCAAAAATTTCATCACGGCGCATGCGCAACTGCGCATGCGCCGCGTACATAATATCGCTCTGCCGAAAGGGGACCCCGCATGAAATTAGAGCAAGCCCACCTGCTGATGGACGACCAGCCCATATCGCTGGATGTGCTCCTGGAGAAGTACGCCAAGGGCGGTGAAAAAACCGCCGACGACGTGCGGCGCCGCGTGGCGCGCGGCCTGGCGTCCGTCGAAGTACCCGGTCTTCGCTCCGAGTGGGAGCGGCGCTTCTATGAAGCGATGGTCGACGGCTTCATCCCGGGCGGGCGCGTCAATTCGGCGGCGGGCACCGATATCTCCGCCACCCTCATCAACTGCTTCGTGCAGCCGGTGGGCGACGCCATCAGCGGGGTGCGCGAGGGAATGCCCTCCATATATCTTGCGCTCAACCAGGCTGCCGAGACCATGCGCCGCGGCGGCGGCGTGGGCTACGACTTCTCCAACATCCGTCCGCGCGGCGCACATGTGCAGGGCACGCAGTCGCGCGCCAGCGGGCCACTGTCCTACATGCGCGTGTTCGACAAAAGCTGCGAAACGCTCGAGTCCGCCGGCGCGCGCCGCGGGGCCCAGATGGGCATGCTGCGCTGTGATCATCCGGATATCGAGGACTTCATCCACGCCAAGCGCGACGGCTCGCTGTCCAAC
>Ga0209698_10000858_pt1 | contig 35054 bp, 15 predicted proteins | sample LitLauG_LLR_2012_FD_187203 | JGI IMG/M metagenome (GOLD analysis project Ga0209698, IMG submission 187203) | Freshwater sediment microbial communities from Pennsylvania, USA - Little Laurel Run_MetaG_LLR_2012 (SPAdes) (version 2) | ecosystem: Environmental > Aquatic > Freshwater > Creek >... | reverse complement strand
CGTATTCAACTTATACCACACCGCCGCCACCGCCACGTTGTCCGCCGCCTTGCCCGTCGCGGTATAAACCGAGTTGCTCACCCGCTGCCCCGCCACCGGTGCGGTAATCGTCAGCGTCGGCTTGTTGGTGTCCGTAAAGTTAGCCACTAGGGTCAAGTTCGAACTCATCACGAAACGCAGCGCCGGCTTGTTGGTCAGCACATTACCCAAGCCATCCATCCAATTCGCGAAGGCAAATCCCGAAGGAGGCGTGGCGGTCATGGTATAGCTACGACCAAGGACCAGGACGGCGTTGCTGTAGTTGGGCGTGATGGCACCGCGGCCCGAGGTGGCCACGGTCAGCCGGGCGTTGGTCGAACCAAGCGCAACCGGGACATAACTAAAGGTCACGTTGTTGGTGCTCGAGCGGTTTCCATTGGCATCCACGGCGTACACCTGGAGCGTGTTCGCTCCGGAGGTGAGAGGCAGGCTGTTCGCTGACCAACTGGTTGTCCCACTTGCCAGGGTCCAGGCGGCGGAATTGAGTTTGAACCAGACTGAAGCGACGGCCACATTGTCGGAGGCCGTGCCAGTGGCGGCATAGAGCGCGTTGCTCACAACGAGGCCCGCGGTTGGCGCAAGGATCGCCACCGTCGGTTTGTTGGTATCCACAAAGTTGGCGACCAGGGTCAGGTTGGTGGTCATGACAAAACTAAGGACGGGTTTGTTGGTTACCACATGGCCCGCGCCGTCCGTCCAATTCGTGAAGTTGAAACCCAGGGCTGGGATCGCGGTCATGGTGTAGGCCTGGCCCAGCACGAGCACGGCATTGCTGTAATTCGGCGTGATTGAGCCCCGGCCGGTCGCCGCCAGACTCAGTTGCGCATTGGTCGGCGACGCACCCACGACAAAGGTGAAGTTAACCGTGTTCGTGGCCGAATAATTAGTGCTGGTATCCACTGCATACGCCTTGAGCGTGTTGGCGCCGACCAGCAATGGCAGATTGGCGGCCGACCAGTTGACAGTGCCGCTGGCCAGCGTCCAGGCGTCCGAGTTGAGTTTGTACCAAACTGCCGCCACGGACAGGTTGTCCGTAGCCGTGCCGGTCGCGGTGAAAAGCGCGTTGGTCGTCTGCAGGCCCGGCGTGGGCGTGGTAACGGTGAGCGTGGGCGGCGTGGTGTCTATGTTAAGCACGGTGAGCACGGCATTGGAACTGACCTGGCCGCCGAGCGCGTTGGTGACGGCGACGGAATAGACCCCGGCATCGTTGGTTGCGAGGCTGAGGATGGTCAGTATGTTGGATGTCGCGCCGGAAATCCGGGTATTGTTGGCCAGCGGAGTTGATCCGCGGTACCACTGATAGTGAATCGGGACGGCGCCGCCCGCCGAGACCGAGAGCACGCCGGTCTGGCCGCTGAGATAACCCGCGTTGGCCGGCTGGGCGGTGATGGCGAGGAACGGCCAGGAATACTTGAACACCGATCCCAATGGGTCGCCCGGGCTGCCGCCCAGCGTTGTGCCATAAAAATTGCCGTCCAGTCCCTGCGTCAAACTGGTGGGGCTGTGGCCGTTGGTTCCGTCAAAGGTAACGAGATTGCTCACCGTGGCAGTGGTCCCGGAGAAACTAACCTGAAAGATCACGCCGTGGCCGTTCCCGGCAAGATCATCCGCGGTGGTGCCGTAAAAGTGGCCGTCATAGCCTTGCAGGAGGGTGTTGGGATGATTGTGCAAGGCGTTGGGAAAGAGGCTGGACGAACTGATCGTCGCCGTGGAACCGGAGACTTGCATGACGAAAATGGTGCCGGAATTGCCCGTCCCACCCTGGGAGGTCACGCCGTAAAAATTGCCATCGGTGCCCTGGACGAGCGCGCCCGGACCATTGCCATCGGTACCACCGGAAAATGAGTGAAGCGGCGTGAAGGTGACACTGCCGCCGGCCAGCTTGAGTTGAAAGACGGTGCCCATGCCCGAAGCGCCGCCGCTCGCGGCGGTGCCGTAAAACGTGCCCGGGTTGTTCCGGTCCTCCACCAGCGCCGCCTGCGGACCCGCGCCGTCCGGATTGGTCACCCCCGCCCCGACGAAGGCGCTGAAGACGTGCAGATTCGTGAAGGACGAGCCGACTCCGCTTGGCACCAGCCTAAACACCGTGCCATTGATGCCGCCTGACTTGCCCGCCGTGGTGCCATACAAATTACCATCCGCACCCTGGATCAAGGCCGCCATTGGTGCATATCCGTCCGCGCCGTCGAAGAGATTCATCTGCTGCCGGACGTTGGGAGCGCTTTTGAACAGATACACATCGCCGGCCAGATTGGAGCCGCCCAACGAGCTGGTGCCGTAAAAAGTGCCGGGATTGTTCCGGTCCTCCACCAAACCCGACACGGGATTTTGTTCGCCATTGATATGGATGGTGAAGTAAACGCCGTTGAGGAAGTTACCGAAGGATCGAAAATTGAAGTTCGTTGCGGCCATATTCGTGATCCCGAACAGCGTGCCTTGTCCGTAGTAGCCGCCGTTCTTGGTGACGCCATACAAGTTTCGGTCCGTGCCCGGGATGAGGCCGTACGGCGCGGAGCCGTTCGTGCCGTCAAACGAGTGCAACTTGGTGAAGGTCTGGGCCGGCGCAACCGCTACAGCCAGCGCCCAAATTCCCGCCATCACGACTACCATTTTCATTTTCATAAATCGAATTCCACGCCGGGCCTTAGGTGCGGATTCATTAAAAAGCCCAATAGTTCGCTGCCATTTAAATTAAAATTGCGCAGCGGGGTCAAGTTTAAACCAGGCGGTCCCGCCAAACTACGGCCCGAAATACACGCGCCCAAAGCTGTTCGTGCCGGAAAACCAGCCGGAACCAAAATTCTGGTTCTGCAGAATTGCGCCATTGAACGGGATCAGTTTTTTGCTGGCCGGATTTATGACGCTGCCGGAGAAGGAACCTTGCGCCGTGTTGAGAGTCAATGTGAGTTGATTGCTGCTCAGGTTGACAAGTTGATTGTTCGGCTTCAGCGATATTTTGTTCGTGATGCTCGCGGCGAGATTGCCGCCGGTCAGGATCACGAAGGCGTTGCTGAAATTCAACAGCGGTTTGTTGGTGGCGACATAAGGCGAACCGATCATTTGGGGGAGCAGGCTGAAGCCGGCCGGATACATTTTGGCTCCCGGGATCGCCGGCTTGATCCAACTCAACCAGCTGCCCACGGTTGGCAACGGAGAGTTGGTGAATTGCAGCCAACCAAGCGCCTGTCCACCGCCGGCCCACGCGGCGAACACGGGAAATTGGCCGGACTTTCCTAGGCCGCTAACTGCGGCCCCGGTTTGGATTATTTTCGTCCCGTCGGCCAGCGTGGCGTTGAGCGTCACCTGGCCACCGGCGGTCACGGTGGCGAAACCGTAGCCGTCGCCCTGCGGCGTCAATGGACTGCCATCGCCCGGACCGGGAAAGCTCAACGTGTAACTGCCGGCAAAGGGCGCTTTGTTGGTGCGCGTGTCGAACGCCGGTGGCTCCGCGACCAGAGACGCCGCCGCACCGCCGTTGCTCACGTTGCCAGTGATCAAGCTGTCGCGGCCGGCGGTGGTCCAATGCAGCCGCAGCGTAAGCGCGTTGGTGCCCGCCAACTTGACCGTGCTGGTTGAAAAACCGAACGGATCAAAAAATCCGCCGACCGGATAGCGGTTCAGGCCCATCTGCAAAGTGCCCGTGAAAGTGCCGCGCACGGTCGTCGCCAGCCCAATCGCGCCAGAATTTCCAAATTGCACCAAGTTGGGTGGAAAAAACAAACCGTTGTAAGTCCCGGCCAGCGGTTGGAACGGTGGCGTGGGCGCGGGACTGGGACAACACCAATTGCCCGTGATCGCCACCGAGTCAATGAACCAGCCCCCGCCACCGGTGGTGGAGTCCGTGGCGCATCGCCATTGAAACTGGACCGACTGACCCTCCGCTGCCGCGGGCAGGCTGACGACGCTTGTGACGAAACCGCCGGAACTGCCGCTCCACGCCTGCCGACCGCCCAGCGGATTGCCAAAACTGCTCGACAACGTGTCGTTGTAGCCGCCGCTGAGAAAACTTCCGCCTGCGGCCAGAATGTCCGTGAACGCCCCGCCGCCGATGCTGATTTCCAGCACGCCGCCGTCGTAACCGGTGCCCGCGCTGCTGCTCGCTTCGAGAGTGTATTTCTGCCGGAACGTGAGTTGCGACTGGCCCGTCGGGAGTGGGATGACTGGCGAGACCAGCGCGTTCACCCCGGCGCCAGCCGAGTCGGCGGAAAACGCCGCGTTGGGCGCCGAGTCGAATGCGGTGCGGCTGGCCGTCCATTTCGGCTGCGCGCCATTGTTGGTGGTGGTCCAACCAATCGGCAGTGTCGGCGCGGGCGAACCGTCGAAGTTCTGCACAAAAACCGGCGCCTGAGCACCAAGCGGAATGGAAAAACTCACGGTGCCCAAATCCGCGCCGTTGTCAGCCAGGTGAAATGTTGGCGTGATCGTTCCGCCGCACGCGCCGCTGGCGGTGAACGCGAAGGCTTGCGTGGCCACCCCACCGCGGGCAGCGAGCGCGCCGTAAGTTTGCGGACCGCCGGGCGCGGACACGCCGCCCGTGGCCAGCAGCGTCGCCACCAAGTTCGTGGTGTTGGCCGTACCGGAATTCTTCAGCACGAAATTCATCGTGACCGTTTCGCCGGGATCCACCGCGCCGTCGGCCGGTACGCAATCCTCGGAAAGCAGCGCCAGGCCGCCCGGTTGGATGGCCGGCACCGGCGTTTGCGTGGCATTGTAAATCACCAGTGCAAAATCCTGCCGCGGCGCCCCCGTGCTAAGGGTGATGGCGTCGGCGGCGATGTTCGCCGCGGTGACCGTCACAGTGAACGGCCCGGACAAACCAGCGGGCAGGAAAACGCTCTCGGCGTTGTTGAGCGAATCAGCAGTGCCGCCCGTCACGGAAGTCGCGTGGCTGAACACGTTGCCTTTGTAAGTTTTTCCGCCGATGGTCACCACCAAATCCAGATCGTTCACCAACGCCTGAGCGGCCGCAGGGTCACCCGGCACGTCCGTCCAGGCCAGCGTCACTCGAAAAGGCTGCGTCGAATCCACCACCACGCCGCTGAAGTTCCGTGCCTGCCCGCTGGCGGTGAAAATATCCGCCGGCACTTGATCGCGCAGCACGCGTTGAACGCCGTCAAACGCCGTGCCGAGATTGACTTCGCCCATGCCCTGGTTTGGCGACCAAAGCGTGTCGTTCGCGCCCACTCCGGTAAGGTAGCGGGCCGAGTTCATCAGGAAAGCCTTCGTCATTGCCGGGCTGGGCGGCGCGAGTTTTTGGTTGAGGAAATACTGGCGCAGCAGCGCGCACGCGCCGGACACCGCCGGCGCGGCGTGGCTGGTGCCGGTCGAAACGGTGAAAAACTCCTGGCCCAGCGGAAAGAAATTGTCGGGGTCGTTGTTCGTGCCACTGCCCGGCAAGCCGCAGGTGCCGCTGCTGTTGAAACAGGCGATCGCCGAACCAGTGCCCGTCGGTGGCGGCGGTGGACTGCTTTGCGCCACACCTCCGGTGACGTGCGTGCCGGGAGCCATCAGGTCGGGCTTCATGCGGCCATCCGCGCACGGGCCGCGGCTGGAAAAACTTTCGATATCGTTGGCGCTGTTGGCCTCGGTATCGGGCGTGGTGCAGCCATCATAACCCGCCGCGTCCAGGCCGCCATTGGCGGTGGAGAGTGAGCGGACATTTTCGGCCGCGCCGACGGAGATGATGTTCTTGGCCGTGCCGGGCGAATCAATTCCCGGCGTGGAACTGCCGGAACCCGGCCCGTCGTTGCCGGCGACGAACACAATCACCATCTGGCGCTGACTGGCGGTTGCTCCCACGTCCCGCACCAGCGCGTCGTAGGACTGTGCGTCGGAATCGTACGCGCCGGCGGCGGAACTGCCCCAACTATTGTTGCTGATCCGCGCGCCGCTGTTGTAGGCTTCGGTCTGCAGTGTCGGATAGTCCGGGGTGGTGAAGTTGTCCGGATCAAACACGACCGAAGAACCAACCTTCACGAATGGACAAACGCCAAGTTCGTAACTGAAGCCGCCCGCGTCGAGATGATTGGTATAGCCGTCGTAACCGGCGATGATATGAGTGTTAAGCGTGCCGTGGCCGTCACAGCCGGCCAGGGTGCTGTTGGTATTCGGAAGGCCTTCTAGCCGGTTGTAAACCACCCGGCCGCTCTGCAACGTGCTGCCCTGCGCGTAAAGCCCGTAGTGACCCGGCGCGGTGGTGCCGTTGTCAATGCCGCTGTCGCTCACGTCCACCACGAAGCCGGACTGGTCAAACTGCGCCTGGGTGAAACCCTTGCTCGCCAGCCACGTCAGATACCCCGGCCCGACCGGCAGGTTGGCCGCGAGGTTGCCGGCGAGAATCTGCGCTTGGCGCTCGTCGTGTTTCCTCGGCTCGAAATACGGATGAATGGAAACCACGTCGGGCTGCGCCGCCAGCACCGGCAATTGCGCCGCCGGCAGCGCCACGAGGATGTTTTGATAATTCAACACCTTCGACTGCCGGCGAATCGGCGCGAGTTTCAACCGGTCAATCAACTGGAGCGTGGCTGCGTTGGCGGCGGCGTCCGCCACCAACTGGATCGAGAAAACCTCCGTGCCGATCGCCCGCGCGTTGCCCTTCTCATCAACCGTCCGGGCGCGCGGATGGATTTTGTAATCGCCGGCGTACGCGCCTTCCCATTGCACGAAACCGGCCGTGCCCGCCAGCGCCTGCACCCGGGTGAGCGCTGGCCCGTCGCCGTAAATCAGAAAGGCATTTTGCGGCAAGTAGGAAACAATTTGCGCGCCGCTTTTTTCCAGCGCTGCGCGCCATTCCGGCTGAATCGGCCCGGCGAACTGGACGAGATGGAGATGACGCCCGGCGAAAGCGCCGACGGGTTGACGCAGCGCCTGAACTTCCGGCGCGCGGGTGTTGAGCAACCGTGCGTTCAATCTCAATTCGTTGAACTCGTCGGCCAGTTGCGCGCGACCGGCGGTGAGGTCGGCGACCGGGACGCGCTCGGATTCGAGCACCTGAAAATTTTCGTACCGGCCGATGAGTTTCGCGCCTTGGGCGATGAGCGCGTCCGCCGTCGCGGCGTCGCTGACGCGCAGTTTGTGCATGGCGCTTTCCCCGGCACTGACGGTGCCCAAGCAGGCGGCAAGGAGTATCGGTAGGATGAGGGGCTTCAAATTCGGGGCAAACATTTCAATTTGTTCATTCATTCAGCCGCGATGCCAACGGAGCGGACTCGGGCCACCGCTCAACCAAAACGGCCACCGGGAGGACTGAAATTAGGCGTAATAATGCCGCAAACTTAGGTAAAGTCAAATGCCCGCCGCGTTTTCGGCTCGCTCGGAATCACACTGGTTGTCCGTGAATGATGAAAATTCGAGCGCATGATTCAGTCACCGGCCCGGTCGCCTGGGTTCAACGTCCGTCCCAGCGGAACATTTTTTCCGGTTTCACGGACGCTTCGAGCGCCGTAGCGCCGTAGCGCAGCCGGACGGTTTTGGCCACCGGCGATGTCACGTTCGCCGCGACCAGCTTGCCATGCTTCCATTCGAGATCCACCGTGAAACCGCCACGTGCCCGCAACCCCTTGACCGAGCCGTCGGGCCAGGCCGCCGGCAGCGCCGGCAGCAAATTGATTTCGCCCTCGTGACTTTGCACCAGCATTTCCGCGATGCCGGCGGTGATCCCGAAATTGCCGTCCATTTGCATGGGCGGATGCAGGCCGAACAAATTCGGGCAGCTGTTCCGGGCTGAAAAAAGTTGCTGCAGCATCCGGTGGGCGTTTTCGCCGTCGTGCAGCCGCGCGTAAAGCGCCGTGCGCCAGGCGAACGACCATTCGCGCACGTCGCTGCCCGGATCGGTGCCGCGCGCGTCCAGCAGCACTTTGGCCGCCGCGGCCAGCTCCGGCGTCCGGGCCACGCTGATCTGGCGTCCGGGCTGCACCGCGAAGAGCGGTGAGGTGTGCCGGTGATGGTCGTTGGGCGTGTCGAGTTCCGGATATTTCGGATTGTGCTGCTCGTGCATCCATTCCAGCAACTGCCCCCAACTGCCGATGCCGGGCGTGACCAGCCGGTCGCGCAACGCGGCGATCTGGTCGCGAAAATTTTTGTCCGCCCCGAGCGCGTCGCTGGCTTCGACAAAATTGTTGAACAAGTCCCAGACGATTTCCTGGCTGTAGCTGACGCCATCCTCGACCGGACCGTGCTCCGGCGACCAGGCTTTGGGCACAACGAGCTTCCCATCGGGCAGCGCCTTGAGGTGGTCCTGCCAGAACTCGCAGGTCTCGCGCAGGATCGGATAGGCGGCCGTTTTGAGAAATTCCCGGTCCTGGCTGAACGCGTAATGTTCCCAGAAATGCTGGCAGTACCAGGCGTTGGCCGTTTTGTCCCAATTCCAGCCCATGCCGCCGGTGATGTTGTGCGACGTGCGGATGGCAAAGCCGCGCCGCGCCGGCCCGCCGGCGGCGGTGCGAAATTCCTTCGCCGCCGCGGTCGCCTGCCGCCACGGCTCAAGCTGGCTTTGGATCAGCTCGAACAACGGCAGGTGACATTCCGACAGGTTGGCGACTTCCGCCGGCCAGTAGTTCATCTGGATGTTGATGTTCGCGTGGTAATCACAGTGCCACGGCGGGTTGTTGCGGTCGTTCCAGAGACCCTGCAAATTCGCCGGCAGGCCGCCGGGCCGCGAGCACGAGATCAGCAGGTAGCGGCCGTATTGGAAGAGCAACGCCTCCAGTTCCGGGTCCTCGGTCCGGACCGCCTCCAGTTTGCGCCGGTCGGTCGGCCGCGCGCGCTGCTCCGCCGTGGATGGACCGAAATCCACCGCCACGCGATGAAACAAAGATTGAAAGTCCCGCTCGTGCGCGGCCTTCAATTCCGCGTAGCCGGTTCGCGCCGCGGCGTCCAACCGTGCCGTGACGGCCCCGCGCGGATCCGCGCCGCGATATTTCCGGGCGTAGTCCATCACGTAATCCGTGCCGGCGGCGACCAGCAGCGTGAGGCGGTCGCAATTTTTGAATTCGAGCGTTGCGCCATTGGTCGCCAGCGTGCCGCCGTCGTGCTGCACGAGCACCTGCCACGCGAACTTCATGCCGTTGCTCAAAGCCCCGGCCACCGCCAGCCGGTCGCCCGCCGCGACGACGGGCGTTTTGTGCGAATCATCCAGTTCGACACTGCCGGTCAACGCACCGGGCCGGTCGGCGGTGAACCTCGCCACCAGCACGCCGGCGGGATGGCTGCAAAAATGCTCTCGTTGAAATTTTACGCCGCCCGACTCATAACTCACGTGTGCCGTGGCCGTGTCCAACTCCAGATCGCGGCGATAATTGGCATTGGTTTCGTGCCCCGGCAGATTCACGAACAAGTCGCCCAGGACCTGGTAAGCGCCCATCGAATCGTAATTGCCACTTGGGTTTTCGTCGCCGGTCCAGAGACTGTCTTCATTCACCACGATGCGCTCGCGCGCCGGGCCGCCGACGATCAATCCGCCGAGACGGCCGTTGCCGACAGGCAGCGTCTCGTTCATCAGATGCGACGCGTTGCCGCCGCCCAGACCGAGAGCGGGCGCCCGCTGTCCCGCGGCCGGCGGCGGCGCGTCCACGGCCGGCTGCCGGTACCACAGCGTCAAATCGCCGCCAAAGGTGGTGCCGGTCAGCAAAGCAAAAGCAATAAATTGGCAGGTGGTTTTCATTTCGTTTCAAAGTCGTAGGTTCCAGATTCGACGGCGAAGATCGCCCGGTCCTTTTCCTGGCGGAGCCATTTCACACCCCGGCTGCGCCCGGCGGGTTGGCCATTTTCCGTCACGGCGCTTCCCGGTTTGGCTGGAACAAAAACTGTCGCCGTCGTGTTCGCCGGAATCGTCACGCGCAGTTTGAATTTTTCGCCGGCGCGCGTCCAGTCGCTTATAATTTCACCGAGGATGGAATGGTAGCTGGCCTTGGCCCAGGTCAGATCGCCGACCGGCTGCGGCGCGAGGATGATCTTTTTGAAACCCGGGCCGGCGGGATCGCTGCGGATGCCGGCGACATCGTGATAGAACCATTCCTCGATCTGGCCGAGCATGAAATGATTTTGGGACGAGCCGCCATCCCACGCCTCGGTCAAACTGGTTTTACCTTTCGCCAGTTGCATACCGTAGCCGGGCTGGTTCGTCTGATTGTTCATTTCAAAAATCACGTCGTTGCGCCCGCCGTCGGCCAGCGCACGGAGCAAATATCGGTAGCCGACGTCGCCGGCGGTGAGCGCGTTGCCATGCGCCCGCACGTCGCGGACAATGGCATCCAGCACGGCGTCACGCTGCTCCGGCGCGCAGAGGTTCATCACCAGCGCGACGGCGTTGGCGTATTGCGATCCGGTGGCGTAACTCTTTTTCTTCGAATCGAAAAACGTGGTGTTGAAAACCGCACGGATGGCTTCGGCTTGGTCGGAAAACTCCTTGGCCTCGGCCGGCTTGTCGAGCAGCGCGGCGGTTTGGGCCAGAATCCACGTGTCGTAAAAATAAAACGCCGTGGCGGACAGCGCGACGGGCGTGAGTTGCGACACGCCCGGACCGCGCGGTCCGACGTCGTACCAATCACCCAGGCCGTGTGCCACGAGGTGGTTGGTTGCGCGGCTGCCGAGGTAGGCGACGTAGCGTTTCATCACGTCGTAATTCCGCCGGAGCATGTCGCGGTCGGCGGCAAATTCGTATTGCTGCCACGGCACGATCAAACTGGAACTGCCCCACTCCGGAGATTCACCGAAATGATTGCGCAAATGGTTCGGGTCGTTCTTGTCGCGGAAGATCGTGTACTCGGGCGCGGTGGTCGGCACCAGGCCGCCGGGCAGTTGCGAATCGGTGATGTCGTTCATCATTTTTGTGAACAACTGGTCGAGCGCGAATTCGTAGCGCAGCGACGGGCCGTTGAGATGGTCCTCCTCCAGCCAGCCGAGGCGCTCGCGATGCGGACAGTCGGTCAGCAGGCTCATCATGTTGCTGCGCTGCGCCCAGCGCACCAGGTTGCGGATGCGGTTGAACAACGGATTCGAGCACGCGAATTCACCCACCGGTTCCGAGGCGGATTGGACGACGATGCCTTCGAGGGATTTGATGGCCGGGCGCGCGGCTCCGGGCGCAACGCCGGAGGATTCCGCGGGGGCGGCGGCCAACGAACGGTTCGCCGTACTGGAAACGCGTTGCATCATCGGCTCGCCATGCGCCTGGACGTAGCGGCAGCCGACATAAAAGAAACTCGGTGACCAGCTTTCCAAACCATCCGTGGCCTTCGTGAACTCGCACCACACCGCGCCGCGCCGGCCCGCGCCCATCGAGCCCTGATTGACCGAGCCGTCGGCATTGACCAGCTCGGCCGGCCACAATCGCACCCGGCTGCCTGCCGGGCCGCCGACGCGCAGGCGCAGCCGATGCGCCGCGTTCTGGCCCAGATCGAACACCACGTCGCCGTTTGTCAGCGTGCGCGTGCCGACGGGTTGGTGGATTTCAAACGATCGAATCGGCGGCGCGGCGCAAGACTGTCCGCGCAGCGCGCCTCCCGGCCCGCCGGTGATTCGCGCGACCGGCCATTGGGAAGCATCGAAACCGGCGCAGTCCCAGCCGCGCGGCGCAAGCCGGGCATCGCAATCTTCGCCGCCGTAAATGGAGCAAAACGTGACCGGCCCCGGTGCGACGCGCCAGGATTCGTCCGTGCCGAGGATTTCCACGGAGCCGTCGGCGTACTCGAGGCGGATTTGAGCAATGGTCTGCAGCGGGCCAAAGGAGCCTTTGAACTTGGTGAACCGGTTGCTCACGCCGACGACGTGATACATGCCGGGACCGAGAAAAATTCCGGCGGCATTCGGGCCGCGCCGCAAATCCGCCGTGATCTCGTGAGTGTCGTAGAGGCAGGTCTTGTCGTACTTCGTCCAGCCGGGCGCGAGAAAATCGTCGCCGACTTTTTTGCCGTTGAGCGAAAACTCGTACTGGCCAAGTCCGCAAACGTGAAGGAGCGCGCGGGTCAGGCCGGGCTTGACGACAAAGTCGCGGCGCAGCAACAGCGTCGCGGCATTGGTGTCCGCCGCGGAAATCCATTGCGCCTGCCAGTCAGCGACGGAGAGCACGCCCATCGTCCACTTTGCGGGCTGGCTCCAGGCGGAAACTTTTCCGTCCTCATCCCAGACGCGGACTTTCCAGAAAACCCGCTGCGACGTTTTTAACTCCCTGCCGGCATAAGCCAGATGGATAGTTTCATCCGAAGCCACTTTGCCGCTGTCCCAAAGATCCCCGCGATCGTGCGCGAGATTTTTTTCGGAGGACGCCGCGAGCACTTGATACGCGGTCAGGCGTTCGCCGCGGCCGGTGCCGGCGCATTCCCAAAACAGCCGGGGCTGGGCGGCATCCACGCCGAACGGCGCGGCGGCCCATTCGCAACGCAAACGCACGGGAGAGCAGGCGCCGCGGGCGGACGGGGCCAGAAGGACGCCCGCCAGGAGCAGCGCGGCGACGATTCCGTGGCGAAGCTTGCGTCGGATCATGCTTTAGTTGTGCCGGGTGCGCCACCACTCTGCAACGAGATTCTTCCGCCACGACCGCTGGAGTGCCGCCGACACCGCCCGGGACGGCGGGACTCCGGCGCGGCGGAACCACCTCCCCGCACCGCCACGGAGAACGGTCCAAACCTGAACCGTAGAAATCCCGAACCCCTTTCCGGACCGGTCCAGAATCCCGCGCTGGCATTTTTGGCAAATGTTTTGGCATTGTTTGCATTACGCATTCGCGCGGTGTGCGCTATAAGTTATACCGTAGCCATTAGAACAACATGCACGCGCCCACAATCGCATCGTTCGCAAAGACCGCGCGCCCGAATTTCCGGGCCGGGCGGGTGGATGCGGCGCGCAAGCGCAATCCACTGACCGCGCCATGCTGAAAAGATCCATCGCGAAAAAACGGGATTGTGTTACCTTACGCGCAAGACCTATGACACAAACCACCCTGAAGCAGAACCGCCGCGGTTTCACCCTGATTGAATTGCTGGTCGTCATCGCCATCATCGCGATTCTGGCGGCCATGCTCCTGCCCGCTTTGTCCAAGGCAAAGATGAAAGCCCAGGGCATTCGGTGCATGAGCAACACCAAGCAGATCACCCTCGGAGTAATCATGTACACCACGGACTGGCAGGACAAATTTGCGATCAACGCGGCGTGGGTGGCCGGCAACAGCCCTGGACTGGATTGGTTTACCAGCCCGGACAACATCAATGCCGCACAAATGATGGATACCACCCTGTCGCCCATTGCGAACTACTTGAAGTCGGCCGACGTGTTCAAGTGCCCAGCGGATAATTGGTCGGCACAGAATGGTCCGCGGGTTCGCAGCATTTCTTTCAACGGCGTGCTCGGGGGTAAACCTCAACAACAGGGAAACAGCCCCAACGGACAGGTTTATTTTGGCGCAACCGGTAATCCTACGGGAGCCGGCGTGGCCCTCAAAATGTCCGCGCTGCAGAAACCCGGTCCCTCCCGGGTTTGGGCGGTGCTCGACGAGCAGGCGGACAGCATCAACGACTCGGTTTTCATGCTGGATCCAGGCTATCCACAAGGTTCCGAAAAGTGGCGCGATCTCCCGGCCAGTTATCACAACAACGCCTGCGACTTCTCCTTTGCCGACGGCCACTCGGAAATTCATAAATGGCTGGAAACCAGCGGCAACGGCAAAACCACTTGGCCAGTGACCCAGACGACCACCAAACCGTGGACCACCTTCACGGCTGGCATTAGCCGCGATTACGAGTGGATGGATAGCGGCATGCCCTTCCAATGAAATAACTTTAAAGTTTATCTGCCCCGCAAAACCGTCCTAACCCAGAACCGACCAGCAGCGCCTTTCCCGACTGAACCTTAAATCCCTCCAATCCATCACCAGCAACACCCACACTTATGAGTAAAATAAATACAAACCTTGGCCTTGGCCGAACCGGCAAGACCACGTCCATTACCCCCCACCGCCGCACGCCTTGGTTCGCAACCGGCCTGGCGGTGGCCGCTCTGGCACTGGCGGCCGCCACTGCCCCGGCCCAAACCGTCACGATCAAATCGAACCCCCAACGGATCACGGTGGCGGACGTGTCCTCAACTGTCAGCATCGTCACCAATTTGATCAATATTTCCGGCGTCAGTTCACCGGTGAACCTGACGCTCAACGGATCCATCCTTTCCAACCCGAACTTCAGCGCAGTGTTCAGTGGTCTGACTTCCAGTTCAATTACGCTGTCCAACACGCTGACGATCGGTGCCACCAACCTCCCCGAAGGTGAATACACCCTGGACATCAACGCCAGCGGCGGCGCCGCCAACGATGGCTACCTCACCGTGCAGTCCGGGCGCATGTGGACCGGGACCACAAATGTTTCGACCAAATGGTCCTCCGCCAGCAGTTGGGTGGGCGGCGTGCCCCCTGGTGTGGCGGACGATGTGTTGTTTACCCAATTGGGCTCGCAAACCAACGAGATCGTCAGCGGTGCGCTCTTTGCCAACAGCGAAGTGGACGGAAACGTCACCATCTCCTCCCTGCGCTTCTCGCAAACCAACACAACCTCCGGCGGCTATCACACCCTCCTGATTGATCCTACCTTTACTTTGAAAATAACCGGGCCGCTGGGCTTGCGCTTCCTGCCGGACTACACCGTGCAAGGCCTGGCGAAAGGCACCAACGCCTTCACCGGCATCGGCGGCACTTTGATGGTCAGCAACGAAATCGCGAACATTGCCGACCTCTACGACAACGGCGCCACGGCGCACGGCGTGGACATGGCCAGCTTGGGAACCTTCGTGGCTGATGTCAACCGCATCGGTATTGGCGATGTGACGTTGTATCCGAATGACCAAAGCATCTCTTTGGCCAACAATTACGGCACCAGCGGCACCTTCATCAAACCGCAAAAACTCATTCCGTTCTGGTATCTCGCCCGGACGAACTACATCAAGGCGGTATCCGTTGACGCCAACAACTATGACAACACCACCAACCGGAATTATTCGCTTACGCTCGGCAAGAGCGACCAGCAAGCGGGCAGTTCCAGCGTGTTTGAAGGCTTGCAGTTCGGCATCACCAACGTCTTCCTGATGGACAGCATCTGCATCGCCGGCTTTGACAACGCGGACATTCAGGTCAAGTTCAACAACGCCTTCACGGCGAGCAATCCCGTCGCCTTTTTCCGCAACACCGATGGCGTGAGCCGCATGTCCGTTTTCTGCCTTGCAGACGCCTCAGGCACCTTCACCAATGCCGGCGGTAACACGAAATGCGCGCCGCTCGATTTCGCCAGCAACAATGGCCGGGTGGATGCGAAGGTGGACCGGTTTTTTATGTCGCGCGACCGGGCCAACGCCACGTCGGGCGGCACCACCGCCCAGTCAACGATGATCCTGGCTGCCGGCACCTTTGACGCCAACACCGCCATCCTGGGTTACCAAGAACAAGGCAATCAGGTCGGAAGTGATTACTGTACCGCGCAACTTATCGTCAGCAACACCGCCATCTTCAAGGTGAACAACACGCTGGCGCTGGGCTATACCGCGGCCGCCCGAACCGACACTTCCCTTCCGGGCGATACTTATGGGTTCATCACGGTTGGTCCCGGCGGCACGCTCATTGCCAGCAACATCACGGTCGGTGGTGTGACCTATAACTCCGGCTTGGTCGGTGCCGTTGATACCCAGGGCAAAACCCTCAATTCCATCATCCTGACCAACGGCGCGACGCTGATTGTCTCGAACTCCATCGGCACGGATACCGCGTCCAGCCTCCCGACCTCGAACGCCAGTGCGATTCCCGGAACGCTCGGTCAGTTCAACATGTACAACTCGGAACTGGTAATGAACGTAGACGGCAATCATAGTGGCGCTTACGTGTTTGTTTCCGCCTTCAACACAGTGGGTGCGATCAGCAACTACCTGAAGATCGCGACCATGAAGAACTTGACGTTCCCGGCGCAGTTCCCCTTGATCCACGTCTATAACACCGCTCCGCAAGCGTCGGCCTTCACCAAAGTCATCATGCCTTCCGGGTATCAAGGCTCGTTGCTGGTGAATGCCACCAATGCCAACATTCTGGACCTGAACATCATTGCCAGCACGCCCAAAAATCTGAAGTGGCAGGGTTTTGTCACCACCAGTCCGGGCAACGCCGACTGGGACACGACCACGGCCAACTGGCTGGACTTGAACACCGGACTGCAAACCAACTTCGACAATGGCGACTTCACCACCTTCGATGATTCCACCAGCGTCACCAACATCAACATCACCAGCGCGCTGACGCTCATTCCCAACAACGTGCTCGTCACGAACAATACGAAGAATTACACCTTCAGCACCAGCGTGGGCGGCTCCTTGAACGGCGGTGCAACCATCGCCAAGTGGGGCGCCGGCTCGCTGGAGATTGACGCGCCCACCACGCTGGGAGTCCAGCTAAACCAGGGCAGTTTGCTCGGCGCCAGTTCCGGTTCCGTCGGCGGCGTGACCACCGCGGCCGGCACCAAGATGACCTTTGCTGGCAACGTCGGCAACGGCCTGGCCTGCTCCGGCGTGGCGACAGTTTCCGGCGGCGGCAGCATTGGTGGCATCAGCATCCTCTCCGGAGGCATCGTCACCAACTCCGGCTCGTTCAGCGGCGCCTTTGCGGTGGCCTCGGGCGGCACGTTCTACAATTCCGGCAGCCTGCCCAGCATCGTGGCTTCCTCGGTTTCAAGCAATGGCATCATGGTCAATTCCGGCAGCATCGGCGCCGACGGCACCGCCGGCACCATCACGGTGGATGGCACCTTTGAGGACTGGGGCATCTCCGCCCTTTACTTGGACACGCTGAGCATTGATCCCGGTGCTCACTTCATTCCGGGCGGCGACGGCATCGGCACGACGACCGTCAAATCCACGCACCTGACTCCCCAAGGTGGACCCGGCTTGGTCAGGTTGCTGACCGGCTCCTCGACTTACTTCAAGGTCAATCTTGCCAACTCGCAGCCGAACACCATGCTGCTCTCAAGTCGCATTGTCTTTGGCGGAAGCACGGGCAATAAAAACCAGAACGGAGCCACTTTAGTGCTCTCAAACATCGGGGCGACTCCGTATAGCGCCGGCAGCCTGGTTTTGTTCGGCAACGATAGCGGGCTCGGCAATGACATCGGCAACGCCGGGCTGAACACCACCAACACCTACCCGGTCGTTCAACCGACGGCGCCAACCAACGGACTGGCGTGGAACGTGTTCAGCGATTTGTTCGCGGGCAGCGCCAATCCCGTCAATATCCACGGCGGCAACATCGACATTGTGGGCGTGGCCACCAGTCCGACGACTATTGTTTCTGCGCTACAGGCGTTTAATCCTTTGATTTATTCATCGGGAACCAACTCCGTCACTAACAATGTGGTGGTGGCCCATCTTCAGTGGCCTTCGGACCATACGGGCTGGAGACTCCAGCAACTTAACACGACCTTGGACGTTGGGGTCGCGGACACCAACTGGGTGACCGTCTTCGAATCCGTGCTCACAAATGACGTGACGTTCACGAACAGCATCTCGTCCAACACGGCGGTGTTCTATCGCCTCGTGTATCCCTAAGCCGGCCGGAAGCGGCAACCTACTTTGAATTCAAGGCCGGGGTTGAGCAATCGCTTGGCCCCGGCTCTTTCTTTGAAATGGGATTTAACCGAACGGTGTTCGCCAACGTCTGCTCTCTCGCACGATGATCAAATGAACCGATTTAGTCTTTTAGTTTTGCTGTTACCCACCGCCGGCGTGCTTCACGCCGCCGAACTCAAGGTGGACCTGAACCCGCCCGAACACCGCGGGGATACCCTCACGCCGCACTGGGAAAACTGGGCGTGGCACGAAGGCAACTCCGGCTCAAACACTTTCGGCCACGTCACGGTGAGTTTTCGCGCTGCGCCCGGTGCCGCGCTCGCACCGGTGCTTTACAAGGGCGCGCTTGATTTTGGCACCACGATGGCCGCCGATGGATTTGTGGTCAAAGCGCCGGCTGGAAACGCCGGATTCGACCTGGTGCTGAGTGGTCTGACGCCCGGCAAACATTCCCTCGTCACCTACCACAACGAAGTTCGTGACCTGCTGCCGGCGACTTTTGACGTTTCCGTGAACGGCACGCCACGGCTGAGAAACTTTGCGCCCAGTTTCCGTGCCACGAATGATTACGAAGTCGCCAGCACGTACCTGGAAGTCGAGGCGCCCGCCGGCAAGGAAGTGGTCGTGCATTTCCAGCCGGCACCAGCCGGCACCAACCACAGCCTGATTCTGAACGGTTTTGAAATTGACACCGTCAACCCGCGTCTCAAAGCCATCAAACCTTCGCCCGCAAACGACGACGAACACTGGCCGAACGAGGAACCGCTGACCTGGACCGCGCCCGCCGCCGGCGCGGCGCACCAGTTTTATTTCGGCACAGATTCCAACGCCGTCGCCACCGCGACGCCATCGTCGCCAGAATTCCAGGGCATTCTCGCGGCGACAAGCCACCCCTTGCCCCAACTGGATCCGATGAAAACTTATTTCTGGCGCGTGGATGAAATCTGCGGTTCGGCCAACACGCCGGTTCACGGCGAGGTGTGGCGCTTCCGCACGCGCAGCCTGGCGTTTCCAACGGCGGAAGGCTATGGACGTTTCGCCCGCGGCGGGCGTGGCGGCCGGGTGATCGAGGTCACGAATCTCGACGACTACGCGCAAGGCGAGCCGGTCATTCCCGGCAGTCTGCGCGCGGCGGTGGAAGCCGAAGGTCCGCGCACGATCATCTTTCGTGTCTCCGGCCTGATCCGCTTGAAACGCCCGTGTGCGGTGCATAATCCCTATTGCACCATCGCCGGCCAGAGCGCACCGGGCGACGGCATCTGCCTGGCCAATTATTCCTCCGGCGCGTACGGCACGCACGATGTCATCATCCGTTTCGTCCGGTTCCGCGTCGGCGACGCCGCGCACAAGGCCATGGACGGCGCGGGCCTGGGCAGTTGCGATTATTGCATCATTGACCATTGTTCAATCAGTTGGAGTTCGGATGAGGGCACCAGCTCGCGCGGCGCGCACAACATCACCTTCCAGCGCAACATCGTCGCCGAGGCGCTGCACCATGGGCCCCATTACCGGGCCAGCGACCGCACGAAACTGGAGACGCACGCCTTCGCCGGCTCGATCAGCGGCGGCATTGGCAGCTATCACCACAATTTGCTCGCGCATTGCACTGACCGGAACTGGAGCCTGGCCGGCGGCCTGACGCAGGGCGGGCATTACGCCGGTTACCTCGATATCCGCAACAACGTTGTCTTTAACTGGACCGCGCGCACCACCGACGGCGGCGTGAAACAGTTGAACTACGTCAACAATTACTACAAGCCGTTTCCGAAAAATCCGTTCGTGAAATGGCTGTTGAAACTTGACGAGATCAATCCGGCCTGGGGCACCGAGCAATATTACATGACCGGCAATGTCCTTGAAGGTTACGTGACGGAAAACGAAAACTGGAAGGCGTTTCAAAACGGCCCGGCGCTCGAAAAGGAAGTGCGCGTGGAGAGCCCGCTCTTTCCCGCCTACGTCACAACCCAACCGGCACGCGAGGCGTTCACCAACGTGCTGGCCAACGTCGGCGCAACGCTGCCCCGGCAGGACGTGATCGACCGCCGGCTCATCGCGGAAGCCCGCACCGGCACCACGCATTACCGCGGCACCAAAGGCCCAACCTACGGCGACCGCCCCAGCCCGAATTTCGACGGCATCATTGACGAACCCACCGATGACAAGGACGCACTCGGCTCGCCGAATTTCCCCTGGCCGGAATACCAATCCGCCCCCGCGCCAGCCGATCGCGATCATGACGGCATTCCCGACGACTGGGAACAATCCCACGGCCTGAACCCGGATGAACCGTCCGACGCAAACGGAGATTTCAACGGCGACGGTTACACGAACCTCGAAAAATATCTGAACTGGCTGGCGGGCGAATATTCCGCCGGCGCAAAACCGTGAGCGCAAACCGGGCTTCCTTGGAATTGGCGCTTGCCCAAGCCCGGTGCCGGGCCGAGACTGATTTTACCGCGTAATATGAAACCACTTTTGACCGGCATTGTTCCGCCGATGATCACTCCGTTGCGCGGCCGCGATGAACTTGATGTGGCTGGTCTGGAAAAACTGATTGAACACATTCTGGCCGGCGGGGTCAGCGGACTTTTCATTCTCGGCACGACTGGCGAGGGGCCGAGTTTGAGTTACCGCCTGCGCCGGGAATTGATCGAACGCGTCTGCAAACAGGTGAAAGAGCGGGTGCCGGTGCTGGTTGGCATTACCGACACCGCGTTTGTGGAATCGGTGAGTCTCGCGCGGCATTCCGCGGACGCGGGCGCGAAAGCGGTCGTCGCTGCGCCGCCCTATTATCTGCCGGAAGCGCAGCCGGAATTGCAGGAGTACCTCGACCACCTCGTTCCCGAACTGCCATTGCCCTTGTTCCTCTACAACATGCCCGCGCTGACCAAGGTCCACATCGAACTGACAACCGTCCGTCGCGCAATGGACAATCCGCACATCATCGGCCTCAAGGACAGCTCCGGCGATCTGGATTATTTTAAAGACGCCGCCGGGCTCATCCAGCGGCATCGCCCGGATTGGCCGCTGCTTATTGGGCCGGAGGAGAAACTTCTCGGGGCCCTCCAGCTCGGCGGCCACGGCGGCGTGAGCGGCGGCGCGAATTTGTTTCCGAAACTTTATGTCAGGTTGTGCGCGGAGCAGCGGGCCGGGAATTCGGCCCGCGCCCAGGAACTGCAAAGACAAATCCAGCGCGTGAGCGATTCGTTCTACCGAATCGGCAAGTACTCCTCCTCGATCATCAAAGGCATCAAATGCACTGCGCGCTGCCTGGGCATCTGCGACGATTTCATGGCCGAGCCGTTTCACCGTTTCCGCGCCGAAGAGCGCGAGTTGGTCAACGCCCGCTTGCAGGCAATTCAAAGCGAATTGGCGGAGTTGAATCTCTAAATCCAATATGAGTCTAAAGCTTTCCAACGCGAAGCCGGCGGCCAGGGCAAAATGCAGCTCTCGCGCCCGGCGCCGCGAGAGCTTCTCCCCCGCCGTCCGCCGAGCCGGGGAATTGGGCGGGCGCGCGGCGGGTGCGCTCCACAAATTTCTCCGCTTTGCATGCGCGTGTCTCGTGGTGGAACTTTGCGCCGCGGCGGACCCGAGCTTTTTGAAACCCGCCACGTTCGCGCATCACTTCGAGCGCTTCAACACGATGGCAGAGGAGAACGTCACCAATTTTGTTTGCAACGCGAAATCGTGGGACTGGTTGCAAAAGGAAATTCCGTTCTTCGAATGTCCCGACCGCGAGGTAGAGGAAATGTATTACTTTCGCTGGTGGTCGTTCCGCAAACACCTCGTCCAGACGACAAACGGCTTTGTTTTCACCGAATTTCTCACGCGCGCCACCCCGGTCAGCAGCGCGCTGGGCCATCAAATCGCTGAGGGCCGGTGGCTGCACCACCAAAATTATCTCGACGACTATGTTCGCTACTGGTTCCGGGACGACACCAAACGACAGCAACTGCACAAATACAGCAGTTGGTTGGCGGCGGCGCTTTGGCAGCGGTATCTGGTCACCGGTGACCGGAAATTTGTCGGGGCATTGCTTGATGATTTGACGAGCGATTACCGGCAGTGGGAGCACGAGCGGCTTTCAACGAACGGCCTGTTCTGGCAATACGACGTGCGCGACGCGATGGAGGAATCCATCAGCGGCTCGCGCACGAATAAAAACCTCCGGCCCAGCATCAACAGCTACATGTTCGGCAATGCGCGCGCCATCGCGAAAATCGCCCAGCTCGCCGGCAACAAAAAAGTTGCTGTGGAATTTGACGCCAAGGCCGCGCAGTTAAAAAAGCTCGCACTCGAAAAGTTGTGGAATCCAGACGCTGAGTTTTTTGAAGTGTGCCGCGATGACGGGCAGTTTTCCAGTGCGCGCGAGGAAATCGGTTTTCTCCCGTGGATGTTTGAGTTGGCAGCTGATGAAACAAAATATGCCGGCGGGTGGCGGCAATTGTTCGATCCCCAAGGATTCGCCGCTCCTTATGGCATCATGACCGCCGAGCGAAGACATCCGCAGTTCCGGACGCACGGCCACGGCCATTGCGAATGGGACGGCGCGGTCTGGCCGTTCGCGACGTCGCAGACGCTCGACGCGCTGGCAAATTTTCTGCGTGATTACAAATCAAGTGCCGTCACGAAAGTAGATTATTTTGACGCGTTTTTAACTTATGTTCACAGCCAGCACGCCGAAGGCAAGCCCTACATCGGCGAATATCTGGACGAGACCACCGGCCAGTGGATCAATGGCAGGGACGACCGCAGCCGCTTTTACAATCATTCCTCTTTTGTCGATTTGGTCATTACTGGCGTCGTCGGCCTCGTGCCGCGCGCGGACAACGCCGTCGAAATTTCCCCGCTGCTGCCAAAAGGGGTCTGGAATTATTTCTGTCTCGACGGCGCGAAATATCACGGGCAGACGCTGACGGTCATTTGGGACCAGGATGGTAACCGGTATCATCGCGGCCCCGGCCTGGTCGTGCTGGCGGATGGAAAAGAGGTTGCGCGGGCGACTAAACTCGAAAAAATTACCGGAAAGCTCCCGTGAGAATTGTTTTCCTGCTTTTGGCCTTGGCGATGGCCTGTGCGGCCGGCGCCGCGCCGAAAAAGTTGTCGCCGATCCTCTCGGTCGGCCCCGATGGCCATCTGGTTTACGACGCGGACACCAACGGCAATCGCGTGACCGATTTTTCGACGTGCGGTTTTGCCGGCGGCAGTCGGTCGATTCCCGACGCGCTGGCACGCGTGGTGGTTTCCGCGGTGCCCGGTGACGAAACCGCGCGGATCCAAAAAGCCATTGCTTACGTGGCCGGCTTGCCTGCTGACAAAAATGGAATTCGCGGCGCGGTGTTGTTGCGGAAAGGCCGGCACGAAATTTTCGGGCAATTGCTGTTCACGAATTCCGGCGTCGTCCTGCGCGGCGAAGGCGCGGGAACGAACGGAACGATTTTATTCGCCGCCGGAACGGATCGCCGCACGTTGATTCGGATCGCGGGACGGAATGATTTTTCCGGCGCCACCAATGCCGGTTGGCAAATTGCCGACGATTATGTGCCGGTGGGTGCGACCAGTTTTCACGTCCAAAACGGGAGCGGCTTGCAGGCGGGTGACGCGATTCAAATTGTGCGTCCGAGTCCGAAGGAATGGATCGAGTCGCTCGGCATGACGGAATTGGGCGGCGGCCTGAATGACTGGCGGCTGACCTGGAAACCCGGCAGCCGCGATTTGGTTTGGGATCGCGTCATCCAAAAAATAAACGGCAATCTGGTGGTGATTGATTCGCCGATCACGACCGCGGTGGAAGCGAAATTTGGCGGCGGCTTTTTGCGCAGGTATTCCTGGCCGGGCCGCAGTGAACATGTTGGCGTCGAAAATCTGCGGCTGCAATCGGCTTTTGACCCGCAAAATTCCAAAGACGAAAATCACGCGTGGTTTGCCCTCACCCTGGAAAACACCGCCGACGCATGGGTGCGCGAGGTGACAGTTGAACATTTTGCCGGCGGGGCGGCGGCCGTTTTTGCCGGCTGTAAAAAGATCACCGTGGCAGATTGTGTGTCGCTCGCGCCGGTTTCCGAGGACGCCGGCTGGCGGCGGAACACTTTTTTCACGTTGGGCCAGCAGACTTTGTTTCTCCGCTGCCGCGCGGAATATGGCCGCCACGATTTTTCCGTCGGCCATGGTGCGGCCGGGCCGAATGCCTTTGTGGATTGCGAAGCGGATTTGCCGACCGCGGACAGCGGCGCGATTGAAAGCTGGGCCAGCGGCGCGCTGTTCGACAACGTGCGGATTGACGGCAACCGGCTGGACCTGATGAACCGAGGCGGCGATGACGCGGGCGCCGGCTGGTCGGCGGCGAACTCGGTCTTGTGGAATTGCGTCGCGGCGAAAATCGCCTGTGAAAATCCGCCGGGCGCCCAAAACTGGGCGTTCGGTTCCTGGGGCGAATTTCAAGGCGGCGGCGTCTGGCGAAATTCAAATGCTTCTGCCAAGCCCGACAGTCTGTTCCGCGCGCAGCTAGCCGACCGTTTGGGGGGCGCAACCGCGAAGGAAATTATACAACTCCCGCAAATTTCCACCGAAGCGAGCGGTGCCAAATCCGTTGATGAACTTCCCGATCCACAACTCAAAATTCAACACTCAAAATTCACAATCGGGCTTCTGAACGGCTGGCTGGTTTGCAACGGCAAGCTGCTGAGCGGCGGGACGCAGCCGGTGAATTGGTGGAAAGGCAATCTGCTGCCGGGTAATGCACGAGATTACGGCGTGAATCTGACCCGCTTCACACCGGGTCGCATCGGCGCGGGTTTGACGGATGATTTGGACGAAGTCGCCGCGGGGATGATTTCCGAAAACCGCGCCGCGCTCGATCATCACTACGGCCTTTGGTATGACCGCCGCCGGGAGGACCACGAGCGCGTCCGCCGCATGACCGGCGATGCGTGGCCGCCATTTTACGAGCAGCCGTTCGCGCGCAGCGGGCAGGGGGAGGCGTGGGACGGTTTGAGCAAGTACGATTTGACGAAATTCAACCCGTGGTATTGGTCGCGGCTGAAACAGTTTGCTGACATCTGCGACGCGCGCGGCCTCGTGCTGTTCAACGAGAATTATTTTCAACACAACCTTCTCGAAGACGGCGCGCATTGGGTGGACTGTCCGTGGCGTTCCGCAAACAACATCAACGAAACCGGTTTTCAGGAGCCGCCGTTTGAAATTGAAAAACGCACCGTGATGGCGGATCAATTTTATGATGTGACGAATCCGGTCCGCCGCAAGCTGCATGAAAAATTCATCCGGCAAAACCTGGATAATTTCACCCATGCCGCGAATGTCATCCAATTCACCAGCGGCGAATTCACCGGGCCGCTTGAATTTGAGCAGTTTTGGCTGGATACCATTGGCCTTTGGGAGAACGAAAAATCAATTCATCCGCTGATCGCCCTGGCGGCGACGAAGGATGTGCAGGACGCGATTCTCGCCGACACGAAGCGCGCCGCGGTTGTGGACGTGATTTGTTTTCGTTATTGGTGGCAGACGGCCAACGGCTGGTTTGCGCCGGAAGGTGGAAAAAATCTGTCGCCCCGCCAATTTGAGCGGCAGTGGCGCGGCGGTTCCCCTTCGGATGAAAATCTCGCGGCCATGGCGGCGGAATATCGGCAAAAATATTCCGGCAAAGTGGTCATCGCAGCCGGCGAAGATGTCGATATGAGCCGTGGCGCGTGGGCGTTTGTCTGCGCCGGCGGTTCAATGCCAAATCTGCCGCGCACAACGGACCCGCGTTTGCTGGAAGCCATTCCCAAAATGCAGCCGTGGCTGGCTGACGCTGAAAAACAAATTTGGGCGCTGCGGGAGCCGCGCAAACAAATTTTGGTTTACGCTCGTGCGGGGGCAGAATTGGATCTGTCCGCCGAATCGGGCGCGTTTACTTCCAAGGTGGTGAATCTTAAAACCGGTGAAGCAACGCCCGGCCAAATCGTCGAAGCCGGCGGCAAGGTGCAGTTGCCCGAGGCGCCGGTGGTTTGGCTTTTAAAGGAGTGATATGAAAATAATTTTTCTGACCTTTTGCGTTGCGAGTGCGGCGCTGCGGATGGCCGGCGCCGAAGAATCCGTGGAACGCTGGGGCGTTTTTGAACTCGGGCTGGACGGTCCGACGAACGGTAATCCGTTTCTCGACGTGAAGTTTTCCGCGCGGTTCACGCAGGGAACCAATTCCACCGAGGCAAATGGTTTTTACGACGGTAAGGGCATTTACCGCGTGCGTTTCATGCCGGACCAAACTGGCCCTTGGCATTACAAAACCGTCAGCTCCGTGCGCAAGCTGAACGGCAAAACCGGCCAATTCACGGTCACTTCCCCGGCGCCCGCCGATCACGGGCCCGTTCGCGTGGCACACACCTATCATTTTGCTTACGCCGACGGGACGCCTTACAAGGAGCTTGGCACGACCTGTTACGTTTGGGAGTGGCAACCCGAGGCATTGCAGGAACAAACGCTGCAGACGCTCGCGTCGGCGCCGTTCGATAAAATCCGCTTCTGCGTTTTTCCCAAGCGCTACCAGTGGAACACCAACGAGCCGATCCTGTATCCGTTTGAACGCCAGAGTGGCGGCGACGCCTCGTCGCCGAAACGGGCTGGCGACGGGGGCGTCGCCGCCACCAAGCACTGGGATCTTACGCATTTCAACGTGAAATATTTCCAGCATCTCGAACAGCGGGTCGCTGATTTGCAGAAGCTCGGCATCGAGGCCGACGTGATTTTGTTTCATCCCTATGACGAGGGGCATTGGGGTTTTGACCGGATGCCGGCCGACGCGGACGACCGCTATTTGCATTATGCTGTTGCACGGCTCGCAGCGTATCGCAACGTCTGGTGGTCGCTGGCGAACGAGTGGGATTTCATGAAGCAGAAAAAGGAATCTGATTTTGTGCGTTTTGGCGAAATCGTTTCACGCGACGATCCATATCATCATTTGCTCTCGATTCACAACGGTTCGAAAATTTTCAACCACACGCTGCCGTGGATCTCCCATGCGAGCATTCAAAACGGCTCGGCCGTCGAGGAACCGGGCCGTGCGGAAATGTATCGCGACGTGTATCGCAAGCCGGTGGTTTACGACGAGGTGAAATATGAGGGCGACATCGAGAGCCGCTGGGGCCAGATCTCCGCAGCGGAATTGGTCTTCCGGTTTTGGAATGCCACCGTTGCCGGCACCTATTGTGGCCACGGCGAAACCTACAGAAGCGACGATCAAATTCTCTGGTGGTCCAAGGGCGGCGTGCTCAAAGGCCAGAGCCCTGCGCGCCTCGCGTTTCTGAAAAATGTCTTGGACGACGCGCCCGCCGAAGGCATCGAGCCGATTGACCGCTGGCAGCATCCCGAAATTGGCGGCCAGCCGGGAAAATATTATTTGATTTATTTTGGCAAACAGACGCCGACGAACTGGGATTTTCAAATTCCCAAACCGCCGCTCGGAAAACTCCAGTCGGGGGACGGCATGAAGTTCACCGTCGAGGTGCTCGACACCTGGAACATGACGGTGACGCCTGTGCCGGGTCAGTTCACGCTCAAGAAGAGAGATAATTATATTTACGCTGACAAGGAGGGGCGCCTCGTCCCGCTTCCCGGCAGACCTTACATGGCCATCCGTATCAAACAAGTGAAGGAATGAAATGAATTGTTTTATTCCTCGGATTATTTTCGCGGTTACGCTGATGGCCGGCTGCGGCCGGTTAGAGGCGGAAACTATTTCCATCGTCATCGCCTCGAACCCCGCGCCGCGCGTGGAGTTTGGCGTGGAAAAACTGGCGGAGGCGCTCAAGTCCGCGAGGCTGAATGCGGTCATCGCGCGTTGCGATGCGCGAACGCTCTCCGGCCTGCTGACCGGCGCAGTCCCGGAGAAAGCTGGCGGACGGAAAATTTACGTCGCGCGGATGCCGGGCGGATGGGCCCGCGAGTCTTTCATTTTGTCGGAAATGAAGTTGGGGAATAATCCGGTGGTCATGGGCTGTGACGATTCGGGCGTCTTGTATGGCTGTCTCGAATTGGCGAGCCGAATCCGCGCCGCCGGCAGATTGCCGGAGGAGCTGAATTTTCACGACGCACCGGCGATGAAATTGCGCGGCGCCTGCGTTGGCATGCAAAAGACTTTTATTTTGCCCGGCCGGAAAGTTTATGAATATCCCTACACGCCGGAATTGTTCCCGTGGTTTTACGACAAGGAATTGTGGGGGGAATATCTGGATTTCCTCGCGGCAAACCGGATGAACACGCTTTATTTGTGGAGCGGGCATCCGTTCGCTTCGCTGGTGCGGCTGAAGGATTATCCTTACGCCGTGGAAGTGCCGGACGAGGTGTTCCAAAAAAATCAGGCGCAGTTCCGCTGGCTGGCGACCGAATGCGACCGGCGCGGCATCTGGCTGGTGCAGATGTTTTACAACATTTTTGTTTCGAAACCATTTGCGGAAACCCACCACATTTCCACGCAGCTTTCAGCGCCGACGCCGCTGACGGCGGATTACACGCGCAAATCCATCGCAGAATTCGTGAGGCAATTCCGGAACGTCGGTTTGATGGTTTGTCTCGGCGAGGCGTTGCGTGACACCCCGAACCAACTGGAATGGTGTACGAACGTGATCCTGCCGGGCGTTCTCGACGGAATGCGCGCGGCCCATTTGCCGGAAGAACCGCCGGTGGTCATCCGCACGCACGCGATGGACGCGGAGGCCATCCTGCCCGCCGCATTTCAGGTTTACACCAATCTTTTCACGGAATCAAAATACAACGGCGAATCGCTGACGACCTGGGAACCGCGCGGCAAGGATCAGGCCACGCATCTCGCGATGAGCAAGCTGGGCCCGCATTTGGTGAACATCCACATTTTGGCGAATCTCGAACCGTTTCGCTACGGCGACACCGAGTTCATCAAAAAATGCGTCCAAGCCTCGCGCGAACGGCTGGGCGCGACGGGCATGCATCTGTATCCGCTGTCGTATTGGAACTGGCCGCATGCGCCGGACGTTGCGGGTGGCGGCGACGCCTCGGCACCATCGGCCCCGCCACAACTGCTGCAATGGCGGCGCGACTGGATTTGGTTCGCGGCGTGGGCGCGCTACGCCTGGAATCCCGACGTGCCCGCAAAGGAAGACCGTGCCTACTGGGTTTCGCGGTTTGCGGATTTTTACGGCAACACCAGCGCGGCGGAGAAAATTTTGGACGCCTACCATTTTTCCGGCGAGGTTGCGCCGCGTTTGATCCGGCGCTTCGGCATCACGGAAGGAAATCGCCAGACACTGTCGCTGGGCATGACGCTCGATCAATTGGTGAACCCAAACAAATACGGCGCGATTGAGGATTTGTGGCTCTCCCAGGCGCCGTCGGGCGAACGGCTGGAGGAATTTGTGCGCAAGGAATGGAACCACGAACCACACGCGGGCGAGACGCCGGAGTCCATCATCGCGGAAGTTTTGAGCGAATCGAGCAACGCCGTTGCGCTGGCGGATTCAGCCTCAGCGCTCGTCAATCGTAACCGCGACGAGTTCGAACGCCTCCGCAACGACGCACGCTGCATTCAGGCGATGGCGAAAAACTATGCGGACAAGGTCCGGGCGGCGGCGGCGGTTTGGTACCACCATTACAGTCACGATGCTGCCGACCTGGATCGCGCCGAAAAATTTCTAGCCGCCAGCCTGACTGATTTTGCAGCATTGACGGAACTTACGACCAACACGTATCGCTTCGCCAACTCGATGCAGACGAATCATCGGAAAATCCCAGTGGTCGGTGCCGTCAAAGGCAAGCCGGCGAATTATCTTTGGTCGCAACTGTTGCCGCTCTATGAAACCGAGTTGAAAAATTTCCAGGCGACGGTGCAGAAGATCAAGGCGGGCGAACCTGCTTCGTTAATCGAAACGAACTCGCCGAAACCGAAGGGCAACCCTGAATTGGCGGAGCCGGCGCCATGAAATTATTTTGGATAATGCTCATGGTCGGCGTCGGTGCGCCCGTGGCTCAAGGCGCCGGCGTGGTGGACACAACGGCCAGCCCTTTCGCGAAAGTTCAGACGGCCGGCCTGGACGAAGTGCGCTGGACGCGCGGTTTCTGGGCGGATCGTTTTGAACTTTGCCGCACGCAGATGGTGCCCAGCATGGCGCGGCTGATGCAGGGCACGAATTACAGCCAGTTTTATCACAACTTTGAAATCCTCGCCGGGCTTGCCGAAGGCAGACCGCACGGTGCGGCCTTCAACGACGGCGATTTTTATAAATTTCTCGAAGGTGCGGCGTCCACGCTGGCCGTCACGAATGACGGCCGGATCAACGAAAAATTGGACGAAGTGATTGGCGTCATCGGGCAAGCGCAGGCGACCAATGGTTACCTCGACACCTGGGTCCAACTGCATCAGCGCGAAACCAATTCCAACATCGCGCCGTTTCGCGACCGGAATCATTGGGAAGTTTACAACCTCGGCCAGTTGCTGACGGCGGCATCCGTGCATTATCGCGTTACGGGCAAAACGAATTTCCTGTCCATCGCCCGCAAGGCGGCGGATTGCCTGGATGACGTCTTCAAAAATCCGACGCCGGAACTGGCGCTGCAAAACGTCTGCCCGTCGCATTACATGGGGATCATCGAGTTGTATCGCGCCACGAAGGAGCCGCGCTATCTCGCGCTGGCCAGACGGTTGTTTGCCATGCGCGATTTGATCAAGGACGGCGGCAGCGACAACCAGGATCGCATCCCGTTCGGCACACAAACCGAGGCGGAAGGCCACGCCGTGCGCGCCAATTATCTTTACGCCGGTGCGGCGGATTTGTTTCTGGAAACCGGCGACACGAATTTGTGGCGGCCGCTCGCCGAAATCTGGACGAATGTGGTTTCTAAAAAAATGTATATCACCGGCGGCTGCGGCGCGCTTTACGACGGCGCGGCGCCGGACGGTGTGAAGGAGCAGAACAGCATTACGAAAGTGCATCAATCCTACGGGCGGAATTTCCAACTGCCGAACACCACGGCGCACAACGAGACTTGCGCGAACATCGGCAACGCGCTCTGGAATTGGCGCATGTTCCTGGCGACCGGCGAGGCGAAGTTCATGGACGTGGTGGAACTGGAGCTATACAACGCCGTGCTGTCGGGCGTGGCGCTGGATGGCATAAATTACTTTTACTCCAATCCGCTGCGCGTGACCGATCCGCTGCCGGTGGCGTTGCGCTGGTCGCGGACGCGCGTGCCGTTCGTCAGCTCGTTTTGTTGTCCCCCGAATCTCGTGCGCACGATTGCGGAGTCGGCCGATTATGCCTACGGAAAATCGGCGGAAGCGGTGTGGGTGAATCTTTATGGCGGCAGTTCGCTGAAGACCAAATTATCGAATGGCGAAACTATCCAGCTCGCGCAGGAAACGGATTATCCGTGGAACGGCCGCGTGCGGATAAAAATCTTGGAGTGCGGGCAAAAGGAATATTCGTTGAAGTTGAGGATTCCAAGCTGGGCGAACGGCGCGAACGTGCGCATCAACGATTCGCCGGCAGATGACTCGCCGAAGCCAGAAAGTTATTTTGAAATCAAGCGCGTGTGGCAGCCGGGTGATTTTGTGGATCTGGATTTGCCGATGCCGGCACGGTTGATGGAGGCCAATCCGCTCGTAGAGGAAGATTTGAACCAGGTCGCCGTGCAGCGCGGGCCGGTGGTTTACTGCCTCGAATCGCCGGACCTGCCGGCGGGCCTGAAAATGTCGGAGGTGCAGATTCCGGCCGACCTCAAGCTGACGGCCCGCTTCGACCGGCTGCTGCTGGAGGGGATTGTGGTATTGGAAGGCAAGGCGGTCGCGCGATCGGAAGCAAATTGGAGCGGAAAATTATACCGTGAATTTCAGCCGGCTGAAATCAAGCCGATCGGCGTGAAATTCATTCCCTACTCCGTCTGGCAGAATCGCGGGCCTTCGGAAATGTCGGTCTGGCTGCCAAGGAACTAAACGCTAAGAGCGTAGAAGCCATAACAGGTAAAATCCCGCGTGGTCATGCGAAGCCTACTATTCCAACTCTTTTCTTTCTTAATGCCGCCCGTGCTGCTGCTGGTTTGTGCCTCATGTGCGAGCCCTTCGCCAACAAGCAAAAAAAATTCTGCTTATTTGTTCGCCTCGTTCCGTGATGCCGACCAGAAATTTCTCCGGTTCCTTTACAGCTTCGACGGTTATCATTGGACCAATGTGCCGGGGACACTTCTCGAGGCAAATGTCGGCGCGAGTAAACAATTCCGAGATCCCAGCATCGTGCGCGGACCGGACGGGACGTTCCATCTGGTCTGGACGGCCGGCTGGCATGGGGAACAGGGTTTTGGCTGCGCGAGTTCGTCCGATTTGATTCACTGGTCTCCACAACAGTTCGTTCCGGTGATGACCAACGAGCCGACGACGGTGAACGTTTGGGCGCCAGAAATATTTTCTGATGACGGACAATTCATCATCGTCTGGGCCTCGACGATTCCCGGACGATTCCCGGACAAACTGGAAAAACACGATAATAATCAACGGCTCTATTTCACCACGACGCGCGACTTTCAAAACTTTGCGCCGGCAAAATTATTTCTGGATCCGGGATTCAGCGTGATTGATCCGTTCATCCTGAAAGCCGGCGGGCGTTTTGTTTTGGTCTGCAAAGACAATTCACGGACAAATTTGAATCTGCGCGTCGCATTTGGAAGCACGCCGCTCGGCCCGTGGAAAAACATGTCCGAACCGTTCACGCAAAAATTCACCGAAGGGCCGGCGGCCTTGAAAGTCGGCGACGACTGGCTAGTTTACTTTGATGCCTATCGGCAGAAAATCTACGGCGCGATTAAGACGCGCGATTTTATAACTTTCACGGACGTGACACATGAGGTTTCGTTTCCCGTAGGTCACAAACATGGCACGGCAATAAAGGCGCCGCGCGAAATTCTGGATGGACTGTTAACCGCTAACCGCGCTGATGACCACTGATCAAAAATGAAAAACAAATTATGCCTGCTGGCCGCCGTGTTTTCGGCGATTGCCATTTTTGCGGCGGACACCAATTCGCCGACCGCTGAAACCGAGTCAAAGTATTCTGCCGCCATCGAAGGTCGCACGGCGGATATCCTCAAAATTCTAGCGCTGACCGACGCGGATAAGTCGGCCAAAGTCCACGACGCCATCATTGCGCAGTATCGCGCGTTGAAAGCGTGGCATGACGAGCATGACGCGAAGTTAAAGGGTACGAAAGCGGACACGAATGCGGTCGTTCGAATTCGCGCTTCGCTAAAAGCCTTGCACGCAGATTTTCTGGCTAGGCTGGCGGAAAATTTGTCGCCGGAACAAATCGAGCAGGTCAAAGATAAGATGACCTACGGCAAGGTGCAGTTCACTTTCGCCGGCTACATGGCGGCCTATCCGAATCTTGGTGAGGAGCACAAACAAAAAATTCTAGAGCTGCTCAAACAAGCCCGCGAAGAGGCGATGGACGGCGGCAGCGCGGCCGAAAAGACGGCCGTGTTCACCAAGTGCAAGGGCAAGATCAATAATTATCTTTCCAAGCAGGGGATTCATTCGGAAAAAGTCAAGGCAACTACGGCCGCAACGAATTCCGCGCCGGCGCAATGACCGTCACGCGGCGAAATGCGGTCGGAAACTGGCGCTGGAAAATTTGCGCGCTGCTGTTCTTTGCCACCACCATCAATTACATGGACCGGCAGGTGCTCGGACTGCTCGCGCCGACGCTGCAAAAAGACATCGGTTGGAGCGAGACGCAATACGCCCACATCATCGTGGCCTTCCAAGCTGCCTATGCCATCGGTCTGCTGGTGTTCGGGCGCTGGATTGATGTCATCGGCACCAAGAAGGGTTATGCGTTCGCAGTGATTTTTTGGAGCGTGGCGGCGGCGGCGCACGCGCTGGTGCGGTCGGTCTTCGGTTTTGGCGTTGCCCGATTTGCGCTGGGCCTTGGCGAGGCGGGAAATTTTCCGGCGGCGGTCAAGGCCGTTGCGGAGTGGTTTCCGCAACGCGAGCGGGCGCTGGCGAACGGTATTTTTAATTCCGGCTGCAACATCGGCGCGGTGCTGGCACCGCTGCTGGTGCCGTGGATGGCGATTCGTTGGGGCTGGCCGGCGCCATTCGTCGCGCTCGGCGCCTTGGGATTTGTGTGGCTGATATTCTGGCGGATTTTTTACGAATCGCCGGAAAAATCGCGGCGCGTTTCGCCGGCAGAGCTGTCTTACATTCGCGGCGATGAATCGGAATCGGCTTCGCCAAAAATTTCATGGCCCAACCTTCTGGCGCATCGCCAGACGTGGGCATTCATCGTCGGCTACGGATTTACCGCGCCGATTTGGTGGTTCTATCTTTACTGGCTGACAAAATTTTTGAGCAAGCAATACGACCTTGACCTGACGAATCTCGGCCTGCCGCTGGTGGTGATCTATTCGATGACCTGTTTTGGCAGCATCGGCGGTGGCCGGCTGTCGTCGGCGTTGATGCGCCGCGGCTGGTCGCTGAACGCGGGTCGAAAAACCGCGATGTTGGTCTGCGCCGTGTGCGTGGTGCCGGTTGTGTTCGCGCCGCATGCCCCAAATTTGTGGGTGGCGACTTTCCTGATCGGATTGGCCGCCAGTGCGCATCAGGGTTGGGCGGCGAATCTTTTCGCGCTCGCTTCCGATCTTTTTCCAAAGGATGCAGTGGCTTCCGTCGTGGGGCTGGGCGGCATGGCTGGCGCGCTGACGGCGATGGCATTTTCGGAATCCACCGGATTCATTTTGGAAACGACCGGCAGTTATTGGAGTTTATTCGCGATTGCCTCATCGGCTTATTTGATTGCGTTGGCGATTATCCATTGGCTGTCGCCGGCATTGCAACCGGTGAAACAATTGAACTGATTTACGAATTGTTTAACCGGTTCAAACATTTAAAATTGACCTATGTCTGAATGGAAATCTGATACCGAACTGTTCGCGCTGGTTTGCCGTGAACTTTACACGCCCGTCGTCGGCGACATCTTGGACGACCTCGGCTTCACGCATCAATTTCTGACGCAGCCCATCCAACCGCTGCGCGAGGAGATGACGCTGGCCGGCCGCGCGATGCCCGTGGTGATGATCGACGTGTTCGGCAAGCAGAAAAAGCCGTTCGGCCTGCTCACCGAGGCGCTGGATCAACTTCAGCCCGGTGAAATCTATCTGGCCAGCGGCGGCGACATGCGCTGCGCCTATTGGGGCGAAATCCTCACCGCCACTGCCAAGAAACGCGGCGCGGTCGGCGCGGTCATCAACGGATTTCACCGCGACACGCCGAAAGTTCTCGAACAAAACTGGCCGGTGTTTTCGCGCGGACGTTTCGCGCAGGATTCCGGCGTGCGCACGCAGGTTGCAGATTATCGCTGCCCGATTGAAATCGGCCAGGTCACAGTTCAGCCGGGCGATTTAGTCTTTGGCGATTTGGA